>ENA-OPVG01000124-OPVG01000124.1-human-gut-metagenome-genome-assembly--contig:-NODE-124-length-64019-cov-6.522919_pt1 | contig 64019 bp, 85 predicted proteins | sample MGYA00241093_ERZ501975 | MGnify/ENA primary metagenome ERZ501975 (study PRJEB25962, sample SAMEA2042993) | human gut metagenome | biome: human gut; feature: human-associated habitat; material: faeces... | reverse complement strand
TGCTACAAAGCTAAAGCCTATGTTACTACCGGCATAGCCGGAAGATTATTTACATTTAAAAAGTAGCAAATTTTCACTTGCTACTTTTTATAAATTTTATTGTTTCAATTTCATAGACAACAACTTAGAAATACCACTCTCTTCCATAGTAACACCATAAACAGTATCAGCCACTTCCATAGTACCCTTTCTATGAGTAATAACTAAGAATTGAGTATGGTCTGTAAACTTCTTTAAATAATCGGCATATCTAAATACATTTACATCGTCAAGTGCTGCTTCAATTTCGTCCAATACACAGAATGGAGCTGGATTTATTTTCAATATTGCAAATAATAATGCAATTGCAGTAAATGCCTTTTCCCCACCAGAAAGAAGCATCATATTTTGTAATTTTTTTCCTGGTGGTTGTACAGTAATATCAATTCCACACTCTAAAATATTTTCTTCGTCTTCTAATGTAAGTTCTGCTTTTCCGCCACCAAACAATTCTGCAAATACTTCTCCAAAATTTTTGTTTATAACCTTGAATTTTTCTTTGAATTGTTCTTTCATAATTTGAGTCATATCTGAAATTACTTTTCTTAATTTACTCATTGTATTTTCTAGGTCTAAACGTTGTTCGCTCATAAAGTCATATCTATCTTTTAAGTTTTTGTATTCTTCAATTGAGTCTACATTAACACTTCCAAGTTCTCTAATTTCAGTTCTCAAACTATTAACTCTTCTTTGTGTTAATGAAACATTTTCTGGTTTTTGATATTGTTCTGCATTATTAGGTGTAAGTTCATATTCTTCCCACATTTTGTTGATAATACCATTAATATCTTCTTCAATTTTTGTCTTTTTAACATCTAATTTTACAAGTTGACCTTTTAAGTCTTCAATTACTTTAAATTTAGCAGTTATTTCATCTTCTTGTTTTGAAAGTTTTTCACTCTTTTGAGCTCTTTCTTTTTTCAATTCTTCAATTTTCGAACTACTACTATTTACACTTTCTTTAACTTCTTCTATTTTTTGAAGTGTCTCTTGTATTGATTTTTCAAGTTCTTCATTGTCTTTTTTGATTTGTTCGATTTGCGTATTTTTATTTTCAATACTTGTATGTGCATTTTCTAATTCTTGATTAATTCTTTCTTGAATTTCTTGAATTGATGCTTCACTTTCGTCAAATGATGATACAGAAATTTTCAAGTTTGTAATATCAAAGTTCAAATCGTCAATGTATTTTTGGTCATCTTTGTTCAATTCTGCAAATTCAGTAATTATTTTAGAAAGTTCTTCATTTTGCTCAACAATTTTATTTATTTCAACTTGTAAATCTCCTTTTGTTGAAACCGCTTCTTCTTTTTGTTTTTCAAGATTTGCTTGCTCTTCTTTTAGTCTATTCAAACGCTTTTCAAGTTTTTCAATATTTTCATTTATTGAAATAACTTTTTGTTTTTCAGTTGCATATGTGATGTCAATTTCTTGTAGTTCTTTTTCAAGATTTGCAGATAATTCTAAAATTCCTTCAATTGATTCTTCGTAATTTTGCTTGTCATTTTCTAGTTTTTCAATTTTTTGTTTTAGATTTTTTATCTCTTTTTCTAATTTTTCAATTTCTTTTCCTCTACCTAAAATATTAACTGTTTTTTTAGAAACTGAACCACCAGTAATTGCACCAGATGGATTAATTAAATCACCTTCTGTTGTTACAATTCTAAATGTATATCCATTTTGTTTTGCAACTTTAATTGCGGTATCCATGTTGTCAACAATTACAGTTCTACCAAGTAAATTTAAAATGATTTGCTCATATTTTTTGTTGTATTTTACAAGGTCTGATGCAATTCCAATAACTCCACTTTCATTACCTTTTATCTTGTCTAATTTTTTACCTCTAACAGATGAAATTGGTAAAAATGATGCTCTTCCTAAATTATTTTTTCTTAAATGTTCAACTAATCTTTTTGCATCTGTTTCTGTTTCTGTTACTATGTTTTGAAGACTTGTTCCTAAGCACATTTCAATTGCAGTTTGTAAGTCATCTGGAACTTCAATAATATTTGCTAAAACACCATTCATACCTTTGCCAAGTTCTTTGATATTTTCGCAGTCTTTAAGCAATGATTTTACACTTTTGATATATCCTTCTTTTTCTTTTTCTGTTTCTATCAAAAATTTCAATCTTGATTCTTTTATTCTCATTTCACTTGATAAAATATTTATATTGCTTTCAAATGATTTGATTTTTTGGTTTGCTTCTTCTCTTTGTTTTGCTACTTCATTTAATGAATTTTGAGCCTTATTTTTTTTGTTTTCAATTTCATTAAATTGCTTTGCAATGTCTTCTTTATTAAGACGAGTTCCATCTAGTTCAGAAATTGTTGACTGCATTTCTTGCTTTATTTGTGCTTGTCTTTTTTCAAAGTTTTGATAATTTATGTTTTGAGCATTTATTTCTGATTGAAGTTCATACTTTTTGTCTGTATTTTCTTCTACTGTATGTTTGTATCCTTCAATTTCAAGTTCCTTAGAAGATAATTTTTCTGTTAATTTATCTAATTCTGCTTGTTTTTCATTTAACTCTTTTTCAAATTTTTCTTTGTTTTGTTTTAAGTTATCTTTTTTAGCCTCTTTTTGTTCAATTTCGTCTTTCAATTCTTTAATCTTAGCATTTTGCTCTTCAATTTCTTTTAAATATCTATCATTATTTTCATTATTATTTGCAATTCTAGTCTTTGCAACATTTATATCAGAATTCAATTGTTCAATTTGTTTTTGACTCTCAAAACCTATATTTGACATATTTTCAATTGTTTCTGTAATTTCATCAATGCTAGATTTTAACTCTTCTTTTAAGATTTTTACTCTTTCCAGTCTGCCTTCTTCATCATTGCATTGAGACTGCATAATTTCAATGTCTTGTACAACTTTTTCCAAGTCTTGTTTATATTTTTCTATGTTGTAAACAAATAAGCCAATTTCAATATTCTTCAACTCTTCTCTTAAATTCAAATATTTTTTAGCCTTATCTGCTTGCATTTGTAAAGGTTCTAAATTACCTTCAATTTCAGTCAAAATGTCATTGATTCTTAAAAGATTCAATTTTGTATGTTCCAACTTTTTCTCAGACTCTTGCTTTCTTGTTCTATATTTAACAATACCTGCAGCCTCTTCAAAAATATGTCTTCTATCTTCAGACTTGTTACTCAAAATCTCGTCGATTTTACCTTGTCCAATAATTGAATATCCATCTTTACCAATACCAGTATCCATAAATAATTCCAATACATCTTTTAATCTGCATGGAACTTTGTTTATATAATAACCAGTCTCACCACTTCTATAGATTTTTCTTGTAACAGTTACTTCCGTATATTCAATTGGCAATGCACCATCAGAATTATCAAACACCAAAGAAGCCTCGGCAAAGCCCAAAGACTTTCTATTTTGAGTACCTGCAAATATGATGTCTAGAGATTTTGTACCTCTTAATGATTTCATACTTTGTTCTCCAAGTACCCATCTTATTGCGTCTGATATGTTACTTTTTCCTGAACCGTTTGGCCCTATTACTGTTGTTATTCCGGGCATTAGTTCTAATACTGTTTTATCTGCAAAGGATTTAAATCCTTGTAATTCTAATCTTTTTAAATACATTTATCTTCTCACCTTTTTTAGAGATTTTTTAGGGATTCGGGGACGGGTCTTCAATCCCTATTTTTTTTAATTGTCATTGAGTACGTCAATTTTTGCCAACTTTTGTTTTTTAACATTTTACTATAATAACTGACAAAAAGCAAGAAAAATTTTCTTGCTTTTAATTAATTTTTAATAAAAACGTATTTACTTTTTATGTATACTGTGATATAATAATCTTATTGTAACATGTAAACCATAAAAATTTTCTGCCATAATACAGGAGGAAAAAAATGCAGATATTAGGAAGATTTTTAGGACATGACATTGTTAGTTTTAACGATGGCACAACACATCCAATTCCAGTTGTTGAAATCAATTCAGCTGGGAAAATGATATGCCGGTCTTACACCGGTGATACTATAGCTGACGAAGATAGTGAACAGGAAATAAATCGTTATTTCGAATCTGAAAATGAAAAAGGCATTCTTAAAGAAATAGCTGAACAAATCGGCACAAAAAGATTTACAATTTCAGAAGATGTCTTAAATTTCATTGATGAAACTTGTCATCCAGATGAATCTGATTTTGAAGATTTGTCTGACGATGATTTAACATTGGAACATGCAAAAAAACAGAATCACACTTCAGGAAATAATACTACATTTAAAAATGAAGATTATTTAGCAACAGATTCAATTCCTGAAGACAATTATGGCGATTCTGACATCGATCCATACTATTAAATTAATCAGCGTATCAAAAGTTACTGCAAAAGAGGCTACTAAAAAAGTAGCCTCTTTCTAGTCCAATTTTATTCGTTATATTTTTATCTTCCAATAATTGCCAGCATGTACCCAAAAAAAGATAACTACCTCATATTAAAAATACATTTTTCGACCCAACCGTTCAAAAAAATCCCTTGACATCACTCTATTTTTGGCATATACTAGACACATCAAATACGTGCACACAGTCACGTAAAATCAAATATCTCAAAATACATTTTAAACATTTGATAAATTTTAAAGGAGGCAATAATATTATGAATAACCTAATAGAAATTAGATGGCACGGTAGAGGCGGTCAAGGTGCAAAAACTGCATCATTATTATTAGCTGACGCCGCATTTAATACTGGAAAATACATTCAAGGTTTCCCTGAATATGGACCAGAAAGAATGGGAGCGCCAATTACTGCTTATAACAGAATTAGTGACAATCCAATTACAGTTCACAGTAACATCTATGAGCCAGACTTTGTTGTAGTAGTTGACGACACATTATTAGAAACAGTTCCAGTAACAGCAGGTCTAAAAGAAACAGGTGCAATTGTAATTAATACAACAAAATCTGCAGACTATTTAAAAAGTGTGTTAAATGGTTACAAAGGTGATATTTACACAATAGATGCAAGAAAAATATCAATTGAAGCATTAGGAAGATATTTTCCAAATACACCTATGCTTGCTGCAATTGTTAAAGTTAGTGGAATTATGTCTGATGAAGCATTCTTAGAAGATATGAAAGGCTCTTTTAAACATAAATTTGCTAAAAAGCCTGAAGTAATTGATGGAAACATGAAAGCCTTAGAAATGGCTTTAAAAGAAGTTAAAAAAATTTAACGGGATTTGGGGACAGGTCTTCAATCCCTAAAAATTTTTTAAAAAATCGGGACTAAAGACCCGTCCCTCAATCCCTAAAAAAATTTTAAAAATCGGGACTAGAGACCCGTCCCCAAATCCCGATTTTTTACAAAGAAAGGTGAAAAAGATGACAAATATAGATAAAACAACACCTATGGAAGATTTAACAATAGGTGGAAACATATATGAAGCAGGTAATGCCAGAGAATTTAAAACTGGTGACTGGAGAAGTGTTAAGCCTGTATGGATAGAAGAAAAATGTAAACAATGTGGTTTATGCTACCCTGTTTGTCCAGATAATAGCATTCCTGTTTGCAAAGGTTCTTTAAAAAGAGAAGATTTTAATTATGATTATTGTAAAGGATGCGGTGTTTGCGCTAAAGCATGCCCATTTGGTGCAATTGTTATGAAGGAAGAAGGTGCTGAATAATGAGTATAAGAGAAAGATTAAGTGGTAATGAAGCCGTTGCAACTGCTATGAAACAAATTAATCCTGATGTTGTTGCTGCTTTTCCTATCACACCATCAACAGAAATTCCTCAATATTTTTCAACATTTGTTGCAAATGGTTCAGTTGATACTGAATTCGTTGCCGTTGAAAGTGAACATAGTGCTATGAGTGCTTGTATCGGTGCAGAAGCCGCTGGTTCAAGAGCTATGACTGCTACATCTGCAAACGGTTTGTCTTTAATGTGGGAAATGATTTACATTGCTTCAAGTTTAAGACTTCCAATTGTTATGAACTTGGTTAACAGAGCCGTATCTGGACCACTTAACATACACAATGACCATTCAGATGCAATGGGTGTTCGTGACGCTGGTTGGATAATGTTATTTTCAGAAAATAATCAAGAGGCTTATGATAATAACTTGATGGCTCACAAAATTGCAGAAAACAAAGATGTTCAACTTCCAATTATGATTTGTCAAGATGGATTTATAACATCACATTCAATTGAAAATATTGAATTAGAAAATGATGAAGATGTTAAAAAATTTGTTGGTGAATATCACCCTGAACATTATTTATTAAATAAAAAAGAACCAATGGCAATTGGTCCACTAGATTTACAAGCGTATCTTTTTGAGCACAAGGCTCAACAAGGAAATGCCATGAAAGCAGCAAAACAAGTTATTTTAGATGTTTCAAAAGAGTTCGAAAAATGGACTGGTAGACATTATGATTTATTTGAAGAATATAAATTAGATGATGCGGAAATCGCAATTGTTTGTATGAACTCAACTGCTGGTACAACAAAAGCTGTTGTTGATAAATTAAGAGAGCAAGGTGTTAAAGCTGGTTTATTAAAAATCAGAGTTTACAGACCATTCCCTGGTGAAGAAGTTGCAAAAGCATTATCACATTTAAAAGCCGTTGCAGTATTAGATAAATCTGATTCTTTAAATGCTATTGGTGGAGCCTTGTTTGAAGATGTTGTTTCTAGCATGTATGTTGCAAAACAAAATGTTCCAGTTGTTAATTATGTTTATGGAATTGGTGGTAGAGACACAACAGAAAAAGAAATCAATTCAGTTTATACAGATTTAGCCGAAATTGCTAAAAACGGAAAAGTTGAAAATCCTTATAGATATTTAGGTTTACGTTCAAATATGAAAGGGGGTAAATAATTATGGCATATAATGTTAAAGAAATAGTTGCAAATAAACCTTCAAGATTTACAGAAGGTCATAGAATGTGTGCTGGATGTGGAGCACCTGTTGTTGCAAGACACATTTTAAGAGCACTAAAAGAAGAAGACCACGCAGTAATATCAACTGCAACTGGATGTATGGAAGTATCAACATTTATTTACCCATACACTGCTTGGACAGATTCATTTATCCATACAGCATTTGAATGCACATCTGCTACTTTATCAGGAGTAGAAGCCGCATACAAATCACTTAAAAAACAAGGAAAATTACCAGAAGATGAACACACAAAATTCATCGCATTTGGTGGAGATGGTGGAACTTATGACATTGGTTTACAATCACTATCAGGCGCTATGGAAAGAGGTCATGACATGTTATATGTTTGTTATGACAATGGTGCATACATGAACACAGGTATCCAACGTTCATCTGCAACACCAAAATTTGCAGACACAACTACATCACCTGCTGGAAAAGTTATCCCTGGTAAAATGCAATCAAGAAAAGATTTAACAAAAATAATGGTAGGACATCACTTACCATATGTTGCACAATCAATTGCAGTAAATAATATGAAAGATTTATATGAAAAAGCTGAAAAGGCAATTTATACAGAAGGTCCAACATTTTTAAATGTTATGGCTCCATGCCCTAGAGGTTGGGGTTATGCAACAGAAGATTTAATGAAAATTAATAAATTAGCTGTTGAAACTTGCTATTGGCCTTTATATGAAGTTGTTAATGGTGTTTATCATATTTCTTATAAGCCTGCTAAAAAACTTCCTATTGAAGAATTCTTGAAACCTCAAAAGAGATTTAAGCATATGTTTAAACCTGGTAATGAGTGGATGATTGAAGAGTTCCAAAAAGAAGTTGATGCTAGATGGCAAGAACTTTTAGATTTGGAAGAAATTACAAATAGATAAAAAATTCGGGATTTGGGGACGGGTCTTCAATCCCGATTTTTTATTTTAATTTATTTTTAAGATATCCTATTCTATTTTTCCCTATTCCCAATACTTCAGCAATCTGTTTATCCTTTAAAGTAGTCTTATTTTCTAATTCCAAGATAAGATTTATTAATAAATTATTTTCCTTTGTTATTATTCTAGTTGATTTAATTTTATTTTTTAATTTAAATTCATTTATAACATCATTATATGTTTTTTCAACGGTCATACTTTTTAGATACTTATCAAAATATTCTTTATGCAGTTTTATAAATATTTCTTTATACTCATATGTATTAAAAATCATGTATGCCTTTTCTTTATCTATATTCCCTTTGATATAATCAATATATGATGAATATTTATAATCTGCTAATTTTTCAATTAATTTAGCCTTATATGGATTAAAATGTATATAGGCCAATACATTATATAAATGACTTTCATCTTTTATTTGTTCACATTTATATCTATCTCTAAAAACATACCCTACTCTATCTTCTATTTTATTATACATTTGTGCAAATGTTTGATTTATTTTATGCATACAATTTGAAACGTCTTCTATCTTTTCATAGCTAATTAAAAAATGTGCATGATTTTCCATAATTGTAAACGCAATCAAATGTATATTACTTTCATCAAATTTTTCATTTGTTAATTTTATATATAAATTTTTAAAATAATCTTTCTGAAAAATATATTCTCTATTTATTCCCTGCACCATAATATGCAAAAAAGATGATATATAATTTTTTCTACTAATTCTTGGCATTTTACTCCTTTCTAAACTTCTATACTTCTAATTTGTAAAAATTTCGCAAAAAGCTTTAATATATTTTTTTATAATAATCAAATTATATGGATAATTTTTATGATTTTAATATATAATGAATAAATTTAGAATTAAATTTTAAAATTACACTCTTAAGATAATTTATTTTTAAGTTTAACTAATTAGAAAATAATTATTTGATAAAAAATATAATTAATACATTTTTCGGGATTGGAGACCCGTCCCCCAATCCCGAATTTTTTTATTCTTCCTCTGGTGCTCCTACTGGGCAACAATAATTAACGAACATTACAATTATTCCAATTAAAACCTGCTTTTACACCTTCTTTATAAATTTCAATGAATTTTTTCTTAAAAAATACTCTTTCGACAATATTTAATCTTTTCAACACAATATCTTCTGTTTTTCTCATATACAATCCCTCTCTTTCGTAAAAATTATTATTTTTATTCAAGAGATTATACTTATTATAAATTATATCCTTTCCATTATTTTTTGTAAATACATTTGTGTTAATTTTCTCTTTACAATTTAATTCTCTTATTGCCTCATTTTCTACTACATCTTTCATAGTTAAACCTTCTTTCATATAAAAAATTTGACATTTCATACTTAAGAAGTTATACTATATATGTACTTATTTTTAAGTATGAAAATTTGGGTTAGAAGAAGATAAAAGATTGCCGTCAAGTATCTTCTTCTTTCTTATTTTATATGAATGAAAAATAATGTCAAGTTTTCCAATCTCGTTTTCGACAAAAAAGTCCGCAAAGTCAGTAACTGTGCGGAAAAATTTTTTTAATTTTTTTTATATATTCATATTCAATTCTCTTAATACTTTTGTTCTTAAATAATTCCAGTTAAGTTTTGAAATATATTGCATTGATGTACTACTTAATAAATAATTCTCTTTTGCATGTTGGTTCCACTCTTGTGTAGATGGAAATCTTTTTAATTGTTGTGTAATTGTTTTTAAAGCTTTATAAGACTGTTCATAATATACTTTCATTTCACTTCCGTCCGGATACTCTATCTGCTGTATATTGTCATAATATTCATTTATTAACTTATCCATTTCATCACTTATTTTTCTAGTCTTATCTGAATCCAATCCATTTTTTTTATACTTTCATGCAATTTATTTCTTAAATTTCTTATTCTTTTTACATTATCTTGTTGCATCTTTTTCCTCGCTTTTTCTTTTTAAGCCAATAATTTTCTTTATTTTATTCTTTAAAATTATTAAACGTTTGTCTGGAATTATTATAAACATTTCTTTTAAATATTCAAACTCATTCTTACTATGCTTTTGTAATATTTCTAATGTATTTTCTGTTATTTCATGAGAACACAAAGTAAGTGCACTAAATAAACAATTTTGGTGAGCATACTCATCCCACTCTTCTCTTGTCACATACGGATTCTTTTTTATATATTTTATAAATTCTTTTTTACTTTTTTCATAATAATTAATCATATTTATATTATTTACATTATTTTAAAAAATATTCAAAAAAAGTCCCATTCGGGACTATTTCTCTTTTAGTATACTTGTAATTATACTTTCATAACTCTTTTTTGACATAAATTGTAAACTCTGTATGCTTAATAAGTTAAATCTTTTTGCTAATTCTGTATATTGTTTTCTTGTTAGTCTTATTTTTAAATATTTCATCATTTGTAGTGATTTAATATATGCTTCGTTCATATTCATCACCTCTACATAGATTATAGCACATTATGTTAATTTTGTGTGTCGAACGGTGTCGAAGATTTTACATTATTTTACAAAGTTATCCACATTTTTAATTTTTTTTTCCACAGTTCATAAAAAATTATCCACAGTTTTTTCGACTTTTTATTGCAAATTTATCTAATTAATAGTATAATATTAAAAAAATAATGGGGGAAATATTATGTTTATATTATATTTAGATGAAAGTGGTAATACTGGAACTGATTATGATAATCCTACTCAAAAAATTTTCACACTAGCTGGATTAGCTTTAAATGATAAGGACTGGTATGATTTAAATTATAAAATCCAAAAAGAAAAAGAAAAAATTAGCCCAGATTTAATTAATTACGAAATTCACACCAATGATATTTTTCAATCTTCAAGAAACATCGGTAAAGGATATGACTTTAGAAAAAACACACTTGAATATAACCTAGATATGTTAGAAAAACTTGTTGATTTGGTTGTCGATCTAAATCTACCTATTTTTAGTGTTGTTATTGATAAACAGAAATTTAAAAAATTCATAACAAAGGTACATGGGCCATCTATAAAAATAGATCCTTATTTATATGCTTTCTCTTTTCTATCTATAGAATATAATAATTTTCTTATTCAAAACAACTCTAATGGCATGATTTTAGTAGATGAAAACAACAATATAATGGATTCTCTTGAAAAAGTATATTCTAAATTAATAGGTGATAATTTTGAAGGTGATACAAATAATATCATTGAAAATGTACTTTTTCTTGAATCTAAAAAAAATAATTTTATACAACTTGCTGATTTATGTAATTTTTATATAAATAAATATTACACAATTAATTGGTTTGGTAGTTTGAATAATGCTAATAAAAATCTACATTGTTTAAGAATGTTTAAAAAATTAGAACCATTAATTAAAAACTGTAAAAATTTTGATTTAATAGATAATATTAATAATTTTTGGATATAAAAAAAGAGCAATCGGCGATTTAAAGGAGCTCAATATAGATAAACTCACTGCCGACTGCTATATATATAAAAACTATTAAATAGCTTTATAACTATATTATATGTAATATTATTATAATTATTAATACAAATATTGTCAATATTTGTAATCAAAAATTAATATTTCTGTTACAGAATTGTAACATTTCTTTTTCTATCTGTCAACATTATATCATAAATTTTATGTAATTTCAAGTAAAAAATGCTTATTTTTAGCCAAAAATCAAGCCTTCACAATCAATTTTAAGCCGTTTTATTTTTTAATCAATGTAATTATATGCCTTGATTTTTAGTCATAAAACGCAAAAAAGAGGTAAATTGAACTTAATCAACTTACCTCTTCTCTTTTATCTATAATTATTAACATTTATATAAGCAATTCTACCAGTTGCATTTACTCTTACTTTATCCACATATGAATTTATATGTTTTAAAACTGTTACTGTAGTATTAGCTTTATATTGATATCTTACACCACTCAAATTTGATTTTGAGTATAATGTACATGCTTTTATCTTTCTAGTTGTACTTTGTGTTGCTGATACATTTATGTAATTGCTTTTGTTTATGTATGCAATTCTACCAGTCATATTAACTCTAATTTTATCTACATTACTTGATATGTTTTGTAGTATTGTTATAGTTGTATTTGCTTTGTAATTATACTTATAACCTGTTAAATTTGAATTGCTATATAAGATACTAGCTCTAGCTAATTTCTTTGTCTGTCCTACTGTTTTATTAATATTTAGTGTATTAATATCTCTACTTGTATATGCTAAAGATATCCAACCTCTATCTGTCTTTCCAAAGCCATTTGATTCTGCTAATATTGTTACTATTGAACCTTTTGCATATCCCCCAACTCTTGAATATGATGTACTTGCTCCTGTTCTAATATTCAAACCACCATTTGCAGTAATTCTAACTTGATAATTTACTGTATTTACATTTGATGTTGTGTTATCTGTTACTACTGTTGTTGTTGTATTTTCTTTTATGTCTGTTCTATCATTTTTAAAACAGAAGAATTTTTGATAATTAGCATATGCTCTGAAGTTTTCTATTGATACATATACTGTATTACCACTTACTGTTGCTTTCCCTCTTCTACTTGCGACATCAAATTTGCCATTATACAAGTAAGGGTCATATACTTTTATACAATCTCCTTCAACTCCTACTAGAACTATAAAATGTCCTCCATATGTAAATAAGCCTTGATTACAACTTGCTATTATATAATGATTATCTTTTAATTTTGCTACTGCATCATCTAATTTATAGCATTCGCTATATCCAATATCAAATACATCTGCAGTCCATTTAAATGCGCTCCAATATGTTCCTTGGTTTGCAGAACGATAACCATATTGTGTATATAAGTTTGCCATTTGGTCTGGTGTTATATTACCTTTTATACTTGAAACAACCATTGCTGCACTTGTTGGTCCACATCCTGATGTTCCTATTGTTTGTGAACTATCTCCTACACTAGAATACATATTATAACGCCATCTATTGTCTAATTGTGAATAATATGTTAATCCTGCATATTCTCCTAATTGAACATTTGGTGCTTTTTCTGAGCCTTCATATGCTACTATTCCTTGTTCTTCAAATCCTTCTGCTTCTGTTTCTTGAACTTCTAATGATTGTTCGTCTGTTTCTGTTAGATTTGGTATTTCTGTACTAGATTTGTTTATTTCATCTACTACTGTATTTATTGCTTCTGATATTTTATTTGTATCAACTTGTCCTGTTCTGCCATATTCTAAATAGCAATTTAATAGTAAAGAACTAGCACATAATATTGATACTATTAATCCTATTGTACGTTCTTTATTTTTAAATATATTTTTTAATTTTTCTTTCATTACTATTCCTCCTTTTTTGAAATTGGTAATTCATAACATTTATTAACCAATACTTCTATTCCATGATTTCCACCTAGCGCTTTGTATTGTTTAAATAATTCTTCTAAACAATATCTAGCATATTCTGGTAAATATTCTTGTTTCATATAACTTTCACATTTACCTACTATCTGGCTTCTAATTAAACTAAGCATACTTGCTTTCATAGCTTCATTTGCTGTTTTGTTTTCTTTTAATTGCTTAGATATTAAAGCAAATCCGCCAGCGCAAGCAAATGGAATAAACCACTGTATAAATATTTTAAAAATTTCTTGCATTATTCTTCCTCCTTGGTTGTTTCTTCATTTTTAACATCTTCTATTTCTTCTACTATGATGTCTGTATCATCTGTAATATTCTTTTCTAATACATCTTTAGCATCTTTAAATTTATCTATTTTTTTCAAATATTCGTAACATTCTTCTATTGTTTCATTTTCTAAATACTCTTTTTGAATATATTCTGTTTCAATAAACACATTCATTCTTTTTTCTCCATCTGTACTTTCATAGTATTCTTTTTCTTTATTTCTTTGCTTCTCGGAAGTATAAGAAGCAACTTCGATAATGTTGCAATTATTTGTTACTTTATTTATGCTAACTATTCTATGATAATTTACTATTATTCCATTTTCCAATTCAATTTCTTTTTTTAACGCCATGTTATGCCTCCTTTCTATATCCTACAACTTTAAATATTTTATAACTATCGTCTGACCCAACATTTGGAGTTCCATCATTCGGAGTGAATTGAATCTGACTATAATTTGTTATTATAGATGTACCACTTATCTGTATACACTTACAATAAGTGTAAAATGTTTTATTATTAACTTCACTATAAGCAGTTACTAAATTTGTTTTTGTATTATTGGGATGTTGTATCTTTGTACAATACTGCCAATACATTCTTCCTGCGTAAATTTCTAGATAATTAAAGTTAGCCGCACTTTCACTTAATGTTACTGTTCCTGTTGTTCCTGACTCATTGTCATATAATATTGTCCCATTTATATCTATTCCATTAGCCAATATTTTTCCATTTACATTTAAAAAATCTTTTCCCCAATTAAAAATTGGTATTCCTTGTGCTACAATAAATTGTGGCGTTAGTGCGCTCAATTTATCTGTAATCTCTAAATAGAACTCGTATATTTTTTTATAATCAAATTTTTTTCCTAGCGATATACTTTCTTCTCCGTTACTAAATGTATTTTCTTTTAGTACTGGTGTAATAGCTCCCCCTGTTATCCATTCATTTTCTTCTTTCTCTCTGTAAAACCATTTTATTAACAATTCATTATTGATATTTTCTATTTTATTGTTATAATAATTTCCAGAAAAAGTAATATCAACTTCACCGGTTGTTGGTTGTGTTCTTTTTATTATTGCATTTATAGAAAGCGGTATGTAATTTATTACGGACGGCTTTAATGTCACAGAATTTGAATATCCTCGGCTATCTGTTACAGTTGCAACAAAAGTATCTGTATCAATTTCATAAATTAATATACTGTCTCCTCCAACATTCTCATTATTTACTTTTTTTAAAACTATACTTGAACCATTTTTGGCATTTGAAGTTATTGTCACTTTTGCAGTTGACTTATGTTTTATTAATTTTTGATTATTTCCTGTTATTTTTGTTGTTATTTCATTTACATCAATTACTGTACAGCTTAAGTTTGGTTTACATTTTTCTTCATTTGTTGTTACTGTTATAATTGAACTTTTACTTCCTAAAAACACTCCGTTATTATATGTATCACAAATAATTGTACCCGTTCCTGATTTTGAGTTTGGAATTTCATTATAAAAACTAGAAGGAATTGTCCATGAAAAATTTCCTCCTTCTCTATTTTCAACTATGTTAATATGTTGTGACCCAAAGTCAACTCGTACATTATGTCTAAATGAATTGCTAGCACTCGCTATTGTTATTATAGACGTCTCTTCTACACTTGCCGTTGTACAAAAAATCGAACTTGCACGTGGAATTGTCGATAAATCTAGATTTCCGCTCGGATAAAAATCTCCTGGGCTATATGTATGATTTTGAAAATCTATTGTTGCGCTACACCAAACGCTCTTTCTACCATCATCATTATGCCAAATCGTAAAGTTACCTTCACATAATGTTATTGTTCCATTATGTCCTAGACTATATGAACCACTTCCGCTATTTCTAACAACCCCATCTATATTTACACTATAACTTGCTTTTAAATCGCCAAAACGGCCTGAATTTCCAGAAATTAATTGTAATCTATATCCTACATTTGAACTATTTGAACTTACGTCGTAACTATTTTCCCATACGCTCAATTTTCCTGTATAATAACCTGCATATGTTCCACCACTAGAGCCTCCATTTTGTATAAAATCCGCCATTAATTATTACCTCCAATCCAAAATACCCCTGTGCCTTTCTCATAGTCTTCTATTCTTGAATATTTCCCAACAGTTAAATATTTCTCAACCGTCATGTTTTTTGATTTCACAACTGTTTCTCCAGTCTCATTATCATATCCTGCAAACAATAAACTTTCTTCATTACTTCCTGTTGCATCCTTTATATTTAACCCAGTCTCGTTCAAAGTAGATTTTGTTTTTGCATTTGTTTTTTCTATTGTTAATCCGTCTTTATCAAATGTGTATCCGGTTTCAGTTTTTACTTTTGAAACTCCTTCGTTTAGTCTATTTGAAATTGCTATTTGAATTTGGTTCCCTAAGCCTTCTATTCTATCAACTGATAACGTTCCTGATGTTATAAAATTAGCATTTATTTGCCCGTCCATGGTCATAGCAGTTTCGAAAGGTCCCTCATATCCGTTTGAACTGAATCCAATCCCGCCAAGACCAAATCTCCAAATATTTTTTGCTTGACTTTTTGGTAGTTTGTCTAATATCAATATTTCGTTATCATCTATATAAACTATCCCGTTTTTATTTAGAGAATTTATTAATTTAGTTTGCTCATTTATAGTCACATTTTGCTTTGATAAGTTTTGACCTAGTTGTTCTATTGTTGATTTGATGTTATTAAATTTTGTTTGCACATCTCTGGTAAAATTTCCAAATGTTAATGTTTTTATCTTTCTTGAAATAACATCATACTCATACTCAAGTACCTCTGTCATAATATCAGCAATCGGGTGTAAAACATGTACAGTATCACCAATTTCTAAACTTTGATTTATATCAGACTTTACAGTATAATTAAATTTAGGATATTTATTTTCTTCTAAATATTTTGTTGCTTTTTCTCTTAATTCATTTATTAAGTTTTCTTGTGTCTGTTCTTCAGTATCTAAATCAGTTTCAAAATCTATTTTTCTTGTGTATGGTTTTTCATATTGAATATCACTTATTAAATATGTTTCAGGAAGCATTATTCCATCGTAACCGAACTGGACATAATTTTGTAACTACACTAGACCAATCCTCATATACTTCGATATGTTCTAGATTTTTGCCATATATAATGCTTTCTCCATTGTCATTTCCAACTTTTTGTAAAAAACTTATATTCCAGTTGTCTGCATCAAATGTTCCATTCCATCTTTCTTCGATTATGCTCCATGCTTCAAGCAGTGACTTTCTAATGAAATATGCTGTGTCTATATTCTCAATATTTGAGAATATTTTAAAAGGACTGACATTGTCAGTCCTTGCATTTATATAATTTAATGTATTTATTCCATTTAATTTTGTTGGTCTCACATCTACTAAAAAATAATCTTCAGAATCAAACATTACGTGTTTCGCTTTAAAAGATATCTTTGTTGATGTAGTATTTATTTCTTCTCCTATTCTAAAAGCCTGCGGATTCAGTTTTGATTTTGTTTTTATAACACACAACTTATCCTTTTTAATATATTCTTTATATCTAATTGGAATTTCTACATCAATATACCACCCATTCAATGATTTCTTTTTATACTCTTTGCACTTTAAAGGATTTATAATTATGTTCCCTGCGCTAGAAAAATCTCTATCATTTGCATCAAAAATTTTTATCATAACCATCTATCCTTTCTTATCACTTTTATTATACAATCTCCATCGTTAATTGTGATTTCATTATTTCCAATATTTAGCTTTGGAAAATCATATCCTATTTCGATACTTCTAAAACGTTCTAAACCATCGAATTTTACTTCTTTATTTTCACAATCAATTTCTACATACTTATCATTATTGAAATTATACTTAAATCTTACGTCATTAATAGTTATATCGACCGCTTCTGAAACTGTTTTTTCTAATCGCAAAATAGGTCTGCTTTGAACATTTCCTTCATTTTTTATTTTTTCATCTGTTACTGTAAAATAGTCTAAACTCAATATTGCTTTACTATCTGTTGTTATGTTTGTTACGTTTTTATATGTTCTTGCGTTGTTTAGTTCTTTTGCTACTGTTTTTTGTTCGTCTGTGAATTTTAACCTTTTAGGTGTTGCTAGTTGATAGTATACAACTACTGGTGTTCCTGCATCATATTGTGATTTTAAGTATGCTTTAAAATCTGTTGAAGATGATTTTTCTTGATATCTCAAGTTTAAGTTTTTACCAGAACTCATAAACATCGAATAATTGTCTGCTAGAGTTGTCCTTTGTGCAAATGCATTACTATAAACTTTGCCATTGCTCATAGCATCATCTATTTTTAAATAAAAATTATTTTTTTCGCCGTCAGCAGAGGTTAATTTTTCATATGCCCAATTTTCATCTCCTGTTAATATTTTCTTTCCCCATGTGTGAACTTCTTCTTCGTTGTCATAATCAAGATAATCGTTTTCTAACATTTCAGTCTGCGTTGGCATTATGTATGATTGTTCTTCGTGTTGTTCATATTCTGTTGCTGTTGAGCTTTCTTCTAATTGTGCTTTAAATGTAAAATCTATTTTTGTTCCTTTTTCAAGTTTTTGTCCATAAAACATAAAACCATCTGGCTTATATTTATCTAAGTTATCAACTGTTGTTTGTTTTTTTCCTTCATTTATTATTCCGTTATTTATTGCGTTGATTTTCGTTAACGTAACCATACATTTCGTTGGCATAAGATTTGATATACTTAATATATATTTTTTGTCTTTGCTAAGATATTTCAATTCTTCAAATGTCAAAGTAGTATAAAATGTTGTATCTGTTGTAGTACCTTTTACATTAAATTCTTGTGTATTTGCATTATATGAAAATGTTATTCCCTTGTTTTCTTTGCTTTGACTTTTTAGTGCAGGAAACAAATTTTTGTTACATTTTGTTACTTTTACACAACCTTGCCCATATTTGCTGTACGGTGTGGCTACTTTACCTTTTTCTAATTTTATTTTTTCTCTTGTTACTAATTCACCGCGAAACTGATACACTATAAGCAATTTTCATATACTTAGCATTGCTTACAACTTCAAATGTATTATTAAATGTACCACGAAGGCCATATGATTTTCCTGATATAAATTTTTTATTTTCATCATAATAACATACTTTTACTTGAAAATAATCTGAACTACTCTCCCATCCGAAAGTATACGTTTTGTTTAATATTTCTATAAAATCTGAACATTTCCAAGAATTGTTTAAAATTATTTCACCTGTTTTTTCATTTAAAAATCCATCTTTCACAGCGGCTATATCAAACTCATTTACATTACTTCCAACACACTTAACCTCGCTTAGATAGTTTGATGATGGACTTGCTCCTCCTTGTTCCCATTCAGTAGCCTTTGAACCTTCTTCCAGTTGTGGCTTAAATAGTTCATTTGCTAATGTTGAACTTGGGGCAACGCAAATAATTATATCTATAGAATTTCCACTTGTCGCAACAAAAGTTCCAGTGCTACCATTTTTACTTGTTGCTAAATCCTTTTTTTGTACGTTATCGTGTGCAGATATAAATATATTCTTGCTAGTTGTTGGCGAACCACTTAAAGTATATGTTTTTCCATCACCTGTAAACGAATATATAATAAGATTAGCCCAATTCGTTGATGATGTTCCACTTAATGTATCTGTACCATTTTTAATAGTATGAGTACATCCATTTACTGTAGTTGTTGTCTTTGTAATCTCAATTTTATTCTTTCCACTTCTCGTCTCCTGTTCACTGTTTCCTGAAATTACAATTTTTCCTCTACAATTGCTACTGTCTTCTACGTGTATGTATTCTCCACTTGCTTTTTTATCTTTTCTATCTTTTACAAGTTGATAATCTTCGTTTACTTTGCACCAAAAAGGGTCTCTTATAAACGTTGTATCTATAATTCTTATGCAAGAACTTCGTTGAGGTTCTAATTGACTATAGAACCTCGCTGTTGTTTTTCTTCCTTTATATTCAAACTCTCCTTCTCCATTTAACCACGCTAAAATGTCGTCTATTTTATTTATGTTCAAGCATTGCACATAGATTGGTCTTTCTACAACCGAATATCCTAATTCGTCAAATATTGCTCCGTCTCTGCCTTCTATTTCTGTCATTTCGTATCTTTGAGAAGCTTTTGCTATAAAGTGTTCTTCTTCTTCGACTACTACTTGCATATCTTTACTTGATATTCCTTTAAATTTAAACATCTATTTACACCACCTTATACATTTCATCTTTTACCAATTTTGCAAATCCATCTTCATCTAATGTAAATTTACATCCTGTCAATGCTTTTAGCATAGAATTTGCCATTTTATCATAATCAATTGTTGATACTCTATTTGAGTTTGAACTATAATTTGTTATGTTTTTAAAATCTTTGTTTTCTAATTCGTTTGCCATTCCTTGTGACATGTTTTTTACTGAATTAATCAGTTGTGGAGATGATTTATCTAATGTTTTTGATAGTCCTTCCACCATATCCGGCATCCACTTTTCATATTCCCTTAGTGGTCCTACATCCGGTCTCGAAAAATGTAAATATGATGCAATTTTACTAGCAAGACCATTTAGTTTTCCTCTGAACCATGAACTATTGCCTTTTTTAGAGATTCCATTTCCAATTCCTTCGACCATGTCTTCTCCCCATTTTTGACTATTATTAGACTTGACTGCTAATTGTGTTCTACCTGCTAATTTTCTAGCTTCATCTTCAACTCCTGTATTACCACTGATAGTTATTGATGTATCTCTTAATTCATTTCTTGCTACACTTGAAAAATTTAAGTTTCTACTATATCCATCTGTTACTTCTGTTGCTTTATTTTGTGATGCCTCTAATAAAGTTGTATTTGTTTTTATTTTATTTTCTGATGCTGCTATTTCGTTTTTTGTCATATCTGACATTTTTAATTTTAGTCCAAATGCTGTTGTTATTTCATCCGCTTTCTGACTTGACGCATCGCTTATACTTACATCGCTTGCAACTATTCCCGTTGCTTTTTCAATTTCGGCTTTCGTAGTTTCTGATACTTTTGATAGTCCTTCACTATATTTAGAATAACTTTCTTCTGCAACATTTTTCCATGCTTGAATTTGTTCAGGAGTTAATTCCTTTATTTTTGATGTTTCGTTGACTAAACTATCTACTAAATTGTCTAGTTTTTGTTGTTGCGTTTTTAGTTGTTTATCTAGTATTTGTTCTTGATATATGTCATTAGTTTTAGTTGCTTCTTGAAGACTTTCTTTTAAATATCTTACATATTCCGCTTGACTATTTATCTGTTCTATTGATGAATTGTTTGCTGCGCTCTTTGCCTTTTCATAAGATGTTGTAATACTGTTTGTTGCTTTTTCGATTGCATCTGCGTTTCCTTCTGCATTAGCTTTTTGCAAGTTTTCATAATCCATAATTGTTTTTCCGTATTTCCCAACTAATTCAGTTTGCTCTCCAATTTTTTGAGACAAACTATTATATTGTCGTTCTGCTTCTGCTTTTTCTAATCCATAACTAGATACCATTTTTTCAGATGCTTCTGCCTGTTTTTTCTTCAATTCTATTAACGTTTCTGTTGCTTCTGCTTCTTTCTTTATTGCTTCTCCATATTCAGTTTGATATGCATTTAGCACTGATTCTGCTTTTTTTGTAGCAATAACTTTATCTATGTTTTCTTTTAATTCTTTGTATCTGTCTATGATATTCCCATTAAGTTTATATTCGGTTCCAAGTGCACTATTTAATTCTGTTAATATTACTTGTGCTCTTTCCTTGTATCCATCTTTTACTTTTCCATTTTCATCTGTAATACTTTTTAGTTCACTTACTAAGTTTTTGCAAGCATCTATTTCATTGTTTGAATTTGTTAAACTTTCATTTCGTGTTTTGCTTAACTCTTCCCAACTTTTTCTTTGAGTATCTACTTTTTCTTTAAGACCATCTAATGAACTTTTCTCTTTTTCCACTTGTATGCAATACGCCATCGTTGCTGCAGTTAATACGCCTATTGCAGTTACTGCCAGTGTCGCTGGATTGCTTAAACTTGTTATAATTCCCGCTAATCCATTGATTGCAGTTGAGGATGTTGTAACTGTTCCTTTCATAACACCTATTGCTTGAGTAAATGTTCCTATCACTTTTATTCCACCACCAGCAACAGATGTTATCTTACCAAAGATAGTTAATAACGGGCCTATTGCAGTTACTAATGCACCTATTTTTACAATTGTATTAACCTGTGCATCAGATAAATTAGCAAACCATTTGGTTACATTTTCTATTCCATCTATCATTTTTGAGATATATGGCATTAATTTATTTCCAATTGTTATAGCCAAATCTTTTATTTTATTCATAGCAATAGTGATTTGACTTTTTAATGTTCCATATCTTTTATTTGCTTCATTAGTTAGTGCAGTATTGTCTTCCCACGCTTTTGTTCCTGTTTCAATAGCATCATTAAATAAAGTTCCTGCGTTTGCTGCTCTTAATAGCGAATCTCTTAATCTAACCTCTGTTAATCCCATTTCAGACAACATAGTAATTGCACTTTCACCTTTGTTTTGTGCATTTCCTAATCCTTTAATAAATTCAGATAAAGCACCTGCGGCATCTTCTTTCCACGCTTTTTTAAACTGTTCTGCAGTCATTCCTGATACTGCAGCAAAATCTTCTAAGTTTGTGCCTGCTGTAATTAATTGTTTTACCTCTGTGCTTGTCATTCCTATGCTTTGACATAAAGCCTTAAAATCTTTAGAATTATTTGCTGATAATAATTCTAAGTCTCTTAATGACATTCCTGTTTTACTTAAAACATTGTTTAATTTATCGCCACTTTGTTCAACTGCGTTTTGCATTTTTACCATTGCTTTCGATATTGCCGAACCACCCATTTCTGCTTCAATACCTACTGAACTTAACGCGGTTGCTAGTCCTAAAATTTGTCCTTCTGACATTCCAACTTGATGTCCTGCTCCTGCAAGTCTCATTGCCATATTTACTATATCGGCTTCTGTAGTAGCAAAATTGTTACCTAAATCAACTATAGATGAACCTAATTTATCAAAATCTTTCTGTGACATTTGTGTGATATTTGCAAATTTAGCAAGTTGTGATGCCGCTTCATCTGCAGTTAAGTTTGTTGAATTTCCTAAATCTATCATAGCCTTTGAAAAACTTAGTATATTTTCTGTTTTTATTCCTAGCTGTCCTGCTGCTTCTGCTACTGCTGAAATTTCTGTAGTTGTAGATGGAATTTCTTTAGCCATATCTCTTATTCCCTGTTTTAATCCTGCCATTTGTTGTTCTGTTCCATCGACAGTCTTTTCAACACCTGTAAAAGCATCTTCGAAATCTATTGCACTCTTAGCACTTGCAACAAGTGCCGCTGCAGTTGCACCAGAAAAAGCAGACACTTTTTTGCCTGCTCCCTCAATTTTACTTCCTATATTTTCTACTTTAGTTCCAAATTCTTCTATTCTTTTTCCTGTGTTATTTAATTGATTCTCTATTTCTTTAAGTTTCTTGTTATAATTTTCGAGTTTTACTTCTGCATTTATTAATTCATTTCTCTTCTTTTTTATTGCTGATGTATTCTTGTCTTCTGCATTCTCTAAATCACTTAATTGCATCTTTAAAGTGCTTACTCTATCGGCTTGTATTTCATAAGCATTCTTTAAGTATTCCTGCTCTGCTCTTAGTTTTTCAGTGCTTTTTGTAGATTTATCCCATTGTGACTGAGTTAATTTGAATTGATTATAATTCTTATTTAATTCAAGACTTATTTCTTGTAATGACTTTTTGAAATCAACAGCCCCTTCTTGGGTAAATACTAATCCTACTCTTTTTAATTCATTCGCCATTTTCTCACCTCTTTTTAGGCATAAATAAAAGCACCAGACTATTATCTGATGCTTTTATTTATAAATTTTTATTCTATTGATACCAATTTAAATGAAGAATTTGCTTTTATTATATCTCCTGTTTTGAATGTGTATATATACTCATTGACATTATACGCCCCTGAACCTAAAATGACATTTACTTCTAGACTTCCAGAAGATGAATATACCACAAAATTACTACTTCCACCATATATTTTATATCTTCCAATTGGTACATCTGTCCCTGCTGTTAATTGCCCGGCAGGATATGTTTTGGGTTCACCTTTAATTTTTGTAACTTCACCATTTAATTGTTGTATTTCCGTATTTAGTGATTGTTTTTTATTTTCTAATGAAGAAACTTCTGTTTTTAATTCACTTTGTTTTGTTTGTATGTCTTTAAGTGCATTTTGTTCTTCATTGTAAGCAGTTGAATCTTCCAATAGCCAAATTTCTTGTTTATCTTCATTCATTTTTCTTGTTGCTACATCTATAGTAAAGTTTGTTTTCATTCCATCTTTTGTATATATATTTATATTAACATTTTTATACACAGACAAATAATCTATATATTTTCCTACTATTTCTCCTATTTTTTCAGTTTTTTCTGTTGCTTCTTTTTTATTTTCAAAATTGCAATCAATCATAATCGTATTTTTACCTGCTGACTGATATACTGTTATTTCTTCATGATAATCTTGTAATTCTTTTGATAAATTTAATAAATTTTTATCAGGGTTAATCATATTAAAACCAATTAATATAATTGATGTAAGCCCTATTAAAATAATAGCAACTAATAATATCAACCAGAACCACCATTTTTTTACTAAATCTTTCATAAATTTTCCCCCTTTTTATACCTTTATAAAAAGAGTATATCACTTTTTCGCAACTTTTATTGTCGAATTTTGTCGATAAATGTATTTTTTTATTTTCTATATAAATGTATATATTCTTCTTTACTATCATTATCGACGTTTGGTGTATTATCAATAACAAATTTCACAATTTTTTCTATATCTTCTAACTTCACAAGTCGCACCGCTTGTCTATATGTCAGTGGTGTATTGTAATTAGATGCAATTATTGCATATAACAACTGATTTGTTGCATACATTGTTCTTGTATATCCATTTTTATCTTTTTGTCCTTGTGCATCTTTCTTTAATTGCTCAATTCCACCTTCATAGTCTTCTATGTATTCTAATAAAAGTGGTGTCACTTCTAAAATTATATTTTCTCCATTTTTTAATTGAATTTCTAAAGTTTTCATACTTTTTTACTCCTTCAAATTATATTAATAAAATTTTTAAAAGGCTCTAAATCTATTCTAGAGCCTTGTTTTTTCTATATTCCAGGTGCAACAGCTTTTACTAAATCTTCTGCTGTTAATATTGGTTTTGTGAAGAATTTTTCTTCTGTAAGTCCTTCTGGATAACTTGCCATCTCGCTATCAACATATGCTTTTTTGTTGTCTTTATCGTCAAATGAATATGCTCTTATTGTAACAGTGTCATTTTGTTCACTGAATGACTCTTCAGATGTTGCTATGTCATCTGTATTTTCTACTAATTGACATTTTGGAAACCATTCATAACGAACTCCTCCACCAACTTTTTTTACAACTTTACCATATGCAAAAAATGGTCTTTTGTTTGGTGCTCCACCAAGAACTAATCCTCCTTTATCAGAAGTATCTTCACCCTTCATTCTTGCCAAGTCACCTGGGTCGAATGCTACTGTTTCAATAGCCATATCAATACTTGATTCTTGATTAACAGTTTCGTAATCTTGTCCACTTGCTCTGATTACTGTATTTTCTGCATTTTCAGTTGTTCCGATATTTTTTACTGTACCGCATTCAATTGTTCCTTCGTATACTCCTGGATTAAATTCTCCTGTTTCTTTTGCTGTATTAAAAGCATAATACATATCACCTACAGATTGTTTTACCATAGGTCTTTTTTTTGTAATTGTTCCTGCCATTTTCTTTTCCTCTCTTTCTTTTTTATTTAAAAAACTTACTATTACAGGTTTTATAACCATAGTTTAGCAAGCATATTTTTATAATATTTTTCTTTATTTTTATTCCATAAAGGATATACATGTGGATTTTCATCCATCTTTTTTGTTCCATGTTCAACCATAGGACCATAATATTTTCCCCAACCAACTTCAACTTCGTTTTTATTTATTTTATAAGCAAAACTTCTAACCAAATGAGTATATCCTGCTTTTCTAACTTTTGACATCGGTTTAGGTAATTTTATTAAATCATTTACAAATTCTTTTGCTCCAGTTTTTAAAACATCCACGAAATTATTGACCTTATCAGCGTAGTTTTCTAAAATATTTTCTAAATCTTGAAAACCATCAAATTTATAAGTTTCATTAGACATTTTCCAGAACCTCTACTGGGAAATATGAATGCCATCTTCTTGTCTCGATATCATACTCTATTTGAATAGACGGATGTATGTCCAATTCATTTAATTTATGTTTCAGTTCTAATAAAGCTTCACATCTTGGCATGTCTGATATTATAGAAACTTGATATGTAACATTTGTATTATATTCTTTGCTACTTGCTACTAGAGGTTCCCATAAATATTCCCAAAAACATATCCTTGTTTCCGCTTCTACATTATCGTCGCTTGGAACACCTTCGTTTATTGGAACTTCTAAACTTTTTAATAATTCCGTTAATTCAGTTTTTGTCATTTATTTCTTCCTCCAATCTAGCTCTTGGATATAATTCAAGTGTTAAATCAGTTTGTTTATATCCATTTTTATTTGTAAAATGATATGTATTGTAAACTTTGTGATATATATTACCAATTTTCACAACATTTAAAGATGTTATTTCTTTTATTTGAGGTATTCTAATTTTATAAGTTATTTTCTTTTTTCTATCTTCTGCTTCAAATTTTAATCGATCTGAGATTGATAATTCTTCAAACCATATATCTTTCCCAGTATCTTTTAAATAGTCAATTACATTTGTTGTTTTAGTTTGACAAATTTCAAAAAGTCTAAATTTTCCATCATTATATGTCGGAATATCAGTAATACCTTGCTTGTAAAAAGGCATATTCTCCTCCATATAATTCTTTAAATTCTGCTAATCTCTTATTATCTGCATATAAGACATAATTCTTTAAAAGACTCCTTGCTTGTAAATCTTCGTCATAATTTATTTCTTTTCCAACGATATAATTTATATCAAACTCTCCCTCTTTTATATAACTTATAATTTCTTCATCTTCTTTAAATGGTGATAGGTGCTGTTCTGATTTTATCTCTTTTAATAATTTTTCTATTTGAGTTGTATTCATTATTGCACCTCTATTCTTTATTATTTTCTTCTAATTTTTCTATTAGAGTTTCTCCTATTTTGTTTTTATTAGAAGTAAGTTCTTTGACTCTTTTCTTTGTTGGTTCTAAACCATCACGAGGATATATATCTTTATTAGCAATATATACATGTTCATTATCTTCTAAATCTTTAAAAGTTTTAATAACCTTGTATTTTTCGTCCATTTTTTAATTTCCTCCTATAATATTTTAAAGAGGCTTATTTCTAAGCCCCTGGTACTTCACTTGCTGTTGATACAGTTCCTGCAACTTTTACAGTTGGAACGTATTCCTCTAATTTTGTTACATCAAATACATACGCAATATTATCATCAGATGCTCTACCATTTGAATATCCTTTTCCTATGATTACATCTGCATCATCAAGTGCCATTGTTTGATCATATTCTTTGAATCCTAATCCAGTTAATCCCATTGTGTATTTTTTAGGAATAAATAATGCTGCTTTTCCTTGTGGATTGCTACTACATGTAACAACTTCTAAGTTCTTATAAGATGATATCATTCTTCCTTCATCATTATAAATAGCAGGTGCAACATAGTCAGCCTCATCATTTGGATGGCAAACTAATATTAATTTGTCTATTGTTCTATTTCCGTTTTTTGTTAAATATTTTTTAGCTCCTGCTAGTTTTTTTGGTTTAAATGATGTTAAATCAGTATTTACATCTTTATCTTTATGAGTAGTATCCTCATTAGACTTTGCAATTTGTTTGTAAATACCTATAGGTTCATTTTTTCCTGTTCCTTGTAATACGCCATATTCTAAACCATCATTTAATTGTTCTTTTAATATTTCTCTACAATATTTTTCAACGAAAGGTAATGCTAAATCTCTTATTGATTTTGGTAATACTAGATAAACTGTTAATTTGCAAACTTCCATATCTAATACAGCAAAACTTGCAGTTAATTCTCCTTTTATTTTTTCAGTTAATCCACCCCAAGAGTATGCTCCTGTTTTTGAAGCAGTTATCCATTTTTTTACATTTGCAGGTGCAAAATTAATGTGTTTTAATAATCCACTTTCTTTTTTGATGTCTTCCAATGTTACATCTATAAATGTTGTTGGCAATATATCCACTTGTTTTCCTGTTATTGCTTGTCTTGGGTCTTTCTTTAAAGCCTCAAAAAAGTCTTTTTCTTCTTTTGATAATGTTCTTAATCCAAGTGTTTTTGCATATTCTTTATCACATTTTGCTTTTTCTGCTTGTTCTGTAATTTCTTGAATAAGTTCACCATATTGTGCTTCATTTATTTTTTCCATAGCATCAACTATTGCTTGTGCTTTGTCTTCTCCTTTTTGTAAAATTTCTAACGCTTCTTCTTGCGCTTGTTTAATTTTTGTTTCATTAATTTTCATTTTTTGTACCTTCCTTTTCTTTAAATTTTGTATTAAAAAAAGACTCCCATGAATCTTTTTTAACCTTATTATTTAATTCTGAATCTAAACCAACTGGTTCTTGTTTTGATGTTCCTTTACATTTTTCTTTTATGATTTCATTAGCCATTTCTTTGGCTTTTTCTTCTATCTGACTTTGAATATTTTTATTTTTCATAACTAAGTTGTAAATAAAATTTGCTTCTAAAGCCTGCATTGGTTCGTTTCTGGTTTGTGTAGTTGAAAATCCTAATTCAAATGCTTCTTTTGATGTTATCCACTCTTCTCTATCCATCATATCTTTTACTTTTTCTTCTGATAGTCCAGTCTTATTGACATAAATATCAAGAGAAGGTTGTGTGATTTTTTCTAAATCTTCTGCCATCTTTCTCATAGCATTTGCATCACCTTCAGCGTAACTCCACGCATTATGTATCATAAGCAGTCCATTTTCTGGCACAACTCTTTCTTTACCTGCCATAAAAATTACACTAGCAGCACTGCATGCAAAACCATCAACTATCGTTTTTAAATGTCCTTCAAATTCTGATAACAAAGCATAAATCGCTAATCCTTCTGAAACAGAACCACCATAAGAATTAATTCTTACTGTTAAATTAGGTGTATCTACCTGTGCTAGAGCATCTTTCAAACTGAATGCATCTGTTTTTTCTTTTCCTGTTCCTAGCCAGTTATCTATCCAATTCTTTTTTTCTATATTTCCATATACATATAATTCTGTTTCTGTTTCACTTTTCTTTTTAAAATTTAAGAAATTATTCTCCATCTTCTTCTGCACCTCCTTTCATATTTCCATAATTTTTAGTTAGATTGTGTTTATTGGCCCAATCTTCATCTATTTGTGGCAATTTTAAAAACTTATTAATTTCATTTCTGCTAAATCCATCACCTGTAAGTTTGTCTATTCCGTTTGCAGCATCTAGAATGTCTTTATGTTGCATTGAAAATCTATTAAACATTATTGTTTCACCTTTTAGGTAATTTTTCTTTCCTACAAGACCTAAATTAAATCCATCTTCTATTAATTCCAGAATTGGATCTATGGCAAAAGTAATAAAATCATCATTTCCTGTTGACTTTTCAGTTTTGCTTCCATAAAAAACATCTAGAGGTATTCCATATAAATTTGCAACAGTATCACCTATCTGTTTTACAATATCTTTATAATCCCCTAGACTTGTATTATTATCTTTATTTAAATTTATTAAATCAAACATTTCCGAAAGCATTACAACCGTATCTTCTTCACTTATTAAACCTTCTGTTATCTTCTTTTTGTAATCTTCATATGATAAATCTTTTCCAGTTTCTGCATCTTTTAACGGCATCTGTTGACCTGGTCTTTTCAATTTCCATTTTGCTGAATTTTCTCTCATGTATTTTTTGGATATCGTTCCTAATAATTTTCCAGTGTTAATTTTAAAAGAATCTTTTGCCTTTGCAAAAGATTCATTTGCTATTGAATAATATATTGAATTATCTTGATTGTATTGTTTTTCGAGTGATAAACTGTTTCCCTTGTGGTCTGATATAATTATATTTTTATAAGTCTTTCCATACAATATACTGTTCGAACAATCAAATTCATCTGCTATATATAAGAGTTTCGTCCCTTTTCCGTTGTCATTCATAATAATTAGCGCTTCTTTATCAATTAATAGTCTTATAACCAATTTTTTTAGAAACATTGTACCATTTTCTATAAAATTTGGCTGTATGTTTAATCGCCAATATATTTCTCCTCTGTTTTCTTCTATTTTCTTTTCTTTATTCATTTCATATGTTAATATTTCTGTTTTTGAAATAAATTGAGATATTAAATTTATTGCTTTTGCTTCTGCAATGGTATAAATGTATTCTTTTGAATTTTCTCCTCCAAAAATTACATCAAATATATTTATAATATCACCATTCTCGTTTTTAAACATTTTGTCGAATATCATATTCCACCTCCTAAACATAAATTACTTCCTCATCTAATAATTCTTGCCCACTCATTGCTACAACAAAAGCCATAAATGGGTCATTTTTTCTTAGTTTGGGTTCTATCTTTTCATATGTTTTATTTCCATCTTTTCTAGTTTTTACACAAGTATTATTTATAGCCCATCTCATTATTGCACTATCACCAATATTTATTTTTCCATCTGCAAATGCAATTTCGATTCGCGGCGCAATAATTGCATAGATAGACGCCGGATATCTTAACATTCTAACCAATCCGTAAGGATTGTCTTTTGTTTCTAATGAAATCCCATATTTTTCAAATTCACTTTTGAATAATTGAAATCTATACATATCCATAATCCACTTTTTAATGTTATACTTACTCATTTCCGAAATAAGCCAAAGTATAATTTGTTCTGCTTCAATTGTTTCTGTATTAACAACTTCAAAATCTTGAAAGCCATCTTGTCCTATATTTTCAAACGGAAATTTTATATCATTAAAAAATTTATTTTTCGAACATATCCACGTTTTTTGTCTCCATATATATTCGCCATCAATCTTAAATAAAAATCCTGCACTAGCAAAATCATTTAATGAAGCATAATCTATACCAATTATTGCACATTTTCCAACCAAATCAGGTACGGGCCTTGGTATTCTATTATCTATATCTATATACGATGCTTTTAATATATTATTCCAATCTGTTACGGCATCTTCTTCGTCTTGTTGTGGTAAGTTCATTCTTTTTGCATAAAATTCTACCCTATATGACTTCTGTTTTTGCATTTTTATATAGTCTTTTATGATTTCATTCATTAACACAGGCATATATCTTAAACTTGGATTTGCTTGACACCATACTGTAATGTCAATATCTTGTTTATCTCCTGTTTTCAAGAATTTTTTCATTGGAACATCTACTGTTTTTAAATCTTTTATTTTGAAAATTATAGGTAATAAGCCTAAAAAGTTGTTTTCACCATTTAATACTTCTGTCGAAAGTGCTAATTTTTCATCTAGTGGCCCATCTCTTACAATCCCATTTGTTGTTATCGTAACCGTTCTTGAATGTTTTATTTTTCCAAGACCTGACGTATATACATTTAATTGTTTATAATCTTCATAAGCATGCAATTCATTAAAAATTATCATACCTGTTTGCTTGCCATCTTTTGTTTTTGCATTAGCAGTGTTATATCTTAATATTGAATGTGTAATTTTGTTAATAACTTCTGTTTTATTCCAATAAAAATATTTTTTCATTGTTTTTTTATTATCTTCTAGCATATTATAAACAACATTGAATGAGTTTAACGCTTGTTCCTCTGATGTAGCAACAATATCAATATGATAATTTTTAACCCCATAATAATGTGTTTGTAAAAAATTTGCTAATGGCATTATCATTCCATCTTTTCCGTTTCCTCTTGCCATTAGTATTAAGATGTCAGGGAAAATGACAATATCGGGATTATTTTTATCATACATAAAGAATAAAGCATATGTAAATTTTTGATATGGAAATAATTTGTAGTACCACTTTTCACAATATTTTATTGCTTTATAAAATATTTCTTCATCAAAAAAGACATCATCTCTCGATAATGTCGGCTTAATTATATTTTTAATTAATAATTTTATCTCTTCGTCTGTTTCTTCTGGATTTTCTTCAACGAATTTGATGTATTCGTCTATTTCTTTACAACAAATCATCTCCTTCACCTTCTTTTGGTCCTTCATCTGGTGCTTTTAAATCTAATTTATCTAATATTGTTAACATTTGTCCATTTGTTTTTATCAATCTTTCGCAACTTTCATTTGGCTTATATGTAGTAAAGCCATTTCCTCCTGTTGTTTTATATCTTATGCCATTTACATCTATGTCATGTTGTAATCTTTCTTTTAATACAACAAAATATAAGTAGTCTTCTATCATATCATCAAATTGTTTGCCAAATTTGTTTTGAACAATTAGTTGATTTTGTAAATCTTCTTTTATAGATTGTTTTTTATCTTCTATTCTCTCTTCTAATTGTTCTACAGATTCTATTTTTTGTATTTTTTCTTCTAAATTTTCTGCAATTTTTTCAAGTTTTTTTTCCCTTTTGCTGTTTGACTTTGACGTCTTTTTTGTTGTTGCCATTTTCATACCCCCTTTACACGCGAGAAAAATTTAAAAATTAAACAGTCATGACCCCACACCCGCTCCCTTTAAGCGCGTTCAAGCCTTGAGATTTGACCGGGGTGTTCCGCTTCTAATTATTTTCTTTATATTTATATTTAGTAATAGTTTGCATTAACTTTCCACTCACAAAAAAATTCGTTGTTGTTATCTCTTTAATGTTATTGTCTATTATTTCAGCTGTTGTATCTAATTCAACTACTTCACCTTGTATTTGTTTGTCTTTTAGATGTTTTATATGCTCTTCTTGTTCTTTTATTCTATTCCTATATTCTTCTACCTCATCAGCTAGTAGTTCTATTATTTCTTTATCACTCATATTTCTATTATTATGATGTCTGGTTACTCTTATTCTAGTTTGTTCATATTTACTTTGTTCTTGTTTAAGAACTAAATCCATTCTACTTTCCATATATTATCCTTTCATCAATTCTATTTCATTTATACTCAAGCATAACAATCCATCTATTACTTCAATCTTATATGTGTGTTCTAAATGTTTTATTTGTTTACCTTCTGTAAATGTATTATCAAATAATCCTAAACTTTGTAGTATCATATTTGATTCTTTTTGTGTTACATTTCCTAATAACATTATTGTATTTTGCATTATTTTTATTATCTTAATTACATGACTTATTTGGTTTGTCATTGTCAATGTATCTCTTGTTAAACAATTAAAAAATATCTTCATAGCTACTACTATATCTTCATTATCTAGCAAATAACTTGCTGATATTCCATTTTCAAATGTTATTACTCCTGCTTTTTCCTGTTTGTTGTTCATTTCTTTTAGTTCCGCTTCTATGTTATTTGTCTTATATGCTTGTAATAAATGTTCTAACTTCATTACCACATCTCCTTTGTTATTGTTTTCTTCCTTTTTCTCCACGTCCACTTGTGTCTTTCTTCTATTATTTCATGTGCTTCAAAGCTTAAACTAATCATATTGTCTATATCAAGCGCCAGGTCCGGCCTTTGCTTGATTGGTATAATATGATGAACCGTATTTGCTTTTATTATCTTGATATGATTCGGAAAATGTATTCCATCGTTCCATTTACCTAAGAAAAATTGACAAGTATATTTATCCCTTGCCAATACTTTTTCTCTTGCTATATCGAAATCTGTAGAATGATAAAATTTATCTGTGTTTCCTTTTGCAATCTCCTTTTCCCAATCATAACATTTTCTTCTTTTTCTTCTTTGTTTCATTCTTGGCTCCGTTTATATCTAAAACAATAATCATAATATCTGCATTGTTCACATTTTCTTTTCATGCAATTTGCATAGTTAATTTTGTCTCTCATAATATACACACTTTGTACATATCGTATCATTGTTTTTGAATATTCTTATTTCACACTCAAATTTGTTTTTATTTTTACATTTTGAACAATGCTCTTTTTTATATTTTTCTATTCTTTCTTGATTAGTCATATGTACATCTCCTTTTTATTTTATAAACACTACGAAATATGCAAGTTATATATAATTGCACTCTAGAACTGAACGGCTACTATTTGCCATTCTGCTATATATGTTTACATACTTCGTACTATTAAATTTGGATGGTTTTCATCTCCTGCAGTTCCGAAGAAATCTGCACCGCTTTCTTGGCTTGAGAACTTAGATTCGGACTAAGAATAACAAGTTCAAAGCCTGTTGTTATACCAATTTAACTATTCTCAAATATATTAGAACTCGCTAGGAAAGTTCTATACCATGTACCTGTTCTCTTATTTCGAAAGGAGGTCTGCCATATTCAACCAAACATAACAAACTATATATTATCAGTTACCTAGTATACTGATAATAACATAATAAAAAGAATAGACATTTAAAACATCTATTCTTAAAAAGACTAATTTGTTTGTGAGACCATTTCTTTTATCTCTGATTATATATATATCATATTTTTATGGTGACATTCAGTAACTTTTAGGGAAAATTTTTTATTTCTTCAAATTTTCTTAGCCCTATACTATTTGCCTTTTTTGTATATTCATAATTATATTTTAAATCACAAGCAACTTGTACAAGTTTATCACCATTTATATAATGTTTTTCTAATATAGTTCTATATGGTTGTTCTATGTAATCTAATTGTTTCAATATTTGCTTTTGTATTTCCTGTTCTTTTACTACCTTTTCTAGTAATTCATTTATATTGTCTAGTAATATTGCTACTTTTTCAGCCATACTATCTTGGACTTCTTTACTTCCTTTTGGCATATCCGATAATACAGCTGTAATATTTACTATACTTGTCTTATACTCTTCTATGTATTCTAATCTCCCTTTTATCCATTCTTGGTTATATTTATAGTTTTTTAAATCTTCTCTAGTCATATCTTTTGTGCCCCTTTCTGTTTATTTTTAATATTTTCTCTTATTAATTCATCTTTAAAGTTATCTAAAATTTTATATGCTTCATTCAATTGTTGCTGATTATATTTTCTCTTGTCTAAGCTTATAAAATCTATATTTTCTAATTTGTTCATTGTGTTTACTACTATGTTGTATATATGATTTATTGTCATTTGTATCACTCCATTCCGTTATAATAATCTCCTAAATTTATTTTATGATATGTATCTCTGTCAACGGTTACCCATATTGACTTTATTTTTCCGTCGATTTCTTTTTGAATCTGTATTCTATAACTTTCTGGATGATATTGTGGTATTAGTGATTTTCCACAACTCATCATTGTTGTGTATGCTGAACGATAATCTTTATCAACAACTTGTCCTTCTTTTACTCCATAATCTTTTTCTTCTTTTATCATTATTCCTATTGCTGTAAATAGTATTATAAATAAAATTATAACAATTCCAATTACAAATATTTCTATTATACCTTTTTCAGATTTCATAGTTCTTTACCTTCTTTCTTTTGCTTGATTTTCAAAATATTGTTTGATGCAGTTCTCATATAAATCTCTTTCTTCTTTAATGCAACCATTGCCTACACAACATTCACAATCTAAACACATATCATCAAAATCAATATCTGCAAATTTTTCTAACATTAAACTTATTATTTTGTCTTTTTCTTCTAGCATAGTCAAAACTTTTTCTATTGCTATGCTATCTGTATCTAAATCTGCTGTTAATTGCATTGCAAATATGTCCCCATTTTTTCTTGCTTCTTTAATGACGCCATTATTTATTTGTATCATCTTTTTTAGTCTTTCTATTGCTTGTTCTTTTGTCATATGTTAGTCCTCCTTAACATCTTCAATGTCAATATTTAATAAATATTTCCATAACTTCTTTTGCAACCAATTAAATTTTGTAGAAACTTCTATTTTTATGTCCGTTCCACCAAATTCCATGTTTCCTATTTTTATAATTGATTTACCTCTTTTTCTCAAAGATATTTTTCTCAAAGATATAGTTCCATAATCTATATCAGTTGATGTTTCTATATTATTTTTATCCATCCTGATTCCTCTACTTTCTTATTATTTATCCTCTTTTCATTTTTTTATTTAAGAACTTTCTTTGATATTCTTTTACATTATTTTGTCTTTGTTTTTCTTTATTTCTATTTTTTATGAATCCATTATCATTTCCGTTCATTTTTATTTTCTCCCTTCTAGTAGTTCTTGTAAAACTTGAATAATTATCTTGTTATATGCTTCTGTTTCATAATAATATTTATTGTTCTCATTTATTTTTAGTGGACCCTTTTGTAATTCTTCTATCTTGTCTTTTACTTTTTGAACTGGAATAAAGTTTTCTTTTACATAATAAGGTGAAATTAATAATGTATGTTCTCTAATTCTTTCCTTTAATTCTTCATTTTCTTTTTGTAAATATGTATTAGTATCTTTTAATTCTTCATTCTCTTTTAATACTCTTTTATAATCTGATAAAATATGCTCTATTGCTTCTTTGTCTTTATTGTCTATTGAATAATCATTATTAAATTTTGTTGTTATCAATTTTGCTATTCTTGCTATATCTTCTTCAACATTTTCTTTCACTTAAAACACCTCCTCATCAATACTTTTTCTCCATGTTTTTCGCAATAACTCTCACAAAATAAATGTAAAAATTTCCATTTTATAAAAGGGTTATCCTTCGACCTTTCGATTATTTTTTTGCATTTTGGACATTTAAAATATATTTTTCCACCTTTTGTCTTTTCTTTCACTATGTATCACTCCTCTCCAGCTCTGTTAAAATTCTATCAATAGCATAGCAATAAGGATAATTTCTATTTCCCATGCCTTTTAAAATATTTGACCAGTCCTTTAATATTTTTTTGTTATATTCTAAATCATCATTGTATTGTTTATGTTCTATATAATACTTATACCAATATTCGCTTTTTTCTGTTGAAGTCATTGTTTTATCTAATATTTCAGTTATAGCTTCTTTTAACTTTCTATTTTCATCATCTAGTTCGTGATTTGTTGTCATAACCCAACAATTTTGTAAAGTGTTTTTTGTTTCTTTAGATATTTCCTCTTTACTCATATCTTATTTACTCCCCTCCATCTAAATTTATCTTCCCAGACATCAAATCGGGTAACAATTTGTCTCTTAACTCCACTAAATATCTATTTTCCTCATTATTTAGATGATACATCATCATTTTCCAGTTGTTCATAATGAGCATTAAAATCTCACTTACTTGTTCTTTGCTATTGTTTTCAAACCTAATCTCATTTTTGTTTTTTGACAATGTTATGTAATTTTCCTTTTCTATTTCTAATTTTATTGATTTTAGTGTTTTATTCATTTCAGTATTTATTTGTTGACTATCTTTCATTTGCATTGCAACATCATAAATACCTATACTTTTTGCAATACTTTCATTTATAGTTAATTTTAGACAATTTTTTTGCTTTATGATTCTGTTTAAATCATTTAAAATGTCATCATAGTTTCTTGTTACACCATATAAATCATCAAATTCAATTTCAAAATACTTTGAGGGAAATAATGAATAATCATTATTTTTAATATCTTCAATAGTTACTACTTTGCTAAAATCCTTTTTTTCTATTCTTTCTCTAACTGTTTTGTTTAATTCTTGTATTTGCTCATCTGTAAATATATTTACTTCTTTTTTGTAAACTCTGTTTTCATGTGCATTTCCGTCCAAATTGTCCCCTTTGTTCTCTAGTCTCTTTTGTATAAAAATTTTTTGCATCTATCATCACCGTTTCAGATGTTTCTTTATTTTTGTCTAACGTTATAATGCATACAGGTATTGATGTTGCTTCAAACATTTTGTTTGGACATGTAATTACCGCTTCCAAATAATTTTTTTCAATTAGATATTGTCTAATTTCTTTTTCTTCTTTTGTTCCTGATGTTAGCACTCCTTGTGGCAAAATAAAACATAATCTGTCGCATTTATTTAATGCTGTGAGTATAAAAGCAAAATTTGCATTACTTGCAGGTGGTACCGCTGTGTGTTTAAACCTATCTTGCATTTGAGCAAAAATTGGTTGTTGCCATCTTAAATTGTATGGTGGGTTGCTTATACACGTTCTCATTTTATCACCTCTAATCTTCCAAATTCATCACAGGGAATAATTTTATACGAATGATACACTTTATCCTCTAACACATCTTTTTGTTCAATATTTGCATCAATATTTCTTAACATCATGTTAAATATAAGAAAAGGAATTACATTTTCATCAAATTCTTCAAGTTTAAATTTCATTTTTGGATTCTCTAACCATTTTTGAATAGTTAAAGCACCACTTCCGCAACACATATCTAAGCATTCTTCTTTGCCATCTACTTGAGACAATTTTGAAACAAGTTTTGCTAGACATTTGGGTGTATAATCTTGTCCTTTGTTTTCTCTATCCGCTTCATAATATTGAAATATTTTTTGTAACCAGTCAATTGACAAATCTTTTACTAATTCTTTAAATTTTTTTAAATATTGTGTTTCATTTTTTTTGCAAACTTCAAATAATTTATTTTTTAATTCTTTTGTGCTATTCACATCAAATATTTTAAATGTCTCTTCTGTGAGTTGTTTTAATTCCATATCTATTCTCCTCCTAATACCTCTGGATTATCGTATATATTACCGATTTTTTCTAGTTCTGTTAAATAATATCCTCTTATATTTTCAAATGTATAAACGTTTTCTTTATCTTCTAAATCAACCAAAAGCCACATTCCATTTATTTCATCGTATATAACTTCAAATTCTCCATCAAAAACTGGTTCTTTGTAATGGTAACATGCTAATAAAACAATATCTCCTTCGTATATTTCTTTTCCGTTTTTATCGTCTAGTCCTGTGTATTGCCCTACTGTTTCTGGATTTACATCAGCAAGTTTTATATGATTCTCCATATTTAAATCGCCTTGTACCTCAAATATTATTTTATGTTTGATATTATTCTTTATTTTTTCGTTTATTTCTTTAGTTCTACTTCCATCGTCTAAACAAAAATAGTTAATTTCATTGTATATAAAATAACTGCCATAATACCATTTATCTTTGTCATATTCTTCAATTCCTTTTCCTCTAAACTTTATCTCTCTATTCATCTTCTTCACCTACTTTATAGCAATTAGTCTCAAACTGTTCTTTTGTTAGTATTGTTTTTATTTGATAATTTACAAATGTTTTGCAATTACCGTAATATAAATAACAATAATTTGGTCCTTTATCTATCTTATGTATTAATTTTCCATTTACGTAATCGCCTACTTCTACAACTTCTGATATTATTTTGTTGTGTTTTACTATGTTCTCTATTAAATGAAGTCCCTTTTCACATTCTACATATATGCTCATATAAAAATTAGAATTTATAACTTTATCAATAATTCCAGCTTTTGTTCTCACATATTCGTTTACTTCTATCATTTTCTACACCTCATTTCCCCAACAATCCCAGCCTTCTGCTTCTCTTCTTGCAAACAATTCTATTTTCTTTGTGTCTTCTCCGAATATTTTTTCTATTCTTCTCATCACCTCGTCTGGTTTTACTGAATGTCCTCGTCTTTGTTCCATGACTACTTGTCTTACTGTTTTATCTACACTTTTTATATGTCCTCGCATAGCCAGTAAGCATAATTCTGCATTTGATTTTGTATAACTTCCCATTCCTGCAAGCGGCTGTCCGTCTTTTTTTGTTTTTACCCACGTAAACGCACATGTCTTATATTTAAATCCCCATGCTTCAATCACCTTAAAAACTTCGGGCAAGCATGGCATTGTTGTCCATATGAATAATGCACAATTTTTTTCTCTAATTGTTTTTATGTATTTTCCTAACTCGCAAATCTCTTCTGTTGACATTGTTTGATAATGCTTTTCTGGACAAAAATTTCCTCCGTTTTTACCTTTCCCCCACAAGTATGCCCATGGTGGGTCTGCATATATTATGTCGTATTTTTTATCTGTATTATATATATCTACTTTCATCTCTTATGTTCCTTTCATTTAATTTCTTCTATTTCTAGAATAACTTTACTTGATTTTCCATATTCAAAATCATCTCTAAAACCTTTTACAAAATTTCTGTTATCATCTTTTAATTTTCCTGCTTTTACCATTGAATCTAATATAAATTTTTTTGCCCAACATACATTGTCTAAATCTCGTCTTTTATTTTCTTCTATCCATATAAAATGTAATTTAATTGGTTTTTCATATACTGGTAATAAATTTATATACCAGCCTATGTCTTTTTCAACATTCTTTTTCATATTAGCTCCAGCATATCTATTTTTTCTGCATTCGTTTATGTATTGATTCAACGATGGCAGCCTAAATGGTATTTCTATTTTGTTCACTTTTTTTTAGCTCCTTTTCTATGTAATTTTCACATCTCCAAACTCCGTTTGAAGTTTTCTAATTCAAGCCTATTACAACCTCTACATTTTACACATTTACCGTTCTAACGGTGGATAATTATATTTCATAAGCTAGTCCTCTGGCATTTCATAAATTGGTGTATAATCTGCAAATGTATAACCCAAAATGTTTGACATACTGTGTTCTCTCTTACAAAGTTCTATTGCTTCATATCTTAAACTAATATCTTGTAATACTTCTTTTGCTCTTTTCATTGTTTTATATTCACCTAATATGGTAAAATTATTTTTTTCAAAATATGCATATATTGCGTATCCGCTTAATTTCGTATTATCTATTCCTACATTTGCTTTTAAAATTGATGCAAATATATCTCCTAATTTATCTTCTAAGACTTCCTTTTGTGCTACATAATCAATTATTTTTATTTCTGCTACCCTAGAAAAATTTACAATATCTTCTTTATTTTGTTTTACTATTATCATAACTACCTCCTAAAATTTTTAAGCCTTTAAACTTTGCTATTTGTAATTCTTGTTTTGTAATCCATTTTTGCCATTTCCCACATTTGCCGCAATATAAGCCTCTTCTATTTCCTTGTATTTCTACAAATAGTTCTTCACTATCACATTTACTACATTTTTCTTGCATAATTGCCTCCTAATCAATTCTTGGAATATGTTGATAATTTATTGCTTCAAATCCTGCTTGTGTTCTTTCATATACTGCAACTGTTTTACCTGTGTATTCGCATTTCTTTTTATCTACTGCTTTTACATATCCCATTTTTTCTAATTCTGTTAGTCTTGGTGCTGTATAATTTCTTTCTGTACTTGGTATAAATCCTAAATCAAATAATTCTACTGCTAATTCTTTTGCCGTTTTAGACTTGTCTAATCTGTTTAAGATTTGTATATATCTTATTTTTGTTTTATCTTGTATATCATTAAAACTCATTTGCCTTGTTTCTGCTGTAATCATTTGTTTATCACTTCCTTTAATCTATAAATTCTCCCCACTCTAAGTTTTTGTATAAATTTCTTTTGGGGTCGTCCACATAATAATCTATTGGATTTACTGCTATTCTTGCTCTTACGTCTGCTATTTTGGGTATAAATTTAACTTCTTGTATAGTTCTTTCTATTGCCTTTTCAAAATGTTTTATATCTGTCTTTTTAAATTCTTCATACCAAACTGTCATTTCCTCTTTTGTAAATATCTTGTTATATGCTGTTTGAATTTTTGATATTTGTCTTTTAAATTCATCTTTATTCATCTAAAAATCCACCACCTTGCTTGTATCTTTTTTCGGTTTTTTTAAATTTTCTTTTTTTACTGCATCTACAACCCATTTTTTTATACATAGATAATGTGATTTTGCTTTGTACCCTTTCATTTCAATGTACTCATCAAGATATTTTATAAGTTCTTGCCAATTTTGATATTCTTTCTGTAGTTTCTGCAATTCTTCATCTTTCAACAATACATTTTTATATTCTCCATATTTGTGCTTGTTGGCTTTTACAGAAGCTGTAGAAGATTTTTCTTCGGAAGCTGGTATATTATTATCTAACTCTATACTATCCTTACCTAACTCTAACCTATCTCTAACCTGGGTATCCATTTTGGATACATCTTGTATACATTTTGTATCCATTAATGTATAAGCTTTATTTTCATCAAGTTGTAGCATTGCTTTTTCTTCTTTATATTTTGTTTCATGATATCTGTCTTTTTGTATGTAATTATGTATTTGCCAATGTTTTATTACTACTACACCACTTTCAAATGGTAATAAAAATTTTTTAGTTAGTAATATTTTTAAATCATCATCTTTGCAACCTATCATTCTCATTATGTTTTTTGGATTATTTATAAATCCGTCATCATCTGCTCTCATACTTAAATGAAAATATAGTAATTGAGTTGTATGTGGCATATCAAGAAAGGCATCACTATCTATTATTGTTTTTGCAAACATTCTTCTTTCTGCCATTGTTTTCTCCTTTCGTACAATATAAGGGATAAAACTTTATTTTGTCTTATCCCTGTTGTCTAATATTTATTTGTCTTTTTGTTCTTGTCTATGGTCTATTTTTATTGTTTTAAAATTACCATGATTGTCTGTATAATCTAAATACAAGTAATTTATCTCTTTAATATTTAACATTTTTAGTAATTCTTCCATATCTACTACCTCCTAATATTCTTTATAAATAACTTTTTCCTATTAATCTTATAAATTCTTCTCTTGTATGATTTTTTTCATATTCTTTTTGACATTCCTGTTTTAATCTCAAATCTAACTCATGTCCATATTTACCATGTACTCCGTATGTTCCTCTATGTTCTAAATATGTTAGCCATACTTTGAATCCGTTTTGCTCTGATATTTTTCTTTTTCCTGTACCAAAATATATATGATGTTCTTCTAGTCCATAAGTTTGCCCACTGATATAGCTTTCTTTTTTGTTTTGTAAAATTGATTTCATTTTTTATCCCATTCTTTCAATAAACTATTTATTTCTGCATCTGATTTTGTTTCTATATTCAAGCTTTTGGCTAGTTCAACTAATAAATTTATTAGCAAACTCATTTCTTTGCTATTGTAAGTTGAACTACCATAATAACAATGTACTTTTACGCATTTATCTTTTCTGCTTACTTCTTGTACTAAAAATCCAAGTCCTTGCTTTTGCCATATTCTTTTGAAATTTTCAAATGCTTTTTCTTCGATTATCATTGGCTCAAATGAACCGATTTGTAATATTCCATCTTGATATATCTTTTCTTTTGTTATAATTGTTCCATCTTTGCTTAATTCTTTTGCTATCTTGTCACATAGTACCCAACAATAGGCATTACTGTCTAAACTCCTTTTTTGTCTATATTCTTTTATTTCAAACTGTTTATCTTTTGCTTGTTCTAGTAAATAAGTTATTATTTTATTACTTGTTCCTACCATAATTACCTCTCTACATGTTGATGCATTAAAACATACTCTGAATTTTCTCCCATATTATTCAATAAAAATTCACTTGCTTGTTGTTTACTTAAATGGCTGTCTTTTGCTCTAAATTCATATACATATTTGCAGTCTTGTTGTTTTTCTTTTATTCTTTCTTCTATCTCATCTTCATCGTAATTACCTTCAACAAGATACAAATCATAATTTTTAGCACTTATTCCTTCAACTGTTTTTGTATCTGTCATATAAATTACTTTATAATCGTTAAATAGTACTCTATAACCACATTGTGGTACATCATGATATAATTTAATTGGTATTATTTTAAATAGCCTATAATCGTATTTCGTGCCAATTTGAAGTACATCTATATTTTTTCTTTCAACTCCACATTCTAAAAGTGGTTTTAATAACCATTCACAACAAGCAAATCTTAAAGTTGGTCTTTCTTGTGCTAATTTCTTAATTGTTTCTTTTTTAAAATGATCCGAATGTATGTGTGTAAGAAGTACTATTTTTAGTTTCTTATAATACTTCTCTAATTTTTTAAATGTAACTCCACAATCTATTAAAATTATGTCTTTTATTATTGTTGCATTTCCTGTACTACAACTTGATATAATTTTATAGTTCATTCATTGATACCTCTTTTGTATTTTCTGTTTGCTCTTCTATTTCTGCTTGGACTTCGATAGGTTCTTGTTGTGAAATTTCTTGTTGCATTTCTTCTGCTTCATACATTCCAGCTAAATCTTCAACAAATGTTTCTCTTAATGCTCTTACTTTTGCAACTTTCTCAACCATTGTTGCTCCTTTACTTCCCCAGTTTGAATTTAATTGTCCTTGTCCTGTTTTTTGTGCTACTTCATTAAAACTTACACTTGAATATGTAGGATGTGTCCAGTCTTTTCTAAATACCCTAGCCCAACCACCTACAAGTTGTTCATTTCCTAATCTAAATGTTCCTTGTCTTTCTTCTACACTTCCATCTTCTTTTTGGACTATGATTCCACTTTCCATTCCGTCATAATTTGGATTGAGTACTGCTCTTTTTAAAATTGCATCTTTTCCCACTACTAATTGTGCAGGTACTCCTGCTTTATATTTAATTAAATATGCTTCTCTTAAAAATGGGTTTAATTTCCTAACTTTGCAAAGTTCTGTAAATAACTTAAATTCTTGATTTGTTATTTTTGCGTCTGTTCCTACTATATACTCTTGCACTATGCTTGGTGTTAATTTTATTTCATTTCCGTCAATATCAAATTTGACCATTAATTCATTATTTTTTTGTACTTCATTACTCATAATCGTAACCTCCACTTTCTAAAAATTGTTTTAATTCTCTTAATTTTGTTCTTGTCCCTCTTACTGTAAATTTTAAAGTTAAAATTTCTTCTGTTTTTTCTTCTACGGATGGTGAATTTAATATTATTTGTTCACTATACTTGTCTGACTCTTTTGCAGTATCCACAACAAATTTTTGAAGTTCTTTTTCTTGTTCTATTTTTTTCTTTTCTTCTTCAATAGCCTTAAATCTATTTGTCACACTTGTTATTGCTTGTGATACATTTAATGTTTGTTTATATTCAACTAATATTTCTGTTTTATGCTCTTGTGTTTCAATTAGTTTTAAATCATCCACTATTTTGTCAATAAATTGTTTTGCTTGTTCTTTTAAACTTTTCATACTTGCTGATAATGTTACATTTATTCTTGCTTGTCCATATGTAATAAAACCAATATTGTTTGCTGTTTTATATTCTTCAAAATAATCTTTTATTTCTTTTTCTTTTTTTGATTTCAATTCATTTTCAATATTATCTATTTTTCCTTTTAGAATTATGTCAGCATTTCTAAATTTATCAGATATACATTCTTTATATACATTTTCAAAATCATTGTAAGGTTTTAATACTTGTTCTTTTACTAATTTTCTTTTGCTTTCAAATTCTTTATAATCTTTATTTAATTCTGCTCTTATTTCTTTTATTGTTTTTACTGACTCTTCTGTACATACTAAACTTGTTGCATTTTTCACTCTTTCATCTATAACTGTACTTACACTTCTTAATTGTTCCTCTATTACAGGCAACTGTTTTACTTCTATTAAGTCTTTAATCATCTAATTTTCTCCCTTCAATTTTTTAATTTTTTCTTTTAATTCATTTGCATATTTGTAATCTTCACTGTCCCATTTGTCTTGCATTTCTAATAAAAAATATTTGTGCTCTAGTTGTTCTAATGTTTCCATGTCTACACCTTCTTTACATAGAAACCGTCTTTAAGCAAGAATATTTCTAATTCATCATTGTTTTTTATATCTAAACTTTTTCTAAATTCTTTTGGAAAAACTATTCTACCTAATGAGTCTAATCTTCTTATAATTCCTTTTGTTTCACCTATATTAATTTTTTTCATTTTCAATCTCCTTTGACAAATCTACTAATTAGTGTTATACTAATAGTAGAGTAGCTTTTATATGTATTTATACTCGAACTAATTTTGTGATTGGAAGTCTGAAATTAGTTCTTTATTTTTGTCTGATAAGTTATTTACTAATAATTCTATGTTGTTTTCTAAATCTGTTATTTTAGCTCTTAGCTCTGCTGAATTATTTAGTAATATTACATTTTCTTCTTGATAATCATTAAGTATTCTGTCTCTATTTTCAATTTTTGAATTTGCTAAATCTATATCGTCTTCTAAATTGTTTATTGTTTTCTTTAGTAATTCGTTTGTTTCTTCTGCATCCTTTAAATATAAATTTATTACTAATGCTCCTAATAAAAATCCTATACACATTCCGAATATCATTATTCTTCAACTCCTTTCTTGTAAAATTTTGTAAATTGTTGTATAATATCCACGAAAGTGAGGTTATTACTATGAATATTACAAATATATTATCTTTATTTGCTTTAATTGTTGCTATTTATGGCGCAATATTATCTACAATTTTATTTTTAAAAGAAAAACTAAATTTGAAATTTGATTATTTAAACTCAAATTATTTCTTTTTTTCAAAAATAAATGAAATATTTTGTGAAGACGGCTTTTGGGTTAAAACCTATTGTAAAAATCAATTTTCATTAGCAATAAAAATAAGAATATCAAACAATTCAAAAAACGCAACAACCATAAATGAATTTATATTAAATAATTCCATAAAGATAAATTCTTCTTCTAATTCAGATGACTTAATCCCTACAAGTTTTTCCAAATATGGTGAAAATCTTACTTATGAAACTTATGAAAATGTTAATCTTTTAAAACCTTTAATAACATTAAAACCTTACGAATCAATAGAAGGATATCTATTATTTGAAAATATTAGTAAAATTCCTTCAAAATTGAAAATAAAAGTTAATACAGTTCAAAAGACTCAATCTTTTAAATTAAAAATAAATATTAATGATTGTTCAAAAAAATTAAAATAATAATTAAAATAAAAGTTAACCAATTCAGTATTGCTATTATTAGTAATACTTTTTCTTTTTTGGCTTGTTCTTTAGCTTCTTTAATTTCATAATCACTTATCCCATATTTTCTTAATTCTTCTTCACGTTTTTTTGTCATTTTTCCCTCCTAATAAGTCATTCCTTGCAAAAATCCCCATACTGTAAATCCTACTGTTGCTATATATAGACTGCTATATACTACTGCTCGTCCAATAAAGTTGTATATTTTGTCTTTGTTTATTCTTTTCATTTGTTTTCCTCCTTTAAAATTACTTTTTTTTGAATTTTTACATCATATTTTATTTCAAGTATTTCCATTAATGCTCTGTTAATTTTTTCGTAATCCACATATAATCACTTCCTTTCTTTTACCGTGTCGCCATTTTCGTTTTGCACAATATTTTGTGCTTAATTATTAAAAAAAATAACTGCTACTTTTTCATTTAAAGCATTTGCTATCTTTTCCATAACTTTATAAGTAATATTTGTATTTACATCTGTTTCAATATTAGATATTGTATTTCGTGAAACTTCTGATTTCACCGCCAATTCCTCTTGAGTCATATTATATTTTTCTCTGTATTCTTTTACCCTATTTTTCATTATCTCACCTCATTCCTTTTGCACATTATTTTGTGCTTTGTGAATACATTATATACTATTTTTTTTATTTGTCAACTATTTTGTGCAAATTTTTCAAAAAAATTTTTAAACTCTTGATTTTTTGCACATTCTATTGTACAATGTAATAGAAAGGTGGTTAAAATGTATATCGGAGAAATAATTAAAGAATATAGAATTAACAATAAATTATCTCAAAGAGCATTTGCAAAAAGAACTTCATTAAGTCCTTCTTATATTAATACTCTTGAAAAAATTTATAATCCAAAAACTGGTAAACCATATTCAGTTACTACTGATGTTGCCCTTGAACTAGCAAATGCTATGTTCATATCAATAGAAGATTTATTATCAAAAATAAATGAAAATCAAGAATTTTCAATAAATTCATCAATTCAGTCTATACCTTTAACCGAATTACAACAGCTTCAAATTCCAATTTTAGGAAAGGTCAAAGCAGGCTACGATTATTTAGCAGATGAGAATAAAATAGGTCGATTATATTTAGACTATATTCCTTCTGACCCAGAAAACTATTATGCATTACAAGTAACTGGTGACAGTATGGAACCGTTATTTTCAAATGGAGACATTGCAATAGTACATAAGCAAGACGACTTTGAAAGTGGTAATACTTGTATTGTATTAATAAACGGAGATGAAGCAACTGTAAAAAAGGTCGTTAGAATGGAAGATGGAATAGATTTAATAGCTATGAACCCTTATTATCCAGTTAGACATTTTTCTAGCGAAGATATGGAAAAAATACCTGTTAAAATTATTGGTAAAGTTGTTGAAGCCAGAAAAAGAAATCAATTTAAATAAAAAAGAGAAAATGCTACTGTTTGGCGACACGGCATTTTCTCAAACCATAAAAATTCCTTGAAACAAGGTCTCTTTATGTTATTATTATAGCATATTTTAAAACCTTTTTTCAAGCAATTTAATAAAATTTTAGAAAGAAGGTTTTTATTATGAAATATGTAGCTTGTTATTGCCGTGTAAGCACAGATGAACAGGCAAAATTTGGTTTTTCTATACAAGCACAAAAAGATGCATTAGAAAAATACTGTAAAGAAAATGGATATAAATATGAATTTTATATAGATGAAGGAATTTCTGCTTCTTCCATGAAAAAAAGAAAAGCACTAAATGAAATGTTAAGTAAATGCAATGTATTTGATATGATACTATTCACTAAATTAGACAGATTATCCAGAAATGTATTAGATGCAAATAATATAAATAAATTATTAATAGATAATAAATGCACAATGAAAGCAATAGATGAAGATGATGTTGACACATCTACTGCTGACGGAACTTTTATATTTAACTTAAAAGTATCTCTAGCACAAAGAGAAATTGGCAAAACATCAGAAAGAATTAAATTTGTTTTTAAAAATAAGCGCGAAAAAGGTGAGATTACATCAGGAACAAAAAAATATGGATATGATATAGTAAATAAGAAATATCAAATAAATCAGTCAGAAGCCCAAAATATCATAAATTTATATAATTATTTTATTAAAGTTAATGGCAATACACAAGAAACTTATAAATATTTCATTCAACATTTCAAAAACAAAGGCTATGATGCTATGAGCAATTATTTAAGAGAAACATCTTATATAGGAAAATACAAGCTATATAGAAAGAATATTTATATAGACAATTATATTCCTCGTATAATGAATGACGATTTGTTTTATACTGTTCAAAATTTATTAAAAAAACGAGAAAAAACAAGCATAAGAACATCTAATCCTTCTCTATTTTCTGGCTTAATTTTTTGTAATATTTGCAATACTAGAATGTGTAAAAAACAAGATAATAGAAGTACAAAAAAATTAATTAGATATTGTTGTGATAATGCTTCAAGAAGAAAAGTAGGCAGCATGGAGTATAAGTGTAGCAATCATAAATTAATTAGAGAAGAATATGTCGAAAAATATCTACTAGATAATATTGCATCTATTGCCAAAAAATATATTAATACAAATGCTGTTAACTCAAATCAAATCATTAAAAAAAATAATTCAAAAGAAATAAAACAAATAGAAAACAAAATATTAAAACTTAAAGATTTGTATTTAGATGATTTAATTGATAAAAAAACTTATAAAACCGATTATGAAACATTAAATAGAAAACTAAACGAATTAAAGAATGAAGAAATAATTGTTCCTCAAAAAGACTTTTCAAAATTAAAAGAAATTATAAACTTAGATATTTATAAAATTTATGGTGTATTATCAGATGAAGAAAAAAGAACTTTTTGGTTAAGGATTATTGATAAAATTTATATTGAGAACGGCGAAATTAAAGAGGTTACTTTTTTGTAACCTCTTTTGATGTATAATCTCTTGCATTTCTAGTATTTTATCGTTCCAAAATTAATCGTTCGTTTCAACTGGTGCCTCTACTGGGCAAACTCCAGCACAAGTACCACAAGAAATACATGCTGATGCATCTATAACGAATTTATCTTCACCTTGTGAAATACATCCTACTGGGCATTCTGCAGCACAAGCGCCACAAGAAATACATTTGTCTGTAATTTTATATGCCATTCTTCTCACCTCCTAAAACCTTTTTATCTTCCTGTTCAAGTTTTTCAAGTTCCTCTAATTCTTTTTTATTCTGAATCTCTTCCTCGTCAACTTGCTCTCTAGCAACATCTTTTAACACTAATACATCTTTAGCATCATATTTTTTATATGTAAAGCCATCTTCACCTTTAAATTTTATTCTTAATCTTTCTTTTAATGTCTCAACATTATCAACTTCGCCAATTCCATCTTCTGTTTTCACAATTGCACCAACATTTGGTAAATTTTTCAACTTATCTAAATAAGCCTCATCTTCATATTTTAAACAACACATAAGTCTCCCACAATTTCCAGAAATTTTTGATGGATTTAACGAGATATTTTGGTCTTTTGCCATTTTTATTGATACAGCTTCAAAATCACTTAAGAATGTACAACAACATAGTTCTCTGCCACAAACTCCGTTTCCCCCTATTCTTTTAACTTCATCTCTAACTCCTATTTGACGTAATTCAATTCTTGTTTTATAAATTGATGCTAAATCTCTTACCAATTCTCTAAAATCCACTCTACCATCTGCTGTAAAGTAAAATAATATTTTGCTATTATCAAATTTACATTCAACTTCAGTAAGTGTCATCTCTAATTTATGTTCTTTGATTTTCTTTTGACATACTTTATATGCTTCATTTTCTATTTTTTTACATTCTTCATATCTTTTCATATCTCTATGTGTAGCAATTCTTAATATTCTTTTTAAAGGTTCAACTATTTTTTCATCTTCAACATATCTATTAGGAATCCATACTTCTGCAAGTTCTTCACCTTGTGATGTTTCTACAACTACTTTGTCTCCTTTTTGAACTTTTATCCCTTTTGGATTGAAAAAGTATATTTTTCCTAACTTTTTAAATCTTATTCCTACTATATTTTTCAAGTTAATTTTCCTTTCCAATTTTTTATTTTTCTTAAAACAATATGTATTTATTATTCTCTTAATACATTATATATATTTATTGTTCTTTTAAATTAATGTATTTTATTAATTTATGTATATATTAAAATTCCATTTTTTACTACATAATCAAATTATTTTTCTATATATTAATGCACTTGTTCCCATAGTTTAAGTAACATGTTATCAATACTCATATCATAATTTGCATTAGACTGCAATCTTCTTTTGGTATCTTCAACAATATTTATACACATAGCATATTTACTAGATTTTTTTGCTATATCCAATAAAATTATATTGATATAATCCAAAATTTCAAATTTTTCTTCTTTTGCTTTATATATAACTTCTGCTTTATTCAAAGTGTCTATTTTATCTCTTTTTTCCAAATTAATAATAACATTTTCTATTTGTTCATATTCTTCTTGCTTATCCTGTAATTGAATTGCTTTACCAATACTACCCTGAAATGCTTCTAACATAATTTGACTGTTTACTTTAGTTTGAAAATTCTCTTCTAAGAATTTTACAATATTTTCATCTGATATTTTATTGAATCTCAATATCATACATCTTGATTTTATTGTATCCAAAAAAGCACTTTCATTTGAGCCTATAAGTATTATAGTAACAAATTCCGGTGGTTCTTCTAATGTTTTTAACAAACAGTTTTGAGCCTCTGTTGTCATTTTGTCACTGTCATTTATTATATAAACTTTTCTGTTTGAAATAATTGGTTTTTCTGAAACTTTGTTTTGAAATTCTCTTATTTGCTCTATTTTTAAACTATTTCCGTCTGGCTCAATTATTTTGAAATCCGGATTATTACTGCTTTCAAATTCTATACAAGATTTACACTTACCACAGTATTTATTTTCATCAGTACATAAAATCATTTTTGCAAATTCTTTTGCTATTAATTTTTTCCCAATTCCTTCTGTCCCAACAAACATATAACTGTGTGATGCTTTGTTATTTTTTACTGCATTTGTTAATAATTCTTTTATATTATCATTTCCTAATATATTATTAAACATCCTATCTCCTGATTTTATTTTTTTCAAATTTTTAAATTATCTTGGCATAATGCTATTTTATCTTTTAAAATTATTTTACTTTTCCAAATAGATTTAATGGCCAAATTCTTATCCAAACTTTACTTTCAATTTTTTCTAATGGAATACATCCAAATGCTCTACAGTCTGTACTATGATTTCTATTATCTCCCATTGCAAATACGCAATTTTCTGGTACAACAAAATCATCAAATCCTGCCCCCATTAAATCTGTAACTATACCACTTTGAAGATAATCTTCTTTCAACTCTTCACTGTTTATATAAACTTTGCCGTCTTTTATTTCAACATGTTCTCCTGGCAATGCTATAACTCTTTTGATATAACTGTCTTTGCCTATTTCCAATACATGATATGTAAATTTTCCCCAGATAGATGTTGGTTCATCTTCGTATTTTGCAACCGGATTAGTTTGATCTATTTCACTGTATGTATATGTTTTTTTGCTTGGTGCTTCAAATGTTATTATATCTCCTCTATTAGGTAATTTTTTTGTTGTTCTTCCCCATCTGTTAAGCCATAAACGTTGGTCCTGCACTAATGTTGGATACATTGATACTTGCTTTACTATTGTTGGTGTTCCTATAAAATATCTAAATAATAATGCTAATACTACTGCTATGATTATACAGTAAATCCATTCTAATATATCTTTTATTTTTTCGTTCATTTGTATCTATCTCCTAACTTTTTTTATCTTGTATATTATACATTAATTTAGAATATTTATCAATATTTTTGGGGTGGAAAACAATTTTTTTTATTTTTTCAATTGACCTTTTCACACCAAAAAATTACAATTAACAGATCTTAAAATTATTGTTTGTGAATTGTAAAAAAAAACGGGATTAAGAGACCCGTCCCCTAATCCCGTTTTTTTATTGTTTAGTTGGAATACGGATTACAACCTCTGTACCCTCTCCAACTTTACTTTTAATATCAATACTTCCACCATTTTTATCCAAAATTTCTTTAGCAATAGAAAGCCCCAAACCAGTACCTCCCATTTCTCTAGTACGAGCCTTATCAACCCTATAAAATCTTTCAAAAATTCTAGATAAATCATCTTCCGGAATACCTATACCATTATCAAATATTTTAATATAAGCATCATTATAAACAAAACCAACATAAATTTTAATCTCACCATTATCTGGCGTATATTTAATACTATTTGTTAAAATGTTTAAAACAACACGTTCTATATCATCTTTATCTGCATATACTGGTGGTACATCTGCCGTAACAAATGAAGTTACCTTATGTCCTTTTTTCTTTATTTCAATTGCCAGTTTTTCCTGACATCTTTTTACTAAATCACCCAAATCAAATGTCTCTTTTCTAGTCTTCTTTTTATTACTGTCATATCTAGAAAGTGTTAATAAATCTGTTACCAAACGTGCCATTCTCCTAGATTCTGAGGCAATTACATTTAAGAACTTAGTTTGAGTTTCCTCATCATATCCACCCTCTAAAAGAGTATCTGCATATCCCATTATTGATGTTATCGGTGTTTTTAATTCATGTGATACATCTGCTACTAATTCCTTTTGCATATTATCCAATTTAACATGTTCTGTAATATCTTGAATTACAGCAATTACACCATCTGGTCTTTCTTCCTCATTTTTGAATGGTGCAAATAAAACTTTAACATATTGGTCATCAACTTGAATTCTTTGTTCTGTAGATGTCCAACTATCCAAATAAATTACTTTTTCAGTATTAATATCTAATTTAAATTTTCCAAATATATCATCAAATGTGTTATCCTCTGGACTAATACTTAAGAATTTCTTTGCCGCAGGATTTATTAATATAATTTCCCCCTTAATATTAAATGCAATAATACCATCTGTCATATGTAGCAAAATTGTTTCTATTTGATTTTTTCTAGAAGATACTTCATTAAGTTTGTCCTTTAATTCCGCTTTTTCGTCGCCTTTTATATATTTATTTTTTGGACAAATTACAAATTTTGATAGATACGCCGAAATTGCTATTGCAGAAATAACATAAATAGCAAGTATTATAGCAACCGTTCTTTTTGCTTGTACTAATACATTAGTATCTTGTCCATCTATAAGTTGTGGAACTTGAGCTAAAGAATTTATATATATAAATCCTAAAGTTCCTATAAGTATTAAACCTATTAATACAGAAATTAGTATAATTTTAGATTTTATATTTTTATGCATTTTTCGTTCTCCCTATATAAATTATTTTTTCACTAATTTTAAAACTTCTTTATAGATTTTTTCCTCAACATCATGAGTAGAAACCTTAAGAGCATTTTTTGACATTTGTACTTCCATATTTTTATCTAAAACTATTTCTTCTATTTGTTTATTCAAAATTTCTCCATGTAATTCATTATTTAAAATAATCTTTGCTGCTCCAACATTTTCTAATACCTTTGCATTGTGAAATTGATGGTCACCACTAACATTTGGTAATGGAATCAAAATTGATGGTTTGCCCAAATTAGAAATTTCTGTAATTGTCATTGCACCACTTCTTGCAACAATCAAATTAGCAACATTCATAATTTCTTCCATATTGTAAATATATGAAACAATTTTAGCATTTTCTATATTGTTGATATTAATGTTATTATCTAATAATCTTTCCTTAATAATATCATACTGTTTTGGACCTGTTGCCCACATAATTTGATAATCCTTATTTAATTTATTTTTCAAAATATCTAAAATTGCCTCATTAATTTTTTGAGCACCTTGGCTTCCACCAAAAATCAAAACAATTGGCTTTGTTTCATTAAGCCCTGCTTTTTTTATTATTTCTAATTTTTCATTTATTCCATAATCTTTTTTCACAATTTTTACTGGAGTTCCTGTACACACAATATTTTTTGCATTTTTGATTCTTCCCTTGGCATCTTCAAAAGAAACTAAAATTGTATCAGTTTTTTTAGCAAGCATTTTGACTGCTTTTCCAGGAAATGCATTACTTTCATGTAATAATGTTGGAATGCCTAAACTATGTGCAGCAGAAATTGTTGCTCCACAAATATATCCACCAGTTCCAATTACAATATCAGGTTTGAATTCTTTAATTATCTTTTTAGCCTCTCCAAGGCCTTTAAAAGTTTTGTACATTTTTTTGATATTTTCAATTGATATCTTTTTACTTAAACCATATGCATCAATTGTTTTTAATTCATAGCCTGCTCTTGGAACTAAATCATTTTCTAGTCCTCTTGTTGTTCCAATAAAAATTATTTTTGAATCTTTTTCTTCTTTTTTTATTTTATTTGCAATTGCAAGACCCGGATTTATATGTCCTCCTGTACCTGCCGCGGCAATAATAACTCTCATAGCACTCTCCTTAAGAAAAGGGAATTAGGGACGTTCCTTAAAATCCCTTTTTAAGGGGATTTAGGGACACGCCTATAATGCCCTTTATCTATATTTTAATATTAAAAGTAGTTTTCCCTTTTCCCTAAAAAAAGGGATTTTAAGGAACGTCCCTAATTCCCTTTTGCACCAGCACGCGAAATATTAAGCAATATTCCCATCTCGCATAGCAAAATAAATAACGCCGTACCACCGGTAACTAAAGAAAGGTAAAGGCATACCTGTTGCAGGCATTGAAGACGTAACAACCGCAACATTTATAATAACCTGTATAGCAACCAAAGCAGTAATACCAATAGCAATCAAACTACCAAACATATCAGGAGCCTTCATTGCAATTAATACGCCTCTCCAAATAAATACTGCAAATAAAATTAGTACAACCGCACATCCAACAAAACCAAGTTCCTCTGCTAATATTGAGAAAATGAAGTCATTGTGTGGTTCTGGTATATATAAATATTTTTGTTTACTATCACCTAATCCAACTCCAAATAGTCCGCCTGAACCTATAGCATATAAACTTTGAACAACTTGCCATCCATCACCTGTAATATCTTGCCACGGATTCATAAATGTTACAAACCTCTTTAATCTATATGGCTCTAATGCAATAAGTCCAAATAAACCTGGAATACCTACTCCAATTCCAGTTAATGCAAAATGTTTAAATCTACATCCTGCAACTATCATCATTACGCAAACAATTCCTATTATAACCATAGATGCACTCATATGTGGCTCTAATAGTAAAAGTCCTATAATTGGAATCAAATATAACATATGTTTTACAAGACCTTTACCATATAAAGGCAACTCATCTCTATCCCTAACTAAAATTCCTGCATAAAAAATAATCATTAAAAATTTAACTAATTCTGATGGTTGAAATGAAAGTGTTTCTGTTATTTTTATCCATCTTTTTGCACCATTTACTTCAGTTCCCATCACCTTAACTAATATTAGTAATATAATTGATAACCACCAAGCATGTTTATAAAATTTTTGATAAAATCTATAATCTATTTTAGAAATACCTGCCATAAATATTACACCTAAAATAGCAAATATTAATTGTTTTGAAAAATAAGCATAACTATTTCCACTTTCTGCAAGTGCAGATGGTGAACTTGCAGATAATACCATAACTAAACCCATACTTAGTAATAATAAAATTGTTATTACTAATGTAAAATCAAACGGATTATTCAAAAAGCTTGAAAAACTTTTTTCTTTTTTCTTTTTTGCCATTTATAATCCTCCTATTACACTATTTTTAGCCCTATAAAGCATGCAACTAAAGTTATTAAAGAAAATACAACTACAATTTTATTTTCTCTCCATCCTGATAATTCATAATGATGATGTAATGGTGTCATTTTAAATACTCTATTTCCTGTCTTTTTAAAATAAGTAACTTGTATTATAACTGATAATGTTTCTACAACAGGTATTATTGCTATTAAAAGTAATAATAATGGCATTTTTAAATACAAAGCTAATCCTGATATTACACCCCCAAGCATTAATGAACCAGTATCACCCATAAATACTTTTGCAGGATGTAAATTAAACATTAAAAATCCTAATGTTGCACCTATTACAATACTTCCAAATATTGATACTTCATATACTTGATTACTAATTCCTATAACTGTTAAACATGTTATTATAATTGCAGAAACACTTGATGATAAGCCATCAATTCCATCTGTAAGATTTACAGCATTTGTTGTTCCAAGTATTACAAGAATTGCAAATGGAATATATATAATTTCAGGAATATTTATATATGTTTTCAAAATTGGAATATATGTTTCAGTTCCTATTTTAAAACCATATATCAAAAACAAAACATATGCAACTGCAATTATTAAAAGTCCTAACATTTTATATCTTGGTTTTAAACCATCAGTGTTTTTTAAAACCAATTTTTTAAAATCGTCTATAAATCCTATTAAACCATATCCAATTGTTATTAATAACATTGGAAATAATTTTTGTGCAATTTCTTGATTTCCTGATAAATGTAAAAATATATATGTTCCCGTAACTGCAATAATTATTGCAATTATCATTATTATTCCTCCCATTGTTGGAGTTCCTTGTTTTTTTAAATGTGATGCAGGTCCATCGTCTCTTTCTATTTGACCTACCCTTAATTTTTTTAATATTGGTATTGTTATTAATCCACAAACTACTGAAATAACAAACGTTGCTAGCAATACTTTTATTTCCAAATTCAATTTAATCAACCTTTCCTTTTATATCTTTTGTTGTTTTTTTTAATTATTATTTTCCCATTTTTTCTATAATATCTCTTACTATAATTCTCTCATCAAAAGGATGTTTAACACCATTTATTTCTTGATAAGGTTCATGTCCCTTACCTGCCAATATGATAATGTCTTTTTTATTTGCCATTTTGATAGCATGTTCAATTGCTTCAACTCTATCAACAACAACTTCATATTTGCCTTTTGTCTTTTTAATTCCATCTTCAATTTGGTCAACAATTTTTTGTGGGTCCTCTGTTCTTGGGTTATCAGATGTAACTATTGTGTAATCTGCTATTTTACCTGATATTTCACCCATTATAGGTCTTTTGCCAGAATCTCTGTCTCCACCACAACCAAATACAGAAATAACTCTTCCGCGAGTATAACTCTTAGCTGCTTGCAAAATATTTTGCAAACTTTCTGGAGAATGAGCATAGTCTATCATTATTGTTAATTCTAATTTATTATCAACTAATTCTGATCTTCCTGGTACTCTAACTTCCGCTAAAGCCTCTTTTATAATCTCTGGAGAAATTCCAAATTTTTGTGCTACACAAATAGCAGCCAATGAATTGTAAACACTGAATCTACCTGGTATTCCTGTTTTTACTCTTTCATTTCTGTCTGTTATTTTCACTTTAAAATCAACATATGAATTTGTAATTGTTATGTCTTTTGCTAAAACATTTGCAAAATTATCAATACCATATGTTACAATATTACTTTCTGGGAATAATCTTGGTATTTTTGCAGCATGTAAATCATCTGCATTAACTATTCCTGTTTTACACATTTCAAATAATTTTAATTTTGAATTAAAGTAATCTTCCATTGTTGGATGTTCTTTTTCACTTATGTGGTCTTCTGAAAAGTTTGTAAATAAAACTATATCAAATTGACATCCATCAACTCTGTGTAATTTTAAACTTTGTGAAGAAACTTCCATTACGCAAACTTCTACACCTTCGTCTACCATTTGTCTAAAAGTTTGTTGTAACTCCAAACTTTCTGGTGTTGTTCTATCACTGTCTTTTATTCTCTTACCATTTATATATGTTGCAATTGTTCCTATTAGTCCAACTTTTTTACCTGCTTTTTCTAGTATTTCTTTAATCATAAATGTTGTTGTTGTTTTTCCTTTTGTTCCAGTAACACCAATCAATTTTAATTGTGCTGATGGATTACCATAAAAGTTTGATGAACATATTGCTAATGCTTTTCTTGTATCTGGTACCATTAAAATTGTTACATTTTCTGGTATGTTTAATGCTTTTAAATCACATCCTTCTTCTACCATTACTGCTGTTGCACCATTTTCAATTGCACCTGCTATAAATTTGTGTCCATCAACTGAAAATCCTTTTATTGCAACAAACATATATCCTTCTTTTACTTCTTTTGAATTTTTTTCAATTCCTTTAATTTCTAGGTCTACACTTCCTTTTGCTTTTATTCCTTCTAATCCTACTAATATTTTTTTTAATTCCATTTAGAATCATCCCTTCATTTTAATATGTTTTATGATCAAATTTTTGCTCATAATTTTTGTTACATTATATAACTATTTTTGCTTTTTGTATAGAGTTTTTTTGGAATTTTGTACTAATATTGTACAAAAATTTTACTTTCTTTATTAACACTTACTCCCTCTCTTGGAGACTGTTCTTTTATAATAATATTTTCTCTATCAAGTTCTTCAGAATCGTTCTGTATACTAATCTCCAACCCCACTTCTTTAGTAACTTTTTCTGCTTCCTTAATACTTAATCCTTCAACATTTGGAACTTGAACCTGTTCAACCTGTTCAACTTCATCTTTATTACCTTGAGAGACCTCTAAATAAGGCAAAATTTCACTAAAAACTTGGCCTCCAACAGGTGCTGCTACTCCTCCTCCTTGGTGTCCGCCCTCACCAGTAGGGTTATACAAAGTAACAAGTAAAACTACTTGTGGATTTTCAATAGGAGCAACACCTAAAAAAGAAGTAACATATTTATTAGTATTTACACCATCTTCAGAAGTTCCAGTTTTTCCACCAATTCTATACCCTGCAACTTTAGCATTTTTACCAGTACCTTCTGAAACAACAGACTCCATCATACTCAAAACTTTTTCTGATGTCTCTTTAGAAATTGTTTTAGATTTTACTTTTGTTTCCATATCAGTTTTTTCACCTGATTCACTGTCAATAATTGATTTAACAACTCTTGGTTGAACTAAATTTCCTCCATTTGCAATAGAAGAAACTGCTGTCACCAATTGAATTGGAGTAATTTCAAATCTTTGACCAAAACTAACTGTTGCAAGTTCAACAGGTCCCATTTTATTTTCAGCCAAAAATATGCTTCCTGCCTCACCTGGCAAATCTATTCCTGTTTTTTCTAGTAAGCCAAATTTTTGCAAATAACCATAATATGTGTGAACACCCATCTTTTGACCTAATCCAATAAAAATCGGGTTACATGAATTCATTAATGCCTGTCTTAAACTTTCTGCTCCATGTGGTCTATAATATCTCCAACATTTTATTCTAACTCCCGCAACTTCAATTCCACCTGTACAACAAAATTGTCCTTGTTTATCTATGTCTGTAACTAAGCCTTCTTCGAGGGATGCAGATGCTGTAATGGTTTTAAAAGTTGACCCAGGTTCATATGTATCTGTAATTGCCCTATTTCTCCAAACTGCTTGAAGACTTTTTGTTTTTTCGGCTTGGTCTGTTGTATCCCAAATTCCCTTCAATTCATCAGTATATGCAGAATATGGTTCATTTAAATTGTAATCTGGGTATGTTGCCATTGCCAAAATATCACCATTTTGTGGATTCATAACAACTATATTTCCACCATCAGTACACTTATTGTCAATACAAGCCTCTTTTAAATATTTTTCAACTATTGATTGAATGTTCATATCTATTGTAAGTACAATATCATTTCCATTTTTAGCCGCAACATAAGTTTCTCCCTCTTCTCCTATTTCTCCACCTTTTGCATCAGTGTGTCTTTTAATTGCACCTTTTGTTCCAGAAAGTACCTTATCATATTTAGCCTCAATTCCATCCAGTCCCTGATTATCACTTCCACAAAATCCTATAATTTGAGACGCTAAATTATTATTTGGATAATATCTTTTTGTATCTTCATCAATATTTATTCCTGTTGTAATGTTTCCTTCTTCCATCCATTTTCTTAATTCATCTGCTTTATCTTTATCAATTTTTTTTGCAATTGTTTCAATTGAACTCCTCTTCGATACTTTTTTTAGTGTTTTTTCATAATCTAATTCAAAAATTTCTGAAAGTTTTTTAGCAACTTTTTCTTTGATATTTTTATCGATATTTCCAGGATTTACAGTTATTGTTTCAACTGTACTGCTTTGTGCCAAAACCTGACCTGTTGCATCATAAATAGTCCCTCTTTTAGGGTTTATAGTTCTGTCTAATGTTTGTTGTTCAAATGCAAGTTCAGAAAGTTTCTTTCCATCTATTAACTGTATGTACCCCAGTCTGCCAATTAATATCACAATTATTAAAAACACAATAAATAACGATGTTCTCATCCTTTTTTTAGTTGATATATTTATTTTTATCATAAAAACACCTCTAATAATATTTATTAGAAGTGTTTTATTTTATTCTTATTAAAATTTCAAAATTTTATCTGCTAAATTTTGCCACCAAGTTTTTGTCTCTGTTTTAACAACTTTTTCAGATTCTGTTTCTACATAATCTTTTTTTGGCAATGTTACATATACAGTTTGCTTACTAGTTAATTTTTGCATTCCTAATTCTTCTTTTGCAACTTTTTCAATATTACTTATATTGATGCTATTTTCGATACTAACTTTTAATTGTTCATTGTCTTTTTGCAAAGCCGCCAATTGTTTCTTTTGGTTTTGAATTTGATTAAATTGTTTATCTATTTGAGAGTTTCTACAACTTATGGTTAATAGCAGCAAAAATAGCCCAGCAACAATAACTGTTGTTTTCATTTGTCTTTTTCGTTGTTCTTTAGAAACCTTTATTTGTTGTCTTGGTAAATCCTCAACAACTTTTAATTGTTTTCTTTTTTGTTTAGGTTTTCTAGTATAATCTGGCTCCAATTTTCTAGGGCTAGTTCCATATTGATAACCTGTTCTTGCCATAAGTTATTTTTCACCTCTCTTTCTTTTAAATTTTAAAATGTAACTTTTGGAATCGATATTCCAAACAAAACATTATTTCTTTTCAAAAATTCTAAGTTTTGCACTTTTGCTTCTACTATTTTCTTCTTGTTCCTCTTTTGTTGCAACAATTGGTTTTTTAGTAATTACCTTACCAAGTGATTTTGCACCACATACACAATATGGTAAATCAGGTGGACAAGTGCATTTTCCTTTTGCATCTAGCATTGCATTTTTAACTGCCCTGTCTTCCAAAGAATGAAATGTTATAATACATAATCTTCCTTGTGGTTTTAAGCAATCAATACAATCTTTTACTGTATTATATAATGGTTTAATTTCATCATTTACTTCAATTCTGATTGCTTGAAACGTCCTTTTTGCAGGATGTCCATCATTTTGTTTTGATTTTGGAATTGATTTTTCTATTATTTCTACCAGTTGTTTTGTAGTTTTTATCAAATGTTCTTTTCTGTATTCACATATGTTTCTAGCTATTTGTCTTGAAAATCTTTCTTCACCATATTCATATATGATGTTTGCAAGTTTTTCCTCTGGATACTCATTTACAACATTTTTCGCAGACAATTCCTGAGTTTTATCCATCCTCATATCAAGTTCATTTTCTCCCAAATAACTAAATCCACGATTTCTTTCATCTAATTGATATGAAGAAACACCTAAATCTAGTAAGATTCCATCGACTTTTTCTATACCAATGTCTTCTAAAATTTGTTTTATGTTGTCATGATTATCCTTAACAAATTTTACATTTTGGAATTCCTTTAAGTTTTCTTTCGCTGCTTTTAAAGCATCTTCATCTCTATCTATTCCAATTAGCAATCCATCTTTTGATAATCTTTTTGCTATTTCTTTACTGTGTCCTGCTCCACCAAGAGTTCCATCAACATATATTCCTTCAGGTTTTATATTTAACCCTTTGATGCATTCTTCTAGCATTACAGGTTTATGCTTAAATTCCAATTTTACACCTCTTAAAAGTTTTTATTTTATTACTTCGTTTATATGCATTCCAATTTGTATGGTACAAACAAGAACACTATTAACATTGCATGACTTTTTTAGTATAGAACAAATCTGAAAATTTTCAATTTTCATTCTTAACTTTACCTTTTATCATATTCGATAAAATTGAAATTTTCAGTAAATTTGTTCGCGCGCGAAAATTTATGAAATAAATTTTCTGTGCAATGTAATTTTATATATTAGAAAAGTTGTATAACTTTTCTAATATATAAACGCAAAACAACTGGTAAAAGTACCAGTTGTTCGTGTTATATGTTTTTTCTTTTGGTATTTTTATAAAATCCTTTGTAAGTTTTTCTTTGGATTTTTTACTTATGTTTTTTTGTTATTCTTCTGTAATTTTTTATCTTTTGAATTACACTTTTCTTTGTTATAATATCTTTTGTAAGATTTTCTTCTGCACTTTTTCTTTTGTACATATATTTTAAATTTTATATCTTTTGTACATTTTTCTTTTGTGCTTTCATCTTTTGTTTTATATTCTTTTGTATGATTGTCTTTTGAATTTTTATCTTTAGCAATTTATTCTTTTGTATTTTTTTCCTTTGTTTTTTTATCTTTAGTACTTTTTTCTTCAGTAATCTTTTCTTTGGTTTTTTTATATAAACTTTTGAAAGTTATATACCAAGCATAGTCATATTTTCGGCAATTTCGTCAACTGATATATTTTCATCACATTTTTCCCAATTTGCTTTATTCCATATTTCTAACCTAGTACCTACTCCAATTATTACTGCCTCTTTATCTAGTTGTGCCGCAACACGTAGATTATTTGGTATTAAAAATCTACCTTGTTTGTCTATTTCACATTCAGTTGCTCCTGATAAGAAAAATCTGACAAAATTTCTGGCATTTCTATCTGATAGTGGTAGTGATTTTAGTTTTGTTTCAAAGTTTAACCATTCTTCTTGTGAAAAGGCAAATAAACATCCGTCTAATCCTTTAGTTATAACGAATTTTTCTCCAATGTCTTGTCTTAATTTTGCAGGCATTATTAATCTGCCTTTGGCATCTAGAGAATGCTCATATTCACCCATTAACAATGGTCTTCACCTCTTTTCATTTTTCTACCACTTTGTACCACTTTTCTCCACTTCATGTAAATTGTAATATAACTTTTTTAATTTTGCAATAGTTTTTGTAAAATTTTTCAAATTTTTTTCAATTTGTCCATTCAAAAAATAATAGCAACGCAAAATCAATATATAATTTATGCAACTAT
>ENA-OPVG01000112-OPVG01000112.1-human-gut-metagenome-genome-assembly--contig:-NODE-112-length-67144-cov-5.306548_pt1 | contig 67144 bp, 73 predicted proteins | sample MGYA00241093_ERZ501975 | MGnify/ENA primary metagenome ERZ501975 (study PRJEB25962, sample SAMEA2042993) | human gut metagenome | biome: human gut; feature: human-associated habitat; material: faeces... | reverse complement strand
AGTACGCCTGATGTAGTTGGGGGTTGCCCCCTGTTAGATACGGTAGTCGCTTAGCCTTTATCCGCCATAGCTCAGTTGGTAGTAGCGCATGACTGTTAATCATGATGTCGTAGGTTCGAGTCCTACTGGCGGAGTATAATTTTTTAAGCTAGACATTGTCTAGCTTTTTTTGTTATTTGTTAACTGTAGTTGATGACGAAAAGCTAATATCTAGATGTGTCTTTTCAACGACTTTATTTGAGCTTAAGGTTTGATAAAAAGTTTTCGAGCTAGTGGCATATAGGCTTCTGTCATATTCATCGTAAGAAACTGTATCTTATTCATCTTAGAACTTAATAGCTGGGAGTTGGTCTTTATGTTACTTGAAAGTAAACTGATCAAGTTTAAGATGGACAAATGATACCCTTTTCAGTAAGGCGTTGTGTAATTTTTTGTCGAGCTAGATTTGAAATAATGACTCTCTTACACCCTTTACACTGGAAGCAATGCTTTTTAAGCACGTAGTAGTATTGGTGTTCTAGTTTTGTGTAAACCTCGATTAAGGTATCTTTTTCAAATACAAGAGAAATAATGATGTTAGTGTCTGCAATTCTGTGGTATTCTTAATAGGTCTCATAAGTTCTTCCTAATAATGGTTAAGTTGCTTTTCATTATAGTTCTTATGGGACTTTTTGTGTACACTCAAAAAGCTCTATAATCCCTACAGTAGTTTTACCCACTACAGAAATTATAGAGCCATATAATAAAGGAGCTAGGCGAGGATAACTAAAAAAGCACCTTGCTGGTGCTAGTCTCTTGCCTGCTGAACTCGTAAAGTGATTGATACCCTAACGGGTATTTTTTTGCTTTCCTTTTTGCTTACTTTCGAGGTAAGCAAACGGCAACTTATGGGGGTATGAATTACTAAAATAGTTCACAAAATCGCTTTGCTATCACTCTAATACAATCCTGTGGAAAAGTAGTGTGATTATATAAACTAATTGTTTCTTCATTTATGGGATATTTAAAGGGTAAGAGTAGCTTAATGATATTTATTGGAAACGCTAATTTAAAGTATAAATATGAGTATTGTAAATTTAGTTTTTAAGTTTTTGTTGATATTGAGAGCAGTTTGTCGGGTTAACGAGAAAAGGTGAGATGAAGGGAAACGATTCGTTAGATTTTTAGGCGTCTACCGTTAGAGGTGCCTTTTAGCTGAAGAACGAACCACCTGTTCTCGTGGGTGGTTTTGACTCTATCTCGCTTATTTAATTGTTTTAGTCAAGTTATTTATAGTGACATATATGTCTCTATTTTATTTTTCTACATTCTTTTATAATAGGTCTGTAATTATCTAATTACAAAATTTATATTTATTATTGGAGGTTCAATGGAACAAGAAGTTTTTGTTAAGGCATATGAAAAGGTAAGGCCAATTGTACTTAAGGCTTTTAGGCAATACTTTATTCAGCTTTGGGATCAAGCTGACATGGAGCAAGAGGCGATGATGACTTTGTATCAGCTTTTAAAAAAGTTTCCTGATTTAGAGAAAGATGATGATAAGTTACGTCGTTACTTTAAAACTAAGTTTAGGAATCGACTTAATGATGAAGTGAGGCGGCAGGAGTCAGTAAAACGTCAAGCTAATAGACAGTGCTATGTTGAAATTTCAGATATTGCCTTTTGTATTCCCAATAAGGAGCTAGATATGGTTGATAGACTTGCTTATGATGAACAGCTTAATGCTTTTCGTGAGCAGTTATCATCGGAAGATTCTCTTAAGTTGGATCGATTGTTGGGTGGTGAATGCTTTAGGGGAAGGAAAAAGATGATACGAGAGTTAAGATTTTGGATGGTTGACTTTGATCCATGTAATGAAGAAGACTGAGTTGAAATTATTCTCTAGTTTGTTTTATTCAATAGTTATGGACATTATTCGTATCAGTTAATTTGTTTATTAGTGACTCTCATTATAAGATGAGTTTGTTTATTTTACCTCTATTGTGTTTCCAGTAATTCTTGGAAGGTCAACCTTTTCTTTAATTAGAGCTTCATGGTAAAGTTTTAAGAATTCTGCATAGATATGGACTTGTTGTCCATTTTTTGTAAAAATGTCAACACGAAAAACAAGTTGTCCGGAAGGTTTTGAAGTTAATCCGATGATATTTGGACTCCCAATAATTTCAGGATAATTTTCAATATTGTCTTTATTAACTTGTTGGATAATGCTTGTTACTTTATTGATATCGGTAGAAGTATAGACTGGGATGTCAATTTGAGCTCTCATATCTCCACGAGATTTATTGGAAACGATTGTGATATTACGATTAGGTATAAAATGAAGTGTTCCATCAAAGCCTCGAATCTGAGTAGTGCGGATACCCATAGTAGAAACAAGACCTGTAATGGCTCCTACCTCAACAGAATCACCAACTTCAAATTGATCTTCTAATAAGATGAAAAAACCATTAACGACGTCAGATAGGAATCCTTGAGCTCCTAGACCAAGGGCAACACCGGCAAGTCCGGCTCCTGCTAGAAGGCTAGATACGGGAACACCCAAAATACTTAGAAGCCAGTATACAAGGAAAAAGTAAAGGATATAGTGCATGCAATTGTGCAGTAGGTGTTCAATAGTTTTTTTACGGGCGGATGTTTGAATGGTCCATGATAGTGAACGTCCGACAGTATGTTTAAACAGAAAGTTGATAATCTTTTTACTAAGCAGAAAGATGATGAGAAGAATGAGAAGTTTAATTCCTTTCGAAATAAGTAGCATTAGGCTTTCTTCGAAATTAAATTGCTGTATATATTTTTGTAAAATATTCATATCTCTAGTTTATCAAAATTTGTAAAAAGAAACAGTCTATAACGTTTTTCTTGTTATTAAATTGGAGAAAAAAACTTTCAAAAGGCTTTGAAATATGGTAAACTGTATCTATAAAAATTTAAGGAGAATGACTACATGTCTGTATCATTTGAAAACACAGCCACAAACCGTGGTGTGGTGACATTTACTATCGGTCAGGATAAAATTCAACCAGCTTTGGATCAAGCGTTTAACAAGATTAAAAAGAATTTGAACGTACCGGGTTTCCGTAAAGGACACATTCCTCGTGCCGTATTTAACCAAAAATTTGGTGAAGAAGCTCTTTACGATGATGCTTTGAATGCAATACTTCCAGCAGCTTATGAAGCAGCGATTGCTGAACTTGGTCTTGATGTTGTTGCACAACCAAAAATTGATGTAAAATCAATTGGAAAAGGTCAAGATTGGACACTTACTGCAGAAGTTGTTACAAAACCAGAAGTAAAACTTGGAGCATATAAAGATCTTGAAGTTTCAGTAGAAGTTTCAAAAGAAGTCACTGACGAAGAAGTTGATGCTAAGCTTGAAAACGAACGTAAAAACTTAGCTGAATTGATTGTTAAAGACGGTGCAGCTGAATATGGAGATACTGTGGTTATTGACTTCGTTGGTTCAGTAGACGGTGTTGAATTTGACGGTGGTAAAGGTGAAAACCACTCTCTTGAACTTGGTTCAGGTCAATTTATCCCAGGTTTCGAAGACCAATTGGTTGGAGCAAAATCTGGTGATGAAGTAGAAGTTAAAGTAACTTTCCCAGAAGACTATCAAGCTACTGATCTTGCAGGTAAAGCTGCTGTATTTGTTACTAAAGTTAACGAAGTTAAAGCTAAAGAAGTTCCTGCTCTTGATGATGAGTTGGCTAAAGACCTTGATGACGAAGTTGACACTCTTGATGAGTTGAAAGCTAAATATCGTAAAGAACTTGAAGCAGCTAAAGAAATTGCATTTGATGATGCTGTTGAAGGTGCTGCACTTGATTTGGCTGTTGAAAACGCTGAAATCGTTGAATTGCCAGCAGAGATGGTTGAAAATGAAGTTCACCGTGCTATGAACGAATTCATGGGTAACTTGCAACGTCAAGGTATTTCTCCTGAAATGTACTTCCAAATTACTGGTACAACCCAAGAGGATCTTCGTAAACAATATGAAGCTGATTCTGATAAACGTGTGAAAACTAATCTTGTTATCGAAGCTGTTGCTGCTGCGGAAGGATTTGACGCTACAGACGAAGAAATCCAAAAAGAAATCAATGACCTTGCAGCTGAGTACAATATGGAAGTATCACAAGTTTCTGAACTTCTTTCACCTGAAATGCTTAAACATGATATTGCTATGAAGAAAGCTGTTGAAGTTATTACAAGTTCAGCAAAAGTTAAATAATATGTCTAAAATCAAGTTTCTGTTGAGACTTGATTTTTTATTCTATAAATACTTTGACTATTGACTCTTTTTAGCGTAAAATAGAGGGTAGCGAAATTTGATTGCTGAGTTATTTTCTAGTAGGAATTAGCTTGAGTAATAATGAAGGAGAACCGCTTTGGAACTAGACGTATTTGCTGGACAAGAAAAAAGTGAATTATCAATGATTGAAGTGGCCCGTGCTATCTTAGAAACACGTGGTCGTGATAAAGAAATGTATTTCAACGATTTAGTCAATGAAATTCAAAATTACTTAGAAAAATCGGATGCCGATATCCGTAGTGCTTTGCCATTCTTTTATTCAGATTTGAATACGGATGGAAGTTTCATTCCACTAGGTGATAACAAATGGGGCTTGCGTTCATGGTATGCTATTGATGAAATCGATGAAGAGGTTATCACATTGGAAGATATTGATGAAAATGCACCAAAACGTAAAAACAAGAAAGTAAATGCCTTCATGGATGGTGATGAAGATGCCATCGACTATAATGATGATGATCCAGAAGACGAGAACTTTACACCTTCTTCTGCTATTCTTGAATATGACAATGATAACGAAGATGATGAGAATGCCGAAGTGGAATCTTATGATTCTGAGTTGAATGAAATTATTCCAGATGACGATTTAGATGATGTTGAGTTGTCTGAAGAAGATGACGATGACGATGATGACTATGAAGATGAGACAAACGACTAAGTTTTCATTGACAAATGGTTTTGGATAGTTTAGACTAATTATCGGGCACCTCTTTTAAAGAGGCCATGATTAAGGCTCCCAGAGTAAAACTCTTGGGGTCATTTTTGTTTTCAGTCATCTACTGGTTTTGTTGCTATTGAGTTACTAAATAGCACTCATGTTGTATACTGGTAAAGGACAATTTTGATTATCGAATACGGTAATCAATCTGCTTTTTTCATTGTTTTGTATTATTTTATAAGGAGTTAACATGACAAAATATATTTTCGTCACTGGTGGTGTGGTATCTTCAATTGGTAAAGGGATTGTAGCTGCGAGCCTTGGACGTTTGCTTAAGAATCGTGGGCTTAAGGTTACCATTCAAAAATTTGACCCTTACATCAATATTGATCCAGGAACGATGAGTCCTTACCAACATGGTGAAGTTTATGTCACTGATGATGGTGCTGAAACGGACCTTGACCTTGGCCACTACGAACGTTTTATCGATATTAACCTTAACAAATACTCTAATGTTACTACTGGTAAGATTTATAGTGAAGTTTTACGTAAAGAACGTAAAGGGGAGTATTTAGGTGCGACTGTTCAGGTAATTCCGCATATCACAGATGCTTTGAAAGACAAGATTAAGCGTGCGGCGACAACGACTGATTCAGATGTTGTTATCACTGAAGTTGGTGGGACTGTTGGTGATATTGAAAGTCTTCCATTCTTAGAAGCTCTTCGTCAAATGAAGGCTGATGTGGGCTCTGACAATGTTATGTATATCCACACAACGCTTCTTCCATACTTGAAGGCTGCTGGGGAAATGAAGACAAAACCAACGCAACACTCTGTTAAGGAATTGCGTGGTTTAGGTATTCAACCCAATATGTTGGTTATTCGTACAGAGGAACCTGCTGGGCAAGGAATCAAGAATAAGTTGGCTCAGTTTTGTGATGTAGCACCTGAGGCTGTTATTGAATCACTAGATGTGGAACATATCTATCAAGTGCCACTTAATATGCAGGCTCAGGGTATGGATCAAATCGTTTGTGATCATTTGAAGCTGAATGCACCAGCTGCAGATATGACAGAATGGTCTGCTATGGTTGATAAGGTACTTAACCTTAAGAAAACAACTAAAATTGCTCTTGTTGGGAAATATGTGGAGCTTCACGATGCTTATTTATCAGTGGTTGAGGCGCTTAAACACTCAGGTTTGGCAAATGATACTGCCATTGATATTGACTGGGTTAATGCTAATGATTTGACTGCTGAAAATGTTGCTTCTCGCTTGGCTGATGCTGATGGTATCATCGTTCCTGGTGGTTTCGGTCAACGTGGTACAGAGGGTAAGATTCAAGCTATTCGTTATGCACGTGAAAATGATGTGCCGATGTTGGGTGTCTGCCTCGGTATGCAATTGACATGTATTGAATTTGCTCGCCACGTTCTTCACTTGGATGGCGCTAACTCAGCTGAGCTTGATCCAGAAACTCAATACCCAATTATTGATATTATGCGTGATCAAATTGATATTGAAGATATGGGTGGTACTCTTCGTCTTGGTCTTTACCCATGTAAGTTGAAACCAGGTTCTAAGGCAGCAGCCGCTTACGGCAACCAAGAGGTAGTACAACGTCGTCACCGTCACCGTTATGAATTTAATACTAAGTTCCGTGAGCAGTTCGAGGCTGAGGGCTTTGTATTCTCAGGCGTGTCACCAGATAATCGTTTGATGGAAGTCGTAGAACTCCCAGATAAGAAATTCTTTGTTGCAGCGCAATACCACCCAGAATACCATAGCCGTCCAAACCATGCTGAAGAACTTTACAGTGCTTTTGTAACAGCAGCGGTTGAAAATGCTAAATAATGAACTAGAACAGAGTGGAATAGCCTACTCTGTTTTTTATTGGCTTCTTTTATGCTAAAATAAAGGGAATAATAAGAAAGAGTGAGGAAAACAAATGGCTAAGTTTGGCTTTTTGTCAGTATTAGAAGAAGAATTAGATAAGCACCTGGATTATGATTTTGCTATGGACTGGGATAAAAAGAATCACGCTGTGGAGGTGACGTTCATCCTAGAAGCGCAAAACAGTGGTAATGTGGAGACTATTGATGATAAGGGTGAAGTGTCTGATGAAGATGTTATTTTTGAAGATTACGTGCTCTTTTACAATCCAGCAAAATCGAGATTTGATGAGGAGGATTACCTAGTAACAATCCCATATGAACCTAAAAAAGGCCTGTCTCGTGAGTTTTTAGCTTATTTTGCAGAAACATTAAATGAGGTGGCAACGGAAGGGTTGAGTGACTTGATGGATTTTCTATCTGATGATGGACCTGAGGAATTCGGTTTGGTTTGGGACAAAGAAGCTTTCGACAAAGGGAAAGCTCAACTTGAAGAGAAGGTGTTTTTTGCTTATCCAAGGTATTAAAGGGAGTGAAAAGGGATGGATGCTTATCTAAAGGATCAGTTAGATTTTACAGGTGTTAAGGTTGCCTTACTCGTAGAGAAAAGTATTCTGGTCGTTCTTAGAGATAATAAGACAGATATTCCTTGGCCAAATATGTGGGAATTACCAGGTGGTGGAAGAGAGGGCATAGAAACGCCACTTGAGTGTCTTCAACGTGAAGTCTGGGAGGAGCTAGGCTTGACTTTGAAAGAGGAATCGATTATTTGGTCGCGAATCTACCCTAGTATCTTGGATAAAGATAGGTTAGCTGTTTTTGTGGTTGCCCAAATTAGTCAGAAGCAGTATCAAGAGATTTGTTTTGGAGATGAAGGGCAGGAATTTAAATTGATGCCTATAGAGGATTTTATAAAAGCAGAAGGTGTCATTCCCCAGTTGCAAGAACGTTTTAAAGACTATTTAGTAGGAAAGGAAATAGATAATTAATGAACAAATGGCAAGAATTAACGATTGAAGTTAATCGTGAGGTCGAAGAGGCGGCTTCTAATATTTTAATCGAATCTGGGAGCCAGGGTGTGACTATTGATGACAGTGCAGATTATTTGGAAAATGCGGACCGCTTTGGGGAACTTTATCCTGAGGTTGAGCAGGTTGAGACAGTTAAAATTACGGCTTATTATCCGGAATCAGCAGATATCGAGGCTATTACTAAGCAGGTTAATGATCGTTTGGATGAGTTGACAGATTTTGGTCTTGAAACGGGAGATATTCACTTGGTAACTCAAGAATTGGTTGAAGAAGATTGGGCTGAGAATTGGAAAAAATACTATGAACCAGCTCGCATTACCCATGATTTGACCATCGTGCCGTCATGGACAGATTATGAGGCATCAGTAGGTGAAAAGATTATCAAGCTGGATCCTGGCATGGCCTTTGGAACAGGAACCCACCCAACGACTAAGATGAGCCTTTTTGCACTCGAACAGGTGCTTCGTGGTGGTGAGACGGTGATTGATGTGGGAACTGGTTCGGGAGTTCTCTCGATTGCTAGCTCTCTTCTTGGAGCCAAGGAAATCTATGCTTATGACCTTGATGATGTGGCGGTTCGAGTCGCACAGGAAAATATCGACATGAATCCTGGTATGGAAAATATCCACGTTGCTACGGGAGATCTTTTGAAGGGTGTAACTCAAGAAGCTGATGTTATCGTGGCTAATATTTTGGCGGATATTCTCATCCACCTGACGGAAGACGCCTATCGTTTGGTTAAGGATGAAGGTTATTTGATTATGTCAGGGATTATCTCTGAAAAATGGGATATGGTGCGTGAATTGGCTGAGAAAGCTGGTTTCCTCCTGGAAACTCACATGGTTCAGGGAGAGTGGAATGCTTGTGTCTTCAAGAAGACGGATGATATTTCAGGTGTGATTGGAGGCTAAATGCAACAGTATTTTATAAAGGGGCAGGTTGAAAATCCAGTGATCATTAAAGACAAGGATACTGTGAAGCATATGTTTAACGTTATGCGTTTAACAGAGGATGATCAGGTTGTCTTGGTTTTTGAAGACGGTGTCAAGCGCCTTGCTCGTGTGATTGATCGTGAGAATCATGTCTTTGAAGTGATTGAAGATTTAAATGAGACTGTCGAGATGCCTGTATCTGTAACCATTGCTTCTGGTTTTCCCAAGGGAGACAAGCTGGAACTGGTGACACAAAAGGTAACAGAGCTTGGAGCTCAGGCTATTTGGGGCTTCCCTGCCGACTGGTCTGTAGTTAAATGGGATGGTAAGAAGCTTGCCAAGAAGGAAGATAAACTTGCCAGAATTGCTCTAGGAGCTGCAGAACAATCCAAGCGTAATTGTGTTCCAGAAGTCAGATTGTTCGAGAAGAAGGGAGAATTTCTATCAGAATTAGCTCATTTTGATAAGATTTTTATCGCCTATGAGGAAACAGCTAAAGCGGGTGAGTTGGCTACTCTAGCTCGTGAGTTGGCTAAGGTGGAAAATGGACAGAAGCTCCTCTTTATCTTTGGACCAGAAGGTGGTATTTCTCCGTCTGAGATTGATGCATTTGAAGAAGCTGGTGGCGTTAAAATTGGCCTTGGACCGCGTATTATGCGGACGGAAACAGCTCCCCTCTATGCTTTGAGCAGTGTGAGTTATGCCCTAGAATTGAATAATTAAGAGAAAGTTGGCTTTGTTCCAACTTTTTTGTATTTGACACTTTTAAGCTAAGATTGAATCATGTCATTGGTTTTGTATGACAAATCGAGCATTTCTAAAAAAAGTTGATATTATTATTTAGGTTTAATATCATTGTATTATCTTTATAAAAGGGGAAAATTTTAATGAAAACGGGATCGTTATGTGACTCAATCCGCTGTTGTTTTGGGCCTTTTTGCTCTCTTGACTGTGCTACAAGTTGTGGGGCATGCTGATGAGGCAACGGCGCCCAGTTCCAACTACCTCAACTGAAACTGTGACAGATAGTGGAGCCACTATCGTATCAGGACAAGGAACTTCGGGGACAGCTGTTCAAGGAGGAACAGAGACTGTATCTGCTACACTAACACCAGTAGCGACAAATGCGTCTGTAGAAGCATCATCTTCTAGAGCTCAACAGTCCAAGCAAGTCAAGAAGCTAGTGCTGTTTTGACTAATGCCAATCAAGTGACACCAGCAGTGCCAGTACAGCCTGAAACCGTTACTGAACCTGCTCATGAGGGACAGACTGTTGATATGCAGATTTTGTCAACAACAGATATTCACACCAACTTGGTTAACTATGACTATTATCAAGATAAGCCGTCTCAAAGCATTGGTCTATCCAAAACTGCTTGTCCTTATCAAAAAAGCCCGTGAAACCAATCCCAATACGGTCTTGGTGGACAGTGGGGATATGATTCAAGGAACTCCTTTTGGAACTTATAAGGCCTTGATTGATCCTGTTGCCCAAGGTGAGACTCACCCTATGTACAAGGCTTTTGAGATGCTTGGTTACGATGCTGAAACGCTTGGAAATCACGAGTTTAACTTATGGCCTCGAATTTTTGGATCGCATGGTTAAGGCCGCTAAGATTAACATTATCAATGCTAATGTGCGCAATGCTCAGACAGGTGACTACTATTACAATCCCTATAAGATTGTTAATAAGACCTTTACCGATACTGATGGCAAACAGGTAACGCTAAAAATCGGTATTACTGGTGTCCTTCCAACGCAGATTTTGGTTTGGGATAAGGCCAATATTGAAGGTAAGGTAACTGTCGACGATCCAATGGAGGCTGTTAAGACTATTGTTCCTCAAATGAAGGCTGCTGGGGCTGATTTTATTCTTGTTGCTGCTCATTCTGGTATTGGCGACAATGAATATACTAAGAACGAGGAAAATGAAGGTTACCAAATTGCTGGTATCGAAGGTGTTGATGCTGTTGCGACAGGACATTCTCATGCGGATTTCCCAAATGGTGATGGTACAAGTTTTTATGCCAAATATCCTGGTGTAGATGATGTCAATAGTTCTCATCAATGGGAAACCTGTAGTTATGGCTGGTAAGTTCGGAGATCATCTCGGTATCATGGATGTCAAGTTGACTTATACGGATGGCAAATGGAAAGTTGTCAATAGTAAGGCTAAGCTTGAAAAAATTGATACTAAGTCAGATATTGCGGATAAAGCTCTAATTGACATGGCTGCTCATGACCACGATGGGACAATATCAACTATGTTCGTAAGGAAGTTGGTGAGACCACTGCCCCAATCACTAGCTATTTTGCTCAAGTTCAGGACGATCCATCTATTCAAATCGTAAACAATGCGCAATTGTGGTATGCCAAAAAACAAGTAGCGGGAACAGCAGATGAAAATCTACCAATCCTTTCAGCAGCTGCACCTTTCAAGGCAGGGACTCGTGGGGATGCAAGTTACTACACTGACATTCCAGCAGGTCCATTAGCCATTAAGAATGTCGTAGACCTCTACCTCTATGATAATGTCACTGCTCTTCTCAAGGTGACTGGTGCGCAGATTAAAGAATGGTTGGAAATGTCTGCAGGACAGTTCAATCAAATTGACCCTAACAGCAAAGAACCCCAACAACTCATTAACAGTAGCTATCCCTCATATAATTACGATGTGATTGATGGGTTAACTTACAAGTTCGATTTAACACAACCTAACAAGTATGACCGTAAAGGTAAGTTGGTTAACCAAGATGTCAGTCGTGTCCGTGATTTAGCTTATCAAGGTCAACCAATTGATTTGAATCAAACCTTCCTTGTCGTAACCAATAACTACCGTGCGACTGGTAATTTCCCTGGTGTTAAGGATGCCGCAGAAAAACGTCTCCTCAATCTTGAAAATCGTCAGGCCATCATTGACTATATTGTCAGTGAGAAAACGATTAATCCGAGTGCCGATGGGAATTGGAGTTTCCTTCCAAACATTGCAAATGCGGATATCCGTTTTGCCTCATCGGATAATGCACGTGCCCACCTTGCTAATTAGGATGCTATTAGTTATGTGGGGCCATCAACACAGGCAGGATTTGCGGAGTACCGTTTGATTGTTAAGGAAAAAGCAAATCAAGTCGAGGATACGGCTAATAAAGAATCTAAGAAGTTATCAAAAGGTGCTGAGACAGTGGATCAAACTAAGCGCATGACACCAAAGGTTATCGAAGGGTCTAGCTTGGTTAAACCTGCTACAGCTATTCAGTTGTCAAATTCTCAGGTAATCATCTTGCCTCAAGCTCAAATCCAAGAAACTCAAGTTTCAAGTTCTGCTGAGACTTTGCCAAATACAGGTTCAGATGAATCCGTGTCAGCAACTTTAGCTGGTCTGGTTCTTGTGACCTTGGCTGGTTTCTTTGGAATCAAGAAATACAAAAAAATTAAGCAAGAGAAAAAGCCCATGTCAGGGCTTTTTTGCTCTAGTTTTACAGTTGGATAAAGTTCTTTTGTGCTTCTAGGATAATAGGTGCTAGACGCTCAATATCGGACTGTGTACCACGTAGTTCAAAGTCTCCCAACATTGGGAAGCCAAAACGCTGGCTGTACTGTTTAGCAGTTAGGCAGTATTGGTTATTGAAGTTGCGGTTCCCAGAACCGATGATACCAAAGCAACGTTTGTGGTTGTCATGGGATGCGATAAAGTCTCCCAGTGGATTGGTTAAGATTTCAACATCTCCATTGTCAACACCATTCCCACCTTCAAGGTAGGTTGGTAGGAGTGCAACAAACGGTTCATCCACTTGGAAGGTTTCATGATTAAGCTCTTTAATATTGATTTGGCGGCAATTAATCCCATGATTTAGGGAGAGATAATCAGACATACGTTTGACAAAGCTTTGGGTGTTACCGCTCAGGCTAATATACACGAGGGTGAGTTGAGACATGAGTGTCCTCTTTCTATCTATATCTTGTGTTTGTTCAATCATTCTAACACAAGATGTTGTGTTTTTCAAGTTGACTCCTCCCAGTTAATAATTGCTTATCTAGCTCTTTTTCTTTACTTACAAAAGTGATAAAATAAAGGTTAATTAAAAGAAGCGAAGGAAGAAATCATGGCTAAAGATAAAAATGTAACAGGAGAAGAAATTTTAGACGTTTGCTCGGCCTATATGTCAGCAGATGATTTGAAATTAGTCGAAAAGGCCTGGCATTATGCGACGGATGCTCATAGTGAGCAATTTCGTCAGTCAGGAGAACCTTATATAATCCACCCTATTCAAGTGGCAGGTATTTTGGCAGATCTCCATCTTGATGCAGTAACAGTGGCCTGTGGTTTCTTGCATGATGTCGTTGAAGACACGGAAAAGACGCTAGATGATTTAGAAGCGGATTTTGGTACGGATGTACGCAATATTGTAGACGGTGTTACCAAGCTTGGTAAGGTTGAATATAAGTCTCACGAGGAGCAGTTGGCTGAAAATCACCGTAAGATGCTTATGGCCATGTCTAAGGATATCCGAGTAATCTTGGTTAAGCTGGCAGACCGTTTGCACAATATGCGTACTCTCAAGCATCTTCGTAAGGATAAGCAGGAGCGCATTTCTCGTGAAACGATGGAAATTTACGCTCCTTTGGCCCACCGTTTGGGTATCAGCCGTATCAAATGGGAATTGGAAGACACGGCTTTCCGTTACCTTAACGAGGTAGAATTTTATAAGATTTCCCACATGATGAAGGAAAAACGCCGCGAGCGTGAGGCACTTGTGGACGAGATTGTCTATAAAATTAAGACCTATACAGCTGAACAAGGGCTTGTCGGTGATGTTTATGGCCGTCCAAAACACATCTACTCTATTTTTCGTAAGATGCGTGACAAGAAGAAACGCTTTGATCAGATTTATGATTTGATTGCTATTCGTTGTGTCATGGAGACGCATAGTGACGTTTATGCTATGTTGGGATACATCCACGAGCTCTGGCGTCCTATGCCTGGACGTTTCAAAGACTATATTGCCAATCCTAAATCCAATGGTTATCAGTCTATCCATACGACGGTTTATGGTCCTAAAGGGCCTATTGAAATCCAAATCCGTACTAAGGAGATGCACCAAGTTGCCGAATACGGGGTTGCAGCTCACTGGGCTTACAAGAAAGGTATCAAGGGCAAGGTCGATTCGAAAGAGTCTGCTTTGGGAATGAATTGGATTAAAGATCTTGTGGAACTCCAAGATGCCTCAAACGGGGATGCTAAGGGATTTGTTGACTCTGTAAAAGAGGATATCTTCTCAGAGCGAATTTATGTCTTCACACCAAAAGGTGATGTTCAGGAATTGCCTAAAGATTCAGGTCCTATTGACTTTGCCTATGCCATCCATACCCAAGTCGGCGAGAAAGCCACAGGTGCCAAGGTTAATGGTCGTATGGTGCCTCTGACTGCCAAACTCAAGACGGGTGATGTGGTTGAGATTATTACCAATGCTCATTCCTTTGGTCCTAGTCGTGACTGGATTAAGATGGTCAAAACGACTAAGGCCAGAAATAAAATTCGTCAATTCTTTAAGAATCAAGACAAGGAAGCTTCAATCACCAAGGGTCGTGAGCTTTTGATAGCCTATTTCCAAGAGCATGGCTATATTGCCAACAAGTACCTAGACAAGAAACATATAGAGGAGATCCTTCCTCGTATGAGTGTGCGTAGTGAGGAAGCTCTCTATGCTGCTGTTGGTTTTGGTGAAATTAGTGCCGCTGCGGTTTTCAATCGTCTGACAGAAAAAGAACGCCGTGAGGAAGAGCGTGCTAAGGCAAAAGCTGAAGCTGAAGAACTAATGAATGGTGGCGAAGTCAAGACTGAGAAGAAAGATGTTCTCAAGGTTAAAAGTGAAAATGGAGTTATCATTCAAGGTGCCTCAGGTCTCCTTATGCGTATCGCTAAGTGTTGTAACCCAGTACCTGGAGATGAGATTGAAGGTTATATCACTAAGGGACGTGGAATAGCTATTCATCGCTCAGATTGTAATAATATCAAGAATCAAGAAAGTTATGAGCAACGTTTAATTGAAGTTGAGTGGGATGAACGCAATACCAATAAATCTTACTTAGCTGAGATTGATATCTATGGCCTAAATCGTTCGGGTCTTTTGAACGATGTTCTTCAAATCTTGTCAAATACAACCAAGAGCATTGCTTCGGTTAATGCACAACCAACTAAGGATATGAAGTTTGCCAATATTCACGTTAGCTTTGAAATTGCTAATCTTATTGAATTGACTGGCCTTGTGGATAAGATTAAAATTATTCCAGATGTTTATAGTGTTAAACGTACTAATGGTTAAGGAGTTGCTGCTATGAAGATTGTGATTCAGCGCGTGCAAAGTGCTTCTGTAGCTATTGAGGATAGTACGGTCGGTACTATTAAGCAAGGGCTTTTGCTCTTGGTTGGAGTTGGCCCAGAAGACACTAAAGAGGATCTTGACTATGCGGTTCGTAAGATTATCAATATGCGCATTTTTTCAGATGAAGATGGTAAGATGAATCTCTCTGTTAAGGATATTGGTGGTCAGATTTTATCGATTTCTCAGTTTACGCTTTTTGCAGATACGAAAAAAGGGAATCGACCGGCATTTACGGGAGCTGCAAAGCCTGACATGGCCAGCCAGTTCTATGACGATTTCAACCAATCCTTGTCAAGTTATGTTCCTGTAGAAAGAGGACGCTTTGGTGCAGATATGCAGGTTAGTCTGGTCAATGATGGCCCTGTTACTGTCATCTTGGATACTAAAAATAGATAAACAAATCATTTCTCACTTTGCATGGGAGATGTTTTTTATTCTCATCAAATTTAGGATTTTAGGAGCTGAAATGTCATCATTTGCTGTTTATTTTTATCATTCTAGATAGAATTATATAACTGGATATCTAATTTCTGAAAAAAACTGACTATTCAAGATGAAAAAATTACCGTTTATGATGATTTCTGGAAATTCCCTTGTTTTACAAAAAATAACTCGAGTTTACAGCATGCAAATACAAATAGTAATAATTTGAAACGCTGAGGTGATTTAAACTTTTTTAGAGGGATAGGTAGATATGTTAAAGAAAGTAGCGTCAACTAAATTATTATCAGGGTTGTTTGTAGTTGTATCCTAGGGATGAATCAAGCTGCCAAGGCAGGTAACGTGGTCAATTCAGAAGTAATAAAACCAGTTATTAGTTATTCCAGGTCGTATGCAGATTGCCTACGGTGATTTGAAAGCACATATTGATATGGTACGCAACAAAACTGAATCACTTATCGTTGGTGCTTACATGGAGGAATCGGGGATTGACTATACTGTTCTTGCTGGAAAAGCAACTAACAGTGTTGGTAAAAATGTTTTTGCGAGCAAGCCATTACAAGCCGACGCGGCTTTTCTGGTAGATGCGACAGTAGTTGCAGCTGATGGTTATCACATGTCCATTGCAGCTCTTAACGTCTTTCAAAGTTGCCTATTACCAAACTCCATACCTTAGTGTAGCTAAGTATACTATTCGTAAGCTTTACAACTACCAACAGTTTATCACTGCTTATGAAAATCTTCTCCACAGTGAGGGTGTGACTAACAGTAATCGGTCTGTATCTACTAAGAATATTACTGGTGAAATCCTTTCTAAGGATGCTCTAGGTGTGACAGGTGATAAAGTTTGGATATTTGTCAAGTCTGGGAAAGGCTTATCAACTGTTCAAATGATTAACATGATCGGCATCAATGCGAGCTGGCATAATGAAGAGGGTGATGTGGACAATAAAACATCGTATGCTCAAGAAAATCTCACAGTTCGTCTTAGCCTATCAGGGAAAACAGCTCAAGAGGCTGTTAAAATTGCAGATCAACTCTATATGATGTCACCAGATGATTGGGCAACTTTCGATTATGAGAAAGGCACAAGTAAGGCTTTAAACAGATGAAAATGATTAACCGGTACTTGTCATTTGAGTTCCTAAACTAACTCTTTGGAACATGCTTTAGTATACAAAGATTCAGAGGCTACAACAGATGTGAAACCATCTATGGAATCTCCTAAATTAGATGAGACATTTAAAGCATCACCATTAGTTGACGAGCTAGTAAATTCAGTAGCTGCTCCGGTAGCAATAGCTGTATCAGAGATCTTGCATGCTAAGAAAGGTGATAACTCAGCGTCTAATACGGATCAAGGTTCAGTAGTATCAGATTCAATCAATATTTTAATTTCGGAGGCCGCAAGTATATCTGTTTCAGTCTCCTTGTCAGAAGTGTCAGAAAGTACAACAGCATCATTAGAAGCGTCAACTTCAGAATCAGAAGTAGTTGAATAACCAGCAGTTTATTTGACAGAATCAGAGAGCCAGGCAAGCACTTCAGAGGAAATGATCTTTGAAGGAGTACCAGAAAACATCAATAGTTGGAATCGTCTTTCTGAAACTCCACGGGTCTCAGAATTTTTACCAAGTACTTTTAAAACAGTCACAGAAGTAGCATCACTCTTTAGTAATTATGAAAGATATTCAGAAACAGCTAGCTCGGAATCTCACTCTATGGTAGTAGCTACTTCAGAGGTTTCTATCGAAAAATTAGCAGTACCTATCTTGAGAGATACGGAGGGTGGCTTGTATGATGCAACAACAATCAGAAATATTGTTGAGATGATTGACAGCATCACAATGGATGTCAGTTATATGTGTAGCAGTCGTCAAGACCTTGTCAATACACCTTCGTCAGAGAACACCTACAATGGTAGTTAAGATCTTAACCTTGCCAGTAGGATAAAGATGCAAGCAGATGATAAAAGATCAACTAAAAATCTTAAGGCTACATTGATAAAACAGCAAAATCTCATAAGTGGGGAGAACGTGTTGTTGCTATACTTAAAGCTATAGTCCTAGCAGAGGTGACAGTTCTTCGTAATTCTTGATGTCAAAAAAGAATAAATAATAGGTAAAACTCTTTGTATGAACAAGGAGTTTTCTTTTGATAGATTGCTATTTTTCTGAAAATTGTGATACAATAGAAATAGTTTGAATTTTGTGTCAAAGGAGAGCCAATGATTACTGCAAATGATATCGTAAAGGCTAATGAAGTCTTAAAAAACGTGGTGGAGCGTACCCCACTAGATTTTGATCGCTACTTATCTGAAAAATATGGAGCGACTATTTATATTAAAAAAGAAAATATGCAAAAGGTACGTTCCTTTAAATTACGTGGTGCCTACTATGCGATCCATCAGTTAAGTGATGAAGACAAGGAACATGGTGTGGTCTGTGCATCAGCCGGAAACCATGCCCAAGGTGTTGCTTATACTTGTAATGAAATGAAGATTCCTGCAACTATCTTTATGCCAGTAACAACCCCTCTCCAAAAAATTGGTCAAGTACGTTTCTTTGGTGGCAAGTTTGTAACAATTAAATTGGTTGGAGATACCTTTGATGAATCTGCTAAAGCGGCACAAGAGTATACGAAGTCGGAAGGGATGACTTTTATTGATCCATTCGATGATTATAATGTCCAAGCGGGTCAAGGAACTGTTGCTTATGAAATTTATGAGCAAGCTCAAGAGGAAGGTGTTTCCTTTGATAGTATCTTAGTGCCGGTAGGTGGGGGTGGACTCATCTCTGGTGTGGCTACCTATATCAAGGATGTGGCACCCTCTATAGAGGTTGTAGGTGTTGAGGCTAGTGGTGCTCGTAGTATGCGTGCAGCCTTTGACCATGGTTATCCTGTAAAACTTGAAAAGATTGATAAGTTTGCAGATGGGATTGCTGTCCAAAAGGTAGGTGCAAAAACTTACGAAGTTGCTCGTAAATATGTAGATCGTCTCTTGGGAGTTGATGAAGGATTAATCTCAGAAACCTTAATTGATATGTACTCGAAGGTTGGTACTATCGCAGAACCTGCAGGGGCAGCATCAGTTGCGGCACTTGAAGTGATTAAAGATGAAATTAAAGGAAAAACTATCGTTTGCATCATTTCAGGCGGTAATAATGATATCAACCGTATGCCAGAGATGGAAGAACGTGCCCTTATCTATGATGGGATCAAGCACTATTTTGTGGTTAATTTCCCACAACGTCCAGGAGCCCTTCGTGAGTTTGTAAATGATATCTTAGGGCCAAATGATGACATTACTCGTTTTGAGTACATCAAACGTGCCAATAAAGGGAAAGGTCCAGTTCTCATTGGTATAGCTCTTAGTGATAAGAATGATTATGATGGTCTTCTTGAGCGTCTTTCTGAATTTGATCCAAGTTACATTAATCTTAACGGAAATGAAACACTTTACAACATGCTTGTCTGAGGACGGGTTCATATAATGAAAAAAGAACTGATATTAGTCAGTTCTTTTCTATGTGTAAACTAGCGATGAAATACTTTGAAGAATCCATCATAATCTAGAAAGACTTAAGGAGGATCATTTCTTCAATCTAAATCCCCAGTATCTCTACTGAGGATTTTCATTATTCGATAATCAAGAGTCCATCCTTGATAGTAAATGGATTGTCTTTATTGATACGGTCGTAGAACATGATACCGTTAGTATGGTCGATTTCATGTTGAACAACGATTGAGTCGTAACCACGGAGTTTAATACGTTTCTTTTCACCCTCTTTGTTGAAGTATTCAATAGTAACACGAGCATGGCGAACGACATATCCAGGAACGTCGCGATCGACTGAAAGGCATCCTTCACCGTTACCTAGAGCAGCCTCCTGAACAGAATGAGCAACTACTTTAGGATTATACATGATTTCTTGAAGGCTATAAGCTTCTTTAGGTGGATTCCCCTTATCGTCTTCAGGATTTGGAACGAGAACAGCAATAATGCGTTTTGAAATATCTAATTGTGGTGCTGCAAGACCAACACCTCCTCGAAGTCCCATTTTTTCAGCGATAACAGGGTCCTGTGAATTACGAAGAAACTGCATCATTTTTTCACCAAGGATAATATCTTCATCTGAAAGTGGTAGGGTTACGTCTTCAGCGACAGCACGCAAGGTTGGGTTGCCTTCGCGTATGATATCGTTCATATCAATCATGTGGCTGGCGCGAATAATTTTGGTTTGAGCATCCATTTGTATACCTCTATTTTATTTGATTTACTTGTTTACTTGTTTATAACTATAGCACAAAAGGGTTGAAAGTTAAACCATCAAGGGCTAAAATAGCGTTTTTTTTAATCGATGAAAGCCAAGGTTTCCAAGCTATCTCTCTGTAAAATGCGATAGGTTTTAAAAGCTTTCTTCTCAATGATTCCTTGGTCGATAAACTGTTTGATGACTCGCTGTACATGTCGATAGCTAGTCCCAAAACTAGAAGATAAAATGGATGGTGATAACTGAAAGATATCTTGTTCCTCAATATTCAAAATATGAGTAGCTAGACGCTCTTTGACAAAGTAGCTGGCATTCGTTGAGGCAGTAATGCCCTGTCTATGCAGGGCCATTGCTAGGTTACGCCCAATATGATAGAGAAAAATAGGGTCTTTGAGGAGTGCTTCTTTATTATTTAATGGGAGCTGGGCTGCTTGAACTTCTTCTAAAGCAATGACTGAAGAACCCGCTAATTGATTGGTCATGAGTTCAACGTCTCCCAGTAGCTGTGGTTGTTGAGGCATTTCTAGGATGTGTTCTTTACCATTGGATAGGGAGCGAACAATTTTTACCCTACCTGATAAAATGTAGGTTAACTCAGTGATATCCTGTCCCTGAGTGCAAATGTAATTGCCTTTTTGAAAGGTGACTTTCTGTAATTGGCTGAGATAGGGGGCTGAGAAGACTTGTTCAAGTTGAGGGTGAATAGTGTGGTGACGCATACATCTCCTTTTTAGGACTTAGGTCCTATTTTTTTAGCTCTTCTTAGATTATAATGAAAAAATAACTATCAGACAAGTAAAGAAAGGATGCTCTTATCCCTATATTATGATTATGACAAAGATTTTAGAAAAAATGAGCCTACTCGGGCTATCTTTGCTTTTGATTTCGGCCTTCTCGATTTCAACCGCTCTACCACCTATGTTGGACTACTATAGTCCAACATATAATGCTTCTCAAGTCGAGCTTTTGGTGTCTGTCCCTTCTTTTTCCGTAGTGGCTATGCTCTTACTTAATCCTTTTGTTGACAAATGGTTAAATGACAGGCAATTGATTATGACAGGTTTAATTTTACTAAGTAGTGCTGGAATTTTTCCTTTCTTTGTACAATGGTATCCACTTGTTTTACTGTCTCGTCTTGTTTTTGGAATGGGTATCGGTTTCATCAATGCCAAGGCTATTTCTATCATTAGTCAGCGTTACCAGGGCAAAGAGAGGATTCAGATGCTTGGAATTAGAGGTTCCGTGGAATTGATTGGTGGGGCATCATGTTCCCTTTTGGTTGGACAATTACTGAAAATTCATTGGACACTTGCTTTTCTTATCTACGGTTTTGGTTTTATCATCCTAGCCATGTACCTTCTCTTTGTACCACCGATGGAGCAGATAGAGAAGAAAGAGATACAAAAAAGTAAACAAGGTTTGAATAAAAAAGATTTTGCTATGATTTTAGGCATGGCCCTCTTGTCAGGTTTTGTGATTTGCATTAATTCATCGATTAGTTTGCGCGTGCCTCTTTTTCAAGTTGATGGTAAGACCATTGTAGGTGGGGAATCAGCTCTGGTACTTAGTTTGGAGCAGGGAATTGGAATTGCAGCTGGACTTAGCTTTGCTTCATTGCTAGCTCACATTAAGAACCGTCTCTTGCCGATGGCCCTGCTTTGCCTATCTATCTGTCTATTTGGAATAGCTCTGGCTAACAACTTGCTGACATTGATTTTGTCTTCTGTTGGTGTTGGTTTCTTTTACAGTATTATTTTGACTTTTATCTTTCATCGTCTTTCTGAATGTATTGCTAGAAATTTGCTGAATAAGGCGACGGCTTATGTTCTCTTAGGATGCAACCTAGGCTCAGCCGTATCCCCTTATGTTTTGAAATTGCTGGCACTGGTCTCTTCAAGTTTTAGTTGGATTTTCCTAGCTTATGCTATAGTTAGTTTTCTACTTTTCTTAGGCTTCCTTCTGAATTCAAGAATGGTCAAAAAAGCCTAAGTTAGAAAGTCTCAAACAGTGAATTTGACGATTGACAAAGATTAGTAGATAAGCTAGAATAGAGAGGTCGTAAAGACAAACCAACTCTTTCTTGGTTTTAGGAGAGCCAATCCTAAGACTCGGATGGAGCAAAAAAAGGAGAAAAAACATGGCAATCTCAAAAGAGAAAAAAAATGAAATCATTGCACAATACGCACGTCACGAAGGTGACACTGGTTCAGTAGAGGTTCAAGTTGCTGTCCTTACTTGGGAAATCAACCACCTTAACGACCATATCAAACAACACAAAAAAGACCACGCTACTTACCGTGGTTTGATGAAAAAAATTGGTCACCGTCGTAACTTGTTGGCATACCTTCGCCGCAAAGACGTTAACCGTTACCGTGAGTTGATCAGCTCACTTGGACTTCGTCGTTAATTCAAGATAGCTTTGTATCTTGAATGAACGAAATTGAAACTGCTCCATGATGGAGCAGTTTTTATTTTTGATTAGGATTTTAGCCCGAGTTCAAAACAGCTAGCTGGATTCAGAAAGCTATTATTTTGTCTTTTATTCCGAACCTATAAGACGTCCTCGTTTAATTTTTTTGTATTCATCTAAAAAAGTGCCCTAACGAAACCTCCAGATTTAAGTTCTGGAGGCTTTTCTATGTTAAAATTTTTTTGATTAATGTTTGAAACTGAGGGAGTTGATGAATTGCAGTCCCGACAAGGAGACCTAACATATTTAAGACGATATCTCCTAAATCAAATATTCCAAGATGTCCAAAGTATTGGATGGATTCGACGGAGAAAAGGGCGATGAGACAGAGTAGGAGATTACTCATTCGGGAAGAAAAGAGGAGTCCTAGGGGGATGAACATTAATAGGTTCATGATGGGAACAAAGTGGCTGCCCCAGTGTAGTTCCTGAGCGAAGGAAAGAGGATTAAGGGATATCCCTTGGATGCCGATGTTTTTCAAGAAAAGTAGGTAAAAGAGAGAAAGAAAGTAAATGAAGTAAAGTAGGAGAAGTGTTTGTTTTTTTATTTTCCTAGTGAGAAGGAGTTTCAAAAAAGCGTAGACGAAGTACCCTAATAAAATAATAATGACTAGGTTTAGGAAAACTTGGAAGTAGGGACCGTAATGGGCGATATAATGAACATATTGTTCCAGATGTCCTCTGTAAAACCAGTAAGACAAGCCAAGTGAGATGATTCTTAGTAGGATGTTACTCAATACTTTTTCCACTTTTCCCTTCCTTTTGCATATGATGAGTACACATTATATCAAAAAAATGTTTAAAGAAAGTTAAGAAACTGTAACGAAGATTTTATAGAATAGGTGGGTAGGGCAAAATCAAAGGCTAAAAAGGGACTTTGAAACAGCAATTCTACTTTTGACTAACAATTTTTATAAGCAGGCTATGAAACCTTATAAAATAATTAAATTTTAAAAATTAGAAGATAATATCCTGCCTTAATACTGTTAAAATATTATTGTATAGTAGTGATTTTTAATAAAAAAAGTAGTTCGTCTTATGAATAAAAAGGTTTTGGCGACAGCTGGAATTGCAGCACTTGCAGTTTCTGCTTCAGTTGCTAAAGCTGATGAGGTAACGACAAATGATCAAGTCTTAACAACAGCATCAGTATTATAGACAGCTACACAAGCTATCCCAACTCAATCACAAGTAGAAACGGCTAGGGAACAAGCAAATGCTGCAAGTCAATCGGTATCGCATCAAGAGTTAGTAGTCGCTGATCACAAAGAGACTATCAATCATGCTAAAGCAAACTTAGCGACTGCAGATGCTAACTTGCAAAAGGCACAAACAGCAGCCGATGAAGCAAGTCTAGAAGCTATTGCTGTAGCTCAAGGTCAAGTATCCATCGCTGAAAATGAAGCTAACGAAGCTAAGACAGCAGTAGCGACCGCTCAATCAGCAGAAAAAACTTCCAAAGATGTAGCAGACAAATTTATAATGTAGATGGTAAAGTTGTCGCTCTCACAACACAAGAAAAAGCCACTCAAACAAACGCTGAAAAACAAGTACCTGTTCAAGAAGTATACAGCTTGCCAGAAACAGGTGAGGTAACTGTAGTAGGACTTGTCTTTTTAGGTCTTTTTATGACACTATTGGCCTTTCTTGGTTTTGTCGACAGACATACACGTTGTAGCTAAGCAAATAGAGACAAAAAACGGCAGTTGCCGTTTCTTATATCAGAGAATCTAAAAAAAGTTAAGGCCGAAACCTTAACTTTTTCGTTTTTAACCCAAGAAACGTTTGAGGAATTCCTTGGTACGTTCTTCTTTAGGATTTTCAAAGATTTGTTCTGGGCTACCTTGTTCAGCGATTACCCCTTTATCCATGAAGATGACACGGTCTGAAACATCGCGTGCGAACTCCATTTCATGGGTAACGATAATCATGGTCAACCCGGTTCCAGATAGCTCCTGCATGGTCTTGAGTACTTCCCCTACCATTTCTGGGTCAAGGGCTGAAGTTGGCTCGTCAAAGAGGATGGCTTCTGGGTCAACAGAGAGGGCACGAGCAATCGCCACACGTTGTTTTTGGCCCCCTGAAAGTTGTTTTGGTTTAGCTTTCCAGTATTGTTCACCCATACCAACTTTCTCTAAGTTAGCTTTGGCGATACTCTCGGCTTCTTTACGGTCACGTTTGAGAACAGTTGTTTGAGCTACGATAGCATTTTCCAAGACATTTAGGTTTTCAAAGAGGTTGAAGGATTGGAACACCATACCGAGTCTCTCACGATAGGTAGTGAGATCATAACCTTTTTCAAGGACGTTATCCCCATGATAGAGGATTTCACCACCTGAAGGTGATTCGAGTAGGTTAATAGAGCGAAGGAAGGTTGATTTTCCTGAACCTGAAGAACCAATAATTGAGATAACCTCCCCCTTTTTGACACTGAGGGAGATATCTTTGAGAACTTCGTTTTTTCCGTATGATTTTTTGAGGTTTTTGATTTCTAAAATCGTCTCAGTCATTAGTGAACCCCTCCTCCTTGTGTGTAAGTATCTTGATCCAAACGGCGTTCTACATAACGCAAGATGCGAGTTACTGTGAAAGTAAGAACAAAGTAGATCGCTGCGATAACAAAGAACGTTTGGAAGTATTGGTAAGTTTGGGTTGCAACAGTGTTCCCTGCGAAGTAAAGTTCCACAACAGAGATAACATTCAACACAGAGGTATCTTTAATATTAATGACGAACTCATTACCAGTGGCTGGCAAGATGTTACGGATAACCTGTGGAAGAACAATCTTGCGCATGGTTTGACCGTGGGTAAAACCAAGAGCAGTAGCAGCTTCGAATTGCCCCTTATCAACAGCGAAGATACCACCACGAACAATTTCACTCATGTAAGCTCCGGTGTTAATAGAAACAATGAATATAGCTGCCAGTGTACGGTCAATATTGATGCCAAAAGCTTGGGCAGTACCGTAATAGATAACCATAGATTGTACAATCATTGGTGTACCACGGAAAACTTCGATATAAACGTTAAGAAACCAACCGAAGATTTTTTGGAGCAAGGCTACAAATTTATTAGCAGCCTTAGGAGCTGTACGGTAAACACCAATCATAAGACCGATAAAAGTTCCGACAACAGTACCGATAATGGAGATAAGAAGTGTTATTGCTGTACCACGCAAGAATTGTGGCCAGTTTTTAGCAATAATAGTAGTCACTTGGCTAAAGAAGTTTCCTTTTTTAGCTTCATCAGTCTTATCTGCAGGTTGAATGTCAATGATGTGATCCATCAGTTTGACACGCTTTTCTTGGCTGATACCAGCAAGAACCTTATTGACTTGTTCCATTTGCTGGCTGTCTCCTTTACGAAGACCGACAGCCAAGGAAACATCATCGTCTGAGACCTGGAAGCCACCATCTTTAAGCGAAATCATCTTATATTTTGAGCTAGCTTTTTCAGCAGTGCGTGCTTCTGGTCGCTCTGAGACATAACCATCGATGATACCAGATGCAAGGGCTTGCCGCATCGCACCGAAGTCCCCCATGGCAGTTTGTTTGTTCACATTTGGAATCTGATCAATCAAGTTGTAGAGGTAAACTCCTTGTTGCCCTGTGATTTTAGCATCTTTGAAATCCTTGACGCTCTTAGCCTTGGCGTAATCGCCATCAGAGCTAACAACCATAACAGGTTCACTACGGTAGTATCTATCTGAAAAGTCGATTTCTTGACGACGTTCAGCTGTTGGACTCATACCTGCGATAATCATATCAATCTTGCCAGAAGTGAGGGCAGGAATCAAACCTGTCCAAGCTGTTTTGACCACCAAGGGTTTCTTACCTTGGGCTTCAGCGATTTTTTTAGCGATTTGCACGTCATAACCGTTGGCATACTGTTTAGTACCTTCGATTGGAACGGCTCCGTTTGAGTTATCATCCTGTGTCCAGTTGAAAGGTGCATAGGCAGCTTCCATACCAACACGGAGATACTCGTCTGCTTGAGCGCTTGATAATCCGCCAAAAATGAGGAGGAGAGCCGCAAAGCAGGCTACAATAATTTTTTTCATCGAAACAATGTCTCCTATAAAAATGTCATTCTTTACTATTTTACAGGAAATTGAGACTGATGACAATAAGGTGATGCTAGAAAAAACTGTATATCAGGATTGTCTTTAAATACAGTTGCTAATTTGATATAATGGGAAGGATGATTTGGAGTCTTATTCACTATTGATGTGATAAGTCTAACATTTAAAAACGGAGATAATAATGCAAACGGCACAGTATATTATTGAATTACTAAAGGCAGTCTTTCTTGGGATTGTCGAAGGGATAACTGAGTGGTTACCCATCTCATCAACAGGTCATTTGATCTTGGTTAATGAATTCTTGAACTTAAGACAAAGTAAAGATTTCATTGATATGTTTAATATCGTTATCCAGCTTGGGGCTATTTTAGCAGTTATGGTCATTTACTTTAAACGTTTGAATCCCTTTCAACCTGGTAAAACAGCACGTGAAGTGCAGTTGACTTGGCAACTTTGGCTCAAGGTGGTCATTGCTTGTATTCCCTCAGCCTTCTTTGGTCTTCTTTTAGATGATTGGATGGAGGCCCACCTCAGTAATTTCTTTGTAGTAGCTATCATGTTGGTGGTCTACGGGATTGCCTTTATTTGGATTGAGGACCGCAATCGACGTGTAGATCCTAAGGTAACGGACTTGGCACGTATGTCTTACAAGACCGCTTTCTATATTGGTCTTTTCCAAGTCTTGAGTATCATTCCAGGGACTAGTCGTTCAGGTGCTACTATTCTTGGGGGAATCATCGTTGGTACTAGTCGTAGCGTAGCAGCTGACTTTACCTTCTTCCTTGGTATTCCAACGATGTTTGGTTATAGTGGGCTTAAGGCAGTTAAGTATTTTATTGATGGGAACACCTTGACTGGTGGACAAGCGGCCATTCTATTGGTAGCTAGTGTGACAGCCTTTCTTGTCAGCCTATTTGTGATTCGCTTCTTGATGAACTATATTAAGAAACACGATTTCACTGTTTTTGGAAAATACCGTATCGTACTCGGTATCATTGTGCTTTTCTATGGAGCTGTCAAACTTATTTTTGGATAAAAAATTGAAAGGATTTCGATTGAAGTCCTTTTTATCTGGTTTAGAGATTAGTTATTGAGAAGTTTTCCAAAGATAAGATAAGCTAGTGTCTAAAGGACTAGTCCGCAAATTAAGAAACCGGAAAGGATTTTCAATAAGTATACAATCAATTATGCAAGGGATGCCATCCAGATAAACAGAGGATTGGAAGGATGGTAACATACATGATTGAGAAGTGGAGGAGTGATTGTTGTCTGAATGTCAAATGATTATCGTCGTAAATGGGTGCAGTTGCCAGTATGATGGCAAAGATTAATCCTGTAAGAAAGGTAGATTTGTTTACTTGATGAGGTTGTCCTGACAAGTAGAGAAAGAGCGTCAAAAAACTCGCTATTCTTGCAGTATTGCTAGTTCGAAGTCATCCTTTTTTATAGGCAGTCATGGTTGTTACCTCCAACTATATATCCACTTTTATTTTACTCTTTTCTAGGATAGCTGACAGCTATAAATAGGAAAATTCAAGTCTTTGCTAGTATTAGAGAATTTTAAAAAAAGCTTCCTAAAATAAGATCTAAACTTGTTCAGAAATTGATATCTCTTTGTTTTTCTAGTATAATGAAATAACTACTCGTGCGAGGTTTTTACATATGGAAATGAAACAAATAAACGAGACAACTCTAAAAATCATGATTACCATGGAAGATCTTGAAGAACATGGTATGGAGCTGAAAGATTTCTTGATTCCCCAGGAAAAAACAGAGGAATTTTTCTATACTGTCATGGATGAGTTGGACTTGCCTGATAATTTTAAAAATAGTGGGATGTTGAGCTTCCGTGTCACGCCACGAAAGGATCGTGTGGATGTTTTTGTGACTAAATCAGATCTTAAGGAAGCCCTTGATTTCAATGATTTGTCAGATATGGAAGACTATTCAGGACTTTCTCCAGAAGAATTCCTCAAAGCTCTTGAAGATAACTTTATGGATAAGGGAGATATTGAAGCCCACCATAAGCTCGAAGAGCATGATAAGACCTTGAAAGAGGTTGATGAGACTATGACAGAGCCGGCTAAGAAAGTGGCTGAGGAAACTATTCGTGAAGATTATACTCACTATGTCTTGGCTTTCTCTGACTTTGATCAAGTAGTGACCTTTGCGCAAGGTTTGAAGAATGTGTCAGTGGAGGGTTCTGAATTTTATAAACTTGGTGATGTCTACTATATGACTATCCTTCTTTACTTGGCTGATGAGCCTGATTATTACGCGAACAATATGTATGCGCGTTTTCTTGAATATGCGAATGTGGCAGACCGAACACGTCCCTATCTACAAGAGCATGCAACAATCTTGATGGAAGAGGACGCCTTACCGGTATTACAAGCAACGAAATGGAGCTAGGACATGCCTTGGACCATTAATTATATTTTTGTCTTGATTGGGACCTTTTTGATTGCCATTGTGGGAACCCCACTGGTTCGCTCTTTGGCCTTTCGAGTCGGAGCAGTTGATAATCCAAATGCAAGACGTATCAATAAAAAGCCAATGCCGAGTGCTGGTGGTCTAGCTATTTTCTTGGCTTTTGTACTGGCGACCTTAGTATTTATGCCTATGATTATTCAGAAGGATGTCTGGCATATTTCTTATTTTAGATACATCCTACCGGTTGCTGTGGGTGGTGCTATTGTGGTATTGACAGGTTTCATTGATGATATCTTTGAATTAAAACCTTTGCCTAAGATGCTCGGTATTGTTATCGGGGCTGTCATTGTTTGGGCTTTTACGGATTTTCGATTTGATAGCTTTAAGATACCTTTTGGCGGTCCCGTGATTCAGTTTGGTCCAGTCTTGACCTTGATTCTAACAGTGTTATGGATTGCTGCTATCACCAATGCCATTAATCTGATTGATGGTTTGGATGGATTGGTTGGAGGAGTTTCTATCATTTCCCTGATGACTATGGGGGTGATTTCTTATTTCTTCCTCTATGATACTGATATTTTCTTGAACTTAACCATCTTTGTCTTAGTGGCTGCCATTATAGGCTTTTTCCCTTACAATTATCATCCAGCGATTATCTATCTAGGTGATACAGGGGCGCTCTTTATTGGCTTTATGATAGGTGTCTTGTCATTGCAAGGGCTGAAAAATGCGACAGCAGTAGCTATTTTGTCGCCTGTTATTATCCTGGGGGTGCCTATTACTGATACGGTGGTGGCTATTGTCCGCCGTAAGTTGTCAGGGCGCCCAGCCATGGAGGCTGACAAGATGCACTTGCATCATCGCCTTTTAGCTATGGGGTTCACTCATCGAGGAGCAGTTCTGGTGGTTTATGCCATCGCTACTCTCTTTTCATTGATTGCCCTCCTGTTGAATGTTTCCAGTCGTCTTGGTGGTATCCTTCTGCTCTTGAGTCTACTTTTAGGGATGGAAATTCTGATTGAAGGGCTCGAGATTTGGGGCATTGGTCGAACACCTCTCTTTAACTTCCTGAAATTTATCGGGAACAGTGATTATCGTCAAGCAATCATGTTGAAATGGAAGCAAGGTCGAAAAAAATAAACATTTGAAAAGCCAAGCAATGGCTTTTTTGTTATAATGATTATAATTAAGGGAAATGGAAGTTCTCTTTTTATTTTCCGGAAAATAGTTTTGCTATTTTCAAAAAAATAATGCAATTAGCGAGCACATGCTCGCTGTATATATGGAAAAGGGGTATACAATGTCTGTACTTGAAATCAAAAATCTTCATGTTTCTGTTGAAGATAAAGAAATCTTGAAGGGTCTTAATTTGACTCTTAAAACTGGTGAGATTGCTGCTATTATGGGTCCTAACGGAACTGGTAAATCTACCCTTTCGGCTGCTATCATGGGTAACCCAAATTATGAAATCACAGAAGGAGACATCCTTTTTGATGGTGAAAGCATCCTTGACTTAGAAGTTGATGAACGTGCACGACTAGGTCTTTTTCTTGCTATGCAATACCCAGCTGAAATCCCAGGGATTACAAATGCTGAGTTTATCCGTGCGGCTATGAATGCTGGTAAAGAAGATGATGAAAAGATTTCTGTCCTTGATTTCATCACTAAATTGGATGAAAAGATGGAATTACTTGGTATGCGTGAAGAAATGGCTGAGCGTTACCTTAACGAAGGTTTCTCAGGTGGTGAGAAGAAACGTAACGAAATTCTTCAGTTGCTTATGTTGGAACCTAAGTTTGCTCTTCTTGATGAGATTGACTCAGGTCTTGATATTGATGCTCTTAAAGTGGTTTCAAAAGGGGTTAACGCTATGCGTGGCGAAGGCTTTGGTGCTATGATTATCACTCACTACCAACGTCTCTTGAACTACATCACTCCAGATGTTGTACACGTAATGATGGAGGGTCAAGTGGTTCTTTCAGGTGGTCCTGAATTGGCTGCCCGTCTTGAGCAAGAAGGTTATGCGAAAATCGCTGAAGAGCTCGGTTACGAGTACCACGAAGAAGCCTAAGTCTGTTACTCGAAATAACTAGAAAAGGAGTAACCTATGTCAAAAGAATCTATTATCGCTTTTTCACAAGCAAAAGCAGAGCCACTCTGGTTGCAAGATCTTCGTCAAGCAGCGTTTGATAAGCTTGACAGTTTGGCTCTTCCGAAAATTGAGCGTGTTAAATTCCACCGTTGGAATCTAGGCGATGGAACGATTGCTGAAAATGAATCATCAGCAAATGTGCCTGACTTTACAGCGCTTGGAAACAATCCTAAATTGGTTCAAGTAGGAACAAATACTGTCCTTGAACAATTGCCATCTGACTTGATTAACCAAGGTCTTGTCTTCACAGACCTTGCAACAGCTCTTGAAGAAATCCCAGAAGTCGTTGAATCCTTCTTTGGTAAGGCTGTAGCCTACGATGAGGACAAATTAGCAGCCTATAACTATGCCTATTTCAATAGTGCAGCAGTCCTTTATGTACCAGATAATGTTGAAATTGACTTGCCAGTTGAGAGCTATTTCTACCAAGATGGCGATTCATCTGTTCCATTTAACAAACATGTTTTGATTGTAGCGGGTAAAAACAGTAAATTGACTTATCTTGAGCGTTTTGAAACGCTAGGTGAATCTACTGAAAAAGCTAGTGCCAACATTTCTGTGGAAGTTATTGCACAAGACGGTGCTCAAGTTAAGTTTGCGGCTATTGACCGTTTAGGTGAAAATGTCACAACTTATATCAGCCGTCGTGGTCGTATTGGTCGTGATGCAAGCATTGACTGGGCTCTCGGAATCATGAACGAGGGTAATGTTATTGCTGACTTTGATAGCGACTTGATTGGCAATGGAAGTCATGCCAATCTTAAAGTTATTGGTCTGTCATCAGGTCGCCAAGTTCAGGGGATTGACACTCGTGTGACTAACTATGGTAACAACTCTGTGGGACATATCTTACAACATGGCGTTATCTTGGAGCGTGGTACCTTGACTTTCAATGGTATTGGTCACATTGTCAAGGGTGCTAAGGGTGCCGATGCACAACAAGAAAGCCGCGTTCTTATGCTTTCTGATAAGGCCCGTTCAGACGCTAACCCAATCCTTTTGATTGATGAAAATGAAGTTACAGCAGGACACGCTGCCTCAATCGGTCAGGTGGATCCAGAGGATATGTACTACCTCATGAGTCGTGGACTTGATCAAGAGACTGCAGAACGCTTGGTTATTCGCGGTTTCTTGGGAGCAGTTATCACTGAAATCCCAGTTAAGGAAGTGCGTGACGAGATGATTTCTGTAACTGATACAAAACTAAACAAACGTTAGGAACTATCAACGCAGATAGTCTAACCGATTATATATCTAGATAGGGAGATAAGATGTCAGCTCTAGATGCCTATAAGATTCGACAAGATTTTGCCATCTTAGATCAGGTAGTCAATGATGAACCTTTGGTATACTTGGATAATGCAGCGACGACTCAGAAACCTCAAGTAGTTTTGGACACCATCATGGCCTACTATCGTGAGGAGAATGCTAATGTGCACCGTGGCGTGCACACTTTGGCAGAGCGTGCCACAGCTGCTTACGAAGCTAGTCGTGAAAAAATTCGCCAGTTTATTAGTGCCAAATCAACTAAAGAGATTCTCTTTACACGTGGAACGACAACTGGTCTTAACTGGGTTGGTCGTTTTGCAGAGCAGGTTCTTGAGCCAGGAGATGAGGTGGTTATTTCAATTATGGAACACCACTCTAATATCATCCCTTGGCAGGAAGCTTGTAAGAAGGCGGGGGCTAAACTTGTTTATGCCTACTTGAAAGATGGTCAGTTGGATATGGAAGACTTGGCCAATAAGATTAGTGAAAAGACAAAATTTGTCAGTCTGGCTCAGGTTTCTAACGTTTTAGGTTGCATCAATCCTGTTAAAGAGATTGCACAAATGGCCCACCGAGTTGGCGCCTATATGGTAGTGGATGGTGCCCAATCTGCACCCCACATGGCTATTGATGTTCAGGATTTGGATTGTGATTTCTTTATCCTTTCTGGACATAAGATGTTAGGCCCAACAGGGATTGGGGTTCTCTATGGAAAAGAAGAGATTCTCAACCAGATGAATCCTATCGAATTTGGTGGTGAGATGATTGATTTCGTTTATGAACAAGAAGCCACTTGGAAGGAACTGCCTTGGAAATTTGAGGCTGGCACACCTAACATTGCGGGAGCTATTGCACTAGGTACTGCTGTGGACTACCTCTCTGCTTTAGGTATGGAAAATGTTCATGCTTATGAGCAAGAGTTGGTAGACTATGTCTTGCCTAAGCTTCAAGCGATTGAGGGATTGACGGTATATGGGCCAGAAGATTCTGGCAAACATGCGGGTGTTATCGCCTTTAATATTAATGGACTTCATCCTCATGATGTGGCGACTGCCCTTGACTATGAAGGGGTGGCGGTTCGTGCGGGTCACCACTGTGCTCAACCTTTAATTAATCATTTAGGTATTTCATCGGCTGCCCGTGCAAGTTTCTACATTTACAATACCAAAGAGGATTGTGACAAGCTTGTAGAGGCAATTCTTGCGACGAAGGAGTTTTTCAATGGCACTCTCTAGACTAGATAGTTTATATATGGCTGTTGTGGCGGATCACTCTAAGAGCCCTCATCATCACGGTGTTCTACCTAATGTGGAGCAACTTCAACTGAATAATCCGACATGTGGAGATGTTATCAATCTGTCAGTTAAGTTTGATGGTGATATGATTGAAGACATCGCCTTTGCTGGTGATGGTTGTACCATTTCAACAGCCTCATCAAGTATGATGACGGATGCGGTTATCGGTAAAACTAAGGCAGAGGCTTTAGAACTAGCAGAAATTTTCTCTCTTATGATTCAAGGAAATCATAAAGTGGATGAGGATAAGTTAGGTGAGGCCAAGCTTTTGGCGGGGGTTTCTAAATTTCCACAACGTATCAAATGTGCAACGCTCTCTTGGAATGCCCTTAAAATGGCTATAGAGAGAAGTGAGCTCTAGGAAGCAATGGAGTAATTATCTTCCTTGCTCAAGTCTTAAATAAAGCAAATTAATCAAACCTTTGATAAAGGAAAATACTATGACTGAAACAAATGAAAAAGTAGAACCAAAACCCATTGATCTTGGGGAATATAAATACGGTTTCCGTGATGATGTGACACCAGTCTTTTCAACAGGAAAAGGAATCAGTGAAGACGTGGTCCGTGCCATGTCTGCTGAAAAAGAGGAGCCTGAGTGGATGCTTGAATTCCGCTTGAAATCATTGGAAACCTTTAACAAAATGGCTATGCAAGAGTGGGGGCCAGACCTTTCTGGTATTAACTTTGATGATCTGACTTATTTCCAAAAGGCATCAGACAAACCTGCTCGTGACTGGGAAGATGTTCCTGAGAAAATCAAGGAAACTTTTGAACGTATTGGTATTCCAGAAGCAGAACGTGCCTATCTTGCTGGAGCCTCAGCTCAGTATGAGTCAGAAGTGGTTTACCACAATATGAAAGAAGAGTATGACAAGTTGGGTATTATCTTTACAGATACAGATTCAGCACTTAAAGAGCATCCAGAACTCTTTAAGAAGTACTTCTCAAAACTGGTTCCGCCAACAGATAACAAATTTGCGGCCCTTAACTCTGCCTTCTGGTCAGGTGGTACCTTTATTTATGTACCAAAAGGCGTTAAGGTAGATATTCCGCTTCAAACCTACTTCCGTATTAACAACGAAGCAACTGCTCAATTTGAACGTACTCTTATCATTGTTGATGAAGGTGCCAGCGTTCACTATGTTGAAGGATGTACAGCGCCTACATACACAACGGCAAGCCTTCATGCGGCCATCGTTGAAATCTTTGCACTTGATGGTGCCTACATGCGCTACTCAACTATTCAAAACTGGTCAGATAACGTCTACAACTTGGTAACTAAACGTGCTACGGCTAAGAAAAACGCAACTGTTGAGTGGATTGATGGTAACCTGGGTGCTGAAGTAACCATGAAGTATCCATCTGTTTACCTTGATGGTGAAGGTGCACGTGGTACCATGCTTTCAATTGCCTTTGCTAATGCTGGTCAACACCAAGATACAGGGGCTAAGATGATTCACAATGCACCGCATACATCATCATCTATTGTTTCTAAATCAATTGCTCGTAATGGTGGTAAGGTTGACTATCGTGGACAAGTAACCTTCAACAAGGATTCCAAGAAATCAGTATCTCACATCGAATGTGACACCATCTTGATGGATGACTTATCTAAATCAGATACTATCCCATTCAACGAAATCCACAATTCACAAGTTGCGCTTGAACACGAAGCTAAAGTTTCTAAGATTTCTGAAGAACAGCTCTACTACCTCATGAGCCGTGGACTTTCAGAACAAGAAGCAACTGAAATGATTGTCATGGGATTTGTGGAACCATTTACCAAAGAACTTCCAATGGAATATGCTGTTGAGCTTAACCGCTTGATTAGCTATGAAATGGAAGGATCAGTTGGGTAAGCAGTAAATTTGTGTAAAAATACAGAGTAAACTGAGAAATTGGTTCAAAATACTATAAGGTTAAGATATACTTCTTAGCCTTTTTTGTTTGGATTGATTGTAAAACGTTTATGTGTAGTGGGCAAGAGCTACAGATGCGTCATTTTTTGGATATTTCGAGTCTTTTTCGAGACAAAATAACTGAATTGTCGAATTATTAAGAATTATGTCTTTACTTTAGACTATTTTAAGGTATAAATATACACGAAAGTAAATTTTTGATTGGAGGAGGCCTCTTATCATTATGATTAAGAAACGTAACTTTAAGAGTATTGTAGATGTTGGAGTAATTGCTTTGGCTTCTGCAACACTTCTTGCTGCTTGTGGCTCAAAATCAACCTCAAGTAAAGATGAAACTAACTGGTACACCCCTACTGAAATATTGACCCTTGATATTTCTAAAAAATTCAGATCACTATTCAGCCTTGGCGCTTGGGAACTCAGAAAGTAACTTACTTCGTGTTGATAAAAATGGGAAGTTACAACCTGATTTGGCTAAAAAGTTGATGTGTCATCCGATGGTTTGACTTATACAGTGACTCTTAGAGATGGCTTGAAGTATTCAGATGGTACTAAGATTACTGCTGAGGACTTTGTCTATACTTGGCAACGTATGGTTGATCCTGCTACAGCTTCTGAGTATGCTTACCTCGCTTTAGATTCTCACCTTGTTAATGTTGCAGACATTATTGCTGGTAATAAGAGCGTTGATGAATTGGGTGTTAAGGCTGAGGGAAATAAAGTTATCTTTACCTTGTCAAATCCTTCTCCACAATTCAAAAGTCTTTTGTCATTCTCAAACTTTGTTCCACAACATAAGGAATTTGTAGAAAAGACTGGAAAACAATATGGAACGAAGTCTGACAAACAAATTTATTCTGGACCTTTCAAGGTTGAAAATTGGAATGGTACAAGTGGTAGCTTCAAACTTGTCAAAAATAACAATTATTGGGATGCAAAGCACATCAAAACAAAGACAATCAATATTCAAACGGTTAAAAAACCTGATACAGCTGTCCAAATGTATAAACAAGGTCAACTTGACTTTGCAAGCATTTCAAGTACGTCAGCAATCTTTAACTCAAATAAAAAGAACAAAGATGTTGTTACAGTTCCAGAAGCAACAACAAGTTATATGACTTATAATGAAACTGGTAAAGTTAAAGGTCTAGATAATCTTAAAATCCGTCAAGCTCTCAACCTTGCTACCGACCGTAAAGGTATTGTCGAAGCTGCAGTTGATACAGGCTCAGTTCTAGATCGGTCCAATGGCTGCTAATATTCTAACCGGTTCAGCACTTATAGAGCAGATTTTCTCAATTCCTGGGATTGGCCAACAGTTTGTTACCTCTATTCCAACAAAAGATTATCCTGTCATTATGGGAACCACTATCGTTTATGCCGTTATGCTTATGGTAGCTATCCTATTGACAGATATCATTACTAGTTTTGTGGATCCACGTGTCCGTCTGAAGTAAGGAGAGTATCATGGAAGAAAAACAACTAGTCAACCTTGTTGGTGCTGGAAATACTGAATCACAAGAAAAAAATTGAAAAACCGACTCTCTCTTTTACACAAGATGTTTGGAGACGTCTGAAAAAAATAAATTGGCGACCATATCACTTTGGTTTTTAGCAATTCTACTGGTCTTTTCAATTGGATCAAATTTCTTTGTTAATGCCAAGGATGCTAATAATTTTAATGGTGATGAAGTTAAGACATATCGTAATTTACCACCTAAACTATCAGATAGCCTACCATTCTGGAATGGTAGTATTGTCTTTTCAGGTAATAAGGAGCCTAATGATGTGTACTCTGATCAATCAGTTCCAAAAGACGATAAATTTATTTTGGGAACTGACAATCTAGGACGTAACTTAGCAAAACGTGTGATTGTTGGTATACGTATTTCTCTCTTAATTGCCATCGTTGCTACTTTAATTGATTTGATTATTGGAGTAACATATGGTCTGGTGTCAGGTTTCTTAGGGGGGAAATTGACCTATTCATGCAACATGTTATTGAGGTCATCTCATCTATCCCTAACTTGGTCATAGTAACGATGTTAGGGCTTCTCTTGGGTAGTGGTGTGTTTGTCAATCATTATCTCAATTGCCATTGTCGGATGGACGTCTATGGCGCGTCAAGTCCGTAATTTGACCCTATCCTACCGAGAACGTGAATTTGTTTTAGCCTCACGCGCTTTGGGTGAAAATAAATTCAAGATAGCTTTTAAACATGTTTTGCCAAATATTTCAGGTATCATTATTGTTCAAATTATGATGACCGTTCCAAGTGCTATTATGTACGAGGAAGTTCTATCAGCTATCAATTTGGAGGTTAAGCCACCAATAATTTCTTTAGGTTCGTTGATTACGGATGCTTCTGAGAATCTTCAATACTACTCTTATCAGGTGCTTATTTCTGCCTTGGCTCTTGTTTTTATCTCTCTTGCCTTCATTCTTTTAGGGGAGGACGGCTTGCGTGATGCATTTGACCTTAAATCTAAAAAAGAAAACTAACAGGAGCGTAATAATAATGAAAGAAACGATTTTAAGTGTAAAAAATCTCCATGTTAATTTTCATACTTACGCTGGAGATGTAAAAGCGATTCGTGATGTCAATTTTGACTTGAAAAAAGGTGAGACACTGGCAATTGTTGGTGAGTCTGGTTCAGGAAAATCTGTAACGACAAGGACGCTAATGGGTCTATCAGACAAAAAAACGCTAAGGTAACTGGAGACATTACCTTTAAAGGGCGCGATATGCAATCCTTAAGGGAGGAAGATTGGGTTAAAGTTCGTGGAAATGATATTGCTATGATTTTTCAAGATCCTATGACCAGTCTTGACCCTACTATGAAAATTGGGCGCCAAATTGCTGAGCCTATTATGTTTCATACCAAATTATATCAGAAAGAAGCCTTAGATAATGGCTTTACAATTAATGAAAGATGTTGGGATACCTAATGACGAAGAACATATAAATGACTACCCTCACCAATGGTCAGGAGGAATGCTTCACAGAGCAGTAATTGCCATTGCTCTAGCTGCAGATCCTGAAATTTTGATTGCTGACGAGCCTATTACAGCTTTAGATGTTACGATTCAAGCAGCACAAATTCTTCGTCTGATGAAAAAAATCCAAGAAGAGCGTGATTCATCCATTATTTTTATTAATCATGACTTGGGTGTTGTCGCTGGGATGGCTGATCGTGTAGCAGTTATGTATGCGGTAAAATTGTGGAATATGGGACTGTGGATGAGGTTTTCTATAATCCGCAACACCCATACACATGGGGACTTCTTAACTCTATGCCTACAACAGAAACAGAATCTGGTAGCCTAGAAGCTATTCCAGGAACTCCTCCAGATTGGCTTTATCCTCCTAAAGGTGATGCCTTTGCTGCTCGAAATGTCTTTGCTTTAGATATTGATTATCAGGAAGAATCGCCAATGTTTAAAGTATCAGATACGCATTTTGCAGCAACATGGCTCTTAGATGAACGAGCTCCTAAAGTAACCCCTCATTCGCCAATATTGAAACGATGGGAAAAATGGTCAAAGATGAAGGAGAAATAAGATGACACAAGAACGTAAAAAGTTAGTAGAACTAAAAAATGTGTCTCTAACTTTTAATAAAGGAAAATCAAACGAGGTTGAGGCTATTGATGACGTTAGCTTTGATATCTATGAGGGCGAAATTTTTGGACTAGTTGGAGAATCTGGATCAGGTAAAACAACCATTGGGCGATCTGTTTTAAAACCTTCTGATATTGATTCGGGTACTGTTACCTTTTCAGGTAATGGGATATCAAGTTTAAAAGGGAAAGATCTTCATGATTTCCGTAAGACAGATCAGATGATCTTTCAAGATCCTCAATCTAGTCTTAATGGACGCATGAAAATCCGTGATATTATTGCTGAAGGCATTGATATTCATAAATTGGCTAAATCTAAGGAAGAGCATGAAGCTAAGGTTAAAGAACTCATTGATTTGGTAGGGTTAAATGAAGATCACCTATCAAGATATCCTTATGAGTTTTCTGGTGGTCAACGTCAAAGAATTGGTATTGCGCGTGCTTTAGCGGTTAATCATCATTTTATTGTAGCAGACGAACCGATTTCTGCTTTGGATGTTTCTATTCAAGCACAAGTGGTTAATTTGATGCAGAAGTTGCAACATGAACAGGGGTTAACTTATTTGTTTATTGCCCATGACCTATCGATGGTTAAATATATATCCGATCGTATTGGTGTAATGCATTGGGGTAAACTTCTTGAAGTGGGACCAGCAGATGAGATCTATCATAACCCGATTCATCCTTATACAAAGAGTCTATTATCTGCAATTCCAGAACCAGATCCAGAAAGAGAGCGTAAGCGTCAGCATTTGATTTACGATTCCTCTATTGAAAATGATGGGGAAAATAGACAAATGTATGAAATCCGACCAGGGCATTTTGTTTATGCTACAGAAGCAGAGGCTAAAAATTATAAAGAAGAAGCCAAGTCTAATTAAACTGTAAAAAGGTGGTGATTCTCTAGTCACCTCCTTTTGATTAGTAAGCGTTTACAATGCAGAGACAAAACAGTATAATAAGGGTGATAGAGCAATAGTTAAAGATGACTAATATGGGAGTATACAACAACAGTGACTGGCTACTCAATCAGATTCGAGGGACAGCTAATGTCGTCATCAAGGCTTTTAAATTTGAGACTCTGGATATTGATTGAGGTCAGGTGGGAGACGATCAAGGGCAGACTGTTGATGGAAATGATTACATTGATGATTTGTTAATTCAGGAAAAGTATGATCAGGCGACAGCCTTCATTCATAGTCAACTCAAACGCTTGACGACTATTGACTATAATCTCCTTGTCAGCATCTATATTGAGTATTTGGAGAATTTATCACCTGTAATAAGGTAGAAGCATCATTTTGACAATAGGCAATTAGCAAGTTTGAGGGAAAAACTGTCCGAATTTTCATGGTAATTTGCTAGAGAGAGTGGGAGAGGAAATGCCAAGCGTTTACGACTTTTCCATCCTCTTTTTTGTGTTATAATGGAAACACTATGGATAAATTAATTAAAACAATTTCAGAATCAGGTTCTTTCCGTGCTTATGCTCTTGATAGTACTGAAACGGTCAGAACTGCACAAGAAAAACACAATACATTATCGTCATCAACAGTTGCTTTGGGGCGTACCCTTATTGCCAATCAAATCTTGGCTGCTAACCAAAAGGGTGATAGCAAAATTACAGTTAAGGTTATCGGAAACGGCTCTTTTGGTCATATCATCTCTGTAGCTGATACCAAAGGACATGTTAAGGGCTACATCCAAAATCCAGGTGTAGACATCAAGAAAACAGCAACTGGTGAAGTTTTAGTAGGTCCTTTCATGGGGCAAGGACAATTTGTCTCAATCATCGATTATGGAACTGGTAATCCTTACACGTCATCAACACCGCTTATTTCTGGTGAAATCGGTGAAGACTTTGCCTACTATTTGACAGAGTCTGAGCAAACACCATCTGCTGTTGGTCTTAATGTACTTCTTGACAAAGAGGATAAGGTCAAGGTTGCTGGTGGTTTCATGCTTCAGGTCTTACCAGGAGCTAGCGAGGAAGAAATCGCTCGTTACGAAAAACGCATCCAAGAGATGCCAGCCATTTCAACACTTTTAGAGTCTGATGACCATATTGAAGCGCTCTTGAATGCCATTTATGGGGATGAGCCTTTCAAACGCTTGTCTGAAGAGGAGCTTAGCTTTGAGTGCGATTGCTCACGTGAACGCTTTGAAAATGCCCTCTTGACGCTTGGTAAGGATGAACTTCAAGCTATGAAAGACGAGGACCATGGGGCTGAAATCGTCTGTCAATTCTGCCAAACTAAGTATGAATTTTCAGAAGCTGACTTGGAGGAACTCATCAATGACTAAACTTAATTCATCCTTTATGATTGGAAATGTAGAGATCCCTCACCGAACAGTCCTAGCTCCTATGGCAGGCGTGACCAACTCTGCCTTCCGTACTATTGCAAAAGAGTTTGGTGCTGGTCTTGTGGTGATGGAGATGATTTCTGAAAAAGGTCTCCTCTACAATAATGAGAAAACCCTCCACATGCTTCATATTGATGAGAATGAACATCCAATGTCTATCCAGCTTTTCGGTGGTGATGCTGAGGGCTTGAAGCGTGCAGCTGATTTTATTCAGACCAATACCAAGGCTGATATCGTTGATATCAATATGGGTTGTCCGGTCAATAAGGTAGTCAAAAATGAAGCGGGTGCCAAGTGGCTCAAGGATCCAGACAAGATTTACCACATTGTCAAGGAAGTAACGTCAGTGCTTGATATTCCCTTGACCGTTAAGATGCGTACGGGATGGTCAGACAGTGATTTGGCTGTGGAAAACGCTCTTGCAGCTGAGTCTGCAGGTGTTTCTGCTCTTGCCATGCACGGTCGTACCCGTGAACAAATGTATACTGGTCACTGTGACCACGAGACGCTGGCTCGTGTTGCTAAAGCTATTACTAAGATTCCATTTATCGGAAATGGAGATGTTCGTAACGTTCAAGACGCTAAACTCATGATTGAAGAACTTGGCGTAGATGCCGTTATGGTGGGTCGTGCAGCCATGAATAATCCATACATCTTCACGCAAATCAATCACTTCTTCGAAACGGGAGAGGAGTTGCCAGATCTTCCGTTTGATAAGAAGCTGGACATTGCTGAAGACCACCTCAAACGTTTGGTAGACCTTAAAGGTGAGATGATTGCTGTCCGTGAATTCCGTGGTCTTGCTCCACACTATCTTCGTGGAACAGCAGGAGCAGCTAAGGTTCGTGGCGAAGTCTCGCGTGCCGAGTCTGTTGCTCAGGTCAAAGAAATCTTTGCGACTTTACGATGAAATAGAAAGAGCCCTGTTAGTATGTACTCTAACAGGGCTCATATATAATAAATTGTTTGTAAGAGGTTTTAGACACCACCAACTATTATGTAAATACATGTCAATAGGACAATAATTTTTAACAATTTCATATGATTTCCTCCAACTTAGTTTGTTACATAGGATAACATTTGATTTGATTTTTTAAAAGAAGGTTGCATATATGGGAAAACAAAATGAACTGAAAAAAATTGGTGAAATATATAGAGAATTACGGTTAGATAAAGGTACAAAATTATCAAATTATATTGATAAAGGATTTTCTAAATCGCAACTTTCTAGATTTGAAAGAGGAGAGACTGAAATATCTTTGATTAAATTTTTAAGTGCATTAGATTTTATAAATGTTTCGATAGAAGAATTTATGGTAATCTACAGAGGTTATAGAAATGATAGTTTTGAAGAATTATTAAAGAAGCTACATACTCTAAGTCTTACAAAAGATGCGGAGGGGTTACGATATCTATTTAACGAAGTGGAGGAGTTGCCTAATTCAACAACAAAGAAAATAGAAAAAATACTGATATTATCTTGCTTAAGTTCTGTAGAGTCTGAAAATTTGATAACTCAATCAGATTTACGATTTGTGACTGATTATTTATTTGGGATTGAGAGCTGGGGCTACTATGAATTGTCTATTTTAGGGAATCTTGCTCAATATATAAATGGGGAAACATTAGTTTCTTTGGGAAGGGAAGTCTTACGGAAGACAGATTATTATTATGAAGTAGTAAGAAATAGAAAACTAGTTATTCAATTATCTATCAATATAATGATACGATGCATTGAATCCGAATGGTTTACTAAGGCTGCTTTTTTTGAGAGGCATATAGATAGCCTAGTAAATGTTGAGTCCGATATGTATGAGAAAGTTATTTTTTCTTATGTACAAGGATATTTAAAATTTGCGATGGGAGATTCGGGGGGGAAGCAAATTATGCAAGAGTCTCTGGAAATATTTAAATTGCTTAAGAATACTAGATTATATAAAAATTATTTAGAGCATTTTAAGTCGATTGTAGGTTAATCCCGTTTATGCAACGAAAGCGTAGATTTGTAAAGATAGGCTATACTTTAATCATAAGGTTAAGTAACGTTAACCTAGAAAGGAGCCTAATTAAATGAAAAATTTTCAAGCTTTGTTGAAAGTTACAAAGTCATCTGGAGTAAAATCTGATGCTTTTTACGCACGATCAATTAAATGCCCTTAAGAGCTAGTGATCATTGCAAAATCTGAGGGGACTTAGTATTCCCTTTTTCGTGTTTGTATTTAATGCTTAAGGGTGATATTGAGATATGCAATTTAGTTTTGACTCTGATTTCAAAAAAATTGAGAAGTGTAAAACCTTAAAAGATGATTATTATAAATATGTTGAATTTGGGAGTGAGATTCCACGACAAGGGTGGAAAATTCATATTTCCTCAAATTTAGATAGTTATCAGATTGTACTGAGATTGATCGTTGAATATTGTACAAAATATAAAATAGATTTTAAATACATATATAATAATAAGGTGCTAAAATATTTTTTATCTTCAGACTGTTTTACGACCCAGGCTGGAAAGTGTATAACAATTTATCCTAAGAATGATAAATTGTTTAAAAATATTGTTTTAGACTTGGCTGATATATTGATTGGTTTCGAAGGGCCGGTTGTTATATCAGATATGCAGTATAGAGATACCAACATTTTTTATAGGTATGGTGTAATGGCAGCACAATCAGACTATTTGTTAATTGGTGGTACTCCTATTATGGATAATAGGTCTTTTTTTGAGTTACCAAACGGCATTGAGGATCCATTTGAAAACATTAATGATGAGTATCATAATGTAGCAACTTTTTTAGGTTGTACAGTTGAACCTACTATGATTATACATGAGAGTGCCTCAGGTAATGTATATGAATCGAAATATGATGGTAATGTTACTATTCTAAAGGAAGGCCGTAAAAATATTTTGGGAACTAATAGTACTGCAATTGGAGATATAAAAAATGAGGAAAAGATAATAAAACAACTAGAAACTTTAGAAGGAATCCCTAAATACAGATTATCTTTTTATGAATGGGGAAATTACTATTTAGTTGAATCAAAATTGAAAGGGGACATGTTATCTTTGATAGCATCTAGTTTTCTATTCGAAAGTATCCCTTTCTCAGATTTAGTGATGAAATTATTGATTTTATTTGATTCGGTTCACCAAAAAGGTATTATTATCAATGATGTCAGCTCCAATAATATTTTTGTTGATTTTACGGACGATGTATATGTATCACTTTGTGATTTTGGCTCATCCTACAATATTGTTGATTCTAACAGTGAAGAGGTTTTATCAATTAAATCAAAAGGTGCAGGAATGACTATGACATTTTATGACCATAGCCATATTGAATTAGGAGATAAGGAAAGAGATTTTCACAAATTAGGTTATACCTTAATGAACTATGTATTTCCGATAAATCAATATTTAAGACATGGTGTTTCTGGTAACGAGGTATTAAAGATGTTCAGACAATTTTGTGTGATGACTTATCCTTCTGATAGTATTTTTAAAGTTATTGAATTATTGATTAGACAACCATTGAATTGGAGAAAAGATTTAGAAACATGTTTAAGACAAAGTAAAATAAGTACAGTTTTTAGGAAACGTATAAATGATAGAACAAATCGATATTTTACTGCTGAGTTTATGACTAAATCTGAGAACTATGGCGATAGTTGTAGTTTGATTTATAAAAAAAGATACTATTTTCTTGTACCAGAATTTAGTGAATGGTTAGAGAAAAATTATGGAGAGTCTGTATTTTCAAATTCCTTTAAGATTTTTGATAAAAATTATGAAGAACTTAATATTGAAATATCAGAATATGGTCTGACACAACAATTGGGCAATATACTATTCTGGGTAAAAAATTGTAACGAATTTTCGTTTCATTCAGGTATTGTTGGGCTTGGTCTAGAGGTTTTGTATGAATTAAAATTTAATCATCTAGATATACTTTATAAAGAGATACTAGATTTAATATATTTTAGGATAAAGTATAGTATTAGCAATGATAATATTGTTGAAAATAATGGAATTTATGATGGAAAACTAGGCATAGTTTTATTTTTAGTAGAATATTATAAGTTGACGAAAGATGATATTATCCTTTTAGAGGCAAAAAGACTGTTTACTGAAGCTAGTCATGCTATTGTCCAAAAGGAAAATTATATTGAATTTGTTAATAGTTTTTCTGATAGTATTTCCACTCCCTATGTAAATGATGGCTTATCTGGTTATGTTTTATTGTCTTTACAGTTATGGGAGTTAACTGGTGATGAAAACTATTTTAAGAAAGAATATATTCGTTTTTTGACAAATATTTCATTTTGTAAGCGTAGAGATTTATTTTCTGGACAACTGGGGATATCCTATGTTTTATATAAAGTTTCGCAGTCAAATTTTAGTACTATACAAGAATTAAATCTGACGAATAAAGCGATGAGACAGCTGTCTAACTCTTCAATATTCGAGTTCAGAGAAAAGAATCGATTACATATCTATGATTATTATCCTAATAATGAGGAGAGAGATGTAACTCATGAGTATCAATTTATGTTTAATCTATTTCTTACCCATCAGGAGGTTTAAATGCAGCTTTTTTTACAACACAAGCCTTATAGGGTTTTGACCCTATCCATCTTGTTAGGTATCTTTGGGACCACCTTGTTTGACTTGGTTTCGGTTCTCTATGCGGCTACCTTCCCTAATCCAGAATTGGCGGTGGGGTTGGCGAGTTTGATTACCTCGCTTCCCTATGTTTTTGATTTTATTGTGGGTTATGTCTCTGATCGAGCGTCAAATAGCTTTAAGGCCATGAAATTGGTACGCTGGTTGCAGATGAGTTTATATGTCTTTTTTGGGGTGTTAACCTTGCTTAAACCTAGTTGGTGGGTCTTCGTCTTGGTCCTAGCCATCAACTTTATGAGTGATATTATTGGTAATTACACTGCCTATCTCAATCTTTCCCTCAATCGTCGGGTGGTAGATGAGGAGAATTTTTCCTTAGCCATCTCTTTTCGTAAGGGAATGTCTAATATCGTCACCTTAGCGGGAAAGAGCGTGGGTGTCATGCTCATTGCCCTGCTGGCTCATAACTATTTCTTGTTTGCCTTGATTAATGTTTTGGTTTTCTTGGCTTCTTATCTGGTCTTGCGACGAGGGCGAAAACTTTTTGACCATCTTGATGAACCAATACCTGAGTCCAAAGAACAACAAGCAGAATCCTTAAAAGCCCTGATTTGTCAGTTTGTCAGGGACACCATAACCAATTTCACCTTTCTCAAATCCCAGTCCTCTATTTTTAATTTGGTCATGATTTACTCTAGTATGAACCTGCTCTCGTCAGCCATGGCCACTCTGTTGATGATTTATCTCTTATCGGTCAAGGAGTTGCAGTTGGGGTCTTATGCTGTGACTATCACAGTCTTTGAGTCTATTGAATTGGTTGCTTTCTTTTTAGGATCACTTTTTCCGTTCGACTTTTACCGCAAGTGGTCCATTAGGTCCAACCTGCTTTTTGAGAATAGTCTAGCATTGTTGATGCTTATCAGTATCTTTGTATGGCACAATCCCATTGTCCTCTTTACCTTGCTTTTTCTTTCTTCTTATGCGACAGCCATTTCCAATCCAAAATCAGATACCATCGTCATCTTCTCCATTGTTGAAGAGCGACAGAACGCTGTCTTTAGTATCTTTTCAACCATTGTCACAGCGACTGTACCCCTGGGTGCAGCTGTGATTTTGGCCTTAAACCAGTCCTTGGGTGCTACTTGGTCATGGACTCTCTTGGCTTTCTTGGCGGTATTTAATATAGGTTATACCTGTTTTTGGAAGGAAGAGACACGGGCAGTATCTTAAACCTATTATCATTTTTAAGTCTAGCTGCGGTTGGACTTTTTATTTTTCCTTGCAAAACCTCTGTGTTTTCGATATAATTAACTGGTTAAGTAAATGGAGAAAGTAATGATAGAACTAGAAGAACAAGTAAATCAATTGATTAATCAAATTTTGCTTAAGGCTGAAAATCAGTATGAGCTCCTCATTGGTCAGTGCCGAAGTAAGGTTAAGTTGACCAACACCCAGGAGCATATTCTCATGCTTTTGTCTGAGGGGCAAAAGACCAATTCTGAGTTGGCTAAGGCTCTCAATGTCAGCCAGGCTGCTGTTACCAAGGCAGTAAAAACCTTGGTCAAAGAGGGCATGTTGGAGGGTAAGAAAGACAAGGATGATGGGCGCGTGACCTATTTCGTCTTGACACAAGAAGCTCAACCTATTGCCCAAGAGCATAAGGAACACCACCAAGAGACCCTTGGGGTTTATCGGTCTGTATTGGATCAGTTTGATCATCAAGAGCGTCAGGTTATTGGCCGTTTCTTGATAAAATTAGCAGAAAAAATAGAGGAATAAGATGCGTTATATTACAGTTGAAGGTCTGAGCTTCCAGTATGATGCGGAGCCCGTTCTGGACAATATTCACTATCATTTGGATTCTGGGGAGTTTGTGACCCTGACTGGGGAAAATGGAGCTGCCAAGTCAACGCTTATTAAGGCTACCCTAGGAATTCTCAAGCCTAAGAAGGGGATTGTGACGATTTCTGATCTTAACAAAGATGGTAAGAAGCTTCGCATGGCCTATCTACCACAGCAAATTGCCAGCTTTAATGCAGGATTCCCAAGTACTGTTTATGAGTTTGTCAAGTCAGGTCGCTACCCCCATAAGGGGTGGTTCCGTCGTTTGAACAAACATGACTTAGAGCATGTTCAACGTGCTCTAGAGTCTGTAGGTATGTGGGAAAATCGTTACAAGCAGATTGGACATCTCTCAGGTGGTCAAAAGCAACGTGCTGTCATTGCTCGTATTTTTGCTTTAGATCCTGATATCTTTGTTTTGGATGAGCCAACGACAGGGATGGATGCAGGGACAGCCAATACCTTTTACGAACTCATGCACCACTCTGCTCATAATCATGGCAAGTCTGTCTTAATGATTACCCATGACCCAGAGGAAGTCAAGGAGTACACAGACCGTAATATTCACCTGGTTCGTAACCAGAAATTGCCTTGGCGTTGTTTCAATATCCATGAAAAGGATGGAGAGGATCACAAACATGATTAGTGAATTATTAGCCTATGATTTTATGCAACGTGCTATTCTCGCCGTGATTGCTATCAGTATCTTTTCGCCAATTTTGGGACTCTTCTTAATTCTTCGTCGTCAGAGTCTGATGAGCGATACTTTGAGTCACGTGTCCCTAGCTGGGGTGGCTGTTGGAATTTTCTTGGGACAATCAACCACTTGGATGACCCTTGTGGTTGTGGTTATTGCTGCTTTAGTTTTGGAATACCTCAGGGTCAGTTACAAGCATTATATGGAGATTTCAACAGCTATCCTCATGTCAATGGGATTGGCAGTGGCTCTTATTCTTAGTGACAAGGCGGGTAGCAGTAGTATGAGTTTGGATAGCTATCTTTTCGGTTCTATTATCACGATTAGCTCTGAGCAGGTGCATGCTCTCTTTCTTATTGCGGCTATTGTACTGATCTTGACTCTCCTCTTTATTCGTCCTATGTATCTTTTGACTTTTGACGAAGACACTGCTCATGTAGATGGCTTGCCAGTACGTCTCATGTCGCTCCTCTTCAATATTGTGACAGGGATAGCGATTGCCTTGATGATTCCAGCAGCAGGATCACTTTTGGTTTCTACCATCATGATTCTCCCAGCAGCTATTGGTATGAAAATAGGTCAGACCTTCAAGTCTGTTATTTTCTGGGCTATTGGTATTGGTTTGGTTGGGATGCTCTCTGGTATCTTTATTTCCTATTATTGGGAAACACCAGCTAGTGCGACCATTACTCTTATCTTCATCGCCTTCTTTGGTCTGGTATCAATCTTTAGGCCTCTCTTAAAAGCAGAGTAAATAATAGAAAAGGAGCTTGAGAAATCGAGCTCTTTTTGTGATATACTAAAGTGGTTTTTGAGATTTGAGTTAAAAATAATGGTAGATTTCTAGTCAGAAAAAATCAGTCAGATTCTGCTATTGTCTGTCATAAATCGTAGCAAAAACAAAAAGGAGGAAATATGGAAATCTTTTTAACAAGTATATCTGGAATTCTAGTCATCCTGGGTATGATTTTAGTGGGCTTCGTCATGGGGGAAAAAGGCTGGTTTGATGATAAGTCGCGTGGCCTAATCGCTAAGATGGTCACCCAAATTGCCTTGCCCTGCTATATGCTTTATACCATCACGCAGCGTTTCACAGCAGCAGACCTGCTTAAGATGTTGCCAGAATTACGTTTTCCTGCTCTGTCTATGGTGATTTTGTTTGGAATTGCAACAGCAGTGGCTAGGATTTTTGCAGTCAGAAAGGATCGTCGTGGACTCTTTATTTCCATGTTTTTTAATTCTAATACGATCTTCGTGGGACTACCAATCAACCAAGCTCTTTTTGGAGATGCTAGTATTCCCTATGTTCTGATCTATTACATGTGTAATACGACTTTTTTCTGGACCTTGGGGACCTATCTCATCCAGCGAGATGGTGAAGGAGAAGCTGAGTTTGATTTAAAAACTAGTTTAAATAAGATTTTTTCTCCCCCTCTTATGGGTTTTATCATAGGTCTTATTATCGTTATTCTTCATATTCAGTTACCGACATTTTTAACCAGTGATTTGCAGTATTTAGGTAGTTTAACAACTCCTTTATCTATGATTTTTATCGGTTTGTCAGTGTCTAATGCAGGAGTGAAGCAGTTGGTTCTGAAAAAAGACCAGGTATTAATTCTGCTAGGACGCTTTGTGGTTGCCCCGGTTTTGATGGCTGCAATCGTTTATTGGTCCTCCTTACCAACTTTGATGAAGCAAGTTTTTATCATCCAGTCGGCTATGCCTGTCATGACCAATGCACCTGTGGTTGCTAAACTCTACGGAGCTGATAGTGATTACGCTGCTATCATGGTGACTGAGACTACCCTCGCGACCATGATCGTTATCCCAATTCTCATGGTTTTGATGGCCTAATAAATGTCTGAGTCATCCAGTTTTTGCTGGCGGCCTCTTTTTGTAAAAAAAAACAAAAAAGTTTAAGAAAATGCTTTACAAATTATCAAAAGGTGCTATAAAGATTATATAATCTATGCAAACGCTCGCATAGAATATGGGAGGAAATGAAATGAATAAGCTAAAAGAAAACTTTGGCTTTGATTTCTGGCAAAAGTTTGGTAAGGCCCTCATGGTTGTTATCGCGGTTATGCCAGCAGCAGGTCTTATGATCTCTATCGGTAAAACGATTGCCATGATTAATCCAAACGCGGCACCACTCGTTATTACAGGTGGATTTCTTGAGCAAATTGGTTGGGGGTTATCGGTAGTAACCTTCACATCTTGTTTGCCCTTGCCATTGGTGGTAGTTGGGCTAAGGAACGTGCAGGAGGTGCTTTTGCAGTAGGTTTTGCATTTATCTTGATTAACCGCTTGACTGGTTCAATCTTTGGTGTTACTTCAGATATTCTTGCTGATAAGGGTGCTACAGTTCACACACTTCTTGGTCAAATCAATCAAGGTGTCTGACTACTTCATCAGTGTTTTGGAAGCTCCAGCCCTTAACATGGGTTGTTGTATTTGTAGGTATCATCTCTGGTTTCATCGGAGCTACTGCTTACAACAAATACTATAACTTCCGTAAATTGCTAGAAGCTTTATCATTCTTCAATGGTAAACGTTTCGTACCATTCGTAGTTATTCTTCGTTCAGCTATTGCAGCCATCGTTCTTGCTATTGTATGGCCAGTTATCCAATCTTGAATTAACGGTTTTGGTATGTGGATTGCCAACTCGAAAGAAAATGCTCCAATTTTGGCACCGTTCTTGTTCGGGTACATTGGAACGTCTTCTCTTGCCGTTTGGTCTCCACCACATGTTGACTATTCCAATTAACTACACTCAATTGGGTGGTACTTATGAAGTCTTGACTGGTGCTGCAAAAGGTACTAAAGTTTTGGGTCAAGATCCACTCTGGCTCGCATGGGTTACTGACCTTGCTAACCTTAAAGGTTGCGCATCCATATCAATATAAACACCTTCTTGAAGCCTATACACCAGCTCGTTTCAAAGTTGGTCAAATGATTGGTTCATTTGGTATCTTGATGGGTATGGTGGTAGCTATCTACCGTAACGTTGATGATGATAAGAGACATCAGTATAAAGGTATGTTGACTGCAACTGTGCTTGCAACATTCTTGACAGGGGTAACAGATCCTATCGAGTACATGTTCATGTTCGTAGCTACTCAACTTTACATCATTTACGCATTTGTACAAGGTGCTGCCTTTGCAATGGCTGACATCGTTCACCTCCGTGTTCACTCATTCGGTTCTATCGAATTCTTGACACGTACACCTCTCGCTATTAACGCTGGTTTGGCGATGGATATCATTAACTTCATTTGGGTAACTGTACTCTTTGGTGTTATCATGTTCTTCATTGCAAACGTCATGATTAAGAAATTTGATTACGCAACACCAGGACGTAATGGTAACTACGAACAAAATGACGATTCTTCAGAATCTGCTGGATCAGCAGGTGCTGGAACAAGCTCAGCAAGCTCACAAGTTATAAACATCATCAACCTTCTTGGTGGACGTGCTAACATTGTCGATGTTGATGCATGTATGACTCGTCTCCGTGTTACTGTTAAAAATGCTGAAAAAGTCGGAACTGAAGAACAATGGAAAGCTGAAGGTGCCTAAGGGTCTTGTTATTAAAGGCCAAGGTGTCCAAGATATCTATGGTCCTAAAGCTGACATCTTGAAATCTGATATCCAAGACATACTTGATTCAGGTGAAGTTATCCCTGAAACACTTCCAAGTCAAGTGACTGCTGTTCAAAAAGCAGAAGCTCAATTCAAAGGTGTGACTGAAGATGTTCACTCAGTTGCAGACGGTCAAGTTATCAACATTGAAGATGTAAAAGATCCAGTATTTTCACAAAGAATGATGGGTGATGGTTTCGCTGTAGAACCAGAAAACGGTAAGATTGTTTCTCCAGTAGCTGGTAAAGTTTCAAGCATCTTCCCAACTAAACATGCTCTTGGTTTGGTATCAGATAATGGACTTGAAGTTTTGGTTCACATAGGACTTGATACTGTTAGTCTTGAAGGTAAACCATTTGAGGTTAAAGTTACTGAAGGACAAACTGTTGCTGCTGGTGATCTCTTAGTGGAAGCAGATCTTGCAGCTATCCGTGAAGCTGGACGTGAAACTTCAACAGTAGTTGTCTTCACCAATACAGACGCGATTAAATCAGTTAAAGTAGAACATACAGAAAAATTGGCAGCTAATGCTCCAGTTGCAAAAGTAGAACTTTAATTTGTTAAATAATAATCAAGTAGACAGCCCAGGGGCTGTCTTGTTTGTAAAAGACCTTGTTGTCATTTCTATATGTAAGTGTCAGATAAAGGATAAGATTATGAAATTTCTAACCTTAAATACCCATAGTTGGATGGAAGAAGATGCAGAAGGAAAATTCCAAACCCTAAAGGAACAAATCCTTAAGGCTCAATATGATATCATTTGTTTCCAAGAAGTTAATCAGGAAATAGAGATGGCAGCTGTAGAAACGGATTCTTACTATCATGTGCTACCATCAGCAACATCAATCCACCAAGATCACTTTGTCCGTTTGCTTGTGGAAAAATTAGCTGAAGAGGGACTTCAATATCATTGGACGTGGGCTTATAATCACATTGGTTATGACCACCTTAATGAAGGTGTTGCTGTCTTGTCACGCCAACCATTGACAGCTAGCGAAATTTTAGTTTCAGATGTTGATGATCCAACAGACTATCATACACGCCGTGTGGCAGTGGCTGAGACGACTGTAGATGGCCGAGAAGTTGCTGTTGCTAGTATCCATCTTTCATGGTGGGATAAAGGTTTCCAAGAAGAGTGGGCACGCATTGAGGAACGTTTCCAATCTATTGGCAAACCTATTATCCTAGCAGGGGACTTTAATAACCCAGCAGGTCGAGAAGGTTACCAAACTATATTAGCCAGTCCGCTCAAACTTCAGGATAGCTTCCAAGTGGCTCAAAAAACAAATGGAAGCTATACAGTTGGACCTGGTATCGATGGTTGGAAAGGTAATGAAGAACCTTTACGTATTGACTATGTTTTTGCAAGCCAAGAGTGGGCAGTAAATCGCCTTAGTGTCATTTTTGATGGGAACAATCAATCTCTAGTAAGTGATCATTATGGCCTTGAAGCAGGACCTTACATTTAAATAGTAACTGTAACCTATCATGACCTAATGAGGGTAAAAAAACATTGTCAAAAGATAAATAAAAGAGTAAACTAGAAGCTGTAATTGAATTTTTATAAGGAGAGACTAATGGCTCATATTAAATTTGACTATTCAAAAGTTTTGGATAAATTTGTAGCACCACACGAAGTAGATAACCTTCAATCACAAGTAACAGTAGCAGACGAAATGATCCGCAAAGGAACAGGCCCAGGTGCTGACTTCCTTGGATGGCGTGACCTTCCAGAGAACTACGATCGTGAAGAGTTTGATCGTATTTTGAAAGCTGCTGAAAAAATCAAAGAAGAAAGCGACGTTTTGGTTGTTATCGGTATCGGTGGTTCTTACCTTGGTGCCAAAGCAGCTATTGACTTCTTGAGCAATCACTTTGCTAACCTTCAAACAAAAGAAGAACGTAAAGCACCACAAATCGTTTATGCTGGGAACTCTATTTCATCAACTTACCTCGCTGACTTGCTTGAGTATGTTGAAGGTAAAGATTTCTCAGTTAACGTTATCTCTAAATCAGGAACAACAACTGAACCAGCTATCGCTTTCCGTTTGTTCAAGGAACTTCTTGTTAAGAAATACGGTCAAGAAGAAGCTAACAAACGTATCTACGCAACAACTGACCGCCAAAAAGGTGCTGTTAAGGTTGAAGCAGACGCTAACGGTTGGGAAACATTTGTTGTTCCAGATGATATCGGTGGACGCTTCTCAGTATTGACAGCTGTAGGTCTATTGCCAATTGCAGTTTCAGGGGCTGATATCAAAGCCCTTATGGAAGGTGCTAACGCTGCACGTAAAGAGTACTCTTCATCTAAAATCTCTGAAAATGAAGCTTACCAATACGCTGCAATTCGTAACATCCTTTACCGTAAAGGTTACACAACTGAAATCTTGGCAAACTACGAACCATCACTTCAATACTTCGCTGAGTGGTGGAAACAATTGGCTGGTGAGTCAGAAGGTAAAGACCAAAGAGGTATCTACCCAACCTCAGCAAACTTCTCAACTGACTTGCACTCTCTTGGCCAATTTATCCAAGAAGGTACACGTAATCTATTTGAAACTGTTGTTCGTGTAGACAAACCACGTAAAAACGTTGTTATTCCTGAATTGGCTGAAGACCTTGATGGACTGGGTTACCTCCAAGGCAAAGATGTTGACTTTGTTAACAAGAAAGCAACAGACGGTGTTCTTCTTGCTCATACAGATGGTGACGTGCCTAACATGTTCATTACTATCCCTGAACAAGATGCCTTTACATTGGGTTATATCATCTACTTCTTTGAGCTTGCTATCGCACTTTCAGGATACTTGAATGCTGTTAATCCATTTAACCAACCAGGTGTAGAAGCTTACAAGAAAAATATGTTCGCCCTTCTTGGTAAACCAGGATTTGAAGAACTTGGAGCAGAACTTAACGCTCGCTTGTAATTCTCAGATAGGATCAGCTTTGGCTGGTCTTTTTTCTGTTATTAGCACTTCGTCTTTATTTCAATTTTACTAACGGCAGTCAAAGTGCTATAATGTAAGGGATTGTGAATTTAGCGGGTTCTGCTATTTTCAAAAAAGAAAAAAACAAATCAGAGATGTTATAACATCTCTTAGAAGAGGTGAATCCAATGGGACGTAAATGGGCTAATATCGTTGCTAAGAAAACTGCTAAAGATGGTGCTAACTCAAAGATTTATGCTAAGTTTGGTGTTGAGATCTATGTAGCTGCTAAACAAGGTGAACCAGATCCAGAGTCAAACTCAGCTTTGAAATTTGTTTTGGAACGTGCTAAACAAGCGCAAGTGCCAAAACATGTTATTGATAAGGCTATTGATAAGGCTAAAGGTAACACAGATGAAACTTTCGTTGAGGGGCGTTATGAGGGATTTGGACCTAACGGTTCTATGATCATTGTAGATACTTTAACTTCAAACGTTAACCGTACAGCTGCCAATGTACGTACTGCATTTGGTAAAAATGGTGGTAATATGGGTGCTTCAGGTTCAGTATCATACATGTTTGATAAAAAAGGTGTCATTGTATTTGCTGGCGAAGACGCAGATGCTATTTTTGAGCAATTGCTTGAAGCAGATGTAGACGTTGAAGATGTAGAAGCAGAAGATGGAACAATCACTGTTTATACAGAACCAACTGACCTTCACAAGGCGTTGGAAGCTCTCCGTGCTAACGGTCAGGAAGAGTTCCAAGTGACAGAACTTGAAATGATTCCACAAACTGAGGTTACTCTTGAAGGTGAAGACCTTGAGACGTTCAAAGGACTTATTGATGCTCTTGAAGCGGATGATGATGTTCAAAAGGTTTATCACAACGTAGCAGATATGTAATCTCATTAAACATTTTCTGTCTTGTAGAAAGTGTTTTTCTGTGGTCTGGTTAAGGATCTGCCTTGTTTGTCCTGACGTAATCTGATATAGTAGAAGCCAAGTGAATTATTGGAGGAACACGAAATATGAATATGATGCTATTGTTGGTTATTTATGCTGTTGCAATTGTTGGTTATGTGGTGTTTAGCCGTCGCCGTCAGGCGAAGGCTCAAGAAGATCGTTTTGCAGGTCTCGCTAAGGGTGCGGAAGTCGAAACAATTGGTGGTTTGATTGCCATTGTTGACGAAATTGATAAAGAAAATAATCGTATCGTCTTGGATGCGGAAGGTGTTTTCTTGACTTTTGACTTGAGCCGTTCAATCATGAAAGTGATCACGCCAGCACCAAGTACAGAAACAGCAGAGACTGTTAAAGAGACAATTGTTGAAGAAAATTCAGCAATTGAGTCTGCTGATGAAAAGTAAGATGTGTATTTTAGGCTAGGTTAAATCCTGGTCTTTTTGCATATTCTAATCTCCTTGGTATTAAATACTGTTCAGAACCCTTTAAAATGTGGTAGAATAAAGGATAAACTATATTTAGAGGATATTTCATGTTTAAATTTAGAAAAAAATCTCATCAAGAGGTTTTAGACAATATTCCTAATCATATCGGTATTATTATGGATGGAAATGGCCGTTGGGCTAAAAAGCGTCTACAACCGCGTGTGATGGGACATAAGGCTGGGATGGATGCCTTGCAAAAGGTAACCATCGAAGCGTCACAACTTGGAGTTAAGGTATTGACAGTCTATGCTTTCTCAACTGAAAACTGGTCACGTCCACAAGATGAAGTTAAATTTATCATGAATTTGCCAGTTGAATTTTTTAACAAGTATGTACCAGAATTAGACAAAAACAATGTTCGCATTTTGACAATCGGAGATAATAGTCGCCTACCTAAGGAAACCTTAGATGCTCTTGAAAAGGCAGTAGAGCAGACGAAACATAATTCCGGTTTGATACTTAATTTTGCATTGAACTACGGTGGTCGTGCGGAGATTGTATCGGCTGTTCAAGCTATTGCTAAAGAGGTTGAAATAGGGAGACTCAGACCTGAAGCTATTGATGAAGACCTCATTGCTAAGCATTTGATGACAGATAAGCTGCCATACCTTTATCGTGATCCAGATTTAATTATCCGTACGAGTGGCGAACTTCGTCTTAGTAATTTCTTGCCTTGGCAATCTGCCTATAGTGAGTTTTACTTCACAGATGTTTTCTGGCCAGACTTTGATCAGCAGGGACTACATCAAGCTATCTCTGACTACAATAAACGTCACCGTCGCTTCGGTGGTGTCTAGAAAGGACCTCTCATGCAAGAACGTTTAATTGGTGGGGGTGTGGCAGCAGCCATTTTCCTCCCATTGCTCTTTATCGGTGGTCTTCCTTTCCAGCTTTTGGTTGGGGCTATGGCCATGGTTGCAGTGTCTGAGATGCTTCGGATGAAGCACTTGGAGATGTTCTCTATCGAAGGTGTTTTGTCTATGTTGGCAGCCTTTATTTTAGTAGTGCCCATTGACCATTATTTTAACAGTCTTCCGACAGATGCCAGTGTGACAGGTTTTGCTATTATTTCTTTTTTGATTTTAGCAGGAACTGTACTTAATAGCGACCACTATTCTTTTGATGATGCAGTATATCCAATCACTTCTGCCTTTTATGTTGGTTTTGGTTTCCAAAATCTCATTGCAGCACGTTTGGATAGCTGGGAAAAAGTTTTATTTGCCCTCTTCATTGTTTGGGCGACGGACATTGGTGCCTATCTCTTTGGTCGTCGATTTGGTCAAAAAAAGTTATTGCCAAAAGTATCACCTAATAAAACCATTGAAGGTAGTGTTGGTGGTATCTTATCAGCAATCATTGTAGCACTACTCTTTGGGTTGATTAATCATAATGTCTATGCACCCCATAGTTTCTTCTGGTTACTTATCTGTACTATTCTCTTTAGTATCTTCGGTCAATTTGGTGACTTGGTTGAATCAGCTATTAAACGACACTTTGGTGTTAAAGACTCAGGTAACCTTATTCCTGGACACGGTGGCATATTAGACCGTTGTGATAGCTGGATTTTCGTTTTCCCAATCATGCACTTACTAGGACTTTTTTAAGGGTGGTGGTGTCTAAATGAAAGCTATTATTACTTTTTTACTGATTTTCTGTGTGATTGTCGTCTTCCATGAGTTTGGCCATTTCTTCTTTGCCAAACGATCAGGCATTCTGGTGCGTGAATTTGCCATTGGGATGGGTCCTAAAATTTTTGCACACACTGGTAAGGATGGTACCGTTTATACTATTCGTATCCTTCCTTTGGGTGGTTATGTGCGTATGGCTGGTTGGGGTGAAGATACAACTGAGATTAAAACGGGGAGTCCTGCTAGCCTAACGCTTGGAAAAGATGGCAAAGTGAGACGTATCAATCTTTCAGATCGTCAGGTTGACCAGACGGCTTTGCCTATGAACGTTACTGCCTATGATTTGGAAGATAAGTTAACTATTACAGGTCTTGTCCTAGGTGAGACCAAGACCTATGAGGTTGACCATGATGCCACTATCGTTGAGGAAGACGGTACGGAGCTTCGTATTGCTCCTAAGGATGTCCAATATCAAAATGCTAGCATTTGGGGACGTTTAATTACCAATTTCGCTGGTCCTATGAACAACTTTATTCTTGGGGTCTTGGTCTTTATTATCCTTGCCTTTGTTCAAGGTGGTGTTCAAGATACGTCGACCAACCTTATCCAGGTGGCTAATGGTGGTGCTGCCCAGGTGTCAGGTTTGAAAACTGGTGATGCCATCGTGGCCATTAACAAGGACAAGGTTACTGACTGGGACAGCTTGAAAGAAGCATTGAGAGAGAATACCCAAAAATTCTCGAAAGGCGACAGCCTTTCTGTGACGGTTAAGAGAAGTAATGGTCAGGAAGAAACTATTTCTGTTAAACCCCAAGAGAGCCAAGGGAGCTACTTTTTAGGTGTCTCTCCTGTCTTAAAGACAGGTCTTAAAGATAAGATTTTTGGTGGTTTCCAAATGGCTTGGGAAGGTGCGACGGCAATCCTCGCTACGCTCAAAGGGCTCATTACCAACTTTAGCTTGAACAAGCTTGGTGGACCGGTTGCTATGTTCCAGATGTCTGCACAAGCCTCAGAAAGTGGGTTGATTTCCATTATTGATCTTATGGGAATGCTCTCTATCAACTTAGGGATTTTCAATCTTATTCCAATTCCAGCCCTTGACGGTGGTAAAATTGTTATGAATATTATTGAAGCTATTCGTCGTAAACCACTTAATCAAGAAATTGAAAGCTATATCACACTCGCAGGTGTTGCGGTCATGGTTGTCCTTATGATTGCAGTAACTTGGAATGATATTATGCGTGCTTTCTTTTAATTAGAAACAAAGAAATGAAAGGAAGTCTAAGGAACTTGACCCACGGGCTAGCCTCCTTAGTATGTAAATAATGAAACAAAGTAAAATGTTGATTCCAACACTTCGTGAAATGCCAAGTGATGCTCAAGTTATTAGTCATGCCCTTATGGTACGTGCGGGTTACGTGCGTCAGGTCTCTGCTGGTATTTATGCTTATATGCCATTGGCAAACCGTGCTATCGAGAAATTTAAAACCATCATGCGTGAGGAGTTTGAAAAAATCGGTGCGGTTGAAATGTTGGCGCCAGCGCTTTTGACAGCAGATTTGTGGCGTGAATCTGGTCGTTATGAAACTTATGGTGAAGACCTTTATAAACTAAAAAATCGTGATAAATCTGACTTTATTCTCGGTCCAACTCACGAAGAAACTTTTACAGTCTTGGTTCGTGATGCGGTTAAATCATACAAACAATTGCCACTTAACCTTTATCAAATCCAATCTAAATATCGTGATGAAAAACGTCCTCGTAATGGTCTTCTTCGTACGCGTGAATTTATCATGAAGGATGCTTATAGTTTCCACCAAAACTACGAAGATTTGGATGTAACTTACGAAGACTATCGTAAGGCCTATGAAGCTATCTTTACACGTGCTGGCCTTGAGTTTAAGGCTATCATCGGTGATGGTGGTGCTATGGGCGGTAAGGATTCCCAAGAATTTATGGCTGTCACTCCTGAGCGTACGGACCTTAATCGTTGGGTAGTTCTTGATAAGTCAATTGCTTCATTGGATGAGATTCCAGAAGATGTCATGGAAGAAATCAAGAATGAATTGACATCGTGGTTGGTAGCTGGTGAAGATACGATTGCATATTCTACAGAGTCAAGTTATGCAGCTAACCTTGAGATGGCAACAAACGCCTACACACCAGCGACTAAGGTTGTGACTCAAGAAGAAGTTTCACGAGTCGAAACACCAGGTTGCAAGTCAATTGACGATGTTGCTGCTTTCTTGAATATTCCAGAAGAACAAACGATTAAGACTTTGCTTTTCACTGCTGATGACGAACCAGTAGTGGCTCTTCTTGTTGGTAATGATCAAGTTAACGATGTGAAGTTGAAAAACTACCTTGCAGTTGACTTCCTTAAACCAGCTACAGAAGATGAAGCGCGTCAAGTCTTTGGTGCTAACTTCGGTTCTCTTGGTCCAGTTAATCTTCCTGAAAATGTTCGTATCATTGCAGACCGTAAGGTTCAAGACGTGGCTAATGCTGTTGTTGGAGCCAATGAAGATGGTTATCACTTGACAGGAGTTAACCCAGAGCGTGACTTCAAGGCAGAATACGTGGATATTCGTAAAGTTAAAGAAGGTGAGATTTCGCCAGACGGTCAAGGTGTCCTTCAGTTTGCGCGTGGTATCGAGATTGGTCATATCTTTAAACTTGGTACACGTTACTCTGAAAGTATGGGTGCTAACGTTCTTGACGAAAATGGTCGCGCAGTTCCAATTATCATGGGATGTTACGGTATCGGTGTAAGCCGTATCTTATCAGCGGTTATTGAGCAACACGCACGTCTCTTTGTCAACAAAACACCAAAAGGTCAATACCGTTATGCTTGGGGTATTAATTTCCCTAAAGAATTGGCACCTTATGATGTTCACTTGATTACAGTTAACACAAAGGACGAGGAAGCTAATGCATTGACAGATCGTTTGGAAGCTGCTCTTGCTGCTGAAGGTTATGATGTTTTGATAGATGACCGTAATGAGCGTGTTGGTTCTAAATTCTCTGATAGTGACCTTATCGGGCTTCCAATTCGTGTGACGGTTGGTAAAAAGGCAAGTGAAGGTGTTGTCGAAGTTAAAATCAAGGCAACTGGTGACACTATTGAAGTGAACGCAGATAATTTGATTGAAACACTTGCTATCTTAACAACTGAACAAGATGCTTAATACTAAAAAATCTTTTCTTGCAGAGGCGGGAAGAGATTTTTCTTTTTAAACGACAAAGATTAATTGAGAAAAAGGAGATAAATTCCAATTTGACAGAATTGTCTAAATAGTGTAAACTTAAATCTATCTTAACTACGGAGGCATTACATGCTTGACAAATCTACCCACTGGGGAAATCTTAAAGCTTGTTATTACTTTAGTTTCTTTAGATAGGGCGTTTGTGTTTCAAGATACAAGCGTCAATAAGTTTGTATCTATGAAGCTAAAGCATTTTGTGATGGATTAGCCGATTAGATGAAGAGGTCTAACCGGTGACATAGGCTAGCTTGTGCTAGTCAAGATGCAGAGAACCAGTTGGGTCTGTCCTAGCTGGTTTTTCCATGCCGTGGTCTATTTTTAATTTCTCATTCTAAGCTAGAATTGTTCTTTAAACAGCAAGATTTAGATTACTTTTGACGTGATAAATAAAGTGATTGTATCATTTGGGGATGCTCTTGAAGACTTGAGGATTTTTCATGGGCAATGAAACTGTTGTTTTCCCTGTGCCTCCAATGCTTCAGAAGAACATAAAAGGAAATTGGAAATAGATAAAATAAAAAAAACAGAGGTGTACAAGATGAAGAAATTCTTGGTCAGTATGATGGCTGTTATAACAGCTGCCATCTTGGTTGCATGCTCCAATGCTTCTAACAAAGATTTAGTTCACATCGGTGTTCTCCAATATGTAGAGCATCCTTCCTTGTCAGCGACACGTAAAGGGTTCATTGAAGAACTCAAAGAGGAAGGGTATGTCGATGGTAAGAACATTAAAATCGATTATCAGAATGCACAAGGAGATCAGTCTAACTTGCAGACGATTTCTCAGTCGCTTATTGAAGATAATGATGTCATGTTGGCTATCGCAACCCCAGCAGCTCAGTCATTAAGCAGTTTGACAAAAGGTAAGCCAATTCTCTTTACGGCAGTGACGGATCCTGTCTCAGCTAAGTTGGTTAAGTCTATGGACAATGTTGGTGGAAATGTGACGGGGACAAGTGACATGTCTCCTATCAATAAACAGGTTGAATTGTTGAAAAAGGTCTTTCCAAACACTAAAAAAGTTGGGATTATGTATACGACCAGTGAGCGTAACTCAGAAGTTCAGGTTGAAGAAGCCAAGAAATACTTCAAGGAAGCTGGTATTGAAATGGTTATTAAGGGGATTTCATCAACCAACGATATTCAAGATACAGCCAAAAGCTTGATGAGTCAGACCGAAGTCATTTTTATCCCGACTGACAATACCATTGTTAGTGCCATTAATACCTTGGTAGACCTTTCTAAAGAGACTAAAGTTCCTGTTGTTGGTAGTGATGCTGGTAGTGTAGAAAAAGGTGTCCTATTCACTTATGGAACCAACTATGAAGCGCTTGGTCGTCAAACAGGTAAGTTAGCAGGTCGTGTTCTGCGAGGTGAGAAAGTTAAGGACATTGATGCGGAGTACCCTAAAACTCTAAATGTTGTGGTTAATCATGATATGGCTAAAGAACTTGGCATTGATGTTTCTAGCATTAGTGATGAGGAATCTAAAGTATCAACGAAAGATGACAAACCGATTGCCAAAAAAGATAAGGGTGTCATTAAGCTTAAGGTGAATAAGTCATCTAAGAATGGCTTTTCAAATGTGGTTCTAACATCCATTTCTCAGGGACTTCTCTGGGCGATTATGGCTATTGGGGTCTTTATTACCTTCCGTATTTTGGACCTTGCCGATTTGACAGCTGAGGGAACCTTTCCACTTGGTGCTGCAACGACAACTATCATGATTATCCGTGGTATCAACCCAATCTTTGCAACTCTAGGTGGTTTTGTAGCTGGTATGTTTGCAGGTGCTGTGTCTGGCTTTATGCATACGAAAATGAAGATACCAGCACTATTAACAGGGATTATTACCCTAACAGGGCTCTATTCAGTTAACCTTTTGGTTCTCGGAAGTGCCAATATCTCTCTTTCAGGACATAATACGCTAGTGACTATGGTGATGGGGCTTGGATTGTCTAAGCTGAGTGGTGTGATTCTATTAGGACTAATCTTCGTTAGTCTTGTAGTGTTTATGTTGGTTGTTCTCCTTAATACACAGGTTGGACTTGCTCTTCGTGCAACAGGTGATAATCTTGCCATGGGAGAAGCTAATGGTATCAAAGTTGATCGTATGAAGATTCTTGGTTACATGATTTCCAATGGTTTGATTGCCCTATCAGGTGCTCTCCTAGCTCAAAATAATGGCTATGCGGATATGAATATGGGTACAGGTACAATCGTAAATGGCTTGGCTGCAATCATCTTGGCTGAGGTTATCGTTAAGTATTTACCACTTGGCAAACGTCTTTGGTCAATTGTTGTCGGAGCTGTTCTCTACCGTTTGGTCTTGGTTATGATCCTTGCCATGAACGTTGATGCTCAAATGCTGAAATTAGCTTCAGCTATCTTGCTTGCTATCATCCTTTATGTGCCTGAAGTACGACAAAAATTGAAAATCAATCCTAACAAATCCTTGACTCCAGGAGGTGACAAGTAGTGGCTTTACTTAGTTTACAACAGATTCATAAAACCTTTGAAAAAGGCACAGTCAATGAAAATCACGTCCTGCGTGGTTTAGATCTCGACATTGAACAGGGAGATTTTATCTCTGTCATCGGGGGAAACGGTGCTGGTAAGTCAACCTTGATGAATTCAATTGCTGGTGTTCTCAGCATTGATGAGGGGGATATCTTGTTGGACGGTCAATCTATTAAGAAAGCATCTGTAGATGAGCGCTCTAAAGACATTAGCCGTGTTTTCCAAGATCCTCGAATGGGTACAGCGACAAACCTTTCTATCGAAGAAAATATGGCAATCGCCTATCGTCGTGGCAAGAAACGTAGCTTCTTTAAAAAGTCTATCACTGAAAGTGAACGTCAAATATTCAAGGAAGCCTTGGTAGATCTTGGTCTTGGTCTTGAGAATCGTATGAAGACTGATGCTAATTTCTTGTCAGGTGGACAACGTCAGGCCTTGACGCTTGCTATGGCGACCTTGGTTCGTCCAAAGATTTTGCTGCTAGATGAACATACAGCAGCACTGGATCCTAAGACAAGTGACATGGTCATGAATTTGACGCGTAAGATTGTTGAAGAACAAAAGTTGACAACTCTTATGATTACCCACAATATGGAACATGCTATCGAATATGGAAACCGTTTAGTTATGCTCTATCATGGTAAGATCGTCGTAGATGTGCAAGGTGAAAAAAAGAAAAACCTCACTGTTGCAGAGCTTATGGCCCTCTTCCACAAAAATAGTGGACAAGTTCTCAATGACGATGCCTTGGTACTCGGTTAATATACTAGAAAAAAAAACTATCCAAAGTTTAGATTTTGGATAGTTTTTTCTTGACTATTTTTGACTAAGTGCTAAAATGAAAATATAGATTAGCAGTTGTCTATCGTGAGTGCTAAAACAACATTTTAAACGTTGCTAATCTAAATAACATTTTTGGAGGTAATTGGTATGGCATTAAAACCATTGGGCGATCGTATCATCGTCCGTTTTGAAGAAACAGAAGAAAAAACAGCTAGTGGCTTTGTATTGGCAGGAGCTAGTCATGAAACAACTAAGACTGCAGAGGTCTTGGCGGTAGGTGAAGGTACCCGTACTCTTACTGGGGAATTGATTGCACCTAGTGTTGCAGTAGGCGATAAGGTCCTTGTTGAAAATGGTACAGGTATCAGTGTTAAAGACGGAGAAGATTACGTTTCAATTATCCGTGAAGCAGATATTTTAGCAGTCCTAGCTTAAATTCTTGCTAATCAGATATAAATTAAGATAAAGAAGGAGTGAGTAATTATGGCAAAAGATATTAAATTTTCATCAGATGCACGTGCAGCAATGGTTCGTGGTGTTGATACTTTAGCTGATACCGTTAAGGTAACGCTTGGCCCCAAAGGTCGTAATGTTGTTTTGGAAAAGGCTTTTGGTTCACCACTTATCACTAATGATGGTGTGACAATTGCTAAAGAAATTGAACTTGAAGATCATTTTGAAAATATGGGTGCCAAGCTCGTCAGCGAAGTGGCTTCAAAAACTAATGATATTGCCGGTGACGGAACAACTACAGCCACTGTTTTGACACAAGCTATTGTTCGTGAGGGGCTAAAAAATGTAACAGCTGGTGCTAATCCAATCGGTATCCGTCGTGGGATTGAAGCAGCTGTAGCTGCAGCTGTGGAAGAGCTTAAAGTCATTGCTCAACCAGTTGCTAATAAGGAAGCTATTGCTCAAGTTGCTGCGGTTTCATCTCGCTCTGAAAAAGTTGGTGAATACATTTCAGAAGCAATGGAACGCGTTGGTAATGATGGTGTTATCACTATTGAAGAGTCTCGTGGTATGGAGACAGAACTCGAAGTGGTTGAAGGTATGCAATTTGACCGTGGATATCTTTCTCAGTACATGGTTACTGATAATGAAAAAATGGTCGCAGATCTTGAAAATCCATATATTCTTGTGACTGACAAGAAAATTTCAAATATCCAAGATATTCTTCCACTCTTGGAAGAAGTGCTTAAGACCAGTCGTCCACTTTTGATTATTGCTGACGACGTGGCTGGTGAAGCTCTTCCAACACTTGTTCTTAACAAAATTCGTGGAACCTTCAATGTCGTTGCTGTTAAGGCGCCTGGCTTTGGTGACCGTCGTAAAGCGATGTTGGAAGACATTGCTGTATTGACTGGAGCAACTGTTATTACTGAGGATCTTGGTCTTGAACTTAAGGATGCAACTATGGAATCACTTGGTCAGGCTTCGAAAGTAACTGTGGATAAGGATAGTACAGTTATCGTTGAAGGAGCAGGAAGCGCAGAAGCAATTGCTAACCGTGTTAACCTCATTAAATCTCAATTGGAAACAACAACATCTGAATTTGACCGTGAAAAACTTCAAGAGCGTTTGGCTAAATTGTCAGGTGGTGTTGCAGTTATTAAGGTTGGTGCAGCCACAGAAACAGCTCTTAAAGAAATGAAACTTCGTATCGAAGATGCTCTTAATGCTACTCGTGCCGCTGTTGAAGAAGGTATAGTAGCTGGTGGTGGTACAGCCCTAGTTAACGTCATTGCTAAGGTTGCTGAACTTGATCTTGAAGGTGACGATGCTACAGGACGTAATATTGTCCTACGTGCCTTGGAAGAACCTGTTCGTCAAATTGCTTATAATGCCGGTTATGAAGGTTCAGTTATCATTGATAAATTGAAGAATAGCCCAGTTGGTACAGGATTTAACGCTGCCAATGGCGAATGGGTAGATATGGTTGAATCAGGAATCATTGACCCAGTTAAGGTAACACGTTCAGCCCTTCAAAATGCTGCTTCAGTAGCTAGTCTTATCTTGACAACAGAAGCAGTCGTTGCCGACAAACCTGAACAAAAGGCTCCAGCAGCGCCAGCTACGGATCCAGGAATGATGGGTTACTAAGATTTAAGAAAGAAAAAAACCTAGGAGAAGTCGAGAAATGAACTGCACCCCAAAAGTTAGACAGAAAACTCTAACTTTTGGGGTGTTTTTATTATGAAATTAACTTATGAAGATAAAGTTCAAATATATGAATTGAG
>ENA-OPVG01000111-OPVG01000111.1-human-gut-metagenome-genome-assembly--contig:-NODE-111-length-67277-cov-6.397653_pt1 | contig 67277 bp, 56 predicted proteins | sample MGYA00241093_ERZ501975 | MGnify/ENA primary metagenome ERZ501975 (study PRJEB25962, sample SAMEA2042993) | human gut metagenome | biome: human gut; feature: human-associated habitat; material: faeces... | reverse complement strand
GCATAAACATGATACTGGAATTATGGGGAATCATATATGGGCGCCGGAACTGCATTATATCGCAGGACGCTGGTATGTGTTTTATGCCGGAAGTGAGGACAAGGAAAATAACTGGGCATTTGACTGTCACGTTCTTGTCTGCGACAGCGATGATCCATATACCGGAACTTGGAGTGAAAAGGGAAAATTCCAAAAGCGGGAAGACGATGATTTTTCTTTCACCGGTTTTTCCTTGGATATGACATATTTTGAAAATGGTGAACGCTCTTATGTGATTTGGGCGCAGCATAGTCCGGAGAAAATTTCATGCCTGTATTTGGGTGAGGTTAATCGCGAGGAGCCGTGGAAATTAATTTCGCTTCCGATGCTTTTAACCGAGCCGGAGTATGACTGGGAAAAAGTCCGCTATGCCGTAAATGAAGGACCTGCGGTTGTCAAACATGATGGCAGAATAATGGTTTTCTTTTCAGCGTCCGGTACTGGTCCGGAGTATTGTGTAGGAGTAATTTCTGCCAAAGAGGGAAGTGAATTGCTAAAGCGGGATTCATGGACTAAGCAGAACACACCGGTGCTTACATCCGAAGATTTACATGAGGAATTTGGACCCGGACACAATTCATTTACAAAAGATAAGGATGGAAATGAAAGACAACTACATGTAAAACAATCCATCGATGTGACAACAGTACCTTATAAACCATATGATCTAGCTAAACAAGTAGAAGAGACAATAGAAAATGGAACAAGAAAAGAGCTTGTATCATCTAACTATTTAACATTAAATAAATATGATATGACAGGCTATAATAAAGTAAAGAATGATAAACCATTCCAACTTGTATCAATCATTGAAGGACAAGGAACAGTAGAAGGAAAAGAAGTGAAAAAAGGAGATCATTTTGTAGTTTGTTCAGATCAAAAAGAAGTTGATTTTGATGGAACAATGACAGTAATGATTTGTACATTATAATGAGATGTTATCATTGTAGTCATGAAATAAAAGATTCTGCTTTTGCTTATAAGGGTAGACAAGAATGTAAAGAATGTCATAGTATTTATCAAATCCATTTTTCTTCAGGAGTAGGATTTATTCCTATTGTGATTGCCTTTATACCGGCTTTATATATGGTAACAATTTTAAGATATGCATTTATTGTTGGACTTGCGGTCTTTGTTATCTTTTATTGGGCCATTGATATTATTATGAATAATATTTTAATTTATTTAGGTAAATATGAAATTGAAGAAATTGAATAAAACTTGTATTTAAAAAAATAAAGAGTATCATTAAATATGTAAATAGAAACAGGGGAGCTTGTATGCAGGCTGAGAGGAAGTCATCAAACTTCGACCCTTTAACCTGATATGGATAATGCCATCGTAGGAAGTCAACATTTCGATTTTTTTACAGGAGCATGTCTCCTGTTTTTTATTTAAAAAGAAGTATCCACATATGTGGCGGATTGAAGGGGAGCGCCTTGAATCTTGTATTAAGCGAAGGGAAGCTGTGTTCCAGCGTGAGAGGATACCACAAAGTATCGACCGAACTACCATAAAGTTATTTCATAAACGAAGTTTATGTTTTTGATGATGGGTAAGTTTGGTCATCTTCATATTTATGAAATAACTTGTAAAAAACAAGGAGAGAAAATATGTTAGAAGAAATGTTAAAAAATGTTAGAGAAAAAAGTCCACTCATTCACAATATTACAAATTATGTTACAGTCAATGATTGTGCTAATGTCGTTCTTGCATGTGGAGCATCACCAATTATGGCAGATGATCAAGAAGAAGTTGCTGAAATTACTTCGATTTGTACAGGACTTAATATTAATATTGGAACACTTAATATGCGTACGATTGAATCAATGGTCATTGCTGGGAAAAAAGCTAATGAACTTCATCATCCAGTTGTATTAGATCCTGTAGGAGTTGGAGCATCTACGTTAAGAACTCAAACAGCTTTAAAGTTATTAAAAGAAATTCAGTTTTCAGTTATTCGTGGAAATATTTCAGAAATCAAAACTTTAGCTTTAGGAAGTGGTACAACGAAGGGTGTTGATGCTAATCTTGCAGATAAAGTGACAGCAGAAAATATCCATGAAGTTGTCAGTTTTGCTCAAGAGTTTTCTAAAAAAACAGGAGCAGTTATCGCTATTACAGGAGCTATTGACTTAGTATGCAATGAAAATATTGCTTATGCAATTTATAATGGTCATGAAATGATGTCTTCGATTACAGGAACAGGTTGTCAATTATCAGCACTTACGGCTTCGTTTGTTTCCGCAAATCCTGATTATTTACTTGAAGCAACAGTTGCTGCAGTATGTACCATGGGTCTTGCTGGAGAAATCGCACATGAAAGATTAACAGCGTTAGATGGTAATGCAAGTTATCGAAATTATATTATTGATGCTATTTATAATATGACTCCTAAGCAATTACAAGAAGGATCTCAATATAAAAAAATCTAACTAGATATGTGATTACTCTAAAGTAATGAAAAGAGGAAGATTATGAAAACAACAGATAAGATGTTAGAAGCAACAAAAGAACTATGGAAATCTTATAATGAACATCCTTTTGTTAAAGGAATACAAGATGGTTCATTAGATAAAGATAAATTTAAATATTATATTATGCAAGATTATCTTTATTTAAAAGAATACGCTAAAGTTTTTGCAATTGGAGTTGCTAAAGCAAAAACTTTAGAAACAGCAAATCTTTTTGCTAAATATATTGCTGTAATGAATGGTGAATTAGATGTTCATAGTGGTTATATGGGAAAATTTAATGTAAGCCAAGAAGAAATAGATGATATGAAACCATCACTTGATAATTTATCTTATACCTCTTATATGCTACGTGTTGCTTATGAAGAAGGAGAAGCAGAAATCTTGGCAGCTATATTATCTTGTGCTTATAGTTATGAAGTTATTGCGAAAAAGATTGTTGAAAATAATCCAAATTCAATCAATGATGAATTTTATGGGGATTGGATCAAAGGCTATGCTTCTAATGAATATGCTAGTGGTAATATTATTTTAATAGAAACAATGAATCAACTTACTAAAGATTATACAGAAAAACAAATTCAACATCTTATTGATATCTTTGTAGTATGTTCAAGATATGAACTTGCATTTTGGCAAATGTCATGGGATAAAAGTTGTTAGTAAATAAAAAAATGAAAGAGATAAAACATCTTTCATTTTTTCATTATAAAGAAAAAGAAGGAGAATTATTCTCCTTCATAATTTTCAACGTTATGGTAGATTTTATCTACATCATCACAAGCATTTAAAAGATTCATTAATCTTTCAAATAATTCCATATCTTCACCTTCAAGAGATACATATTCTTGAGGTGTTGTAGCGATTTCTTCTACATCAAATTCAGCATTAGGACAAGCTGCTTCAATAGCATCTTTCATTTTATATAAATCAGTTGGTGCACCAGTCAATTCAATTGAACCATCTTCATGAGTTTCAATTTCTTGACAATCGGCTTCACCTTCCATTAAAGCTTCTAAAGTTTGTTCTTCATCTAATCCTTTAAAAGTTAAAATAGAATATGTATCATATAAATAAGATACTGAACCTTCATTTCCTAATTTAGCTTTAGATTTTGTAAATGCAGGACGTACTTGAGAAATAGTACGATTAATATTATCAGTTAAGCATTTAACAATAACAGTTGAACCACTTGGACCATATCCTTCAAATGTTTTTTCTTGATAATCTTCAGTAGCTCCACTTTTTACTTTATCAACTGCACGTTTAATAACGTCAGCAGGAACTTGTTCTTTTTTAGCTTTAGCAATAATTCTTCTTAATGCTAAGTTACCATCTGGATCAGTACCACCAGCTTTAGCAGCTAAATAGATTTCTTTTCCATAACGAGAATATAATTTTGCTTTTGCTGCAGCAGTTTTTGCCATAGCAACTTTACGCACTTCATGTGCTCTACCCATAAAAAAGCCTCCTTAATTGTATGTAATCTCAATACTTGGTTATTATAGCGAATACATCGAGGTTTTTCAAGGTTTAATATAAATGACAAACGAGTTTTGTTCATGTATAATGAAAAAGCAAATGAGGGATAAAGATGGAAACAATTGTTATTATTGGAGCAGGTGCAAGTGGACTTGCATGTATGAATGAATTAGTAAAAACAAATAAATATAATATTATTGTCTTGGAACAATCTAATAAAGCAGCTAGAAAAATACTTGCTAGCGGTAATGGAAGATGTAATGTTTCAAATTTGAATATGGATATTAAGTACTATAATCATCAAGACCCTTTAATAGAAAAATTAATTAAAGAATTTGATGTCGTCAATTTTTTTAAACAACTTTCTTTAAAACTACGTTATGAAAAGAACCTTGTTTATCCATATTCACTTTCAAGTTTATCTGTTAAAAATGCTTTAATGAAAAATATGGATAATGTATCGTATATCGATAATTGTGAGGTTCTAGCAATAAAAAAAGCTAAAACATATGAAATTATTACGACTAATGGTCATTATCAAGCGGATAAAATAGTCATTGCGACAGGATCACCAGCCAGTCATTTATCAGGACAAAATAATTTAAAAATGTTAGAAAAAATGCATATTTCCATGATTCCATTTACACCAAGTCTTGTTCAAGTAAAAACAAAACCCGTTTTTAAAGCTTTAAAAGGACAAAGAGTAAAGGGAATTGCAATGCTTTATGATCAAAATCAATTGATTGAAAAACAAACAGGAGAAATCATGTTTACAGATTATGGTCTATCAGGTATTTGTGTTATGCAATTATCTAGATATTTAGAGCATTTAAAAAATCCAAAACTTGTTTTAAATTTATTGCCTGATATTGAAAAAGAAGAATTTCAACACTATGGTTTAGAAGGATTCTTTCATGAAAAAATCGTTCAGGTTTTTAAAGAAAAAAATATTGATCCTCAACATATAGAAATAAAGATTCTTGATACCATGTCAATTGAAAAAGCACAAGTTTGTCATGGAGGCGTTTCTTTAAAAGAAGTAGATGAAAATTTACAACTTAAGAAATATCCAGGCATTTATGTTTGTGGAGAAGCTTTGGATGTTGATGGTGATTGTGGAGGTTACAATTTACATTTTGCTTTTGCAAGTGGTGTACATGTGGCAAAATCTTTTAGAGAAGATAAGTAGTTTAGTAATCTTAGGTGACTAATAGGGTGAACGATACAATGAATAAGATACTAGAATCCCTATATGATGATCCTGGATATACAATTACCGAACTTGCAAATATTATGAAAATGAGTAGAAAGAGTATTTCAAATAATATTAAAAAGTTAAAGGATTTAGGAATTATTGAAAGAGTTGGAAATAACAAAAAAGGATATTGGAAAATAAAGAGATAGGAGAAGGTATGTTAAAAGTAAGTAATATTGCAGTTTCTTTAGATGAAAAAGATTATGCTAAAGTTATTGCGAATACATTAAATATAAGAAAATCACAAGTAAAGAATGTAAAGATTGCTAAAAAGGCAGTCGATGCAAGAAGAAAGAATAAAGTACATTTTAATATGGGCTTTACTTTTGAATATGTTGATGAAAATCAATTATTAAAAACACATAGTAAACAAGTAAGTAAAGTTAAAGAATATCATTATGACAAGTTAACACCAAATAATCAAACAATTATGGTTGTTGGAAGTGGGCCAGCAGGATTATTTTGTGCCTATAATTTAGCGCGTAGTGGGCAAAAGGTAATCTTGATTGAACAAGGTAAATGTGTTGATGAAAGAAAAAAAGACATTGATACTTATTTAGAAACAGGTAAGTTAAATACTCAAAGTAATGTTCAATTTGGAGAAGGAGGAGCAGGAACGTTCTCTGATGGAAAGTTGACGACAGGTATTAAGGATTATCGTAAACAATTTGTATTGAATACTTTTTATGAACATGGTGCAAGTGAAGATATTCTTTATTTAAATAAACCACATTTAGGAACAGATGTTTTAATTAATGTGGTTAAAAATATCAGAAAAGATATTGAAAAATGTGGAGATGTTCGTTTTGAAACAAAATTAGTAGATATCATTATTGAAGATAATCAATTAAAAGAAGTTGTTTTAGAAAATAATGAAGGAACATATAAAGAAAAAGTAGATCAACTGGTATTGGCTATTGGTCATAGTGCGAGAAAAACATATGAAATGCTTTATCAAAAACAATTAGAAATTTCTCAAAAAGCTTTTGCAGTAGGAATGCGTATAGAACACAGTCAAGAATTTATTAATAAAAGCCAATATGGAAAATTCTATGATCATCCTGCATTAAAAGCGGCTGATTATAAATTGGCGGTGCATACAAGTCAAAAAAGAGGAGTCTATACTTTCTGTATGTGTCCTGGTGGTTATGTCATGAATGCAGCCAGTGAAGAAAAAAGACTGGTTGTTAACGGTATGTCTAATTACAAACGTGATAATAAATACGCTAATAGTGCTATCTTAGTCAATGTGACACCTGATGATTTTGGTAGTTCACATCCTCTTGCTGGGATGTATTTTCAAAGAAAATTGGAAGAAAAAGCTTTTGAACTCGGTGGAAGTGATTATTCAATACCTGTTCAAAAAGTAGAAGATTATTTAGAAAATAAAGAAGGTATTGAAAATATTGAAACAAGTTTAAAAAGAGTTAAAAATGCTAATCTCAATGCATTACTTCCTGAAACCTTGAATATAAATTTAAAAGAAGGACTTCTTTTAATGAATAATAAGATTAATGGATTTACAAGTAATGCCACATTACTTGGTGTTGAATCAAGAAGTTCTGCACCAATCCGTTTTTATCGAGATGAAAATATGGAAAGTAATATTAAAGGTATTTATCCAATTGGCGAAGGTGCTGGATATGCTGGAGGTATTATGTCAAGTGCAATTGATGGTTTGAAATGTAGTGAGGTATTACTCAAAGGAGAGAGATAATGTGTCATTATTTGAACTTGTTGTTATTTCAATTTCATTAGCGATGGATGCTTTTACTGTTTCGATGATGTATGGTATTTCTATGCCAAAAGGAAATATTAAGAAACAAAGCTTCATTGCTTTTTATTTTGGCTTTTTTCAGGCATTGATGCCTTTTTTAGGATATCATTTAGGATGTGTATTTTCAAAAAAGATACAAGCCTATGATCATTATATCGCTTTTATCTTTTTAATGATTGTTGGCATCAATATGTTAAAAGATGCTTTTAGTGAAGAAGAAACAAATTATAATTTTAAATTATTAGATTTAACAATTCTTGCTTTTGCAACAAGTATTGATGCTTTTGCTATTGGTATGACTTTTGCTTTTTTAGAAGTAGCTATTTATCAAGCTTTATTGATTATAGGAATTATTACTTTTCTATTATGTTTGTTTGCTTTACAAATTGGACGTTATTTAAACAATAAGTTTCAAAATAAGGCACTTATTTTTGGGGGCATTGTTTTGATTTTAATTGCTTTTAAAACATTGTTGGAGCATCTCTTTTGAAAAAAGTATATAATGAAATAGGTGACAAGTATGAAAGAAGAAGAAAAAATTATAAAAAATACTATAAAGAGAACAAAAGAATATGATCGAACACTTTCTCCCTATGCTTGTAAAACAAGTGAATGCCAAAAATTAAGAAAAGAAGAAAGTGAACATGAAGAATTTGATATTCGTTGGCCTTTTGAAGAAGATATTGATCGTATTTTATATTGTAAATCTTATCAACGTTACACAGATAAAACACAGGCTCTTTCATTTTTTCAAAGTGCCCATATTTCTAAACGTTCAATCCATGTTCAATGGGTTTCACGTATTGCCAGACAAATAGGAAAAGGTTTGAATTTAAATTTAGATTTAATTGAAGCGGCTGCTTTAGGACATGATTTAGGACATGCTCCTTATGGTCATGTAGGAGAAAGAGCGTTGAATGAAAAACTACAAGAAAAAGGTTTTGGATATTTTTGTCATAATGCTAATAGTGTACGAAATATTCTTTATTTAGAAAGAAATGGGAAAGGCTATAATGTTTCTTTACAAGTCTTAGATGCTATTTTGTGTCATAATGGTGAAATGCTTTCTAAAAAATATGAACCAGATCGTAAAAAAACAAAAAAACAATTCTTACAAGAGTATCATGATTGTTGGCATAAAGAAAATGCCAGTCTTGAGTTAAAACCAATGACTTTAGAAGGATGTGTGGTTCGTATTTCAGATGTGATTTCTTATATTGGAAAAGATATTGAAGATGCTATGAGTGTAGGTATCTTACAAAAGAAAGATCTTCCTGAAAATGTAGTAAAAGTATTAGGAGATAATAATAAATCAATTATGAATAAATTAATTGGTGATTTGATGATTCATAGTTATCAAAAACCATATTTACGTTTTTCTCATGAAGTCTTTGAAGCATTATCATCCCTACTTTCCTTTTTAGGAGAAAAAGTCCATCATCATCCTGTTCTTGAAAAAGAAAATGCTAAACTTTCAAGAATGGTTAAAGAACTCTTTGATGTTTATTTAGAAGAATTGGAAAATAATGATCAAGATTCGAATATTGTTAAGTTTAAAAATAAGATGGTAGAAAATTATCAAAATATGCCCAATCCTTTGATTGTTTCTGATTATTTATCAATGATGACGGATACTTATGTTTTAAATGATTATGAAAGAAAGTTTTTACCAATTCTTCATGGTGAAAAACTTTAATAATTATTTTATTTGGTGTAAAATATAAATATACAGGAGGGATGGCTTATGAAATTAATTATTGCTATCGTAAATTCTGATGATAGTTCATCAGTACAAGCCGCACTTACAGAAGAAGGATACTTCGTTACAAAATTATCAACAACAGGTGGATTCTTAAAGAAAGGAAATACAACATTCTTTATTGGAACAAATGATGATAAAGTTGAACATGCTGTAGGTATTATTAAAGAAAATTCTAAAAAACGTGTAGAAAAAGAACCTACTGTTCCACCTACTGAAATGGGAGAATTCTTTACTCCAATCATGGTAGATGTACTTGTTGGTGGAGCAACAGTTTTTGTATTAGATATTGAACAATTTGAAAAATTTTAGAAAAAGGACATTGTCCTTTTTTTTTAATCCTTTATAATATTTGTGGGTGAAATTATGTCTATCAAATTATTAAATGAAAAAAGAATGGATGAATTAATACAATTTATCCATCAAGAAGAAATAACAAAAAAATATTTAAAACAAAATCAAAAGATTATTTATATCTATGAAAATCAAAATATCAATGGGGTTATTATTTTTGATGTTATCAAAAATGAAATAGAACTTTGTTTAGGAACTGATGAAATTAAACAACAATTAATAGAAGTTATTAAAAAAATAGCTCTAAAAGATATCGTTTATCAAAATAAAATCATACAAATAAAAACAAAAAAACAATTTAAACACTATGAAGAAGTCTATGACTTTATTCATCAACAAAAAGATCGTGTCTATAGTTTAGATAACTTTAAAAAATATATGCAAGAATTTTATAATATCCAACATGCTTTAAAATGTATCCATGTTTGTGGAACAAATGGGAAAGGTTCGACTGTTAATTACATGAAAGAAGTTTTAAAAAAACAGGGGTATATTGTAGGAACTTTTACTTCACCAGCACTTATTTCTAGGTTAGATGTCGTACGTATCAATGATGAATGGATCAAAGAACAATTTATTGTTGATGTTGCTAATAGATATGTGGATAATTGGTTAAAGTATGAGATTTCTTTATTTGAAATAGAAGTTTTTATTTCTATTCTTTATTTTATTTATCAAGGAGTCGACTATGCTATTTATGAAGTTGGTTTAGGTGGAGAATTAGATGCAACGAATATTATTTTACCAATGGTTTGTGTTAATACGAATATTGGTTTAGATCATATGGATTATTTAGGTGATAGCTATGAAAGTATTGCTAGAGCGAAAGCGGGAATTATTAAAGATCATGTTGATTTTATTACCGGAGAACATAAACAAGAATGTGTTGATATTTTTAGAGATACTTGTGAAAAACGTCATAGTCATTTGATTCGTTTAGATCGTATTCATGATTTACAAGATGGTGAAAATGTTAAATATACATATAAGGATTATAATATTGTTTTAAATACACCAGCTCTTTATCAAATTGAAAATAGTGCTTTAGCATTAGAAACCTTATTATATTTAAAGGAACATCATTTTATTGAATTAGATGAATCTTCAATTGTTGAAGGTTTATTTGAAGCTAAGTGGGCAGGACGTTTTGAAATCATAAGTGAAAAACCACTGATTATTTTAGATGGGGCCCATAATCGAGAAGGTGTTGATGAGCTCTATCGTTCTGCACGTAAATTACATAATTTAAAAATCATCTTTTCAGCATTAAGAGATAAAGATACGGACTATATGATTGAAAGATTATTAGATTTGACGTATGATATAACCGTCTGTGAATTTAAACATCCACGTAGTCAAAGTGCAAAATTATTAGCAGGGGACTATCCGGTAAAAATTGAACCGGACTTTAGAAAAGCTTTAGACGATATTTATTTACAAGAAGGAACATTTTTGATTACGGGATCATTGTATTTTATTTCTGAAGTAAGGAAATACTTATTACAAAAGATTCATAGCAAATAATAAAGAAGGAGGAGTCTACTTTTAGTAGCAATTGTGTACGGTTTTATATCGGAATTAACGCCCGTGGACTAGCAAGAGGACGAAGCGGGAAAGCATATGTACGGTTTTATATCGGAATTAACGCCCATGGACTAGAAAGAGGACGAAGTGGGAAAAAACATATGTACGGTTTCTTACCGGAATTAACGCCTGTGGACTTATAAGAGGACGAAGCAGGAACAATTGGTTTTTTTAAGTAGCAATCAAACGATGATTCAAATTATTTTAGGGGTTATTATTGTTTCGATTGGGATATTTGTTTTTTATAAATATCCAATGAAAAGCGATGTGCGACAAATGACATTGGGGGCTTTATTTGTCATTCTAGCTATTATTTTAAAAAGGTTAGCTGTGATGGTACCTTTTCTTGGCTTTCCAAGTTTAAAAATTACATTAGAGGTATTACCTTTAATCGTTGCTGGTTTAACATTACAACCAGGGTATTGTTTTATAGTTTCTATTGCCACAGATTTTCTAGGTCTTGTTCTAGCAAATGCTGGAGGATTTCCTTTCTTAGGATTTACTTTAAATGCGGTTTTACAAACTGAAATACCATGTCTATTAAAGATTTATTTAAATGAAAAAAATGAAAGATTATTAGAAAGAATTGTAAAAATAGTAATGGTCATTATTTCGTTACTAGGATGTCTTTATGTTTTTAAAATCAATGAAGTTAATATTTCAGGATCTTCATATCAAGTAACATTACCAATTAAATTTACAATCTTTGTCATCATTGCAGCAATGCTTACTATTCTCTTTATTTTTATAAGATATTATAAAAATAAACTCAAAGAAAAAGATTTACACTTATTTCATTTAAGTATTCTATCAGTTGTGGCTATTGAACTAACAGTAACGATGTTTTTAACACCATATTGGTTACAAACAATGTATGGAATACCATTCTTTGCATCACAATTTGTAAGAATTTTAAAATCATGTGTGATGATACCTGTAGGTATTATCATTGTATATACAATGAATCGAATGATTCAAAAAGTTATTAGATAAAGTTTTGGATATTGTCCAAAGCTTTTTATTTTGTACCAAAAATAAAAGATCAAATTAATAAAGAAAATTTGATAATTTTTGACAAATTTATAGCAAAAATTACAAAACGGGCAATTTGTTGTACTTAAAATTAAAAAACAGGACAATTGGTGTATTGTATAGATGGAGGTGTTGCTTTATGCATAGAAAAAGTTCGATTTCTATTAGAGAATGGCTTGAAAATTCTAATAAAGCACTTTTAGTAACGGGTATAAGACGTTGTGGGAAATCTATTTTGCTTAAGCAGATTATGGATGAAATGAAAGAGGATCAAGGTGTTACCGATGATCATATTATATATATGAACCTGGAAGATATGAAATACGCATTTATAAAGAATGCGATGGATTTGTATGGGTATGTGGAGAAACTTATCGTTGATGAAGAAAAGTATTACATTTTCTTAGATGAGATTCAGATGGTTGAAGAATTTGAACGGGCTATAAATTCTTTTCACGCAACAAAAAATGTAAGTATTTTTATCACGGGTTCCAATAGCTGGCTGTTGTCGGGAGAATTAGCAACATTGTTATCCGGAAGATACGTGAGTTTTCGGGTGATGCCGTTTCGTTTTCAGGAAATGTGTGAGATGTTGGGAGTAAAGAAAGAAGAAGCGTCTGAAAAAGAATTTATGGACTATATTACATGGGGCGTAATGCCACAGCGCTTTTATTTTAAAATAAAGTGTTTATGACAGATTTGTATGATTCTATTGTGTTGAAGGATATTTTCTGGCGAGGTCAGGTGAGGGATGTAGATGCACTGAACAGACTGTTGGAATACATTGTATTGAACTCTTCGCAGACATTTTCTCCAACATCGATTGCCAAGTATTTTGAAAGTGTAAATCGAAAAGTAGCACCGGATACTATAATAATTATATGGAAAAGATAGTTGCAGCGATGGTCATGAATAAAGCAATGCGCTATGCTATCCGAGGAAAAAGGGTATTGAGCAGGTTTGATAAATATTATCTGACAGATGTAGGGTTTGGAAAAATCAAAAATACAGATTCAGGACAGAAATAGGTGGTCTTATAGAAAATGTTGTATATAATGAGTTTTTAGTTCGGGGATATGAAGTATATGTGGGAAAAACGACAAAGGGTGAGATTGATTTTGTAGCAGTGAAAGACGGAAAGAGTATTACCAGGTCGCATATTTGCTAGCAACGGAAGATGTCATAGAAAGAGAATTTGGGGCATATAAGGATATTCAAAATCATTATCCGAAATATGTACTTTCCATGGACAGATTTGATTTTTCAAGAGAAGGAATCATACATCAGAATATAATAGATTATTTGATGGAAAGGTAAAAAACCCGTTGACAGATTCGAAAGAATCGACTATATTAATTTTAATAAAAGGGAGTAACTGGCGCCTGTAAGTCTTGCAAAGTAGAAAATCAGGCGTTTGCGATGTCGTCAGTACGATGAGTGATCATCCGTATCGTAATGAAATGGTGAGACTTTTATTGCATATTTTTGGTGTGCAATAAAGGTCTCTATTTTTGTACATCAGATGAGCCATAATAGGAAAAAGGAGGTACAAATTATGTTGACAAATGAGCAGGCGAAGGAAAATCTAAAGAAATACGGACCGAATGAACTGGAAGAGGGAAAGAAAAAAAGTGTCTTTCAAATATTTTTAGAACAGTTCAAGGATTTTCTGGTAATTATTCTGATCATCTCCGCGGTGATCTCAGGATTTCTTGGAGATGTGGAGAGTGCGATTGTAATCTTTGTAGTTATTACGATGAATGCGATTCTTGGAACGGTGCAGACGGTGAAGGCGGAGCAGTCGCTGAATAGTTTGAAGCAGCTGTCGGCACCGGATGCGAAAGTTGTACGTGACGGGCAGTTAATGCAGGTACCGGCGAGAGAAGTGACCGTCGGTGATGAAGTAATTGTGGAGGCGGGAGACTTAATCCCGGCAGATGGAAAGTTACTTACAGTTGCAAGTCTTAAAGTGGACGAAAGTGCACTGACAGGTGAGAGTCTTCCAGTGGAGAAGTCTTTAGATGAAGTGCCGGAGGGCGCAGCACTCGGAGATCAGACGAACCGAGTATTTTCCGGAAGCTTTGTGACTTATGGGCGAGCATCTTATGAAGTAACGGAAGTCGGAATGAGTACGGAGGTCGGTAAGATTGCCGGGCTTCTGAAAAATGCATCAGAGAAGCAGACACCGCTTCAGAAGAATCTGGATGATTTTGGTAAGAAGTTGTCCATCACAATCCTTGTATTTTGTGGGATTTTATTTGCCATCAGCGTGATCCGTGGAGAATCGATTGTAAATGCATTTTTATTTGCGGTAGCGCTGGCGGTAGCAGCTATCCCGGAGGCGCTTAGTTCTATCGTGACCATCGTGCTTTCCTTTGGTACACAGAAGATGGCGAAGGAGCATGCAATCATCCGTAAGCTTCAAGCGGTCGAAGGACTTGGCAGTGTGTCAATCATCTGCTCTGATAAAACTGGAACTTTGACGCAGAATAAAATGACTGTGGAAAATTATTATGTAAATGGTGAGAGTGTCTGTTCCGGAGAGATTGATCTGAAGGATCCGGCACAGCGAGAGTTACTGATGTTCAGTATGCTTTGCAATGATTCTACAAATCAAAATGGTCAGGAGATTGGGGATCCGACGGAGACGGCTCTTATTAATCTTGGCAGCCTTTTGGGAGAAGATTATGCACAAGTGCGTGAAGAGTATCCAAGGCTTTCTGAGGTGCCGTTCGACAGTGACAGAAAACTCATGTCCACGGAGCATTTTATAGACGGACGGTATGTTATGGTCGTAAAAGGTGCGGTCGATGTGCTTCTTGAGCGTATGAGCCACATTCAGGATGGAGATACTCTAAGAAAGATTACAGAAGAAGACCGCGTCAGAATTGAAGTGCAGAATAAACATTTTTCAGAAAACGGACTGCGAGTTCTTGCATTTGCATTTAAGACGATGGAACAGGAGCAGGGGCTTACATTAAATGATGAAAATGACCTGACATTCCTGGGACTGATTTCCATGATGGATCCGCCAAGAGTGGAGTCTAAAGATGCAGTTGCAGAATGTATCAAGGCAGGAATCAAGCCAATCATGATTACGGGCGATCACAAGGTAACAGCAGCGGCCATTGCAAAACGAATCGGAATTCTGGAAAATATGTCGGAAGCCTGTGAAGGTGCGGTCATCGAAGACATGACGGACGAAGAACTCCAGGAGTTCGTACCGAACATTTCTGTGTATGCAAGAGTTTCACCGGAACACAAGATCCGTATCGTGCGGGCATGGCAGGAGCGTGGAAATATTGTGGCAATGACGGGAGATGGCGTGAATGATGCCCCGGCACTGAAGCAGGCAGATATCGGAGTTGCCATGGGAATCACGGGAAGTGAAGTGGCGAAAGATGCGGCAGCTATGGTGCTGACGGATGATAACTTTGCAACGATCGTCAAGGCAGTGGAAAATGGACGAAACATTTATCAGAATATTAAAAATGCGATTCAGTTCTTGCTTTCTGGAAATTTTGCAGCGATTCTTGCAGTTTTGTACGCATCACTTGCAAGTCTGCCGGTTCCATTTGCACCGGTACATCTGCTGTTCATCAACCTTCTGACAGACAGCCTGCCGGCGATTGCGCTTGGACTGGAGCCGCACAATCCGGAAGTGATGAAAGAAAAACCACGTGCCATGGGAGAGTCCATTTTGACAAAATCATTTCTTACAAGCATAGGAGTGGAAGGTCTGTGTATCGGAATCATGACCATGACAGCATTTATGATCGGATATCGCGATGGAAATGCGGTGCTGGCAAGTACGATGGCATTTGGAACACTTTGCAGCAGCCGTCTGGTTCACGGATTTAACTGTAAAGCAAACAAACCGATCATTTTTACGAAACGATTCTGGAATAACATTTATCTGATCGGAGCATTTGTACTTGGCTGTCTTTTGATTACAGGAGTACTGATGATCCCGGCACTTCAGGGAATGTTCAAAGTGCAGACACTGACGGTAGCACAGTTGATGACTGTATATGGACTGGCTCTTTTGAATCTGCCGGTTATTCAGCTGCTGAAATGGATCAGAACGCGAAAGAAATAGAGGATTTGACAGGATATTGGATAAAGGAAGGAATTAAATGGAACTGAATAAGGAAAATATGCGGAAAATCCGGGAGCTGATTTTGTTCACAGCACTGCTGATCGTGGTACTGTGGAAATATGAAGAGGTGTTGGAGGTACTGGGATATGTGGGACATCTGATCTTTCCATTTCTGCTTGGAGGAGCCATTGCATTTGTACTGAATGTACCGATGAACTTTATCGAGCGGCACTTGTTTACGGAAAAAGTAAGAAAAAATAAAGTGTCAGATAAGCTTGCAAGACCGGTGAGTCTGTTGAGTGTACTTTGTATCGTAGTTGGCGTGTTGACGGTAGTGATCTTTGGTGTTGTACCTCAGCTTGTAAATACATTTGGAAATCTGGGGCAGAGTATTACCCAGTTCATCCCACATGCACAGGCGTGGGGGAAAGAGGTCTTTCATGGAAACAAGGAGGTTGTCGAACTGATCAACAGTGTACAGTTTGACTGGGACAAGATTGTGGAGACACTGATTGATTTCCTGAAAAATGGTGCAGGAAATATGCTGAATTCGACACTTACCGCTGCAAAAAGCATTATCAGCGGAGTTTCAACATTTGTCATAGCTTTTGTATTTGCGATTTATATTTTGCTGCAGAAGAAAAAGCTTGGGATACAGGCGAAAAAGGTACTGTTTGCATTCGTACGAAGAGGTCGTGCGGAGGCTGTGGTGGAAGTCTCTTCCCTGACTTACAGCACATTTTCAAGCTTCCTGACCGGACAGTGCCTGGAGGCTGTGATTCTTGGAAGCATGTTCGTAGTGGCCATGACAATCTTCCGGCTGCCGTATGCACTGCTAGTGGGAATCTTTATCGCATTTACCGCACTGATACCGATCTTTGGAGCATTCTTAGGCTGTGCGGTGGGAGCATTTTTAATCTTCATGGTCGACCCCATGAATGCGCTTATGTTCATCGTGTTGTTTCTTGTGCTCCAGCAGATAGAAGGGAACCTGATTTATCCGCATGTAGTAGGTAATTCTGTAGGGTTACCGTCCATCTGGGTGCTGGCGGCGGTCAGCATCGGAGGCAGCCTTATGGGCGTGGTCGGAATGCTGATATTTATACCGATCGTGTCGGTGGCATATGCACTGTTCCGGGAAATTGTGTATCTGAAGCTGAAAAAACAGGGGGTAGATCCGGTAGAGCTGGAGGATTAATAAAGACAATTAAGTCAGACCAATGAAGTGCTTATGTGTAGAATAATGTTAAAAATTAAGAAAAGTTCGTGCAGTTTAGTGTGAAAAAACGATGAAAATACATTGATTTTTACACGAATAATTCATATACTATATTTAGAACAAGTTTTGAGTATGAAGGGAGGACGGTATATGTACAGGAAAATCATGGACTTTTTGGAAGAGTGGAAGAATGAAGAACATAGAAAACCACTTATTTTACAAGGCGCGAGGCAGGTAGGAAAGACATATGCGATTTTGGAATTTGGGCGTACACATTATGAGAACGTAGCATATTTTAACTTTGAAACAAACCCAAAGCTAAATGAAACATTTGAAGAAAATATCAGTCCAGATTATTTAATACCGATTTTATCTCATATTGCAGGGCAGACAATAGTGACAGAAAAAACTTTGATCGTGTTTGATGAAATACAGCTTTGTGAACGGGCATTAACTTCATTAAAATATTTTTATGAAGAAAGACCAGATTATCATATTATAGTGGCAGGCAGCCTTCTCGGTGTTGCGGTGAACAGGGCAAGATTTTCATTTCCAGTCGGGAAAGTAGATATGAAGACATTGTATCCGATGGACTTGGAAGAATTCATGATTGCAATGGGCGAGAAATCACTTGTAGACCAGATTAAGAAATGTTTTGAGACAAATGAACCGATGCCGTCTGCGCTCCATGATGCAGCCATGCAGCTTTATCGACAATATCTGGTTGTGGGAGGAATGCCGGAATGTGTCATGCAGTTTGCAGAGACCAGAGATTATATACTGATTCGTCATACACAGGATACGATACTTGCAAGTTATCTTAATGATATGAGCAAGTACAACAATTTAAATGAAATTAAAAAGACAAGACTTGCATATGACAATATTACAGTTCAACTTTCAAAAAAGAATACCAGATTTCAATATAAACTGATAAAAAAGGGTGGAAGAGCTTCTGAATTTGAAAATGCAATTGAATGGCTTTGCCTGTCGGGGATTGTTTCACAAGTCTACAAAGTGGAACAGATCAGGAAACCATTGGAAAATTACCGGGATATAGATGCGTTTAAAATTTATGTGTCGGATTTGGGATTATTGTGTGCAAAGAAAGATATTGTGGCAAATGATGTCCTTTATATGGTGGAAGAGTTGAATGACTTTAAAGGTGGTATGGTTGAGAATTATGTCAACGTACAGCTTACTATTAATGGATATAATACCTACTATTGGGAAACTGAGCGGGGCGCAGAGATAGATTTTATTATTCAGCGTGAAGGTAAGCTGATTCCAATAGAAGTGAAGTCTGCGGACAACACAAGGGCAAAGAGCCTGAAGGTTTATATGGATAAGTATAAACCCGATTATGCGATAAAGCTTTCAACGAAAAATTTTGCATTTGAAGATGATAAAAAGATAGTTCCGCTTTATGCCGCATTTTGTATTTAAATGGAAGAAAATCTAATAAAGAAAAGACATGAAAAGACCGCTGGAGTTGCTGATAGTAATTGCCAGCGGTCTTTTCATACAATCAGGAAAATGTGCGAGATAATACCGGATTGTTACCAGTTATGCCAATGGATTCCATATATATAGAAAAAATGTTATAATAAATGGGGATTTTGGATTTATCAGGATGAACCGGTGAAACTGTTGACCAGGGGAAAAGAGAGGTGCCTATGGAACGGACAAAAAGAAAAAATGTGTTTCGAGCAGAACTTATTATTTTTCTGGCTGTAATTGCAGTCAGTCTGCTAGTTTTGTGGATCCGCTGGGAGAATTCCCATGCCACTTATAAGAATTATGATATTGTCGTGAAGAAGAATGTGTATTGTGAGAAGACGCAGACAGGGCGAGTGGATCTGCAGATCAGGCGAAAAGGCGGAAAGAAGGCCAAGCTGCTGCAGACACAGCAGGAGCTTAAGCAGAGCCAGTCTTTTCAGATCGTAGAAGATTCTTATAAACTGGGGATTGTCGATGATGCGTCTGCCTATGATGGAAATATTTATGAGCAGAAAAATGCCGGCGGGACGCAGTATCTTACGCTTTATTATGTAAACCATGAAGCTTCCGGCAGGCAAGGGAAAATGCATCTGGTGATGAATGACGCAAAAACGGGTAAGGAGCTTATCAACATTAAGACTTCACCGAAAGTCAAAAAGGACGCGCGCAGATATGAGTACCGGGGAAAAGATCTGTATGTGAGTGAGGAAGGAATTCTGTTAGATGCGGGAACTGACGAAGAATTTTATAATTCGCAGGCAATGACCGCAGGTCTTATGACAGTATGCTGGAAAAATGGGAAAGAGAAACAGATCCAGTTTGATCCAAATGCAGACGTATCAGAGTATGAAGCTGCGGATATTATCGTCCCGAAAGTGATTTCCACAGGGAAAGAAAAATCAGAAGGGCTCCACTGCTATTATGCCTTGGAACTTAGTGACTGGGAGAATATCCGAGAGATAAAGCTTGGGGAAAATGTATTTGCGAAGGCAGAGAATCTGGAAAAGGCGACAGACGATTTGAACAAAAAGAAGAAAAAATCGAAGGAAGAAAAAGCAAAAGAAGAAGCCGAAAAGAATGCAAAAAATCAGAAAAAAAAGGAATTTTATACAACAGATATGTCGTTGTTGAACCAGCCGGAAGATTTTCACATTTCTGATTATTATATTACGAATAAAGTGATTGCAGGCAATCGCTATTATGTAGACGAAAATCATGTGCTGTGGGGACAGGGCATGAACTACTATGCCCAGCTTGGAATCAATCACCCGGAAGATGTGGGCAACTGGTATCATGAGGAGTACATGGAACCTCAGAAAATAGCCGAGCATGTTGTTCATGTAGACGCATCAGCCAACGGATATTTTATGATGTATCTCACGGAAAATGGAGAACTGTACGGCGCAGGTGCGAATCTGCAGGGAATTCTTGGAAAAGAACCAGGCGAAAACGATGCCATGAATCCACAGCAAAATGTGGTGAACCAGCCGAAGCTTCTGATGAGTGATGTGGATTATATGCGGGCTGGTGCGACCTGTGCGATTGCGCTCAAAAAGAACGGGGAAGTGTACTGGTGGGGTGAGTTTATGTCCGGCGAAGCAAGCAGCATTTACGGGGAAGGAACGCTGATGTACACTGAACCACACAAGATGCTGGATCAGGCAATTTACGTCACGACCACTAACAGACGTTCAGCAGCGATAACGATGAATGGTGACCTGTACACCTGGGGCGATAACACCTATGGCCAGTGTGGATATACCGGTGAGAAAACATTTCTGATGGAGCCGGAAAAGGTCATGGAAAATGTACGAATGGTCTGGTGTGATGAGATTGAGCAGAATGCAATTTGGACAGATCTGGCAAATGTGAACCCGAATGATTACGGTACGACCTGTTATGATGATACATTTATCCTGACAAAGGACGGAAAAATGTATGCCGCCGGAACAAATATCGGAACCGAATTCCTGCCGATAGAAGTAAAAGAATATGTGCCGGAAAGCAATCCGACAGAAGAGTATACCGGAGAAAAGAAGATTCAGATTGAAGGAACCGCGGCAGAAGGACTGGCGGAGTAGGGGAAGCTGCTATGAGAAAGAAAATATGTATAGGTCTTTTGGCAGTTCTATTGGGAACAGGATTGGGAGCTATGATCGTCAATCACATATGGAAAGAGCCAAAACAGGGAGTAGATCTGGGAACTACACAGATGATTGTAAAAGAGTTGACTGTGCAGACTCTGGGGCAGGTTTCTTGCAGTGACTCTGTAAAGGAAAACCTGAGAGAATCAGGAAAAGATATCAAGATTCCGGTTTTGACGGTAGATATAAAAAATCCTACAAAAGACAGGCAGTCATTTACCATTTACAAGGTGAATCTGGAAGTTGGAAAATGGTCTTCTGCAGTGAGCTGGGATTTATTTCCGGAAATGAATGACAACTCAGAGTTAGTCTGGCCGATACCGGCGGGCGAAACGAAAACAATCGTTATACCATATGTGGCATATAGACAACTCATGTCTGAAAGTGACTGGGAAAAATTAGATCAGGATAATATGAAGCTAAGATTTAGCGTAGTGCAAGGCAGTATTACGGTGAATGTAAAGTAAAAAGCAACTAATGGTTATAGTTGCTTTACAGTAGCGTCATTTTAGAAAAACATCTCGACATAATATATTAATTGTGGTACAATCCTTTCAAGCATTATATTTCCAAGATCTTGAAGGTTTGTACCATTTCTAATTTCAATATATTTTCTAGGAATTTTCAATGCTTGAATTACCACAATGAACAAGCAGAAGGGATTTTTAGAAATATTTATATGGCGTATGTATTTGGGGATAATCTGTATGGACGGAAGTTAATTAAGATTCCCGAACCGAGATTTGTGGTATTTTATAATGGAACAGATAAGATGCCGGAACAAAGTGTTTTACGTTTATCCGATGCTTATGAAAGTAAGTCGGAAGAACTGGATTTGGAACTGAGGATTCGATTCATAAATATAAATCCTGGATATAATGAGGAAATGATAGAAAAAAGTCCGACATTATATCAATATGTGAAATTTGTAGATATAGTCCGCAAATATCAGCAGGAAATGTCATTCCCGGAAGCCGTGGAAAAGGCAATTGACGAATGTATCAAAAATGGTATTCTTGCGGAGTTTTTAAGGAAGAACAGAGCAGAGGTGTTAAGAGTGAGCATATTTGAGTATGATGAAGAAGAACATATGAGGCAGGAACGAGAAGAAAGCAGGCAGGAAGGTATAGAACAAGTGAATGATTTGTATGATAAATTGCATGACTTAAATCGAGAAGAAGATATTTGGAAAGCTATAAAAGATGTTGAATACAGAAAGAAATTGCTGGAAGAATTTCATCTTGATTAAAAATTTTACAAGACCAGATGCTGTGTTAATGTCCAGCATCTGGTTTTTCTTTACATTTGCAATATATCACGGCCACTAATGTGCTTACAGCGGTCGCCAGTATGCCGGGGCCGACGATGGCAGCAGGATTGATACTGCCGTACTGGCTGCGGTAGGCAATGACATTTACAGGAATGAGCTGCAGGGATGATATATTAATGATAAGAAATGTGCACATTTCATTGCTGGCGGTTCCGGGGGTGCGCACTTTTCCCGGAAGGCGGTATTTGCGGCGGTCGTCTTCCAGATTTTTCAGTTCCTCCATTGCTTTCAGTCCGGCGGGAGTTGCAGCCCAGCCAAGTCCCAGAATGTTAGCAATGATATTCGTGGTGATGTGGGTGGCAGCAGGGTGATTGTCCGGAAGATTTGGGAACAGAAAATGAATCAGTGGCTTCAACTTTCGAGAAAGCTGTTCGATGATGCCGGCTTTTGTTGCAATTTCCATAAGCCCTACCCAGAAGGACATGATACCGATCATAGTAATGCATAGCGTGATTGCTTCCTTAGAAGAATCCAGTGCGGCATTGGTGATGTCGGGCATGCGTCCCGTAAATGCGGCGTAGATAATCCCAAGCATCATCATACCGGCCCAGAGATAATTGAGCATAAGAAAACCTCATAGTTTTCGCTTTATAAAAACTATGAGGTTTGTGTAATAAGTATGTCATATTATTTTAGAGAATCATCCAGCTTTCTCCATACGGTAAAGATCATCGTGACGAAGCAGGCGGTTCCGCCGATGAAGTTGGAAACCGGCTCGGCAAGAAAGACTCCATTTGTTCCAAGTCCGCCTACAGCCGGAAGCCACAGTGTCAGTGGAATAACGATGATTGCCTTTCGCAGCAAGGAGAAGAATACGGCTTGTTTTGCTTTTCCCAGTGCAGTGAATGTGGACTGTCCGGCAAACTGCAGCGACATCATAAAGATTCCAAAGAAATATAAATGTATCGCAGGTACGCCTTCGGCTAACAATTCCGGTTCGCTGTTGAACATGTGAATGAAGAAGCGTGGGAAGGCGAGCAGTAATGCCCACATAAAACAGGAAAATAAGATACAGACAATCGTTGTAAATTTGATTGCTGATTTTACACGCGCATGTCTTCTGGCACCATAGTTAAAGCTCATGACAGGCTGCGCACCACTTGTAAGACCGGTGACCGGCATAGTAATGATTTCCCGGACGGAGTTAATAACGGTCATGATTCCAACGTACAGGTCACCACCGTATCTGGAAAGAGTTGCGTTACAGACAATCTGTACCGATCCATTTGTAATCGCCATAATAAATCCGGCAAGTCCAAGAGCACAGATTTCCTTTACTAATCGGAAGTCCAGTTTCATATAAGCAAGTGAGAGTGTAAGGATTGCTTTCTTTCCGGTTAGAAAATGTAATACCCAGATTGCAGAGATTCCTTGCGAAATGATGGTCGCAAGAGCGGCTCCGCGGACTCCCATATGGAGAACGAAGATAAAAAGCGGGTCCAGGATCAGGTTCAGGACAGCACCGATGGAGACGGTGAGCATTCCGGTCATTCCAAATCCCTGGGCGTTGATAAAATTGTTCATGCCAAGACTGATCATGACAAAAAGTGTGCCGATAAGGTAGAGGCTGATGTATGCATTTGCATAAGGATAAGTAATATCACTGGCGCCGAACAGGTAAAGCAATGGGCGCTTGGACAGGTAGCACAAAACCATGAGAATACCGCCGGAAATCAGGAGCATGGAAAAGGAGTTGCCGAGAATTTTCCGGGCGCGCGCAGGTTCACCGGCACCTCTTGCCATAGAAAAAAGCGGTGCGCCGCCCATACCGAACAGATTGGCAAAAGCGGTGATGATTGTAATGACCGGCAGAGTCAGACCGATTCCGGTCAACGCCTGGGTGGACACGTCTGGGAGATGACCGATGTAAATGCGGTCAATAATGTTGTAAAGGACATTAATGAGCTGCGCAAGCGTCATAGGAATTGCAAGACGCAGAATATTTCCAGAGATGCTGCCCTCACCAAAGTCATGAGTGTCCGTAGAGTTTGCTTTTGGTAAAGCATTTGTATTATTTTTATGTAAAAGATTCAATTTCGGAAACTTCCTTTCTGATGCCGGTATGGATTTTATCCAACCGGCATAATATACAACAGATAGTATAGGGCAAGCAAAAGGAGAATTCAAGGATTGAAAGTATTTCTTTACCTGTCGGATTTTATTGTACCACTCATGATATTTGGGATTATCTGTTACGGAATTACAATGAAAATTCCAGTTTATGACACATTTGTAAAAGGAGCGAAGGACGGATTTTTGACTGTTATCAAAATTATGCCGACTATGGTAGGGCTTATGGTAGCAGTCGGAGTACTAAGAGCATCCGGATTTCTGGAATTTCTGGCACAAATGATTGGAAAAGTTACACAATATATCGGATTCCCAGGCGAATTAGTTCCACTCACAATAGTAAAGATGTTCTCCTCGTCTGCAGCGACAGGTTTACTCCTTGATGTCTACAAAGAGTACGGGACAGATTCCTATCTGGGACTAGTGGCATCCATCAGCATGTCCTGCACAGAGACAATATTTTACACCATGAGCGTTTACTTCATGACCGCAAAAGTAACAAAAACAAGATACACACTGCCAGGGGCATTACTGGCAACACTCGCCGGATTGGCGGCCAGCGTAGTACTAGGGGACGTAGTAAAATAGAAAAGTTACGGTAGAAAACGCAGAATAACTACGTCCCCCAAAGGTTGCTCTCAGGGGCAAAATTCGGTATACTGATAGGAGCAAATCCCGTGTGTTTGTGGGTGAAGGAGGAACGAATGAATCTGATCAGTCGGATTCCGAAGGATTTTTACAAGGTATTCGGAAGTAAATATATGGAATTCTATATGCAGTTTCTTGTGGCGGTTTACGAGGAGAGCAGCCAGTCGTATTCGCTTTTGGGGTTGACTGAGGGCGAGTGTCAGGCGATTATGAATGAGCAGCTTGCCCGTATGACGTTAGACTGGAGTGAGGAGCGCTTTGATGAGGAAGGAGAGCTTTTGACGCGGTCGAACATGGCGATGATAAGTTTACGGCATTTTGAAGACTGGGGATGGCTTAGACGTGACTATGACGAAACACTAAACAGCTATGTAGTATCTTTCCCGGAGTATAGTCAGTTGTATGTGGAGTTGTTCCGTAATCTTTATAGTGATGAGGACAGCAAGGAGCGCGAGAGTGTGCTGGCAGTGTACAGTCACCTTTATACATATAGTTCGGATCGGGAGAAGAATAATGATATCCTGAAAAGTGCACTGCATACGTCAAGATCCCTGCTTCAGATGTTGGCAAATATGCAGGAAGGGATGCGCGGATATTTTGATGAATTATCGAGCCAGCGAAGTTTTTTAGGAATCCAGGAAGTTCTTGTAAAGGAAATCAACAATAGTGACAGCCAAAAATATGCGATTTTGACGACAACCGACAGCTTTTATCGTTACAAGGAAGCGGTCAAAGAGCTGATAGAGAAGAATCTTGGGGAAAATGAGACAAGGCGCGAAGGTTTTGTGGAAAAGCTCATGGATATTCAAGTTCAGCTGGCGCGAGAGGAGCAGGAGAAGTCTGAAGAACGAAATGTGCAGAATAAGCTGAGCATTCAGCGTTACCGTCTGGAGCGGGCAGTGAAGCTCTGTGACGAAGCGAATGAAATGTTGTACCGCATTTCCAGAGAGTTTGATGCCATTGAGCGAAGATACAATATGCTGATTGAGCAGAAGACTGTATTTGCAAGCCGGGCTGCTGCGAGAATCCGGTATATTTTGATGGAAGGCGCGGTCGAGGAAGATCAGACAATTGCCTTTGTAAATCTTTTGACTCAGAGTGAAAAACGTGATGAAATTTTGGACAAGCTGTCGCAGAAAATGAAGCTGACCGAACCATACCGTGTGATGAATGAAAAGAGTCTGTATCAGAGACGGGACCGGAAAAAAGAAGCATTTGTACCGCAGGCGGTGACAGAGGTAACAGAACAGGCAGATTCGGAAGAAATGAATGAGTATGTTCTGAAGCCGCTTTACACGCAGAAGGAAATCCGAGAGTTCCGGAAACAAAACGAGCAGGATGGAAACTTTATTGTGACGAAAGACACAGTAAAATCCATGGAAGATCTGGAAAAGCTGTTTCTTGTTTGGCAGGATGCTACGGAAGTTGCGGAAGGAACGGAAGAGATTGAGGTCGGAGAAGAGCTTGAGAACGAGATTGGTCTGAGATTCTCTAAGCTTGTGATTAAAAAATCTCAGTAATCATCAGGTAAAATATCATAGATGGGGGCTTGTGCCCCAACATCATAATAAGAAAGACAAGGATAAGGAAAAATATATGGTAAATTATATGGAACAATTGTCTGTGACGGAGACGGAGAATCTGAAGAAAACCATTTCCGCGCTGTTTCGGCAGACATGCATTTTACAAGTAAAATACGATCCGGTCACGCTGACGCCGAGGGATAACCTTCACTATGAAATCTGTGTGAGACACCGGAAATTTATAGAAGACTATCTGTCCGTACTTGGGTGCGAACTGGTATACGACCCGCAGGAACACATTTTCAGGCTGACAGGGGAAGGCGTGGCTGTGGAACGTTTGAATGTGACGGCTACGAAGATCATTCTTCTTATTAAAATAATCTATCGGGATAAGATTCTCGGGGAAGGTCTGAATGCGACTGTGACGAATCTGGCGGAGATCCGTGAGTATGGAAAGAACACGAATCTGATCCATGAGAAGCTGACTATGGCAGAGTGGAAAGACGCGCTGTATGTTATGAGCAAGCATCAGATCATCGAGGTGCCGGGCGCGATCCAGAACGTAGAAGATCAGACAAAGATTTACATTTACAGCACAATTAATCTGTATTGCAGTGGTGTAGATATTCAGGCATTGATAAAAGAATACGTTGATGAGGAAGGCGGTGCAGAAGTTGAAGCAGGCGAAGAAGATATTTACAAGAATGCTGATGAATAATTGGGGCGGTGTCAGCCACAAGGTCATGGAGTTCCATGAGTATGTGAATCTGTTCAGTGGTAAGAGTGGCTCTGGAAAATCAACAGTTATGGATGCCATTCAAGTCGTTCTGTACGGAAGTATTTCCGCTACATTTTTAAATAAGGCGGCGGACGATGCGAAGAACCGCCGAAGTGTGCTCAGTTACCTGCGAGGTGCGCAGAAAGACGGCTCTTACAATCGTGATGGACAGGACTTCTGCTCTCAGATCGTACTGGAGATATTTGACACCGGAACGAAGGTGAGCACTTGTATCGGTGTTGCATTCGAAGTTGGAAAAAATGATACCGATATCCGGAAGTATACATTTTTCAGCCACTCCGGGAAAATTCCGGAGGACGAGTATCTGACGGAGAAAGGTGTGCCATATACAATTGCAGCACTCAGAAAGCTTGTGGAAAAGCGGGTGGATTCTTCGGACAATCGTGGACGAGGTGATGTGAATCGTCTTTATCCGTCAAAAGAGGCATATCTGAAAACGGTTTATGATGTGATCTTTGGATATGTGGAGCCGGGGCGCATGATGACCATGGAAAAGAGTGCGATTGCCCTTCGCATGACAAATGGAACGGGTCAGTTTATCCGTGATTATATGTTCCCGAAGAGTAAGGAGGACACGGTTTCGACCATCAGTGACCAGCTTGGTGCGTACCGTGAGATCAAAGAGCGTGTGGAAGACCTGGAGAATCGGATCCATCTTCTGGATGAGATCAGCCGGCAGAATCTGGCACTTCAGACGACGCGTGCGGATAAGATCCATGTGGAACAGGTGTTAAAATATATTGATATTGAAAGCTTCAAGACGAAGATTGAGGCAAGAAGTCAGGATCTTATGGATATCAATGAGAAGATTCGTACCAGAGAAAAACAGCAGAATGAGAATAATGAGAAAAAGACACAGCTTACGAACGCACTTGTTGAGGTAGAAGCGGAACTAAAATCCAGTGATTATGGTCAGAAGGAGAAGGAGCTGAAGAGTCTTAAGGAAACCATCAAGCTTCTGGCCCGCAACAGTGAGCAGTGGCGAGAGGTTGTAAAAGGACTTGTCCGCTGGGAGGAAGATGAAGAGATCAGTGCCTATGTGAGCAATCCGGCACTTCAGAGAATTGATGAGATCAAGTCGGGAAATGTTTCAAAGGAAGCAATTGAGAAGCTAAAGAAACAACTAAGTGACGCGCTGGAGAGCATTAATGAAGAAGTTGATGAAATCGGTACAAGAATCAGTCAGAACCGCAAGGATTTGAAAGAGAAAAAGGAAATGGTGGAGGATCTGAAAAACGACCGCAAACCGTACCGAAAAGAGTTGAAACAGGCAAGGCAGGAGTTACAGAACCGTCTGAGCACACAATATGGAAGAACCATTCACGTCAACATTTTCGCAGACCTTTTTGATATTACAGATGAGAAGTGGAAAAATGCGATTGAAGGTCGTATGGGGCGTGTGAAACACAGTCTTGTGACCGCACCGGAGTACGCCCTTGATGCAGCGAAAGTATTTCGTAAGCTTCAATATCTTGGTGGGATTGATGAAGTAGATCTGTTAGATACGGCCGCAATTGTGAAGTCCGAGCCAAAAGTTCATGACAATTCAATCTATGAGGCTGTTCATGCAGAAGAACCATACGTGGACCAGTGCCTGCGCCGTTATCTCGGAAGAATTGCCAAATGCGAGACAGAGGAAGAACTCCGTGCCTCCGGAAATGGTGTGACAGCCGACTGCTATTCCTATAATAATTACATTTTCCGTCATCTGAAGAAAAATGATTACGAAAAATATGCCTGCATTGGAACGAAGGTTTCTAAGGCAAAGCTTCATGAAATGGAAGATGAGGTTCTGAAGCTGAGTGAAGAAGTATTGCAAGATCAGCAGATGCAGCAAAGCCTGAAAGCAGCCCAGGGATTTGAGCGGCTGAACCAAAGCACAGATCAGATTCTGCATCTGGCCGGGGCGGGAGAAGAACTGCAGGCATTTTACGAGAAACAGGATCAGTTGGAGAAGGAACTGCGAGAGCTTCGCGAAGGAAGCAGAACTGCGGAACTCAATCAGCAGAAGACAGAATTAGAAGTAAAAATCCAGGAAATTGAGAAGATATCTGAACAGCTTCAGAAAGAAATACTGGGCTATGCCAAGACACAGGGACAGGCAGAGCAGGATATCGTGAATTTCCAGAATCGTATGGATTTCCTGATGCAGGGATTTGTACTGAATGAAGAACTGCAGACTGAAGTCCAGGAAGCATTAAAGATACAATCTGAGCAGACATACCGACGTAAGAAAAGTAAAGAATCTGAAGAGCTGATGAAGCAGGAAGAGGAAGTACGTGATCTTCTGACCCGTGCGAGAAATCAGTTCAATCAGGCATATCCATCCTATGGCCTGACAGGTGTAGAACACGAAAATGTTTCTTATGACAGGATTTTGAATCAATGCAGACAGGACTTTGAGCCGAAGTATAAAGATGAATTTCAGAAACAGTATGATCTGATCTACCATACGCTTCGTGAAAATGTAATCGCGACGATCCACGGTGAAATCAAAGCGGCATACCGTCACAGGAAAGAAATCAATCGTATGCTGGCAAAGATTAAATTTTCTGACAGTATTTACCAGATTGATATTCTTCCGGCAGAAAATGAAAATGGACAGTTCTATGAGATGCTGATGGCACCGGAATTGGACAGCAAAGTGCTGGACGATGATGGCTTCGACGGACAGATCACGCTTGGCGAAGACACATTTTATCAGAAGTACGAGCAACAGATCCTGCGCCTGACAGAGAAATTCATGCCTCCGAAAGACGAAGATGCCAAGTCCTTAAGCCAGCATCGTCAGCAGATGGAGCAGTACGTGGATTACCGGAATTATCTGACCTTCAGTATGTACGAACGAGTGGAAGATGAAGATGGAAATGTGAAAAAAAATGCGGTCGATGACATGGCAGGGCGTGATTCCGGAGGAGAAGGACAAAATCCGAAATATGTAGCACTTCTGGCTGGATTTGCAATGCTTTATATGCAGCAGACAAACCGCGATTCCAAGATAAGACTGGTACTTTTGGATGAAGCATTTTCCAAAATGGACAAAGAACGAAGCGAAGTCTGCCTGCACTACGCAAGAGAACTGGAATTACAGTTGATTGTGTGCGTACCGGACGAGCGGCTGCAGTCCTTGATCCGAAATGTGGACAGTGTGTACGGATTTAGAAGATATCAGAATCAGGTAAGTATGATGCATATCGATAAAGGAGAATATCTGGATATGATTGAGGGGAAGATTTGACTCGCATGAGTCAAACCTTCCCTTGAAACTTTCCCGCTAATACGCATTTTTAATTTGCTTCTGTAGAATTTCAAATGGCGCCGGTCCGGTATCGAGGATGCATTGGTGGAACTGATTCTGGGTGAAATCATCTCCCCAGGTTTTTATTGCCAGTTTCTTTAATTCCAGAAATTCCACGTATCCGATGTAATATTTGAGATAATTGCCGGGATCTGCGACAATCAGATCAAAAATGTCCTCGATTGTCTTTTCATTCGTGATTCCATAGGTTCGGAAAAAGGCAACTGTTTCAGCAAGAGTCCAGCCGTCATAGTGGATGCCCATATCGGCGAGGGCGTAAAGTCCGAGAATGACGGAGGCATTATGTTGGAGAAGTGTTGCCATATCGTGAGAAAGCGGGGAATAGTAATAACTCAGCATTTCACAATATGTAGCCCAACCTTCGGTATATCCGCCAAATGACAGAAGATCTCGAATCGGAGGGTGTTTGGTGGCGGAGTAGTAGACCGTCTGATATAAATGCCCCGGATAACCTTCGTGTGCCAGAGTTGTAAAGAGAGTCAGGTCATCAGAAATGTGTCCGGGATTAATATAGATGACATTTTCGCCACTGTTATCAATTGGCGGAATCATGTAAAAAGCAGGACTTAAATATTCTTCCATAGCTTCCTGAACATATTTTATTTCGAAAGAAACTTTTGGAGGTTTTGGGAATGAGCCGGATATTTTATCTTGCAGCGTATTTAAAATGTTGACCGGATCATCGGAAGAAAATTCGGTACCGTGACCTTTGAATAAATCAGAAGCTGCTCCCGGCGTGGTACCTTGTACAGAGCCAGAATGAGCTTCAGAGTTCTTATGGAAACTGGAATTGTTTAATAATTTCTGCATCGTTAGCAGGTCACTTTGAATTTGTCTTTGTGCAAGTTTCTGAAGCTGTGGAATGGTTCTGGCAGAACCGGTCTGTTCTTTTACTGAGAGTTCATAATATTTTTTTCCATCAGGAAGATAACAGAGTCCCCGTTTGTTGTTTCCGGTATCACGAAGATTTTGGAGTCCGTCACTAAGAAAAGTGAACGCCGGAAGAACGTAATTTAAAACGGCGTCACGATTTTGTTTCTTATAATCTTCAGAAGTTACAGCAGGCAAATTCAAAGCGTCAATTTTAGAATCAAATGTGGCATAAAGATAGTTATTTTTCATGGTGGCAAATGTCTGACATTCCGTGATAATGTCGTCGGCGACGTAGGAAGCCATGAAAAGTCCGGCGTTGCTTTTTGCTTTCTCAAATGTGAGAATAGATTGGAAATAATCGGGAATGGTAGTCAGAAGTTTCAGGTAAGTGTCAATATCGTCAGTATTATAAAAACGATATTCTGACAGAAGAATAGGAAGCTGTGCCTGAGTACCGGTAAGTGGTGTGAGAGGTTCTTCATATAAAAGATACGGCCCCATTTCCAAAGAAGAGGTATAAGAGTGTTCAAGAATGTCGTAAGTCAGCTTATTATAATCAGACAGCTTGTTCCGTTTGAACTGATGAAGGCTTGCAAGAGCATTTTCCGCAGAAGCACATATAAGCGCCGAGTCTGTTCCGGCGTATCCACAAGAGACAGGTGGATTTTGAATTCCATAAGATTCCGGATCTTTTACTGTGTAATGAAGCGTGATCGTATTCGCAGACACCTCCTGCCTAAATAGTTCCTCCACGTATCGGTCGAAGCGGGAATTCATATCCAAAGCTGAAGTTCCACCAACTATCGCACTTAGAAGCAGCGCAAAAATCAGCAGGCCGGACATAAAACCAACCAATAGAAAGTGCCGTTTTTTATAAAGAGACATACAAAGAATCCTTTCAGTGCCTTTCTATAATATTTATGAACAGAGTTCGGAGAAAATGTGTTATCATGGAATACATGACATAGAAAAAATGCCGAGGCATTCTTGAAAAAAGTGATTTTTGTAAAATGTGTAGTGAATTTACAGAAAATCACATTTGAAAGGAGTTAGAAAATGCAGCTAACACATTTTGATGAAAACGGAAAAGCAATCATGGTCGATGTTACGGAGAAAAATGACACAGTCCGGGAGGCTACGGCAAAAGGACGCATCCTGGTGAGCAAGGAAGTCTACGATGCGATTGAAGCCGGAACAGTCGGAAAGGGGGACGTGCTCGGAGTGGCAACAACTGCCGGAATTATGGGTGCAAAGAGAACTTCCGAACTGATTCCGATGTGCCATATTCTTCCAATCACAAAATGCCGTGTGAATTTCGAGATGAAACCAGAGGAATGTGCAATTGACTGTTATTGTACAGTAAAAGTGACCGGGAAGACAGGCGTGGAGATGGAAGCCCTCACAGGTGTCAGTGTGGCACTTCTTACTGTATACGATATGTGTAAAGCCATCGATAAATCTATGGAAATCGGAGAGATTTATCTTTGTCATAAAAGTGGCGGAAAAAGTGGTGAGATCAGAAACGAAAAGATTGACGGTCAGAAAGCAAGACCGTGCCAGAACTAGGGAAGTTAGGGGAGAGCTAAATTCGTTGACAAATAAGAGGTTATTGCTATAATAATTTTATTACATATTAGAAATGGTGGGACAGATGAAGATAGGCGCAGTAATATTGGTGGCCGGAGTCGGGATACCAGATGAGGAGATGGAAAAGTTTCTTGAGATGAAGAGACCGACCATTTTCGAACAGATGATTGTAAGCTATCAACGTGCGGGTGTGGCAGACATTGCTCTGGTCACACGGGATGGAATGGCAGATAAGATAGAGCAGACATTGCATCGTCGCGGGGTTACATTTTTGGATATAGAGTCAGATTCCTTTGATTTAGCAGTTCTGAAGGGACTTTCTTATCTATCGGATACATGCGAACGTATTTTTGTCGGAGATATTCGTTTTCCTTTTTTTCAACCGGATATATTGGTAATGATGCAGAAGCGTCAGGCAGAATTGCTTGGTGCAGTATATGGAGGTATGTTTGGCGACTTGATCTGTACCAGTCAGGCATGCGCAAGAAATATCTGCAAAAAACTGGAACAACAGATTGAAGAGAGCGCAGAGATGGCAGAAGGAACCGTCAGAAGTACCGGTGTGGCGGCTTTCTGGAAGCAGTTCGGTTATCGGATCGCGCATATAGAGGTTGAGAATGAAGGGATTCTTGTGAAGGTGACATCGGCACAGGAATATGAAGAAAGACGGCAGATATTTGCAGAGAAGCAGATACGAGGTCATGTGAAAGTAAGCCTTGCAGTGAATCGTTCTTTTTTTGGACCGGGTGTTGCAACACTTCTGACTCAGATCGATCGTCTGGGTTCTGTGCGGGAGGCCTGCGCAAAGACCGGTATGTCTTACAGTAAAGGCTGGAAGCTCATCCATACAGCGGAGGAAGAGACTGGCTGGAAGATCGTGGAGCGCATGAGCGGTGGAAAGAATGGTGGCGAAGCCTATATAACTGAGCGTGGGCATATGCTTCTTGAAAAATATGAACTTTACAGGGAACGTGTTGAAGCGGCAGCTCAGGACATTTATAAAGATGTTTTTCAAGACGGTGAATTATTTTAATTAAGTCGAAAGCACTTCTACAGGGGACGAGTAGCTAATCTGTACATGATTAGCTGCTCGTTTTATGAGAAAAGGGGTAGATGATTACAGAGTGCTATAAAGAATTTTCACCATCCCATACAATGGATTTATAGCGATCAGGATCGGTATCGCCTTCTGTGACGAACATTAAGACTTTGGAATTAGCATCTAACTCAAGTTCTTCACGAAGTTTTTTGTAGTCATCATTTTTCATAATGTTGTAGAGAAGTCCCATAGTGACAGCTCCGGATTCTCCTGCCGTTACAGGAACGTCACCTTTAATCGGCGCAGCAAGGAGCCGCATACCTTTTGCGGTTACCCAATCAGGGCAGGATACAAATGCATGAACGTGATTGCGGAGGATGTCCCAGGAGATTGTACTTGGCTCGCCACATGCGAGACCATTCATTAGTGTCAGCATTTCTCCGTCAACAAAACGCACATTGCCATCACCGGCAGAGGCGCTCTTAAAGAGACATGCAGCAATACTTGCTTCAACAACCACAACTTTAGGCTCATTTCCTTTGTAGCGATTTGCAAAGTATCCTTGAATAGCACCAGCCAAAGAACCTACACCAGCTTGGACAAAGATATGTGTAGGGCGATCACAGCCATATTCTTCCATTTGTTCATCTGCTTCATAAGCCATTGTACCGTAACCCTGCATAATCCAGGTAGGGATTTCTTCATATCCATCCCAGGCGGTATCTTGAATGATGACACCATTTGGATCGTCATTTGCTTCAGCTGCAGCTTTTCTTACGCAATCATCATAGTTTAATTCTTCAATTGTTGCAGTTGCATGTTCGGCAAGAACATGATTCAAACGCGTTTGAGTAGTACCGAATGGCATATGGATGACACATGGCTGATGAAGGCGGTTACATGTCCATGCAACACCACGTCCGTGGTTACCGTCTGTAGCGGTGTAAAATGTAATAGATCCAAGTTCTTTTTTTAATTCATCAGAAGTCAGGATAGAGTAAGGAAGATCGCTGACATCTTTTCCAGTTTTCTGTGCAATATATTTCGCAATTGCATAAGATCCACCAAGTACTTTAAATGCGTTCAGTCCGAAACGATAAGATTCATCTTTTACAAATACATTTTTTAGACCAAGATATTCTGCCATATGATCAAGCTTTGCAAGTGGAGTACGGTTGTACTGTGGAAAACTTTCGTGGAAAGTACGCACTTTTTTTGAAATATCAGGTGATAAGTAAGCGAGGTTTTTATCCTCTGTTTTTGGAAGGGTATTGGCTACCCATTTGATTTGTTCCATTTTATTTTTCTCCTTTCAATGTAACATCGTATAAAACAAAAAAAAGTTCATCGGCCTTTCAAAAAGGTCGACAAACTTTAAATTCTATTAACAATGTACACTTATGAGAGATATTTGTCAATACATTTTCTTGTATAAGTGTTAAGATTAAGACGATATACTTGACAAAAAGGCAAATATTATGTAGGGTATGAAAAAACGGAAAAGGAAGCTGCTCATATGAGAATATTAATACGAGGAGCCGGAGATTTAGCGACTGGTATTGCTTATCGTTTACATAAAAGTGGTTTTGAAGTCATTATGACAGAAACCGAGATTCCATTGACTGTAAGACGTACAGTTGCATTTTCCAGGGCGGTATATGAAGAAAAAGCACAGGTAGAAGATGCTATCGCAGAATTGATTAACACACCGGGTGGGATTGATGAAGTTTTGAAAAGAGGGAATATGCCGGTGATTGTTGACCCGAAACTAAAATATCTGAAAGAGTATCAGGCAGACGTGATCGTTGATGCAATATTAGCAAAGAAAAACTTAGGAACTACGATCCATGACGCAGAATTTGTTATTGGCGTCGGACCTGGATTTACAGCAGGAGAGGACTGTCATGTAGTAGTTGAGACGCAGAGAGGTCATATGCTTGGCAGAGTGATTCATGAAGGAAGTGCCATTCCGAACACAGGAATACCAGGAGTCATCGGAGGTTATTCTATTGAACGCATTATCCGTGCTGTGGCAGATGGGCTTTATGAGCCGGTGGTACAGATTGGAGACCGGGTAGAAAAAGATGAGATTGTTGCTTATAGTGGTGGGAAACCAGTATTTGCTCTGATGGGAGGAATTGTGCGAGGTATGCTGCAATCAGAAGTTCGTGTACAGACCGGAATGAAGTGTGGAGACATTGATGCCAGATGTGAAGTGGAATATTGCTATACGATATCTGATAAGGCAAGAGCAATCGGAGGAGGCGTCCTGGAAGCAATTATGGAATATTTTAACAAGCATGGCAGAAAAATGTAGACTACAATGGAAATATAAAAAATATTGTGAATTTTTAGTATTATATTGACAATGTTGAGAAAATTGTTATAATAGTGACAAGAAAAAAGACAAAGAGGTTTGTCGACCTTTAGAAAAAGGTCGGGAAATCTCTTTTTTATCTTATTAGTGGAGTGCAATTAGTATTAGATGAATAAGAGTTTGGCGACCTTTAAAAAAAGGCCGCTGAACTCTTATTGTTTTTTTGGAGGATGGCAGATGGCAACAGTAGTATTAAGAGGGTCGGCGCTCATGACTGGTCATGGACTGGAAAAAGAGTGGGGGCTTAAGATGGAGAATGGCAGAATCTCGCAGATTGGACCTAATAAAGAATTGATTGTGCAAGATCAAGATCAAGTCATGGAATTGAAAGGACAGATAATTCTTCCGGGATTTGTTAATGGACATAACCACATGTATGGATTTTTATCTCATGGTATTACAGCAGATGCCATGGTAACTGAATTTGAAAGTTTTCTGGATGATTTCTGGTGGCCATATGTGGAAGATCGTATAAACCATAAGCTGGTGGAAGCAACTACAGCATGGGCGTGTGTAGAGATGATTGACAGCGGAGTCACATCATTTGTAGATATTTTGGAAGGACCAAATTCTATTCCGGAAGTATTGGAAGTTGAACGAAAAGTTGTTGAAAAATCGGGGCTTCGTGGACGTCTTTCTTTTGAAGCATGTGAGCGTGTGAGCAAAGAAAATGGACAGCTTGGACTTCAGGAGAATATAGAATTTGTAAAAAAGTATAATCATCCAGGAGAACTTGTTCAGGGACTGAACTCTATTCATACACTATTTACATGCTCTAAGGAATATGTAAAACAGGCAAAGAAACTGTCAAAAGAGAATGATTGCCAGACACACATGCATTTAAGTGAGAGTGTGTTTGAGCCAAACTGGTGCCGGGAGCATTATGGAAAGAGCCCTGTAGAGATTTATGATGAGCTTGGATATCTGGATGAGAATATTCTTGCATCACAGGTCGTACAGGTATCTGACCATGAGTTGGATATTCTTGCAAAACGAGGAGTAAGAGTAGTCTCTATGCCAATCTCAAATTGTGAAGTAGGAGGCGGTTTTGCACCACTTACAAAGATGTTGGATAGAGGTATGACGGTCGGACTTGGAACAGATGGATATGTAAATAACTTCTTTGAAGTCATGCGGGGTGCATTTCTGATGCACAAGGCAAATCAACAGGATCCTCAAGTGATGCCGGCAAAGAAAGTTTATGAAATGGCGACTAGTATGGGTGCACAGGCAGCTGGAATTCCAGAGGCAGGTGAACTGAAAGTCGGAAATGTAGCAGATGTGATTACAGTTGCAATGGATCAGCCGACTCCGGTCAATGAACATAACGTGTATGATCAGTTAGTTTTATTTACAAATCCGGAGATGGTAAAAAATGTATTCGTAAATGGAAAATGTTTGAAAAAAGACGGTGTGATTACGGTCATTGATAAAGAGGCTGCGAAACATACACTCAGAGATATAACTGAAAAATTCTGGAATGTAAGGGAGGCAAACGTATAATGGCAGGAAAAAAGAATTTCTGTGAAATCCATCAGTCAAAACCAAGGATTGACGGAGTAGAAAAAGTATCAGGTAAAGCAGTTTATGCCGGAGATATGTATATGGAGAATATGCTTTATGCCGGAGTGTTAAGAAGCCCTTATTCCAGTGCAAAGGTTGTAAGTATCAAGGCGGATAAGGCAAGGCAGATTGAAGGTGTAGAAGCAGTAGTGACATGTAACGATATTAAGAAAACGAAAAGTTGGGCAGGGTATATGTATCTGACAAATCATATACGCTACGAAGGAGATTGTGTGGCAATGGTGGCGGCAAAGAGTAAGATGCTTGTAGATGAAGCTTTGGAGGCAATCGAAGTCGAGTACGAAGAGCTTCCGGGTGTGTATACCATTGATGATGCATTGATAGAAGGAGCTCCGCTTGTTCATGAAGAATATAAGAATAACATTTTTACAGATTCATATTACCCGATCCGTAAAGGAGATGTAGAGAAAGGATTTGCAGAGGCAGATGTGATTCTGGAGAGGGAATATAGGACACAGTATATTGAGCATTCTTATATTGAACCAGAGGCAGCACTGGCATTCCAGGATCCGAACAGTGGATTGATGACAGTGTACGCATCTGCACAAAATCCATTCTTTACTAGGCGTTATATTGCAGATATCCTTGGAATTCCGTTAAATAAAGTAAGACTTGTTCAGGCAATCTTAGGCGGATCTTTTGGTGGAAAGGAAGAAGGAGTAGGACTCGTATCAGCAAGAGCTGCATATCTGTCGTGGATTACAAAAAAACCTGTAAAGTTAGTATTTTCACGTGAAGATTCATTTTTAGAGAGTTCTAAGAGGCATCCGTTCCGTCTCCGCTATAAGATTGGAGCAAAGAAAAATGGAAAGATTGTTGCATTTGAAGGAGAACAGGTAGATAACTGTGGCGCATATAACAATCAGACACAGTTCATGAACTCCAGAGCAAGTATACATTCTTCCGGACCTTATGAAATTGAACATATCAAGACAGATACTTATGGAGTATTTACAAATAATATCCATTCCGGAGCTATGAGGGGGTATAGTTCACCTTCTTTGATTTTCGGACAGGAACAACTGATTGAAGAACTTGCAGAAACACTTGGAATCGATGAAGTTGAAATCCGAAGAATAAATTGTCTGAAAGATGGTTCTCTGACTACAACTGGCGTTCCGGTACATCATGTAATTTTACAACAGATTATGGATGAGACAGTGGAAGAGACAGATTATGTAAGTAAGCATGCAAAGTATCAGAAACAGACAGATACATTTAAACGAAAAGGAATTGGGATGGCAATCTGTTATCGCGGATGCGGACTTGGAGCAGAGTCTCCGGATGCATCCGGCTGTATGATGATCGCCAACGAAGATGGAAGTATCAGTATTACATCCGGACTTGCAGAGAATGGTCAGGGACTAAAAACAGCATATGCACAGATTGCAGCAGAGGCACTTGGTGTTCATTATGAAGATGTGCAGTTTCCGCAGATTGACTCATTTGCTATCGCAGACAGTGGAATGACAGTTGCATCAAGAGGAACGGTCATGGGAGCACAGTCTGTGCGAAAAACTGGAGAAAAACTTAAGAAAATCATGATCCAAAATACGATTGATCTGAAATGTCTTCCATTAGATGGAACGAAGTATTCATATGACACGATCAAACCGGAAGATATTGAATTAAAGGGAGCAAAATTTTATCTGAAAGAAGATCCGAAAATCAGTGTTCCGTTTTCACAGGTAACAGGAACAGCAATATGGGCAGGAAAACAGATGGCAGCTTATGAGTGGTTCATGCCTCAACAACTGGATCAGGATCATCATACTGGCCAGGGAAATGCTTTCCCGACATTTTCATATGGCTGTGTCATTGCAGAAATTGAAGTAGATATGAAGACTGGCTATGTAGATGTGCAGAAAGTAACTTCCAGTCATGATGTAGGAACTGCTATCAATCCGGCACTGATTAAAGGTCAGATTTACGGAGGCATTTTGATGGGTCAGGGATATGGCGTAATGGAAGATGTAGCTCCGAGTAATGGAAGAGTGAAAAAACGGAATTTTGATTCTTATATTATTCCGACATCTATGGATGCACCGGAAATGAAGGTCAATATTTACGAATCGGATGATCCGGCAGGAACTTTTGGGGCAAAGAGTGTTGGAGAGCCTTCCACAGAGGCAGTTGGAGCAGCAATTGCAAATGCTGTTTACAATGCTACGGGACGCAGAATTCGTGAGAATCCATGCGATTTGGAAACAGTTTTACTTGGAAAAAAATTAGGTTAGGGGGAATGGATTGATGTTTCAGTATAATTATGAGCGGGCTAAAACGATTCAAGAAGTATGTGAGACCCTTAAGAAATATAATGGTCATGTAGGAATTGTTGCCGGCGGCACTGATATTATGGTGCAGATCAGGGAAAAAGATCAAAGGTGGAAGGATATGGAATGTCTTTTGGATATTTCATACCTGAAGAAAGAACTTGGCTATATAAAAGAAGAGGGACAGGAAATTCATATTGGTGCACTCAATACACATACAGAGTTGGAGAATTCCCAGATCATCCGGAAGTATCTTCCATTTCTAAGTGAAGCATGCAGTACTGTTGGCTCTCCGCAGATCCGCAATCGAGGAACAATCGGAGGAAGTATCTGCAATGCTTCCCCGGCAGCAGATCCTCTGACACCGCTGATTGCAGCAGACGCAGAGATTATAATTGTGGGATTGAACGGAGAAAGAAGGAAAGCGCTGGTTGACTTTTATATTGGAAAAGGAAAGGTAGATTTAGGAGAAGGAGAGTTTGTAAAAGGATTTGTTGTACAGAAATTCCCAGAAGGAATTGTGACGAAATTTGGAAAGCTTGGAAGAAGAAAAGCTCTTGCAATTTCCAGATTAAATGTTTCAGTGGCGTTGAAGATAGATGGAGCGGGAGTGATAACATTTGCAAGGATGGCGCCTGGCTGTATCTTTGCTACGCCAGACAAAGTGAAGAAAGCAGAAGAACTACTAGTCGGTCAGAAGGTGTCTGAGAAACTTTTTGAGGCTGCAGGAAAAATAGTATCCCAGGAAATGATTGGGCGCACGGGAGTCCGCTGGTCTACACAGTACAAACAGCCCGCAGTTGAAGGAATTGTAGAAGAAACATTAATAGAAGCAGCGAAAAAGGCGGTGAGTAGATAGTGAGTATGGAAAAAATAACCGTTCGGTTTACATTAAATAAAGAACCGGTTGAGGTTGAAGTCTACCCGAATGAAAGACTTTTGGATGTGTTAAGAGATGACTTGCATCTGACTGGTACAAAAGAAGGATGTGCGGTAGGAGAATGTGGCGCATGTACAGTGATTCTAGATGGAAAAGCAGTGACTTCCTGCCTTGTTCCGATTGGGTCTGTAGAAGGAAGAAAAGTCGTCACCATCGAAGGAGTCGGAGCAAACGGACATTTGGATCCAATTCAGAATGCGATTTTGAAGAATCACGCATTACAATGCGGTTTCTGTACTCCGGGCTTTATTATGAGCGCAAAAGCACTGTTAGATGAAAACCCGGATGCGACTATTCAGGAAATTCGCCGGGCAATATCCGGTAATCTGTGCAGATGTACAGGATATGAGCAGTTGACGATTGCAATCTATGAGGCAGCGCAGGAATTGAAAAAAGCAGATAATACAAAAATATAAGATATGTAGCAGGAAGGAGAAAGTTTATGTTTGATAAGGAAAAGTTAGAAGGAGCAGATATTGGAATTGATTTTTGTGGGTATCATCTGCAGAGCCCATACATATTATCCTCCGGGCCACTGACCTATGGATCAGAGGGGATGATCCGTGGATACAAAGCGGGATGTGGTGCGGTTGTAACAAAGACAATCCGTAAAGAGGCAGCTATCAATCCAGTCCATCATATGGGGACAGTGAATCAGGACTCCCTGATCAATTGTGAAAAATGGGCAGATTCTGACAGACAACAGTGGTATGACAAAGAGATTCCAGAAGCTGTAAAAGCAGGAGTCATTGTAATTGCAAGTGTAGGGCATACACTTGGTGAGGCCAAGGAAATCGTAGAAGAGGTAGAAAAGGCCGGTGCACATATGATTGAGCTTGTATCTTATACAGAAGATACATTAATTCCGATGCTGGATTATACAAAAGCACATGTAAAGATTCCGGTAATTTGTAAATTAAGCGGTAATTGGCCAGATCCTGTAGGAACAGCAAAGCTTTGCCTGGAACACGGTGCAGACGGGCTATGTGCAATTGATTCTATCGGACCAACACTGAAAATTGATATAAAAAAAGCGAGACCAGAGCTGATGAGCGGTGATGGATATGGCTGGATGACAGGAGCAGCCATGCGTCCGATTTCTATGAGAATTAACTCAGAAATTGCAAGGAATACACCAGAATTAAGAAATCTATATGCTTCCGGTGGAGTTATGAGTGCAGACAATGCAATTGAGTATATGATGGCAGGCGCTATGGGAGCAGGAGTTTGTACAGTCGGCATCTTAAAAGGCGTGAATTATATTGAAAAAATGTGCTACGATCTTTCTAAGAGACTGAAAGAGTTAGGATATGATTCCGTTGCGGATGTAAACAGAGCAGCACTTCCAAACTTCCCGAAAAAGGAATATGTTTCCAAATTGGATTTTCATTTCCAGCCGTTTAAGGAGGATGGAAAGAAGCTATGTGTTTCCTGCGGAAAATGTGTGAATGCATGTTGCTATGAAGCGAGAAAGCTGGCTTTCCCGGAGATGACTGTAGATCAGGATAAATGCAGATATTGCGGATTATGTGTAGATGTCTGTCCGACAGGGGCACTGACTGCAGACCGCGCACCACAGACAGCCGAAGATCTGGAACTGGAGAGAATGTCGAAAGAGTTTTATGAGTCAGTAAAATAGATGGAGGATAATCCTCCACTTTCAAATATCATGAAGATATATAATCTTTCATACTAAATTTTAAGGAGGACGAAGAAAGATGTTAAGTAAAGAAAGAGAAGAGAAGCTGATAACATTTACACAAAAGATGATTCAGGCAAAGAGTTACAGCGGACATGAGGACAAAGTAGTTGCTGAAATGAAGAAGTTTTGTGAGAAAGAAGGATTTACAGATATCCATGTTGATAAATATGGTAACTGTATCTGTCATATCAAAGGGAAAAAACCGGGACCAAAGATTCTGTTTGACGGACATATGGATACAGTACCTGTTCCAGATGAGACTGCATGGGATCATGATCCATTTGGAGCAGAGATTGTAGATGGTAAAATGTATGGAAGAGGAACATCCGATATGAAAGGTGCTCTTTCTGCTATGCTTGCAGCAGCAATTTACTATGCAGAAGATTGTGATTTTGATTTTGCCGGAGATATTTATGTTGCCGGAGTTGTTCATGAGGAGTGTTTCGAAGGAGTTGCCGCAAGAGAAATCAGTAAATATGTAAAACCAGATTATGTTATTATCGGAGAGGCTTCTCAGCTAAATCTTAAGATTGGGCAGAGAGGACGTGGAGAAATACAGATAGAGACATTTGGAAAACCAGCACATTCTGCAAATCCTGAAAAAGGTATTAACGCTGTATACAAGATGTGTAAAGTTATCGAGGAAATCCAGAAGATTGTACCTCCTACACAGCCAGTATTAGGCGATGGAATCCTTGAATTGGTAGATATTAAATCTTCACCATATCCAGGTGCCTCTGTTGTCCCGGATTACTGTAGAGCAACTTATGACAGACGTTTGCTTGTGGGTGAGACAAAAGAAGAAGTATTAGTTCCAATTCAGGCAGTGTTGGATAAAATGCAGGCAGAGGATCCACAGTTAAAAGCAAAAGTTTCTTTCGTAAAAGATCAGGAAAAATGTTATACTGGTGAGACGATTGAGAGCGAACGTTTTTTCCCAGGGTGGCTGTTTGATGAGAAAGAGGACTTCATTCAGAATATTTACAAAGAGGTCACGGCACTTGGACTTCATCCGACAATTACAAATTATAACTTCTGTACAAATGGAAGTCATTATGCAGGCGAGGCCGGAATTAAGACAATTGGTATTGGTCCTTCTCTGGAATCTTTGGCACATACAATCAATGAGTACATCGAGATTGAGCAGCTTGTGACAGTTACTCAGTGTTACTATGGGGCAATGAAAGCTCTGTTAAAATAAGGAAAAGAGGTTTTGAATATGCAGTTATTTGATTTACATTGTGATTCTCTCGTAAATTTTAAAACATTGCAATCAGATTTTCTTTGTGACAAGACCCAGTTCTCTTTAAGAGAACTGGGCAAATTTAAACGATTATGCCAGACTATGGCAGTCTTTATCCCTGATGAGATTCGAGGGGAAGAGGCAGTGGAGTATTTTAAAGTTCACAGAGATTATCTGAAAAAACTGACTAAAAAACAACCAGAATTGGCAGAACAGGCATATACAGCAGAGGATATTGAATGCATTACAAATGTTGGAAAATGTGCAGTGGTACTTTCAGTAGAAAGTGGTGCTGCGCTTGGCGGGAAACTTGAAAATGTAGATATGCTTGCTGACAGTGGTGTGAAGATGCTGACACTTGTCTGGAATGGAATCAATGAACTGGGATCTGGGCATAATACAGAGCAGGGTCTTACTGATTTTGGAAAACAGGTAATCCGAAAAATGGAAGAGAGAAAAATCATTGTAGATGTTTCGCATCTTAATGATCCTGGATTTGAGGATGTCTGCGAGATTGCAACAAAGCCATTTATTGCAACACATTCTAATTTGAGAGCAGTATGCTCTCATAGAAGAAATCTTACGGATGATCAGTTCAAAGAGATTGTTAGAAGAAAAGGGCTTGTAGGAGTGAACTTATTTGAAAATTTTCTTTCGGATGAACATGTTGGAGATTTAGATAGTCTGTATCGTCATGTATATCGTATGCTTGAACTTGGCGGAGAAGATATCATTGCATGTGGAAGTGATTTTGATGGTGCAGATATTGATGTTTCACTGGATACGCCAGCCAAATTTGCAGCATCTTCGGATTACCTCTTACAAAAAGGAATTTCCGAGAAAGTTTTGAATAAGATGTATTTCGAAAATGCATTAGAGTTTTTCCGCAAAAACCTATAGAAAAGGTGTGAAAAAATGTTAATAAAGAATGCTGTTCTTATCAATGAAAAAGAAAAAAGGAAATGTTCTGTACGGATTGCTGATGGGAAGATTAAAGAAATTGCCACACAGCTTGAGGCAGAAAAAGAAGAGCATGTAATCGATGCTTCCGGATATTATCTTCTACCTGGAGGCATTGATGTGCATACACATATTGAAATGCCATGTGGTAATCTTGTATCATCAGATGATTATGATGCGGGGACAAAAGCCGCAGTGTGGGGTGGAACAACGACAGTGATGGATTTTGCTGAGTATGATAAAGGAGAAAAATTGCAGGATGGACTTGATCGGTGGATGACCAAATCTGAAGGAAAGTCCTATTGTGATTACAGCTTTCATATGACAGTATCAGGATGGGATGAAACAACGGAAGAACAGATTCATAAGATTAAGTCTCAGGGTATTACATCATTTAAAGCTTATACGGCATATCAGGATGATATTGGTGTGAATGATAAAGAACTGTTCCGGATTTTGAAATGTATGAAAAAAATAGGTGGACTTCTGTGCGTACATTGTGAAAACGGACCGGTCTTAGAATGCCTGCAGGCAGATTTAAAGCATGTGAATCCGGGACGTATCCGGAATCATCCGGAATCCAGGCCCAATCTGGTAGAGAAAGAAGCTGTCTCAAGAGTGATTGATTTGGCAGCAATTGTAGATGTGCCGGTATATATTGTACATGTAAGTACAAAAGAGGCTGTTGAAGTTATCCGGAAAGCGAAAGCAAAAGGACAGAAAGTCTATGCAGAGACATGTCCGCAATATTTGCTGCTGGATGAGGAAGCTTATAATCTTCCTGGGTTCGAATCAGCAAAATATGTACTTTCACCACCATTGCGGAAAAAAGAGGATCAAAAAGCACTGTGGGAAGCCTTAAAAGATGGTACGATTGATGTAGTCTCTACAGATCATTGCTCTTTTAATTATCATGGACAGAAAGATTATGGAAAAGAGGATTTTACACAGATCCCAAATGGAATCCCGGGGATTGAAAATCGAATGAAGTTGATGCTTACCTATGGAATAAGACATGGAATAAGCCTAGAGAAAATAGTAAAGGTCTGCTCTGCGGCTCCGGCGAAAATCTTTGGACTCTATCCGAAAAAGGGAGTGTTGAAAATCGGAAGTGATGCAGATATGATTTTGATAAAACAGGAAAAAGCACACTCGGTTACATGGGCAGAACTGCATCAGCGTGTAGACTACACGCCATATGAAGGGATGGAAGAAGAATGGGAGATTCCATATGTTTTTGTACATGGAACGTGTGTAGTGAATCATGAAACCTGGAGTGGGAAAAAACATTTAGGGAGATTCCAAAAATGTATATAAAAATCGTTTAAAGATGAAGAATTGTGGAAATATACTGTATGTAACACGAATTGTTTTTGGAAAATTAACGTTTATTCATAAAAAACACACATTTAATCAGTGGTTAATCTGTAAATTATGATGAAAAATGTACAATATTTGCCAAAATATTGACAAAAAGAAATTAGATATATATAATAAGGGCAAATAAAAACAAGCACATATTGAGAATATAGATAATTTTATTTTCGGATTAATTAAGTCAGACAAAGGAGTTTGGTAACCTTCGTATAAAGGTTTCAGACTCTTTTTTGGACTTAATTATGTTCATACAGATAAGTTATTTGACGGTATGAATGTTGTAAGACAAAAGGAGTTTGGTAACCTTCGTATAAAGGTTTCAGACTCCTTTTTGTGTAAAAAAGTGCTTTTATATGGCTGTTGTCTCGCTATACGGATGTCTTAAGAACAAAGGTGTTCTTCTGACAGGCTCGTATGGATCGATGTTAGAATGGTGAATAAGGGTTTGGCGACTTATTATTAGAAGCTATGCCCTTTTTTTATAAATGCTGTTCTGTCAGGACTGAGAAGATCCTGCAGGAGGAATATTTGTTTTCAACTGGCTTTAACAGATATTTCAAACATGTATTCAGAAGAAAACAGGAGTCATGACCTGTTACATGTACACAAGTAGATAATTGCCGCGGAATTACTTTGTGTGAAACTACGAAGCCGGTAGTGGGACGGGAAGAAGGAACCTGGCCCTTATCTAGCGGAGGATAAAAATGAAAACAACAACTTCAAAAACTGCTCAAGTAAGCAGTGCAATTTATGAATTAAACGGAAAACCACCAATAACTCAGGCATTTCCACTTGGTTTGCAACAGCTGCTGGCTATGTTTGTAGGAAATATCGTGCCAATGTTACTGGTATCAGGCAGTGCAGGCTTATCTACTGCACAATCTACATTATTGCTACAGAGCTCACTTCTCGGAGCTGGTGTGGCAACACTGTTACAATTATTTCCATTGAAGCTGGGATATATCCAGACTGGCTCAGGCCTTCCAGTTATGATGGGACTGACGTATACATTTTTACCGATTTGTATTTCAGTATCTATCCAGTATGGACTGGCTGCATTGTTCGGAGCACAGCTGATCGGAGCATTTGCATCCATCTTTATCGGACTGATCATTCCGAAAGTCAGAAAGTTATTCCCACCGATTGTAACAGGAACGATCATTGTTTCTATCGGAATATCCTGCTTTCCAACAACAGCATATAATCTGGCCGGAGGCCAGGGCGCTGCGGATGTAGGAGCATTACATAACTGGGTAATTGGAGCAATCGTAATTCTTGTCATTATGGTCTGTTCAGGATATGGTAAGGGTCTTGCGAATGCGGCTGCGATTCTGATTGGAATCATTACAGGCTATGTGGTATCTCTGTTCTGGGGAATCATTGATTTCTCACCAGTTAAAGAGGCGGCATGGTTCGCAGCACCAAAACCTCTTGCATTCGGGCTTGAATTCCATTGGAATTTCGCACTTGTATTTATCTTGCTGTTCTTCATCAATGCAGTTGAGATGACAGGAGATTTTACTGTGTCTGCGACAGGCGGTCTTGGAAGACAGCCAAAGAACTCAGAACTTAGGGGTGGAATTATCGGAAATGCAATTGCCTGTGCTTTCTCATCAATTTTCAACTGTTTTGCAACAGGAACATATAGTCAGTGTTCTGGAATTGTAGCCTTAACAAAAGTATGTAGCAGATATGTTATGGGATGTGGGGCGATTACCCTTGTTGTATCAGCGTTCTGTCCGAAACTATCAGCCGTATTATCAACTATTCCAAATTGTGTAATTGGAGGAGCGACAGTAGTTGTATTTTCCATGATTTCAATGTCAGGTATGAGCCTTGTGGCAAAAAGCCGATTTACAAATCGAAGCATGCTGATTTGCGGAACAGCATGTGCCCTTGGATTAGGAATTTCATTTGCGAAAGATACACTGTCAGGTGCAGGTGAATATGCACAAATGTTTTTTGGAGAGTCAAGTATTATTTTAGTAGCAGGAACAGCAATCTTTCTGAATTTATTATTGCCAAAGAACGAAGTGGATAAAGAAGTAGATCAGGAACTGAAAGATGAAATTGCGAAAAACGAAGATTAGTGGAGGTAAGGACCTATGGTAGATAAATTATTAAAAAATGGAATGATCGTAACAGTTAATAAGGAGCGGAAAATTTACTATCATGGAGCAATGGCTGTAACTGGAGACCGCATCACAGAAGTTGGTGAGACAAAGGAACTGGAGGAGAAATGCAAAGATGCAAAAGAAGTCATTGATCTTGATGGAAAGATCATCTTCCCTGGTTTTATCAACACACATAATCATTTATTCCAGACATTGTTAAAAGGTCTTGGAGATGACATGGTACTCAGTGACTGGCTTGCAACAATGACATTCCCGGCAGCTCAGTATCTGGAGCCGGAGGACTGCTATTATGGAGCAATGCTTGGATGTATGGAAGGGATACGAAGTGGTATGACAACACAGGTAGACTACATGTATCCACATGCAAGAGAAGGACTCAGTGATGGCGTGATCAAAGCGTACAAAGAACTGAAGATCCGTGGAATCTTCGGCCGTGGCTGCATGGATGAGGGACTGAATTTTGGTGTATGTCCGGCAATCACACAGCAGCCTGATCAGGTAGAGAAAGACCTGGTTCGTATTTTCGATACATATCACAATACAGAAAATGAAAGAATTAAAGTATGGGTTGCACCTGCAGCGCTGTGGTCAAACTCAGAGAAGATGCTGAAAATGCTTTGGGATGTAACAAACAGTTATAAAGCAGGATTCACAGTTCACGTATCAGAGACACCGTTTGACCGTATGGCAACAAAAGCGCTTCATGGATGTGAAGGAACAGACTGTCTGGAAAAACTGGGAATTCTTGGTGATAATGTCCTGATGGTTCACTGTGTATACCTGAATGACAAAGATATCAGACGTGCAAAATACTATGATTTAAAAGTATCGCATAATCCGGTAAGTAATATGTATCTGTCATCTGGTGTTGCACCAATCCCGAAACTGCTTAATGCAGGTGTAACCTGTGGACTTGGAGTTGACGGAGCAGCAAGTAACAACGGACAGGATATGATCGAGTTAATGAAGACAGCTTCTTTGCTTCAGAAAGTTGATACTCTGGATCCTACGGTTATCACAGCTGAGAAGGTACTGGAAATGGCTACGATCGATGGAGCAAGAGCAATTGGAATGGAAGATGAGATTGGTTCATTGGAAGTAGGAAAGAAGGCAGACTTCGTAATCTTTAATCCTTACCTGAATCCAAAGGCAATACCAGTACATAATCCTGTATCAACACTTGTTTATTCTTCTACAATGCAGAATATTGAAAGTGTTGCTGTAGATGGAGAATTTATCTTAAAGGATGGAGTTATGACAACTATAGCAGACGAGCAGAAGGTTCTTCATGGGGCACAGAAGACAGCGGAGAGTCTGTGTGAGCGTGGAAAGATTACGAACCGTTTGGATGGACACCAATGGAAGAGTATTGCATTTTAATATTTAAATTAATCAGTATTGAATGAAGAAAGAGGGAGAAACGCATGACTAATCAGGGAAAAACAAAAGATAATGCATTGTTTACTTATACAGGAAAACCTAGATTCGTTCAGATTATTCCAATTGCCTTGCAACATGTAATGGCAATGTTCGTAGGAACCGTAACCGTACCGATGGTAGTTGCAAATGCATGCGGATCCACTCCGGAGGAGAGACAGATCCTGATTCAGATGGCGCTTATTATGGCCGGGCTTGCAACTTTGGTACAGATGATTCCATGGAAAGGATTTGGATCAAAGATTCCAATCATTTTCAGTGTAGGATTTACATTTGTTCCGACATTAACAGTGATAGGAGCAAAATACGGATTATCCGGTGTATTTGGCGCACAGATTATAGCGGGTATCGTAACACTTATTATGGGATTTGCGATTAAGTATATTCGAAAATTTTTCCCGCCATTTGTAACAGGAACGATCATCCTGACAATTGGTCTGTCCCTTTATCCAATTGCGATTAAGTATATGGCAGGAGGCCAGGGTAGTGATGGATATGGAAATTTAGACAATTGGATCATCGCAGGTATCACACTTGTTGTAGTAATTATCTGTAACATGTTTTGTACAGGTTATATCAATCTTGCAGGAATCGTTATTGGTGTACTTGTTGGATATATAGTATCGCTTTTTATGGGAAAAGTAGATTTTAGTGGTATTGCAACTGCAGGCTGGATTACAATTCCAAAACCATTCCAGTTTGGGATCAGTTTTTCGCCGACAGCAGTCGTAGCTATTATTCTGCTGACAATTGTAAATGTTATGCAGTCTGTTGGTGATATGACAGGAACAACAGTAGGAGGTTTTGACAGAGAGCCGACGGCAGAAGAGTTATCTGGAGGTATTCTGGCATCTGGTGTTGTTACATTGATTGGAGCTTGCTTCGGAGGACTTCCGGTATCTTCTTACAGCCAGAATGTAGGTATCGTATCTATGACAAGAGTTGTCAGCCGAAAAGTATTTGGTGTAACAGCAATTGTAATGCTGGTTCTTGGTTTTTCACCAAAATTCAGTGCACTGATGTCAACCATGCCGAAGGCAGTTATTGGTGGTGCAACAATTATCGTATTTGGTATGATTACGATTACAGGTATGAGACTTTTGAAAGACGATCTTTCATTCAGAAATGGAACCATTGCTGGACTGGCGCTGGCACTTGGAATGGGTATTACAATGGTGCCAGATGCAATCGCCGGATTTCCGGAGTCTATGCATATGTTTTTAACAGAGCCAATTCTTGTGGCAGGTTTAGTAGCATTTTTCTTGAATTTGATCGTACCAAAGGATAAGAAAGAGAACGAAGAATAGATAGTAAATAAGTAAAAATAAAAAGGGAAAGGAACGATGGCGGTATGATAAATAATTTGGAAATAAATGGAAGAAAACAGACCGTTGAGGTAGAAAAAGATTGGAATCTTCTGTATATTATCCGGGAGGTATTGGGGCTTACAGGTACAAAATGCGGTTGCTCTGATGGGGCATGTGGTGCTTGCGTAGTAATTATGAATGGAGAGGCCGTCCGTTCCTGCCGAATTAGTGCAAAGAAACTTGCTGGAGCTAAAATTACAACAATTGAGGGTGTGGCCGATGGAGAGCGGTTACACCCAATTCAACAGGCTTTTATTGATGCCGGTGCAGTACAGTGTGGATTTTGTACACCTGGAATGATCATGCGGGCAAAAGCACTGTTGGATCACGTTCCGGATCCGACGGAAGAGGAAATCCGCGAAGCGCTGCAGGATCATGTCTGTCGATGCGGTGGATATCAGAAAATCATAGAGGCTATTCAGCTTGCGGCCAAAAGGATGCAGGAGGAAGAAGATGGAAGAGAATAAATTTGATGTAATCGGACAGAGAATACCAATCCGGGATGCAGCTGCAAAGGTAACTGGAACAAAAGTATATGTTGGAGATATGAAATTACCTGGAATGCTTTATGCAAAAGTACTTCATAGTCCAAAAGCACATGCAAGAATTATAAGCATTGATACAACGGAAGCTGAAAATTATCCTGGAGTTCGAGCGGTAGCAACTTATAAGAACACACCACAGGTTAAATATAACAGCGCATTACGATTTATTGAACATCAGATTCCAAATACAGAGAGAATCTTTGATGATACAGTTCGTTTTGTAGGAGACAGAGTTGCGGCTGTTGCAGCAGATACATTGGAGGCAGCAGAGGCAGCAGTCAAATTAATAAAAGTACAGTATGAAGACCTTCCAGTCATGCTCACAATAGATGGGGCAATTAAAGAAGGTGCTTATCCGATTCACGGTAACAGCAATATAGTTGGTCAGGCACATGTTGATGCCGGTAACGTAGATGAGGTATGGGATCAATGTGATTACATTATAGAAGATTATTTTACAACCCAGCCAATTCATCATGTGGCAGTAGAACCGCATATTGCTATTGCGCAATGGGAGTATGGAGACAAGTTGACGGTATATACACCTTGTCAGAATATATTTGGTTTTCGCGTTATTTTAAGTCAACTTTTTGGCATGTCCTATAATAAAATCCGTGTTGTAACACCGGCAATTGGTGGTGCATTTGGTGGAAAACTTGAGATGACGATTGAACCAGTTGCTACAGTATTGTCTAAGATGACAAGAAGACCGGTCAGACTGGAATATACAAGAAAAGAATGTATTACATCCACAAGAGTCAGGCATGCATCCAAGGCTCGTGTTAAGACAGGATTTATGAAAGATGGAACAATCAAGGCCATGGATCTGAAGCTTTATACGAATACGGGGGCTTATGCAACAAGTGCATTGAATGTAGCGGGCGCTATGTCACATAAGGTATTTAAAGCGTACAAAATTGACAATATGCGTTTTCATGTAAATCCGGTATATACCAACACTATCATTGCAGGAGCTATGAGAGGATATGGTTCTCCACAGGCATATTTTGGAATGGAACGTCAATTCAATAAGATTGCAAATTTCTTACATATGGATCCAGCCGAACTGCAGATGAAAAATATGGTAGATCCAGATAGTCTGGATCCGTGTTTCCATAAACCACATGGAAATCCGCGACCGAAGGACTGTCTGAAGCGGGCTATGGAGCTCATAGATTATGATAAAATTTGCAAGGAACAGGAAGCGGCAAAGAATGATCGTTATAGAATTGGAGTCGGAGTGGCGCTTGGTGTTCATGGAAACAACTGTTTTGGAGCACATAGAGATGTTACGACTCTGATGTTGAAGATGAATGAGGATGGAAGTTGTATTCTGTATACAGGTTCTCATGATATGGGAAATGATAATGTGGGTATGCAAAAACAAATTATTTCGGAAGTGCTTGGCATTTCGCTTGCCAGGATCGATACGGTGGAGGCAGATACAGATGCATGTATGTGGCATTTGGGAGATTACGCAAGTCGTGGAACATATGTAGTTGGAATGGCGGCGAAAAAAGTTGCTGAGGAAATGAAGAAAGAACTGCAGAAAGAAGCTTCCGATTTATTGAAAATAGATCCAGAGACGATCATATTAAAAGATGATTATGCATGGGATAGTAATGACGAGTCTAATAAAGTTTCTATCGCAGATGTGATGTTACATTGTCAGAAAGATAGTATGCGAGAGCTGAACTGTTGCGTAACACATCCGGCGCCGCGAGGTCCAAGCTCCTATGGAGTTCATATTGCCAAAGTGTGTGTAGATATGGAGACTGGAGAAACAAAAGTGCTGGAATATGCGGCAGTTCAGGATGTAGGATGTGTCATTAATCCGCTGGCACTGGAGGGTCAGCTTGCCGGTGGAATTCACATGGGACTTGGAATGGGGCTGTGTGAGAATATTACTTATGATGAAAATGGAACACCGAAGGAAACAGGATTAAAGAAATATAAAATACTTCGTGCATCAGAAATGCCAAAACTATATCTGGATTTCATTGCAGAAGGAGAAGGTGAATCTGGTGGTCCATATGGAGCCAAGAGTCTCGGAGAATGTCCGGTCGTACCAGCACCACCTGCAGTAGTCAATGCAATCTGTAATGCAATCGGAGCTGAAATCAATGATCTTCCGGCAGATTCCAGTCGAGTGAAAGAGGCAATTGCAAGTAAAAAGAATTAAAAGTAACAGGAGGGGTTAATATGAGTGAACAGAAAGTGAAAATTTTAGGAATTTGTGGAAGCCCGAGAAAGAAATCATCTTATCTAGCTTTGAAAGCGGCACTTGAGGCAGCTGAACAACAGGGAGGTGTGGAGACAGAAATCGTAGAACTTCGGGCAAGAAAGATGAATCCGTGCATACATTGTAACAAATGTCTGAGAGATGAATCCGATCGTTGTACCGTGTTCACGGATGATATGACAGAATTGTATGATAAATTTTACGAAGCAGACGGAATTATTATTGCCTCACCGGTATATGAGATGAGCGTAACGGCTCAATTGTCTACTTTTTTTAGCCGATTTCGTTCAGCATGGATGATTAGCGTAAAAGATCCTTACTTTTTTACAAAGAAGGTAGGAGGAGCCATTACTGTAGGAGGAACAAGAAATGGAGGTCAGGAGTTTGCACTGCAGACCATCATTAATTTTTATAATACGCAAGGAATGACAATCTGTAATGGAGGTTCTGGAATCTATGCCGGAGCGGCATTGTGGGCGCCAGGAGACGGATCAACACCTATGAACGATGAAATCGGTATGAAGAATGTAAAAATATTGGGTGAAAAGATGGCGGTTATGACAAAGATTATGAAAAATGCTGAAATATAAAAGAATATAAAACTATTTAGTTGGTAAAAATAACTGGTTAAACAATTAAAATATTGACAAAATTTATAAATTTGATATAATTATTTATAATTGTGACTGAGTAAACGGGGATTTGGCTACCTTTGGAAAAGGTAGAAAATCCCTGTTTTGGTATTGACCAGCTTGATATTTTCTTATCTATAACAAAATAAGAAATAACGAAAAATATAATAAAAGTAGATATTTAATAAAAATTTTTCGATGGCGAATAGTTTTGAAAAAATATTCGAAGGGAATGGATAAAATGAAATTAATGCGAACGGAAGATGCAGTGGGGCAGGTATTGTGCCATGACATCACACAAATTATCAAAGGCGTTACGAAGGATGCCGTATTTCGGAAAGGCCATATTATTACAGAGGAAGACATATCGGTACTTTTAAGTGTGGGAAAAGATCACATTTACATTTGGGAGAATAATGAGAATATGCTTCATGAAAATGATGCGGCTAAGATCTTGTATGATATGTGTGCAAATGAGCACATGACCCCATCGGAAATCAAAGAAGGAAAAATTGAACTGATCGCGGAGTGTGACGGTCTTTTAAAGGTTGATACAGAGCGATTGAATGCAGTAAATGCGCTTGGTGAAATGATGATTGCCTGTCGTCATGGAAACTTTCCGGTAAAAAAGGGCGATAAGATTGCCGGGACAAGGATTATTCCTCTTGTTATTGAAAAAGAAAAAATGGAGCGTGCAAAAAAAGCAGCTGGTGAAGAACCGATTTTTGAGCTGATTCCATTTAAAAAGATGAAAGCTGCAATTGTAAATACTGGAAATGAAGTATTTTACGGAAGAATCAAAGATACATTTACACCGGTTATTATCGAAAAATTGAAAGAATATGGAGCAGAGGTCGTCGGGCATGTAGTAAGTGATGATAACCATGAACATATTACAGCGGCTATTCAGAAATTTTTGGATGAAGGGGTGGATATGGTGCTTTGTACAGGCGGAATGAGTGTGGATCCAGATGATCGTACTCCGCTTGCGATTAAGAATACAGGTGCTGAAATTGTAACTTACGGAGCACCTGTACTTCCGGGAGCCATGTTCTTGCTGTCCTACTATGGAGAGAAAAAAAGACCGGTCATTGGTCTTCCGGGATGCGTTATGTATGCGAAACGGACTATTTTTGATTTGGTTCTGCCAAGGATCGTGGCTGGAGAGATTCTGAAAAAAGCAGATATTGATACACTGGGAGAAGGCGGCTTATGCTTGAATTGTCCGGTCTGTACTTTCCCGAATTGCGGATTTGGAAAGTAGGTGAGTGCAGATGTGGGAATTCTTACATAAATTAAAACAACTGCAGCCGGAGAGTAAAAATATCGTTTTGACAGGACTGACAGGAGAGGCACTTGGGGAAAAAGCGCTTGTATCGAATGGAAAGCTGGTATGGGCATCTGTTGCAGGGGGATTTTTAGAACAGCATGACCAGCAGATAGAGCAGTTAGAAGTAAATGGTATAGCGCTTGTTGATGGCGAAAAAATATTTGGTGAAGTTGTAGGTGGACAGAAGAAAATCGTGATCTGTGGTGGGGGACATGTTTCCATGCCGATTATTCAGCTTGGCAGACAGATTGGATGTTATGTAACAGTACTGGAAGACAGACCGAAATTTGCAGATAACGCCAGAAGAGCAGGAGCGGACAAAGTTATTTGTGATACATTTGAAGCGGGACTGGAACAGATTCCCGGTGATTCAGATACGTTTTTTGTAATCGTTACCCGCGGACATGTGTATGATCGGATCTGTCTGGAAAGTATTGTAAGAAAACCACATGCGTACATTGGAATGATGGGAAGCCGCAGAAGAGTGGCACAGGTAAAACATAGTGTCCTTGAAAATGGAGCCGATCCACAGGTGATCAGTCAGTTACATTCTCCAATCGGCCTGGATATAAAGGCGGAGACACCGGAAGAAATCGCAATATCCATTATGGCAGAAATTATACAGGTCAAGAATCAGGATAAACGAGGAGCCGGTTATTCGAATGAAATCCGGGATGCAATCGTGAAATGCGAGGATCAGAAAAAGATATTGGCGACGATAGTCGAACGAAAAGGAAGTGCGCCAAGAAGTATTGGAACGAAGATGTTGATAATGGAAGACGGACGATGTGTAGACACTATTGGGGGCGGCTGTATTGAAGCCGCGATTGTCAGCAAAGCGTTATTAATACTGCGAGGATGCGCAAAAGCGCCACAAATCGTGCATGTGGATATGACTGGTGAAGATGCCGAGGAAGAAGGCATGGTGTGTGGTGGTAAAGTAAAGGTATTGTTGGAGGAAGTTTAAAGATTTATGAAGGATCAGTATGGAAGAATAATAGATTATATGAGAATTTCCATTACGGATCGGTGTAATCTCCGGTGTCGGTATTGTATGCCGGAAGGAGTAGAATTAGTTCCGATGAAGAACATTCTTTCTTACGAAGAAATTGAGATGGTCTGTCAGGCGGCTGCAAAGGCCGGAATCCGTAAATTCAAAATTACAGGAGGAGAACCGCTGGTAAGACTGGGGTGTCCGGAATTGATTGGAAAGATTAAGAAGATTCCGGGAGTAGAGCAGGTAACAATGACTACGAATGGTATCCTACTGTCAAAATATTTGCCAGAACTATTGAAAAATGGGCTGGATGCGGTGAATATTAGTCTGGATACACTGGACCGGGAACGTTATCAGGTAATTACCGGACGGGACGAACTTTTCAGGGTACTGGAAAGTGTGGATCAGGCAGTAGATGCCGGAATCCCGGTGAAAATCAACAGTGTACTTCAAAAAGGCATGAATGAGGATGAATTTCTGGCACTTGCAAGATTGACGCTGGAGAAAAAGCTGGATGTACGTTTTATTGAGATGATGCCGATTGGGCTTGGAAAAAAGTTTGAGACGATTTACAATGAAGACATTTTGGAAGAGTTAAAGAAACAATATCCTGATATTCAGGAAGATCGACAGATTCATGGAAATGGACCGGCAGTTTATGTGAAGCTTCCGGGAGGACAGGGAAGTGTAGGATTTATCAGTGCACTTCATGGAAAATTCTGTCAGTATTGTAACCGGATACGCATGACGGCGCAAGGGTGTTTAAAACCTTGTCTGTGCTATGGAAAAGGCGTGGAGCTGAAGGATATTTTTGACAGGCATGAAAAGCCGCAGAGATGCGGAACAACAATGGCAGATCAAGAAACATTGGAATGTTTGTATCAGGCAATCACGGAGGCAATTCAGTTAAAGCCGAAAAGCCACCGTTTTGAAAATTTAAGTGAAATTACAGAAGATAAGAAAATGAGTCAAATTGGGGGATAGAGCTGTGGGAAAGATATTAGCAATTTGTATTAGTGAGAAAAAAGGAACCCAGAAAAAACCGATCGAGTCTGCAAGACTGGTGGAAGAATGGGGAATTGAAGGAGATGCCCATGTGGGGAAATGGCACCGTCAGGTGAGTATGCTTTCATTTGAAAAGATTGAAGCATTTCGAGAGAAAGGTGCGGACGTAGACTTTGGAGCATTCGGAGAGAATCTTGTTGTGGAAGGGTTTGATCTGAGTAAAGTCCCGGTAGGAACGAAATTTCAGATTGGAGAAGCAATTTTGGAATTGACGCAGATTGGAAAAGAATGCCATAGCCACTGTGCAATCTACAAGGTTATGGGTGATTGTATCATGCCAAGAGAAGGTGTGTTCACAAGGGTTCTGAAAGGCGGCGAGATTAAGGCTGGTGATGAGATCACAATGCTTCCATTAGAAAAAGATCGTCCGTTTACGGCGGCGGTTATTACTTTGAGTGATAAAGGTGCTGCAGGAGAGCGGGAGGATAAGAGTGGTCCATTGATTCAGGAGATGCTTATGAAGGAAGGATATGACGTGATAGAGACATTACTGCTTCCGGACGGAGAGCAGCCTTTGAAGCATCAGCTTATGAGACTGGCAGACCAGAGACAGGTCAATGTGATCTTTACGACAGGTGGGACCGGATTTGCAGAAAGAGATGTGACACCAGAGGCAACACAGGCAGTCTGTGACCGCATGGCGATGGGAATTGCAGATGCGATCCGTCAGTATTCACTTTCTATTACCGGAAGAGCAATGTTAAGCCGGGCTGTATCCGGAATTCGAAAAAAGACGTTGATCGTCAATCTTCCGGGAAGCCCGAAGGCTGTAAAAGAGAGTCTGGAGTATGTATTGCCACATCTGGGACATGGACTTGGAATTTTGCGTGGCACAGATGGTGAATGTGGAAATAGCTGATAATTCATGATATCAGAGAGGATAATAATAGCGGTTGCATGTGAGAGCAGACATGAAAATGTGTAAACACGCATAAACGACCGCTATATTATTTATAACACCGATTGTTTTTGTAAAACGAATCGCATTTTCAAAAACAGTCATTATGCTAATCCAAAAGAAGGGAGAAACGAGATGAAAAAAAGAGTATTAGCAACATTACTTGCAATGTCTATGGTATTAGGACTTGCAGCATGCGGAAGTAAATCTGACAGCAAAGATGACAAAAAAGAGGAGACAAAAACAGAGGCGAAGGCTGATGATGCAGAAGATGTAGAGCTTCAGGTATTTATTGCCGCCAGCTTGAGCAAAGTTATGGATGAAGTCGCAACAGAGTATCAGAAAGATCATCCAAATGTGAAGATTACATTTAATGCAGATAGTTCAGGAACACTGCTTACACAGATCGAGGAAGGATATGCGTGTGATGTATTCTTTTCAGCAGCTCAGAAACAGATGGATCAGCTGGAGAAGACAGACGGACTTGTAGTTGACGGAACACGTAAGAACGTTGTAAACAACCAGGTCGTAGTTGTAACACGTAAAGACAGTGGAACAAAGGTTACCGGACTTGAGACCTTAAAAGAGGCTTCCAGCATCGCTCTTGCAGGTGGAAGCGTACCGGTTGGAAAATATACAAGACAGGCACTTGTAAACCTTGGAATCCTTGATAAAGTTGACGATGTATCCACAATTCCTACAGAGACAGTATCTGAGGCACTTGGCGGAGTTGAGATCAGCGAGCAGGATAACGTAAGTAAAGTATTGGCAGCAGTTGTAGAGGGATCTTGTGAAGTTGGTACAACATACTATTCTGATACATATGGATATGAGGATGAGCTTAATATCCTTCAGACAGTAAGCTATGATCGTACAGGAAATGTAATCTACCCGATTGCTCAGGTTAAAAATGACGAAGCAAGTGATGCAGAAGTCTCAGAAGCAAAAGATTTCATCGATTTTGTAACATCTGATAAAGCAAAAACAATTTTCCAGAAATACTATTTCGATACAGATGTAGAGTAAGGAATATCTTTCCTAAGCCAGCAAAAAGTTGACTGGGAATTAAAAAAGCAAAAAAAAGTCCCTTTCCTGTCTCAAAACAGGTCAGGGACATTCTTGAAGTCGGAGGAGGAATGTAGATGGATGCAATGGAATCGATTATTAAAAATCTGGACTGGAGCCCGCTTTTTATATCATTAAAAACAGGAATCGTGGCGACTTTTATATCATTCTTTTTAGGAATTTATGCGGCGAGAAAAGTGGTAAAGACAACACCGGGCAAGAAGGCGGTCATTGATGGAATACTGACACTGCCGATGGTACTGCCACCGACTGTCGCAGGTTTCTTCCTGCTTTTGATCTTTAGCAAAAGAAGACCATTTGGAATTTTTCTGTATGAGACATTTGACATTAAGGTCGTGCAGTCATGGCTTGGTTGTATTATTGCAGCAACCGTTATCGCATTTCCACTAATGTATCGTAATGCAAGAGCTGCTTTTGAACAGTTAGATGTCAATTTGATTTATGCAGGGCGCACACTTGGTATGTCTGACATCCGGATTTTCTGGAAAGTTGTGATTCCAAGTGCAGGACCTGGAATTGCATCCGGAACCATTCTTACATTTGCAAGAGCCCTTGGAGAGTACGGAGCAACATCTATGCTGGCTGGAAATATTCCCGGAAAGACGGGAACGATTTCTCAGAAAATTGCTATGGTCATTCAGGATGGAGATTATGCAACAGCGGGAGTATGGGTAGCGATCGTTATGCTCATCGCATTTCTTGTAATTTTTTCCATGAATTTTATATCCGGCACAAAGATGAAGAATATCAAACGCTGGTAGATCCGGTTAAATAACATACTGCATCCTCTGTATGTTGTTTGAGTCGCCAGGCATACGACAAAAAGAAATTGTGGATGGAGAATGCATGGGATTGTACGGGAAATTGTGGAAAGATGCGGGAAGGATAAAAAATGGGAATTAAAGTAGATATTAAGAGAAAACTGGGAGAATTCAGTCTTGATATACATTTTCAGACAGAATCGAAACGAATCGGGATTCTGGGAGCATCTGGTTGTGGAAAAAGCATGACGCTTAAGAGTATCGCGGGGATTGAGACACCGGATTTTGGAATGATACAGATTGATGATAAGGTGCTGCTTGATTCGGCCAATAAAGTGGATTTAAAACCACAGAAAAGAAATGTCGGCTACCTCTTTCAGAATTATGCGTTGTTTCCAACTATGACAGTTGCAAAAAATATTGCGGCAGGTCTGAAAGGCAGCAAGGAAGAAAAGCAAAAAAAAGTACAGGAAATGATTGAAAAATTTGAGCTGACAGGACTTGCTGACCGGTTGCCGGGACAGCTTTCCGGTGGGCAGCAGCAAAGAGTTGCACTGGCGAGGATCATGGCGTATGAGCCGGATGTCATTCTGTTGGATGAACCATTTTCCGCATTGGACGTATTTTTAAAAGACCGGCTTCAGCAGGAACTGATCGAGATGCTGAAGGATTATGACGGAACTGTTATTATGGTATCGCACAGCAGAGACGAAATTTATCGTTTCAGCGAGGAACTGTTGATCATGGATCATGGGAAACCGGTCATTTATGGAGAAACGAAAGAAATATTTGCGAAGCCTGTATATAAAGAGGCTGCAAAACTGACCGGCTGTAAGAACTTTTCCAGAATAAAACGTGTAGATGTACATACGGCAGAGATCCTTGACTGGGGAATTACATTACATACAAATCAGGAGATTGATGAACAGGCAACCTGGTTTGGGTATCGGGCTCATGATTTTGTGCCGGTGTGGGGAAAGCGAAAGGAGAACTGTCTGAAGATAACTGTTGAAAGTGAGGCAGCACTTCCTTTCGAAAGAAATTATTACCTTTACCCGGAGGGGGAAGAAAATCAGAATAAACAGACAATCTGCTGGTTTCTTCAGAGAGAAAAGCTGGAAAAAATCGGAGAGAAAGGAATGCCGGATTATCTGGAACTTACGGAAGAGGGCATGATGTTCCTGAGAGGATAAAAGAGAGGTTTAAGTAGTTGCGGGTTTTATAGGGGTATGTTAGACTGAACATAGAATAGATTTGAAAAAAACTCAAAATGAGGAGGAAAAAGGTATGAAGAGAATGAAAAGAGTATTGGCTTTGGGGATGGCGGTACTGATGTGTATGGGGCTGACTGCATGTGGCAAAGATTTTGATGCAGCAGGATACACAAAATCGGTATTAGATGCAAATTATCATGCGCAGTATGATAAATATGCTGAATACCGTGGAATTTCTGAGAGTGATGCGAAAAAAGAAGTGACAGAAGGTATGAGAACTCAGATCGAGAGCGCATTTTCAGGAATGGACGTTAGTGATGAGATGATGGATAAATACATAGAGGTAGCTGATAAGGCCTATGATCTGGCAGATTTCACAGTAAAAGATGCCAAGAAACAGGATGATGACAGCTATGTAGTAACTGTAGTGATCAAGCCATCAGATGTATTCCGTAATTCTTCCAATTATGTAAATGATATTGCAACAGAGTATGCAGATCAGGGAAAAGATCCGACACAGACAGATGTGCTTATGGATATTTTAGTTGAGAGCCTGAACCGTGCGATGGAAGCAAACTCTTACGGTGATGAGACGACATTGGAAGTTCATGTAACAGCGGACAAGGATGGGGCATACGGAATCGAAGAATCGGAGATGGAGACACTGGAAGCAACTATGTTCCCAGGCGAATAAATTAGACAAAACAAAGTATTTAATAGCCGGGGGTATTAATGGCAGGGTATTAATGGCAGGGTATTAATAGCTGGCCATAGGAAAGCTATATAAAAGGCTTGACATGCCAGTCCTTACTGTGCTACGATTTTTACGTTGAAATTCTTTTATATCTATATAAAAGAGATGTAAATATTCATAAGATAGCCAGAATGATTTATGGAAATTGCTGAATATTGAAAATGAAACAGAAAATGCGTGGAAAAAGAGAGTACGGTTGGAAAGATTCTACAGAGAAGCCCCGGTTAAGCTGAGAAGGGCGGATTGGAACAAGCGGAAGATGGCTTTGGAGCAGTGAGTGTGAAGAGTGGCAGACAGGTCAGGAATTTAGCACTTAATGGGATTCGCCCATTACAGCGAAAGAGTGTAGATGGCACTCGATGAGGTTCTGATCCGTGAGGATAGAGCGAAAAGAAGTGGTAACGCGGAATATCCCGCCTTCTCAGTATGAGAAGGCGGTTTTTTTGTATAGGTAGGAAATTGCATTTCCTACCTATACAAAAAGCCACCGGCAGGATGTGACAAAAATTATCATTAAATAATGAAAAATTAAGATTATAGAAGGAGAGAAGAATATGTGTGAGAAATGCAACAAAGGAAAGTATTATATTACTACAGCGATTGCTTATGCATCAGGCAAACCGCATATTGGTAATACTTATGAGATCGTTCTTGCAGATGCAATTGCAAGATACAAAAGAAGTCAGGGATACGATGTATTTTTCCAGACAGGAACTGACGAGCATGGTCAGAAAATTGAACTGAAAGCGGACGAGGCCGGTATTACACCAAAACAGTTCGTTGACAATGCAGCGGGAGAGATTAAGAAGATCTGGGATTTAATGAATACTTCCTATGACAAATTTATCCGTACGACTGATGAGGATCATGAAGCACAGGTCAAGAAAATTTTCAAAAGACTGTACGATCAGGGAGATATTTATAAGAGTTCATACGAGGGAATGTACTGTACTCCTTGTGAGTCCTTTTGGACAGAGTCTCAGTTAGTAGACGGAAAATGTCCGGATTGTGGACGCGAATGTAAACCAGCGAAGGAAGAAGCATATTTCTTCAAAATGAGCAAATACGCTGACCGTCTGATCGACTATATCAACACGCATCCGGAATTTATTCAGCCTGTATCTCGTAAAAATGAGATGATGAACAATTTCCTTCTTCCAGGTCTTCAGGATCTGTGCGTGTCCAGAACATCCTTCACATGGGGAATTCCGGTTGACTTTGATCCAAAGCATGTTGTGTATGTATGGCTGGATGCCTTGACAAACTACATCACAGGAATCGGATACGATTGTGATGGAAACAGCACAGAGCAGTTCAAGAAAAACTGGCCTGCAGATTTACATTTGATCGGAAAGGATATTATCCGTTTCCACACCATTTACTGGCCAATCTTCCTGATGGCACTGGATCTTCCACTTCCAAAACAAGTATTTGGACATCCATGGCTTCTGCAGGGCGATGGTAAGATGAGTAAATCCAAGGGAAATGTATTGTATGCTGATGAATTGGTAGATTTCTTCGGAGTTGACGCAGTACGTTACTTCGTACTTCATGAGATGCCATTTGAGAATGACGGAGTTATTTCCTGGGAGCTTATGGTAGAGCGTATGAATTCCGATCTGGCAAATACACTTGGAAATCTGGTCAACAGAACCATTTCTATGACAAATAAATACTTTGGCGGAACGGTGACGAATAAAGGTGTTGCTGAGACAGAAGAAGACAAAGCAGTTGATGCGGATCTGAAAGCAATCACAGAGGATACGCCAAAAAGAGTGGAAGCTAAGATGGACGAGCTGCGTGTGGCAGATGCGATCACAGAGATTTTCGTACTCTTCAAACGCTGCAACAAATACATCGACGAGACAATGCCGTGGGCACTTGCAAAAGAAGAGGCTAAGAAAGACCGTCTGGAGACAGTGCTCTATAATCTGATTGAGAGCATCAAAACAGGAGCAAGACTTCTGGAGTCCTTCATGCCAGAAACATCTGAGAAGATTCTTGCACAACTTGGTGACGGAAAAGTGACAGAAAAGCCAGAAATTCTTTTCGCAAGATTAGACGTAGAAGAAGTAATGAAGAAAGTAGAAGAACTTCACCCACAGATGACAGCAGAAGAGAAAGAGAATCAGGCAGATGGTGAAGAAGAGACAGTAATCGATATTGATGCAAAACCAGAAATTACATTTGACGACTTCGGAAAAATGCAGTTCCAGGTAGGTGAGATCATCTCATGCGAGGCAGTCCCGAAATCTAAGAAATTACTGTGCTCACAGGTAAAAATCGGAAGCCAGGTAAAACAGATTGTATCCGGAATCCGCAAACACTATACACCAGAAGAAATGGTCGGCAAGAAAGTTATGGTACTTGTGAACCTGAAGCCGGCAAAACTTGCAGGAGTACTTTCAGAAGGAATGCTTCTGTGCGCAGAAGATGCAGAAGGAAATCTGGCCCTGATGACACCGGAAAAAGCAATGCCGGCAGGAGCAGAGATTTGCTAATATACAGAACTTAAAAATTTTGTGTACGATAAAGCACAATTCAAAAAGGGACAGGTTAACAATCGCTGTAAGAAGCGGAAAAAAGGCAGTTTAAATAATTACACAATTTAATTGGGGACGGGGGTTTTTTGAAAAAACCCCGTCCCCAAAGGAGGAAATATGAGTAAGATTAGAATTGGTATTGTAGGTTATGGTAATATTGGCCGTGGCGTTGAGCAGGCAATTAAGAGAAATGAGGACATGGAGCTGGCGGCAGTTTTTACAAGAAGAGATCCTGCGTCTGTCAAAGTTGCGACTGAGGGTGCGAAAGTAATGCACATGGATGATATGTTATCTATGAAGGGTGACGTGGATGTAATGGTTCTGTGCGGTGGTTCTGCAACGGATCTTCCGGTCATGGGTCCAGAGATTGCAGCGAATTTTAACACAATTGACAGTTTTGATACACATGCCAAGATTCCAGAGTATTTTGCAAATGTGGACAAAGCTGCAAAAGAGGGAAATAATATCGGTATTATTTCTGTTGGCTGGGATCCGGGAATGTTCTCTTTGAACCGTCTCTATGCGGAGTCTATTCTTGTCCAGGGAAGCACATATACATTCTGGGGCAAAGGTGTAAGCCAGGGACATTCTGATGCTATCCGCCGTATCCCGGGTGTGAAGAATGCGATCCAGTATACAGTTCCTGTTGACGAGGCTGTTGATCAGGTGAGAAGTGGAAGTGAGCCAAAGCTGACTACAAGAGACAAACATACGCGTGAGTGCTATGTCGTAGCGCAAGAGGGTGCCAACAAAGCTGAGATTGAAAATGCGATCAAGACTATGCCGAATTATTTTGATGAATACAACACGACCGTTCATTTTATTTCTGAGGAAGAGCTGAAGAGAGACCACAGTAAGATGCCTCATGGTGGATTCGTGATCCGCACAGGTGAAACTGGAGAAGAGGGCAACAAGCATGTGATTGAGTATTCTCTGAAACTGGATTCTAATCCAGAGTTCACAGCGAGCGTTCTGATTGCTTATGCAAGAGCAGCTTACCGCCTGAATCAGAAGGGCGAGAACGGAGCAAGAAGTGTATTTGATATTGCGCCTGCATTGTTATCTATGAAGACACCAGAGCAGCTCAGAAAAGAGATTCTGTAATATGATTATCGATACACATGGACATTACGATGACGAACAGTTCGATGTGGACCGGGAAATGTTGCTGACGAACTTAAAGGAGCGTGGGCTGAAAGCAATTGTGACGGTGGGTGCTTCTATGCAGACAAGTGAAAATGCACTTGCGCTGGCACATCAGTATCCGGCAGTTTATGCGGCTGTCGGTGTCCATCCGGACGAGGTCGGCGAGTTGAACGATGATGCGCTGGCGCGTCTGGAGGAAATGTGTCACGATCCGAAGGTGGTTGCTGTCGGTGAGATTGGTCTTGATTACCACTGGGATGTGGAGCCGAGAGAGGTTCAACAGAAGTGGTTCATCAGACAGCTTGATCTGGCGAGAAAGGTCGGGCTTCCGGTAAATATCCACAGTCGTGATGCGTCGGAAGATACATTTCTTATTATAAAGGAGCACGCATCGGATCTGACCGGAATTATCCACTGTTTTTCCGGTTCAAAAGAGCTGGCGGCTGAGTATGTGAAACTGGGATATTATATCGGAGTCGGTGGTGTCGTCACTTTTAAAAATGGAAAGAAACTAAAAAGTGTCGTGGAAGCAACACCACTGACATCGATTGTACTGGAAACGGATTGCCCGTACCTGGCACCGGAGCCGAACCGTGGCAAGCGAAATGAATCTGCATATATCCAGTATGTGGCAGAGGAGATCGCCCGGCTGAAAGGAATTTCTGTGGAGGAGGTTCTTACACAGACTGAGATAAATGCGAAGCAGGTATATCAGCTGGGAGATGACTCCCAGCTGATATAGCCTCCGGCAGGGCGCACATTG
>ENA-OPVG01000106-OPVG01000106.1-human-gut-metagenome-genome-assembly--contig:-NODE-106-length-69082-cov-6.805076_pt1 | contig 69082 bp, 56 predicted proteins | sample MGYA00241093_ERZ501975 | MGnify/ENA primary metagenome ERZ501975 (study PRJEB25962, sample SAMEA2042993) | human gut metagenome | biome: human gut; feature: human-associated habitat; material: faeces... | reverse complement strand
GAAAGACCCTTATAGGGTCAGAGCAAACCACCCGTTCTACGGGTGGTTATGATTTACAGTCTTAACTGAAGTGAATCAATGATGTAATGACAAGGAAAAATTTTGTATAAAGTGTGTAAAGATTATGTAATATTCTTGAAATACTCTTTCAGTTTCGGTAAGATTAAGGTAACATATTGTTTTAGACGAAAGGTAGAATTATGAAGCGTGTTTCATTTATAGATTTGGGATCCAACTCCGTGCGTTTTGTTATTATTGAAATTAACGAAAACGGTAGTTATCAGCTGATTTATCAGCAGAAGGAGAGCATTCGACTCAGTGAGAATATGTGGGAGAAAAATAAACTCACTGAAGAAGCTATGGAACGTGCCATTATGACACTTAAGGCATTTGCACATATGGCAGAAGCCATGGATAGTCTTGAAATATATGCCGTAGCCACGGCTGCCGTACGCTTAGCCAAAAACGGAAACGAATTCCTTACGTTGGTTAAGGAGCGTACCGGTATTGATCTGGAATGTATTGATGGCACCGAAGAAGCCTATTTGGGATTTTTAGGGGTAGTGAATACCATTGGCCTTCGAGACTTCATCCTCTTTGACCTTGGGGGCGCCAGCATTGAAGTAACACTCGTTAAAGACAGAGCTGTAAAACACAGCGTAAGTTTGCCTATGGGGGCACTTACTTTAACGGGCAAATTCCAAAGCGGCGACGAAATGTCTGAAAAAGAGCGTAAAAACTTAATCAGCCATATTCAAGATGTACTTAGCAAGGAGAAATGGCTGAAGGATAAACAGCTACCGCTTGTTGGGATTGGCGGTACAGTGCGTAATTTGGCCAAAATTGACCAAAGAGCGCATAATTATCCGATTGAAAAACTGCATAATTATGAATTATCCTTTGAACGCTTAGATGCGATTTATGAAGATGTATGTACCCGTACATTGGAACAGCGCCGTAAGATTTCCGGCCTTTCCTTTGAACGTGCCGATATTATCGTTGCCGGAACAGCTTTGATTCGCGAACTTATGTTGTTCGTTGATGCCAATACGATTCGTGTCAGTGGTTGCGGTTTGCGTGACGGCTTATTTTATCGTTACTACGGCCGAAATTATATGAATGAAGACGGCATCGTAGATGATATTCTGCTTCATTCCGCTGAAAATGTATTACTCAACATGGTACAAGGCGATTTGATTCATGCCAAGTACATTACGAACTTAGCAAAGATGCTCTATGATCAATGGGACAAGGTATATCAATGGGGGCCGCGCATGCGTGAATTATTGCAAGTATCCTCGTTGCTCCATGATATCGGTAAGACCATTAACTATTACGGTCACGCCCGTCACAGTGCCTATCTGATTGTTAACAGCAGTTTATACGGGTTATCTCATAAAGAGCAGGCCATTTGTGCCTTTGTGGCAGCCAATTCTCATGGGACTAACAGTAAATTTATTAAGGCCTCGCCGTATGGCCATTTATTGACGGCGGACGATCGCGCTATGATAGCACAAGTTTCTTTAGTATTAGCTTTAGCGGAAGCAATTGACGAAAGCCATGAACAATCGGCTGTATTGGTTAATACTGAATTTACTGATAAAACAATTAATGTGACCGTTTGGAAAAAGCCGGGCGGCAACACATCCATTGCGGAGGTGGTCATTGGTAAGCTGATTAAGCAGTGTAAGAAGGACTTTAGAAAGAATTTAATTGTAGAGTGGCGCGAAGCCTTATAAGGAGGAAATAATGGCATTATCGAAGCCGCCCCTTTATGGAGCCATCCATTTGGGAGCCAGCAGTATGAGTATTACCATCGTAGAATACACCACTATCGATGAAGTGAAAATAATCGACTATGCTTCGCGTGATGTAAACTTCGGGGAAGAATTGTTCCACAGCAAACGATTATCCTTCCAAACAATCGAAGAAATTTGTCGCCTGCTAAAAGGTTATAAACGAATGCTCGATGAATACGGAGTTACGGATTATACCGTGTATGCTACGGCTGTCGTTCGTGAAGCTGAAAACCGTCGCAGTATTATGGACCAGATTTTCGTGCAGACCGGCTTCAAAGTAGAAGTCGTGGACATGCCTAAAGAAATTTATTATAAATACTTCGGATTGTACTATCATATGATGAAACAAGGGCTTACTAAGACTAAAGATGCAGCCTTATTTATCGATATTACATCCGGCGGCGTAGGGCTTACGGTGTGGCAAAAGGGTACCTTGGTATTCCAAGAAAACGTGCATTTAGGTACATTGCGCGTTATGGAATCCTTTAACCGTAATCAGCGTTCATCTTTATCCTTCCCGGCAGCGGTAGGTGAATATTTGCACAGTATGTTGCAACCGTTAGAGGAAGAAGTACGTCGTTTTAACGTTAAATATTTCGTGTTATCCGGCGATGAACCTCGTGAAATAGCAAATTTGATGGGTTTTGAAACGCATGGTCAGGAAACTATGTCTTTATTGCCTCAGCAATTTGAAGACTTTGTTGACACCTTCCATGGCGTTACCGCGACCAAGCTCGTTAACCGCTATGGTATTCCGGAATATCGTGCTAATATCCTCATGCCGACTATTGTATTGTATTCGGAATTGTTAAAAATGGTACGACCGCAAAGCCTGTTAATCAGCCCTTACGGTTTTGCCGAGGGTGTAATTGTATACAAGGGCGCGGAACTTGAAAATAATCACTTCCTTGAAGTAATGCGCGAACAAAACTTGCAACTGGCTCGTGCTATTGCGCGCAGCTATCAGGTTGATGAAACCCATATTGCTCAGGTTGAGCGTTTTGCGGTACAGCTTTGTCGTCATTTAGTGGATTTCGGCATTAACGAACGCATGATCTTTGTACTTCGCACGGCGATTATTTTATCGGAAGTGGGAAAATTCGTGAGTCTCCGTAATCACAGTGAACATGCGTATCGCATCATTATGGGGACTGACCTTTTCGGTTTGTCGGATCGTGAAAAAGAAGTGGTAGCCAATGTGGTATTTTATCATTACAAGGGCAAACCCGATGATGATGATGAAAACTTCCGTTATTTAAAAGAAGTCCAAAAGATATGGGTATCAAAATTCGTGGCCGTATTACGTTGTATGCGTGCCTTGGATGTAAGTCATAAATTGAAAGTGTCGAAGCTGGCTATTGAACGCAATGATAAACGCATCGTGGTTAAAGCAACGACGAAGCAAGACTTGTCCTTGGAAAAATGGACCTTTGAACGAGAAGCAGAATACTTTAGTGAAGTTTTTGGTTTGGAAATGGTCTTACGCATAGGAGGTAAATAAGGCATGTTTGAAAACTATAAATATTACTTTAACCGTGAATTATCATGGTTAAAATTTAATCAACGCGTCCTTCAAGAAGCGATAGACAATACGAATCCATTGATGGAAAAATTGCGTTTTATTGCGATTACCAGTTCCAACTTAGACGAATTTTTTATGATTCGTGTAGCCGGTTTGCGCCATCAGGAAGAAAACGGCATCGTTAAATACGATGCGGCTCACATGGATGCACGTGCACAATTGCGTGCTATTGATGAGTCCGCTAAGCGTTTGGTGCGTGTTCAATACACTTATTTGAACCATGTTATGGAAATGCTTGGCAAAGAAGGTTTGCACTTTGTAAAACCGGAAGATTTGAACGAGGAACAGTTGGAATGGCTACGCATTCACTTTGAACGGGTGGTATATCCGGTAGTAACACCGCTTGCCATCGACTCGGGCCATCCATTCCCATTCTTGGCCAATAAAACAATGAATACGGTAGTTCAAATTAAACGTTCTGTTGTGGAAACCGAAGAGGATAAAGAAACAAAGAACGCCATTTTACCAATTCCGTCGGTACTCGATCGTATCGTAGAAGTGCCTGCTAAAGACGGCCAGCGTTATTTCATCTACTTAGAAGATATCATCAACTTCTATGCAGAGCAGTTCTTTGTGGGTTATGACATTTTAAATACCATGACATTCCGTGTAACCCGTGATGCGGATCTTGAAATTGACGAAGAAGAAGCACAAGATTTACTTCTAGAAATGGAAGAGTCCTTACGTCGCCGCCGCCGTGGTGCTACGGTTCGTTTGGAAGTAGCCGGTGAACCGGATGACGAATTATTGCACTTCATTTTAACCAGCTTGCAGTTAAAACCGAAAGATGCATTTATCGTACAAGGTCCGCTCGATTTATGTACATACTTTGGTTTCTGCGACATGGAAGGCTATGATTACTTGCGCTATGCACCATTTGAGTCTTGTGAGCCCGCCGATCTTGTAGGTCATGAAGAAGAAAATATTTTTGACCTCATTCGCCGTCACGACTTATTCGTGCACCATCCGTTTGAAACCTTTAAAACCGTTGAAGACTTCGTAGCCCAAGCAGCCAATGATCCGCAGGTATTGGCTATTAAACAGACCTTGTACCGCGTAAGCAGCAACTCGCCGATTATTTCGTCCCTTATTAAAGCGGCGGATAACGGCAAACAGGTAACGGTCCTCATGGAAGTCAAGGCTCGTTTTGATGAAGCCAATAATATTTTAATGGCTCGTCGTTTGGAAAAATCCGGCTGTCACGTAATCTATGGTTTGAAAGGTTTGAAAACTCATTCTAAGATTACCATGGTAGTTCGTCGTGAAGATGATGCCATTCGCCGTTATGTTCACTTGGCAACAGGGAACTATAATGGCAAAACAGCGCGTTTATACACCGACTGCGGTATTTTTACCTGCAATGATGAATACGGTGAAGATGCGTCTGCTTTCTTCAACTTAATTTCCGGCTATTCCGATCCTCCGATTTGGAATAAATTCATCGTAGCACCTCTCAATTTACGCGAAAAAATAATGGAACTCATCGATGAAGAAATCAGCTATGCCGAAAAAGGCGAACCGTCTTATATGATAGCTAAAATGAACTCTTTATTGGACCGCGAAGTAGTGGCTAAACTCTATGAAGCGTCTTCAAAAGGGGTTAAAATCGATTTAATTGTACGTGGTATTTGTACGTTGCGTCCGGGTATTCCGAATGTGAGTGAAAATATCCAGGTTCGCTCTATAATCGGTCGTTTCTTGGAACATCATCGTTTGTTCTACTTCCGTCACGGCGGTAACGACCGCGTATTCTTATCCAGTGCCGACTGGATGCCGCGTAACCTCAATGAACGTGTAGAACTGATGATTCCGATTGAAGATAAAATCCATAAAGAACGCGTTCGCGGTATTTTGGATTTATACCTTCGCGATAATCAAAAAGCCCATGTAATGCGTGCTGATGGCTCTTATCGTAAGCTTGTAAGCAAGACTGACAAAGTTTCGGCTCAAGAAACGTTGATGAAAGAAGCCAAACAGGCGAGTGAACATCCCAAAATGACCGTAGTTGAACGCATGCAACCAATGTTTAAGGAATAAAAAGCCTTATATATGATTTCAGCTAATGTATAAGCCGTTATTAACCTTAAATACGACATAATAAAGATATGTATACGCCTGAAATTAGAGGTGAGGAATTACACGAATCGTTTAATAATAAAGCGCCGATTATAGCGGTTGGTTTTAAAAAACATTTAAACACATTTTTGTGTAATTATCAGAAAATCAAATAATTTTTCTTACTGAAGTATCGACTTGTAATAGAAAGTGATTTCCATTATCAGGTCGATACTTCTTTTTGATTATTAACATTAAAGCTGTGAGCCCTTTATATAAAGGCTTTCAGAGCTGGTAGTGTATTTTCATGCACAATTATTCCTAAAGAGAATAAAATAAAAATGAGGAGATTATAAATAAAATAAATAAATATAATTGTAGCTATTTTGTGTACACTACAAAAGGACATAAACGAAAAATAAAGAAAAATATAAACATGAGAGAAATCTGAAGATGCTGTGTTTATTTATACCGTCCGGCCGTTTTGTTGACGCTCTGTATCTCTTTGTGGTAGAATAGCGCGGTAGGAGGGATTAGATGACAAAATATCTAGTAATGCAAAAGAAGAATATGGCGACCCTCTTGAGACGCCATACGTCACTTTTGCTGTTACTCCTAGCGGTCGTGTTTATGACGATTTCAGGCTTTGCTTGGAATGAGAAATCGGTTACGATTTTAGCTGATGGTCAAGCACAGATTGTTAGGACACACCTCAACTCAGCGGAGGGCATTTTACACGATGCCGGGATTACGCTCGGGCCAAAAGATGCTGTATTATTAAATACGCAGACTTTGCAAAACGGAACTCAATTAACAGTTCTACGAGCATTTCCTGTAAAAGTAACGATTGACGGCGTAGCTAAAGATGTTATGACCGTTCAAACGACAGCCCAGGGTCTAGCTGATGAGTTGGGATATCATGCACCTAATTACGTACCATTGGGAGATAGCAATCAGCACTTACAAGCTGGTAGTGAGGTTGCTATAGCTCATGTAACCGGTCGTTCTGTAAAAACTTACGAACAGCCTGTAGAAGTACAGGTTATTCGTCAGCGAGACGACTCCATGCACATCGGCGAACAGGAAGTTATCCAAGAGGGTACTCCCGGTTTAGTTTCCGTTGAGGAGGAAATCTTGTACCAGGATGGTAAGGGAATCAAAAAGCAAATTATTAGTCAGAATGATATTAAACGGATGGTACCGACAATCATCAAAGAAGGTTCACGAGATGTGGTAGAAACCTCTCGTGGGGTAGTACGCTATCGCGAGGTGCTGACTATGGAAGCGTCAGCGTATTTACCGGGTGATGGTGATGGTCGAGGCATCACGGCTACCGGCATGGTGGCCAGACGAGGCGTTGTAGCAGTGGATCCGAATGTGATTCCATTGGGTACACGTCTTTACATTCCGGGCTATGGCATGGCTATAGCAGCGGATACCGGCGGAGCTATTAGAGGTCACAAAATTGACCTATTAATGGAATCTTATGGTGAGGCGATGGAATTTGGTCGCCGTTCTGTAGAAGTTTATGTTTTACAGTAAAGAAGTTTTTTCAGTACCTAATTTAGGCCTGATAAACTTCATAGTAATTGAATTTTTACAGTAATTAAATATGTAAACTCGTCGTAAGAAGAGGTTGTAACGAAATGCGTTTTGACCCGCATGTTGTTATAGCCTCTTCTTTATTATTTTTGAAAAATTTGGTAAAATTAAGTAGCTATAAAGCCTATTTTATTCACAGTTGATTTTATTCACAGTTGATTGTTTGGCCATTGTGGAAAGGAAATACTTATGTTAAAAGAAGTAATCGTAGTCGAAGGCAAGTCGGATATTCAGCAGATTGCCAAAGCAGTAGAGGCTGATTGTATTGCTACCGAAGGATTTACTTTACGCAAAGGGGTATTGGAGCAAATACAAGTTGCCTATGAAAAAAGAGGAATTATTATTTTTACCGACCCTGACACGGCGGGCGAACGAATTCGTCGTTTCTTGGCCAAAAAATTTCCGGATGCGCAGCATGCATTTATCTCGCGTGACTTAGCAACCGCCAACGATGATATTGGGATTGAACAAGCGCCACCGGAAGCCATTCGTGAAGCGTTAGGAAAATTACACACACAGTCGCTTGAGTCGTCTGAAGAATTTACCATGCAGGACATGGTAGCTCATAACTTAACCGGTTCACCGCGTAGCGCCGATAATCGCGCTATTGCAGGTGCTAAACTGGGCATCGGTTATGGCAACAGCAAGCAGTTTTTATACCGTTTAAATCACTACGGCGTTACCCGTGAGGGCTTTAATGAGGCCATGCGCGACATAATGATTGGCTAGTCAGATGCCTAATTGATATAATAAGCGGCTAGTTGGAGGCTTACTTGACATAATAAGCGGCTAGTCGGGCGTTTACACGATATGATGATAGGTGGGATTGTTAGCGATCGGTAGTGCGAATACAATGAGTTAAAGTACTCTTTTGAAAGGATATATATGTTAGAATCAATTATTGCGAGTCCCGAAGTAGTGCATTACATATGCAAACGCTTTGGCATTCACATGAGTAAAAAGTTGGGACAAAACTTTCTCATCTCCCGCCATGTGGTAGATGATATTGTAAAAGCAGCCCAGCTGGTACCGGGGGAGCCGGTATTGGAAATCGGACCGGGCATCGGTACGCTTACGCAGGGCTTGGCACAGAGTAAAGCGGATGTGACGGCCGTAGAATTGGACCGCCGTTTGTTGGAAGTATTGGATACGACCTTAGCAGGCTATGACAATGTTAATATAATTCATGGCGATATTTTAAAAGTAAATATTCCTGAATTAATGAACCATAAGCCGTTTAAAGTAGTGGCAAATTTACCATATTATATTACGACGCCGATTATTATGTCCCTATTGGAAATGAAACTTCCTATTGAGCGACTCGTCGTAATGGTACAAAAAGAAGTGGCAGAGCGCATGGTGGCCGAACCGGGAACCAAAGCGTATGGTGCACTCTCCGTGGCTGTACAGTACTATACGGAACCGGATATCGTATTCGAAGTGTCGCCTAAATCCTTCTTGCCGCCACCTGAAGTAACCAGTGCGGTTATTCGCTGTCGTTTGCGCAAAGAACCACCGGTACAAGTGGCTGATGAAAAACTCTTATTCCGTGTTATTAAGGCCGCTTTTGCGCAGCGTCGTAAAACATTTAGCAATACTATGAAAACAACCGGTCTCGCTAAAGAACAGATTGCGGCTATTTTAGAAAAAGCCGGCATTGACGGCTTTTTGCGCGGTGAAACCTTTACCTTAGATGACTTTGCCGCTTTGGCTAATGCTTGGCATGAACTCTACGGCAAGGCATAAAATTATTTTTCAAAAATAAATATTGACCGCAACAGCAGGTTATAAAATTAGTTTTCAAAAATAAAGATAAAACATTATAACAGGGTATAAAATTATTTTTCAAAAATAACTATTGCAAATTTAAAAGTATAGGCGTATTATTAGATGTCAGCTGAAATTTGAAATAAAATTCGGCTGGTGTTTAAGGATAAAAGTAAGCTACTATTTTGACTAAAAATAGTAGCTTAGTCTTTTGCAATGAAATAATAAAATAGCAAGCAATAATTAGAAAGTTAGCCTGCATTTTTTTTAATATAAGTTGCAAGAGTAAGCAATAATTAGAAAGTTAACCTGCGTTTTCAAAAATATAAGTTGCAAGAGTTTCATAGGAGTTAAAAGCGTAATGTTACGTTTAACAGGTAAAGTGTTTGGTGTAGTCGCTATTTTAGTTGTGTTTGCGACTTTGGTGTTTTATTTTACCGCACCGGTGTATACACTGCGAGGGATTCCCGTTTTAAACTATCATCAAGTGAATGATGAAAAATTTTCCCCATTGACAATGAAAACTTCGGATTTCAGAAATCAAATGGCATATTTACAAGAGCAAGGTTATCATGCGATTACTATGGAAGAATTATACGGCTATTTGCAGAATAATTTGCCATTGCCAAGTAAACCGGTCGTAATCACATTTGATGACGGCTATGTAGACAACTATACCGAAGCAATGCCGATTTTAAAAGAATACGGCATGAAGGCCACTTTGTTTATGATTGGCGACTCCATTGGCGCTCCCGGATTCTTATCGGCGGAGCAGCTGAAAGAAATGGAAGCAAGCCATATATTTGAAGTTGAATCTCATACCTATTCGCATAAAGATTTGCGCAAGCTCTCCAGCGATGCGGTGGCTGATGAATTTAGCCATTCTAAAACATTATTAGAAACTACACTAGGCCATCCGGTGCAATACATCGCCTATCCGTGCGGCTTTACTAACCCGCAAGTAGACGCTTTGGCTCAGGCAGCAGGCTATCGCTTGGCATTTACCGTTGATACAGGGAATGTAAGAAGCGGTGAAAACCGCTTTAACCTGGACCGCGTACCCGTATTTGAAGGAGACAACCCACTCCTAAGCATGCAACTACGCCTCCACTACGTAGAAATCATCGGCGGCCTGTGGTCACTCCGTGACTTCCTGCTCGCCCATAACCATCCAACCTTGGCATCAATAGTGCCACTTTTCTAAGTAAAAAGAAGGTTCCACACCGGAAGCCTGACTGTTTCACAGTAAAAGGCGTTCCTTGCTTGGAACCTTCTTTTTTTGTGTGAGTCTGACTCAGAGCCTCACCACCTCCACGAAATCATGATGTGAACTGAATTAGAGTGCCACCGGGCGCTGAATAGAGGAGATACGCAGGTGTTTGCTTTCGGGCGGTAAGCCTTAAATTGAGATGTTTACAATAGAAAGTGTCCATGTAAGAGTAGATTGGAGTTTTCTTTTGGCAAAATTGATTTTAAATTGAGATGATATAAAAAATAGAGAGGACCCTTGTAGGAAGTTCTATAGTCTTTTCTTTTGGCAGATAAAAGCTTTGAATTGAGATGATATAAAAGAAATAGAGAGGACTCGTGTAAGAAAAGTTTTACAAGCGAAGCGCAGTCACTTTTCGGCACGAGTCCTCTCTATTTATATTAAGTGTTTTAGATTTTATCTGCCAAAAGCGCAGTCACTTTTCGGCAGGAATCCTCTCTATTTTATTCGCAAATTAATTATTTATTTTGCCAAAAGAAAATATCTAATACATGGACACCTTCTATTTTTAAATAATTATTTTAAGCTTACCGCCCAAGCAAACACTAAATATGCTCATTCAGCGCCGGCGTCTCTAAGAACGTCACATCAGGATTTCGTTCCACAACCCATCCCATTTGCCACTCATTACTTATCAAAATAACGGTTCGCGCCCGATTATCTTTAACAGCCATGGCATTATCAAGACCTTTAAGCTGCTTAATATCCACATCTTCTTTTACCCAACGGGCTACGCTGTAAGGGAGGGAATCAGTAATCGGTTCAACACCGTATTCATTGCGTAAACGATACTGTAATACTTCAAACTGAAGCATACCAACGGCGCCGACGATGAAGGAGTCCATGGAATGAGGCTGTTCAAAAATCTGTACCGCACCTTCCTGGGCCAATTGAGTCATCCCTTTTTGGAATTGTTTACGTTTCATCGTATCTTTCGGGCTGACGCGGGCAAAGAATTCCGGTGGGAACACAGGGAAGTCGCCGAAGGTTACTTTGTGATTAGGAGCACAAAGGGTATCACCTACGCCCATAGTACCGGCATCAAAAACACCGATAATGTCGCCGGGATAGGCTTCGTCGATAATCGTGCGTTCCGTAGCCAAGAACTGTTGCGGCTGCGCCAGGCGAATACTTTTATTCGATTGACGATGCAATACGGACATGCCTTTTTCAAACTTACCGGAGCAAATACGCATGAACACGATGCGATCGTGATGGTTAGGGTTCATATTGGCTTGGATTTTGAAAACAAAGGCGGAGAAGTCTTCGGAAGTGGCTTCTACGGTTTCTTCAATGGCTTGGCGAGGAGTCGGGGAGGGGGCTAAGTCGAGGAATTTTTCTAAAAACGGTTTAACCCCGAAGTTGGTCATAGCGGAACCGAAGAACATTGGCGTTAATTCACCGGCACGAACACGGTCGAAATCGAATTCGTCGCCTGCTACGTCGAGGAGTTCAATATCATCAATCAAGGACTGATGCACTTCTTCGCCCAATAACTCACGAAATGCCGGATCGTCTACCGATTCTTTGGTAGATGCCAATTTTTGTTGACCATGTGTTTCGTCTTTGGCAAAAAGGTCAACCGTGTGAGTTTCTCGGTCGTAAATCCCCTGATATTCTCCGTTGATGCCAACTGGCCAGTTCATAGGAACGGCGCGAATGCCCAAGGAGTTTTCAATTTCTTCCATCAAATCAAAGGGATTACGGCCGAAATGGTCAATTTTGTTGACGAAGGTGAAAATAGGAATACCGCGCTCTTTACATACAGCAAAGAGTTTTTTTGTCTGCGCTTCCACACCTTTCGCTACGTCGATAAGCATGACTGCACTGTCTGCGGCCATTAAGGTACGGTAAGTATCTTCCGAGAAGTCTTGGTGACCGGGGGTGTCCAAGATATTGACGCGGCAGCCGTCATAATCGAATTGAAGCACGGAACTTGTTACCGAGATACCACGTTGTTTTTCGATTTCCATCCAGTCGGATACGGCATATTTTTGAGTTTTACGAGACTTTACGGACCCGGCTAAGTGAATAGCACCACCGTAAAGGAGCAGTTTTTCAGTTAATGTAGTTTTACCGGCATCCGGATGCGAAATGATGGCAAACGTGCGTCGGCGTTTAACTTCTTCTAAGAATGTCATGTTGTCACCTCATACAAATTATCTATCCTTAAAATTATATACTAATGACGGGCGTTTTGTCATTAAATTCATTTTATTAAATTTAAGATAGTCACAGGGATGACGGTTTAGGCGTGGAGCAGGCGTGGGCCATTATCATGGAGTGCATATTTGGTGACTAGAAGCACCATTGGGGCGTATCCGCACCACCGGTATGAGTGGGTTCCTTTTATGAACGCCCGGTTTAGTGTATAATAGAACAGACAAAGGAGGGCCTATGAGATTATTTATTGCCGAAAAGCCCAGTATGGGGCGAGAAATAAGTAAATATTTACCGGAGCAGAAGAATGTGCAAAAGCGCGACGGTTTTATTGTGCAAGGCGATGATGTAGTCACTTGGGCCTTTGGACATGTGTTGGAACAGGCTCAGCCGGGGGACTATAATGAACGCTATAAGCGTTGGAATGCCGCCGATTTGCCCATAGTGCCGGACGAATGGCAATTGCTGGTGACGAAGAGCAGTGCTAAGCAGTTTCAGACTATTAAAAAGCTTATCGAAGATGCGGATACAATTGTTAACGCCGGTGACCCGGATCGCGAAGGACAGCTCCTTATTGATGAGATTTTAGTGTACGTAAATAATAAGAAACCTGTGCAGCGTATTTTGTTGAATGCGCTGGATGAAAAGTCGATTCGCGCAGCTCTCAATGACTTGCGTGATAATAAGGATTTTTATAATTTACAACAATCTGCTTTGGCCAGAGCCCGCGCCGATTGGCTCGTAGGCATGAATTTATCCCGTGCTTATACCTTACAGCAACGCAGGCAGGGGAATAAAGTTACCTTTCCGATTGGCCGTGTAAAAACCCCGACCCTGGCCTTGGTGGTTCGCCGTGAACGGGAATTGGAAAATTTCGTGCCCGTTGATTACTTTACTTTAAAAGTTTTATACAAACATCCGAACGGCAGTTTCTGGGCCACGTGGCAGCCTAAAGACGATCAAATCGGCCTCGACCCGGAAGGGCGTTTAATAAAAAAAGCGGTAGCCGAAGAATTGGCTAAGCGCTTGATGGATGGTAAGACGGGCGTCATTTCCAAACGGGAGAAGACGAAGAAAAAAGAAGCCCAGCGTCTGCCTTTATCGTTGTCGGCATTGCAGGTTGCAGCAGGGAAGGCTTATGGTTATGACCCGCAGCAGGTGCTCGATACGGCGCAGAAATTATATGAAAAGAAATTGACTACTTACCCGCGTTCGGATTGTGATTATTTACCGACAAATCAATTTGAAGATCGCCATGCAATCATACAGAATTTAAGTAAAAACAGCGGCGTTATCGGTGAATGGGCTCAAGGTGCTGATTTAACCATTAAATCACGGGCGTGGAACGATAAGAAAATCACCGCTCACCATGCCGTTATTCCAACGACGGTGGCTTGTAACATGGCTACGTTGCCGGACATGGAGAGAAATATTTATTTTCTCATCGCCCAGTCCTATATTACGCAGTTTTATCCGGAACATGAATACGAGCAAACTCGTTTAACGGTGACCCAATGTGATGAGGAATTTGTCGCTCATGGTCGCGTTATTTTGGTAGTAGGCTGGAAGGCTTTATATCAAAAAGCTAAAAAGGACGATTCAGCAACGGATGACGGCAATGATGGGGATGATTCGGTCGGTGATGAAGAGGCGGATTCGCAGGAAGCAAGTAAAAAACGCAAACAGCCTATTGAAGAGAGTGGTGAACTGCCGAATGTGAAAAAAGGCGATTCTGTTGATGTAGATAGTATGGCTATTGATGCGAAGCAGACCAAACCGCCGAGCCGTTTTACGGCAGCCACTTTATTGCAGGCTATGAAAGAAATTCACAAGTATGTGAAAAATGAGGATTTGAAAAAGCAATTGAAGGCCGTATCCGGTATCGGTACGGAAGCAACCAGGGCTACCATCATTGATGAATTGATTACACGTAAGTTTATGTCTGCAAAAGGCAAAAAGAAAGTAATTCAACCTACATCTTTGGGGTATACCTTGGTGGATGCTTTACCGGAGGAAATGCTCTATCCCGATGAAACAGCTCTTTGGGAAGAACGCTTGGCGGCTATTAGCGAAGGCCGGGATACGTTGGATTCTTTTTTGATTGATCAGATTGAATTCTTAAAAAGTTTGATTAACAAGGCCAATAGCGGCATGAATATGGATGGTCTCGATACAGACGGTTTTAATATTGTCAGCACCGTGCGTACGGTGAAACGCCCATCAGGCGGAACCGGTAATGCTATCAATCGAGGCGGTGCAGCCTTGTCGGAAGAAGAACTCAGTAAGCTCGAAGCTTGTCCGCGTTGCGGCAAGGGAAAAATAAGACTTAGAAACGGTAAATTCGGGGAATTTTACGGTTGTACCGATTATCCAAAATGTAATTTTACTAAGCCTGTCTCGACAAACCCTTCAAATGCCGGTAAAGTTCAAGGCGGACCTTTAAACGGAAATGGGACCGGAAATTCGACCGGCTTCGGCCGAGGAAGTGTGGATTCTATTGACCCACAGGTGGCGGAAGCTTTGGCGGCGGCTAAGGAAAAGGGGACCTTGCAATATAAATGCCCGCGTTGCGGTGAAGGCTATTTAGTAGCCATTGTGCGTAATGGTAATACAAGTTGGACCTGTGCTAATCAACCTAAGTGTCGCACTACCGTGGCTGATGTAGACGGGAAACCGGTTGTTTTTAAATAAGGCAGTTTGCACATAATTTAAAGTAAATCAAATATATAATAAAAAAGGACTATTCTTATAGGAACATGCTATTCAAAGTACGAACAGCGTGTCTATGAGAGTAGTCCTTAATTTATACGTGCTTGTAAGTGCTTATAGTGAAAGGCACTGTATTATTAAATCGGGTTATAGGACATTAAATCCTATTAGCGAGAACGACGGCGTCTTGTGTTAACCCCTTTATGGCCTGTTGCCTTATGTCGTTTCGCTTTAGTTGCCTGATAGGATGATTTAATAGTCGGTTTTTTGGATGACGTTGTTTTTTTAGGTGCTTGGGCACGGCCTTTGGTTTTTACTTGACCGTCGGTCGTGTATTTTGTCAATGTTGCTTCAATGGCTCGTTCGATACGGCGAAGCCATGTTTCGTCCGCTTGTGTCGCATAGGTAATGGCAATGCCGTTGGTACCGGCACGACCGGTACGGCCGATACGGTGAATGTAGTAATCTACATCGTGCGGCACATCGTAGTTATATACATGACTGATGCCTTCAATGTCGATACCGCGGGCCGCAATGTCGGTAGCTACCAAGATTTGCGTACGGGCACGGGCAAAATCACGCAGAATTTGCGTGCGGCGACCTTGTGTTAAATCACCGTGTAATTCGCCGATGTTAAAACCGGCTGCCGTTAATTCGTAGGAGAGCTTAATGGCGCCTTCTTTTTTATTACAGAAAACAATGGCTAAATACGGATTGTCTTCTCTTAGTTGAGCCATTAAACGGTCCAACTTTTCTTCCGGTTTTACCATGATAACCTTTTGTTCAATGGTATCTAAGGTTACGTTATTGCCTTTAACCGTTACGGACATTGGTTTTTTCATGTAAGTTTTGGCAAGGCTGCGGATGCGATCCGGCACGGTAGCGGAGAAGAGTAACAATTGACGGTTGGCGTTAGTTTTTTCAATAAGGGATTCTACATCCGGTAAAAAGCCCATGTGAAGCATCTGGTCCGCCTCGTCGAGAACTACGCGGCGCACCGTATCGAGGTGAAGGGAACCGCGCGTGGCGTGGTCTAATAAACGCCCCGGCGTGCCGAGGATTACATGAGGACGACGGCCTAATTGTTGTAGCTGCCCTTCAATAGTGCGGCCGCCGATGAGGGGAAGAATATCAACGCCCAAAATATCGCCGATAGCCTTGGCTTCGTCGGCAATTTGTTTTACCAATTCGCGGGTTGGGGCAATAATAAGTGCTTGTTCTTGGAACACTTCGATATTGATGCGCTGCAAAACAGGAATTAAAAATGCCAGCGTTTTGCCTGTACCGGTTTGCGCCATAGCGATTAAGTCGTTGCCTTTGAAAGCAGGGGGAATGGCTTGTTCCTGAATCGGAGTAGGCTCCTTAATACCTTGTTTGGCCAGGGAGTCTATGAGTTCGGGCACAACGCCGAGAGTTTGAAATGATTTCATATATATCTCCTTATCTTTAATTTGTAATACTTTGAGTGATGATTCCCGGAGGGGAATAGGGAACTTCGTCAATTAGCTGTTAACGTTGATTTTGTAAAATAAATGGGATTCATTGGTATTAAATTAGCTAAATCTATTTTTATTATATCATACATAGATGATTTATATAAAAGAATCGATATATTTAGGACAATTTGAACTTAAGGGCATACTTTTTTTGCGAAATAAATATTTTAATAATTCATTGAGAATAGTTATTTAATTGATAATCTTTTGATAATATTTGAAGTTTAATTATAATTGAGAATAAAAGAGAAGACGTTTCAAATGAGAATGAGAATGGCGAGGCTATTATTCATGAGAAAATACTGAAAAGATGAGCAGTGATAATGAAAATTGAAGATTGTCTATCTACATTCATAAGATTCGATATTGAAAATGGTTATTGATTTTCTCAGTGACTATGTTATAATTTAATTGTAATTTTTTTTCAGTTTCAGTGCAGTTCTTAAGCAAATTTTGGAAGATGAGTTTGTTTGGTTCGGCCACAAGGAGGTGTAGATAGTGATAAAATCATTGGCGTCGATGAAAACCGGCGAAGCGGGCACAATTAAACAGTTGCGCGGTTCCGGTAACATCAAACACCGTCTCGTTGACATGGGCCTCGTTCCGGGGACTTTCGTGCGTGTTATGAAATTCGCACCTTTGGGTGATCCCATTGAAATTAAAGTAAAGAACTTTGATTTAGCGTTGCGTGTCAGCGAAGCAGAAACTATTGATATTGAAGTGAGTCAGGAGGCCTAGAATGAGTGACCAAAATACCACGTCTATCCGAATTGCTCTGGCCGGTAATCCGAACTGTGGTAAAACTACAATTTTTAATAATATTACCGGTGCCAAACAGCATGTTGGTAACTATCCCGGTGTAACGGTAGAAAAGAAAGAAGGGGAATGTACTTTCAGCGGTAAAGATTTACTCTTTATTGACTTGCCGGGTACATACAGCTTAACAGCTCGCTCCCTTGATGAATTAGTAGCGCGTAACGTAATTATCAATGATGAACCGGATGTTCTCGTTAACGTTATTGATGCATCTAATTTGGAACGTAACTTATATTTAGCGGCTCAATTGTTGGAATTGGAACGTCCGTTGGTTATGGCGCTTAATATGTCCGATGTGGCCAAAGAAATGGGTGTTCACATTGACATTAAAAAATTGAGTGAATTGACCGGTGCGACTATCGTAGAAACAGTTGGTCGCAATAATGTAGGTACGACCGAATTATTACAAGCTGTTATCGATGTAGCCAAAGAAGCGAAAAAACCAAGTGCGACTATTGATTATGGTCCTGAACTTGAACCGGCTATTAGAGATATTGTTAATGAACTTGAGAAAGCAGATACTATTACTTATCCATTGCGTTGGGTGGCTATTAAATTATTGGAAGCCGATCCTGATGTAATTAAAAAAGTAAAAGCCTTTGAACGTACCGAAGCGGTTTTGGCAAAAGCAGAACAGTGGCGCGAAGAGCTTAAAGACAAAGTTGATTTAGAAATTATTTTCCAAGAATTCCGTCACAGCTTTGCCGTTGCTACTTATAATAATGCTATAAAAGGTACGCCTAAGGAAATCGAAACCCGTTCCGACCGTATCGATAAAGTGCTTACCCACCGTATTTGGGGCTTACCGATTTTCGTATTTGTAATGTGGCTCTTATTTAATCTCGTAAATACAATCGGTGCTTATCCGCAAGGCTGGATTGAAGACGCTTTCACAGCCCTTGGCGATTGGGCCGGTGCGGTAATTCCGGAAGGCCAATTGAATTCCTTGGTGGTTGACGGTATCATCGCCGGTGTTGGTGCGGTAATGAGTTTCGTTCCACTTATCGTACTCTTGTTCTTGGGCATTGCGTTCCTTGAAGATACCGGTTACATGGCGCGTGCGGCATTCGTAATGGACCGTATCATGCGTGCCTGCGGTTTACACGGGAAATCCTTTATTCCCCTCCTTATGGGTTATGGTTGTAGTATTCCTACTATTATGGGTGCTCGTATCTTGGATAATAACCGCGATCGAATGATTACGATTCTTGTTTCCCAGTTCATGACCTGTAGTGCTCGTTTGCCGGTATACACTTTGTTCATCGGGGCATTCTTCCCGGTAGCACAACGTGGTAACGTATTGGCTGCCATTTATTTTGCCGGCATCGTATTGGCTATTGTAATGGCTAAAATTTTCCGCAAATTCTTATTCCCGGGCGAATCCGAACCATTCGTAATGGAATTACCGCCATACCATATGCCAACTCTTAAGAGCGTGTTAATGCATATGTGGGAACGTGCTTTCTTATATCTTAAAAAAGCAGGTACTTTCATTTTAGCAGCGTCCGTATTGATTTGGTTCTTGGCATCCTATCCGCAAGATGTGCCAATGTCTCAAGACTTTGACGCCGCTCGCGATCAGGTAACCCAAGAATACGAAGCGCGTGATAATGCAATCTTGCTTCAGTACGGTATTGCTACGGATGAACAAAAAGCACCGGTTATGGCTATGGTTGACGAAATGACAGCTATTCAGACAGAACAAGACGAAGCTGCCGCTGAAGAAGGGGAAGAAGAAATCGGCGATGAAGGTCTTAACGGTGAAGCCGCTGCGACTGACGAAGCCGCTACAGCTGAAGATGCAAATGCTGCACCTGAAGTTCCTGATTACTTCCATGACCTTCAAGTAGCCAATGCTGATGCATTCCCGGTTGCTTGGGCTATTTACCTTAATAACCAAGAAAAAGACGAAGCTATCGGCGAACTCGACCAAAAAGAATCTACTGAAAAATTGGAAGGATCTTATGTAGCCTCCATCGGTAAATTCATTGAACCGGTTATGAGACCGCTTGGTTTCGACTGGAAGATGAGCGTATCCTTGGTTACAGCTCTCGCTGCTAAAGAAGTTATGGTAAGTACCTTGGGTACACTCTACTCTATTGCGGCTGATGAAGATAATGAACAGCCATTGCAAGTTTACTTACGTCAGGACCCTTCATTCACACCACTCGTTGCAGTTGGTTTGATGATGTTCGTTCTTATTTATCCGCCATGTTTTGCGGCTATGGCCGTATTCAAACGTGAAGCCGGCGGTTGGGGCTGGTTAACTTTCTTCGTTGTTTATTCAACGGCCCTTGCTTGGGTAGCAGCCTTTATCGTCTACAATGGCGGTCGTTTACTTGGTTTCCATTGATTAAAAAAACAGTTATTTATAAAATGATTCAAAACTGAAATGCGTTTTTCTGTTAAGTTATTAGCTTGTTCCCATGAAAATCTAAATGAGAATTGACTACTGATAATCGTTGAGAATATAACGCCAATCAATGTTTTTCTCAAAATTTTTTACAAATCACTATTGATTATTGATTAAGGATGGTGTATGATAATGGAGAACCTAATAGTATATCTTATCGGATTAATCGCTGTATTATTTGTTGCTCGCAAGGCGTATAAGACCTTAAGCGGCAAGAGCGGCTGCAGTTGCGGTTGCGGTGGTAGCGGTAACGGCAAGAAGAAAGAAATTTCTTCCTCCGGTTGTGGCTGCGGTTGTGGGGGCAACAAATAGGATTTCATAAGGGTAATGACTGACGAATACAGTGTATTCGATGGATTTACGGCAAAAGTAGCCAAGGTTCGGGTAGACCTTGGCTATTTTTATAAAGCAATAGGCGCTTATTTTATTCTTGTAAGGAACACTTTGGTGCCTTACATCTTGTAGAGGAAAGGTGAGATTTATATGTTCAACGTAAACAAAGAAAAAGTAAAATCCGCTAATTTATTCGCAGCCGGTTTGGCTCTTGGTACTGTAGGTCTTAAAATGTTGACCAGCAAAGATGCTAAGAAAGTGTATGCCAATGTTGTAGCTGCAGGTCTTCGCGCTAAAGAAAGCGTAATGCAGACTGCTGAAAAAGTACAGGCTTCCAGCGGCAGCATTTTGGCTGATGCTCAGGAAATCAACGAAAATCGCCGTAAAGAAGAAGCTTTGTTTGAAGAAGAACAAGGCGAAGAAAAGGGTGAATAATTAATATGTTGAAGTTTTCGGTTATTCAAAGATTATCGAAACGTCTTCATGTTACTATTTCCGGTCACTTATTCGATGATGCCGAAGCCGCTTATGTTGAAACGACTTTAATGCAGAATCCGGCGATTGAAAAAGCTCAGTTTTTTACGCGTTCACGTGACCTTATTATCCACCATACAGGGGATGAAATAGCTGTTCGTGATGCATTACTGGCACTTAACGATTTGAATTTCGAAGATGCACCGGCATTGACGGAATACTCACCGCGACTTGTCAATAAACAATACAAAGAGTCCATGATCAGTCAGACTCTTATGTATTTAGGTAAAAAGTTATTGTTACCGGCACCAATCAATATGGTATGGTCTTGGTTTAATGCTTTAAAATTTGCGAAAAAAGCGGTAACTATGTTATGGCATCGCAAATTAACTGTAGAAGTATTGGATGGCGTAGCGATTACCGTATCCTTGTTACGCGGTGACGTATCCACGGCAGGCGCCGTAATGTACCTCTTGGGTATTGGCGAAACCTTGGAAGAATGGACACTCCGTAAGTCCGTCCTCAATTTGGCCGAAAGTATGTCCCTCAATGTGGATAAAGTTTGGGTTAAAGTGGATGGCGTTGAAGTGAGTCGGCCTGTATCCGAAGTTGTCGAAGGCGACCTCGTGGTACTTCGTCAAGGTGAAGTGGTGTCATTGGACGGTGTAGTAGTAGAAGGCGTTGTCCTTGTGAACGAAAGTTCCATGACCGGTGAACCGGAACCGGTTCGCCGTGATGAAAATACTTCGGTATATGCAGGTACTGTCGTAGAAGAAGGCCATTGTGTAATCGAAGTTCGCGGTAATTCCAAATCATCGCGTTATGAACAAATTGTGGCTCTTATCGAAGAATCGGAACAGATGAAATCCGGTATGGAACAGAAGGCGTTCCACATGGCCGATAAATTAGTGCCAATCAGTTTTGCCGGCACTATCTTAACGTATTTGTTGACCCGTAATACGATGAAGGCCTTATCGTTCTTGATGGTTGACTTCTCTTGCGCTTTAAAATTAAGCATTCCGTTGGCGGTATTATCGGCCATGGAAGAAGCGTCGAAGCGTGGTATCACCGTTAAAGGCGGTAAATATTTGGAACAAATTGCCGCTGCTGATGTGGTTGTTTTTGATAAAACAGGTACATTGACTAAAGCAGAACCGGTATTTGAACAGATTATTACCTTTGAAGATCATGATCCGGATGATATGCTCATGCTTGCTGCTTGCTTGGAAGAACATTTTCCTCATTCTATGGCAAAAGCCGTGGTTAATGCAGCGGAACAGCATAATTTGCCTCATAAGGAAAAACACTCCTCTAAGGTTGAATATATCGTAGCTCACGGCATTGCCTCCAAAGTGGGCAATCGCAAATGCCGAATCGGTAGTGCGCACTTTATTTTTGACGATGAAAAAGTTGTTATTCCGGAAGGGGAACAGGAAAAATTCGACAATTTGCCGGATTCCTCCTCTCATTTATACTTAGCCATCAGTGGTCGTTTGGCTGCCGTTCTTTGCATTAAAGATCCGGTGCGTGAAGAAGCAAAACAAGTTGTTAAAGAACTTCACGAATTGGGTATTAAGAAAGTCGTTATGATGACCGGTGACAGCAAACGCAATGCAGAACGGGTTGCACGTGAAATCGGCATCGACGAAGTGCATGCGGAAGTATTGCCGGGCGATAAAGCGGCTTATGTGAAGAAAGCTAAAGAAGAAGGGTATACGGTTATGATGGTTGGCGACGGCATCAATGATTCGCCGGCCTTGTCGGAAGCCCATGTAGGCGTTGCGATGAATGAAGGGGCACCGATTGCCCAGAAAATCGCCAATGTTACGGTTTCCTCCGATAATCTTTCCAGTCTTGTAGACTTACGTCGCATTGCTATGCAATTGATGGATCGTATTCAATTTAATTACAACTCCATTGTCGGTGTTAACGGCGCTTTGGTAGGTCTTGGTTTATTCCAGGTATTGACACCAAGCACGACGGCATGGATGCATAATCTGTTTACGTTAGGTATTGGTTTACGCAGTATGACGCCATTGTTACCGGCTAAATCTGAAGAGGATGATTCGGTAATTGAAACGACGGCTCGTGTTGTAGCGTAAGCGGAACTAAGGTATTTATAAACAGTATTAAGGCGGTGTTCTTCGGAGCACCGCCTTTTGCGGTTGAGTTTTAAGGCGTCCTATAGTAAAATTATACTGTTAAGATAAGGATGTAGGAGGTTTTTAGTATGAAAGTCCTTGCGGATATTTTGGGACGCACGCTATATATGAGTTTTTTCATCATATTAGTACCCTTAGGTGCCTACACTATTCATAACGGGTCCAGTGCTATGGTGGCACTTGTCAGTTATTTGGTGTTGTCATTATTGGTGCCGGTGGCGTATTTATCTTCGAAGCGAAGTGGTTTCGGTCCGGAAGAAAAGCGCGTGGGCCGTATTTTCTATATATTGGGTTGGGTCATCGTTCAACTGGCCACGTATCAGACCTTTTTTGTAGGCGATTTTTCATTCCTTTGGGGCTTGCCAAGCTTTGGTCGTGATATAGCCTTTGTAATTGTTATGTATATTCAGGTTTCGCTTTCATTGACGGCCGGTTATATACTAAATTCACTCGTAAGAGGGAGGGCCGCTAAATGATAAAAAATGTTTTGCGCATGTTTGTTTTAAATCTTGCCATCGTATTGCCGGTGACAATGATTATATTGGCGTTGCAAGGTGTTTCATTGGGTATGGTAGCTTTCTTGGTACTTTCATTCTTGACGCCTATGGTGCTGCGCCGTCAAGATAAGTTGCAACAATTTTTGACCTATCCGTGGCGTAACAGTTTGTATGCGTATAGTTGGATTTGGTGCTTAACCTTTTTCTTCCTAGGTGACAGTGTCATTCCTTATGCTATTGCTTCCGGCAGCATGGGTATGATTATGCTTGGCTGGATTGTGGTATTTACGGTTTGTCTATTGGCCATGACTATTGTGGCCGTTATTTTGACACTTTTTGCGGACCGGCCACGGTTTAATCGCTGGTTCGATGATTCCTTGGATATGGCGGTCTATTCCTTGCCGGTACCGATGCTTTTATTAGGGGATGTGTTATTTTTAAATGTGCCCGATCCAATATTGGCAGCGCAACTCAGTCCGCAAGTATTTACCTTTTTACAACTTTGGCTCTATGGTTTTGTTATTTGGACCATGGGTGTTATTGCCATTTATTTGCATCCGCGAATGGGGCAAAAACAAGGCCTTCGTTTGGCTCGTATTATGGTAACCGCCTTGGTATGGCTCGCCATCAACGGCCACTTGATGTATGGTTGGAAGCCGGACTTCTTTATGGAATTGTTATACTTCCTGATGCCGGTATTCCAAGGCAATTGGTTGGTGTACATCACCCCGGGCTTGCTTGAATTCATTGTACTTGGTATGTCTGTTGGTTTAGGCATACTTTTAGAAGATTTTATTTTGAAAAGACAGGCAAAATAGCCTTTACGGCACATCATGTAATATGTCGTACTATGTACTATATGGTATAATAGTTTTTGTGCAATTTTAAGCAACTGCTTTTTTGAAAAATGAGGTTTTAGAATTAAATATGTATTCGACTTATATCCGAATAGGAATGAGAACGGAGGATTTTTTACATGGAAAAAGATAATATGGATACGAAAAGTCCGTATCCGCGTCAGCGATTTAGCTTGCGACAATTGACTGTTATCGGTTTGTTGTCCGCGTTAACCGTAGTACTGGGTGTCAGCGGGTTAGGATTTATTCCGATTCCACCGATTTATGCGACTATTTTGCATATTCCGACTTTAATCGGCGCACTTTTAGAAGGCCCAAAAATCGGTATGGTTATCGGTTTCATTTTCGGGTCTTACAGTTTGGTTCAAAACATGGTACAGCCAAACATTATGTCTTTCGTATTTTTAAACCCGATAATTTCCATATTACCACGTATGTTAATCGGACCTATTGCGTATTATGTGTATCGCTATTTGCCGATTCAAAGACCGGTGTGGCGTGTTATGCTTGCCTTATTCGTAGGCACAATCGTGCATACCGTAATGGTAATGGGCTTGATTTACCTTATCTATGCAGAACCTTATGCAGCAGCTAAAGGGATTCCTGTAGACCATGTGGCAAATATTGTAATCGGGGTAGCCGTATTCCACGGACCGCTTGAAGCATTGGCGGCTGTGGTAGTAGGTACGCCGGTAGTCATGGCGCTCAGGGCTAAACTTAAAACAGATAAATAATATGTTAAACCATTAGCCCCGACGTCATGTCGGGGCTTTTTGAATGTATATATTGATATATGAATAGATATTGATGAAAGAGAGGCGATGAAATGAATATTCAAATGAATTGGCGCAAATGGCGTCTCACAGCTGTGTTGACTATCATTTTGGTAGCGGGCGCCGCCATACTGGGAGGCTGTAGTTTGGGAGATAGCACCGGTAATGACGGTAAAGGGGGCTTACCCGTAGTGGCAACGGTATATCCGGCCTATGATATAGCGAAACAAGTAGGCGGGGATAAAGTGAAGGTAACTTTATTGGTGCCGCCGGGAACAGAACCTCATGATTGGGAACCGACCGTGAAAGATCTGAAAGCAGTCGGTCAGGCAAAAGTATTTATTTACAACGGCGCCGGTTTGGAACCGAGTGAAAAATTATTGGCTCCTGATATCCTAAAAGAGGCTAAACCGGTGGAACTGGCTAAGTCGGTTGACGTTATGCCGATTAAAACCGTAGACCTTGACAAGGAAGCGGAAGCTGACCATGATCACGACCATCATACCGATGCAGCGCATCATGACAATGACGGCCATGACCATCATCATGGTACGGTGGATCCTCATATCTGGCTCAATCTAATGAATGTGGTAAAAGAAGTGGACGCTGTAGTGGCCGCTTTTAGTGAAGCTGATCCGGCCAACAAAGATTATTATGAAGCTAACGGCAAAGCCTATAAAGAAAAATTGACAGCTTTGGATGCACAGTATGAGGCATTTGCTCAAACTGTTCCAAGTAAAGAGTTGGTCGTAACTCATGAGGCATTCGGTTATTTGGCCAATCGTTATGGTTTTACCCAATTGGGCATCATGGGGGTAGCGCCGGATGCGGAACCGACACCGGAACGGATGGCGTCGATTATCAGTTTTGTAAAAGCTCATAAAGTAAAGGCTATCTTCAGTGAGGAACTGGTTAATCCGAAATTAGCGGAAGCTATTGCCAAGGAAACGGGCGCTAAGGTGTATATGTTAAATCCGGTAGAAGGCTTAACGGAAGAACAAATGAAAGCAGGGGCCACCTATTTATCCATCATGGAAGATAATTTGAAGGTATTGAAAACCGCGTTAGGCGCCCAATAATATGCATTTTATAAGAATGTTAAAGGCAGCTTGAGGCAGTTTATAATACTTTTTTGAGGCTGAAAAGGAAAGAGAATTATCAACGTATTTCTCAATCACATAGGGGATATTGATATTTCGCATTAAGAGAACTATTGCCGATTATCGCGTTACTATGTTAAAATAAATGTAACGTATAGTAGTATTTTGAGGAGGTTGAACACCATGGCAAAACGAATTCGTACAATCAACACTGAATCTTTACAGAAAACTGCTAAAACCGGTGGCTGCGGCGAATGTCAGACTTCTTGCCAGTCCGCTTGCAAAACAAGCTGCACTGTAGGCAACCAGGTTTGCAAACAGAAATAAGATTTTTTATCTGTTTTGATACGTCAATGACCCAATAAGATCCAATCATTATGTATTAGTGATTGGGTCTTATTTTATTTTCATAATTTAAAGTAATTCAAGCTGTATTAAAACAACTTAAGTTATATTTAAAACAATTCAAGAAATATTAAAATACCCCAAGCTATATTCAAAATAACCCAAGGTATGCAAAATTAATAAATCAGAATTTTTGAAAGGTCTTGTATGTCATTATTTCATATATGGTAGAACCTTTTTTTAAGCTAAAAGTAGATAAATGATGTATAATATAAAGGTAGTAGTAACTATTAAATATATGGAGGTACCATGTTAGAATTAAAACCAATGATTCACAAATTCAAGATGAAGGATAAGTATTTCTGTCTTGATGTTAATAGCGGTATTATTCACGTGATTGACGAATTTACCGATAAAGTGCTCGATATTTATGACGGCACGAATCGTGAAGCGGTTCATCAGGCTTTTGACGGGGTTGAATCACCGGAAGAAATCAATGAATTATTAGACGAATTGGACTCTTTGATTAAAGATGAAATGCTCTATGCACCAATGTCTGAAGATTTCAAATTGGTGGCAGCTGAAAAACCAATCGTTAAAGCCTTATGCCTTAACATTGCTCACGACTGCAACTTGGCTTGCCGTTACTGCTTTGCCAGTCAGGGCGATTACGGCGGGGTAAAACGTGAACTCATGAGTTTTGATGTGGCCAAACGTGCCGTTGATTTCTTAATCTCTATGAGTGGTCCTCGTCAACATTTGGAAATAGATTTCTTTGGCGGCGAACCATTGATGAACTGGGAAGTCGTTAAACAAACCATCGAGTATGCTGAAAAAGTAGGCGCTGAGCACAATAAGATTTTCAAAATGACCATGACCACTAACGGTGTGTTGTTGACTCAGGAGAAAATCGATTACCTCAACGAACATAAATTGAGCATGGTGTTATCCATCGACGGCCGTGAAGAAGTGCATAATCACATGCGTCCGAGCGCCGGCGGTACGGATACATATAAAACCGTTGCCAAAAACTTGATTAACGCGGTTAAACAGCGTCATGGTCTTGAATACTATGCACGCGGTACCTATACGCATAATAATCTCGATTTCACGAAAGACGTTATTGCCATGTCCGACCTCGGTTTTGAACATTTATCCATGGAACCGGTAGTCGGTAAAGAAGGGGACTATGTACTTCGTGAAGAAGATTTACCGGCTTTGATGAAAGAATACGAAAAGCTTGCCGATTTGTATTTGGAACGTCAAAAGGAAGGTTGGGGTGAGAAGTTCAATTTCTTCCACTTCCGTATGGACTTATATCGCGGCCCATGTATGGCTAAACGCTTGCGCGGTTGCGGTGCCGGTCATGAATACATGGCCATCGTACCGAACGGTGATATTTACCCATGCCATCAGTTTGTCGGTCGTGACGGCTATGTATTGGGGAATGTGTACGAAGGTCTTAAGAACTTTGATATTCCTCGTGAATTCCGCAATACTCATGTATTTACGAAGCCGACATGTGCCGCTTGTTGGGCTAAATTCTTCTGCTCCGGCGGTTGCCATGCCAATAATGAAACCTTTACAGGGACTATTCACGAACCATATGCTTTAGGTTGTGAATTGCAGAAAAAACGCATTGAATGCGCCATTATGATCCAGGCTGAGCTTGATGAATTGCGAGAACAAGGAATTGTGCCGAAGGAGGATCCGGCCTTCCAGGAACGCAAACAGCACAATTGGATGTAAAACTAAATACCGTATAACAAGTAAGCAAATAGTATATAATAAAGGAACTATTTATGAAGCGACAAGGTATACGATTTACAGGGATAGTACAGGGGGTCGGTTTTCGGCCCCTGATTGCGGTTGTAGCACGAGAATTGGGATTAACGGGTTTTGTTTATAATGACGATGCCGGTGTTTATGTAGAAGTGCAGGGCACGGAGAAAGCGTTGGCAAAATTTGTTGATGCTGTAAAAGAGCGCAAAGGACCTATAGCACGGATTGACTCGGTTAAGGCATATGAGATTCCTTTAAAAGAGGACAGCTTATTTGTCATTGCCCCTTCGCCGGCGGGTAAACAACCGGCTACGTTTATCGGCGCTGATACGGCGCCGTGCAAAGCGTGCCGAAGGGAATTGCATGATCCGATGAACCGCCGTTTTCACTACGGCTTTATTAACTGTACTCATTGCGGACCTCGGTACACCATTGTGGAAACAGTGCCTTATGACCGTAAGTTTACATCAATGAAGGAGTTTGCCCTTTGTCCGGCTTGTAAGAACGAATATGAGTCGGAAGACAATCGCCGTTATCATGCGGAACCGAATGCGTGCCCCGTATGCGGGCCGCAGTACACTTTGTATGAGGTAAATAATGAGAAATTGGAGCCCACCTCAAAGGATTTGGATCCACTCACTTTGGGCCGTGACTACGTCATGACCGGTCACATCATTGCCTTTAAAGGGGTAGGCGGTTATCACTTGGTATGTGACGCCACGAATGAGAAGGCCATTATGACTCTTCGAGAGCGCAAACAACGGCCGCATAAACCCTTAGCGGTTATGGTGGATTCGTTGGCAACGGCGAAAGAAATTGCCCATATTACGCCGGAAGAAGAAGCACTCTTACAATCGCCGGCGCGACCTATTGTATTAGTGCCGCAACGAAACGATGCTAAAGTGGCGTGGCAGGCGGTAGCGCCTAATAATCACTATGTGGGGATTATGCTTCCTTATGCGCCGGTCCATGAAGTTTGGCTTCCGGCCGGTGCTGTTTGGGTTATGACCAGCGGCAATCGTAGCGGTGAGCCGGTGATTTTTAAAGATGAGGAAGCAATCAGTCAGTTAAAACATGTGGCGGATTATTTTCTCGTCCATAATCGACGTATTGTGGCCTCCGTGGATGATTCCGTGGTACAGGTTGTTAAGGGTGAAACCTTACAAGTACGACGCAGTCGCGGTTACGTACCGACATCGTTTAAAGTTCGCTTGCCGAATGAAGGCAAAAAGACGATTCTCGCCATGGGGGGCGATTTAAAAAATGCCTTTGCCATGAACCGTGATGAAGCGGTACTTATGGGACCTCATATCGGTGATTTGGCGAATATGGCGATGAATGACAGTCTTGTCTGGACGATTGACCGGTATAAAGATTTATTCGGCCTTACGCCGGAAGCGGTAGTGGCCGATTATCATCCGCAGTATTTCTCTTCGCAATATGGTAAAACTTATAGTGAAGAGCATAATGTTCCGTATATTCAGGTGCAACATCACCATGCTCATGTAGCGGCGGTTATGGCTGAATACGGGCTGGATTCGGAGCCCGTGTTGGGTATCTGTTTCGATGGCACCGGCTATGGTCTTGATGGCACTATATGGGGCGGTGAGTTTTTACTCTGCCAAGGTCATTCCATGCAGCGTTTGGCTCATATACATACGGCCCCGTTACCGGGCGGTGAAACGGCCGTCAAAGAACCGTGGCGTCAGGCGCTTTGGTATGTACGCGATAAATTCGGCGATGATACACCGGCTTGGCTTGAGCCATGGTTTAATCAATTGCCGGATAATTGGGAATTGTTGGATTTTATGATGAAAAACAATATGCCTATGGTTGACGCCAGCAGTGCAGGCCGTTTATTCGATGCCGTGGGTTGCTTGTTAGGCCTTGGTAACGAGCATACCTTTGACGGGCAAATTGCCATGAGCCTCGAACAATTAGCCTATGGTGAGCGTGGCAAAATTAAGGAATTTATTTTTGACGGCAAAATCCTTGATTTTAAACCGCTGGTTCAGGATATTATCGGTCATTTGGGCGACGGTATTTCTAAACGCGTCTTGGCGGCGTCATTCCATCGCACCTTAGCCTATGGCATTACGGAAACGATGGAGCATTTGTGCACCCAATATAATATTAAGCAAGTTATTCTTTGCGGCGGTGTTTTTCAAAATAGACGCCTTATCGAAGAAATGATGAGTATAAATCACGATCAAGTTATGCTGTTGCCGCGTCAAGTGCCGCCTAATGACGGTGGTTTGGCGTTGGGACAATTATGGCTGGGTCACCAAAAGTTGGCTGACCTATAAGCTTGTTCTGAAAAACGTGAATAAAATCGTGAATAAAACCGTGAGATATATAGAGTCATATATTTTGTCGGCAGCAAGCAGTTTTGATCAAAGAAGTTATTAAAACTCCGTTTGAAAGTTAGGAGGAAATACTATGTGTTTAGCAGTACCTGCTCAATTAATAAAAGTAAATGAATTCATCGGCACGATTGAGCTTACGGGAGTAACTAGGGATGTCAATCTCATGTTGGTACCGGAAGCCAAGGTTGGCGATTACGTACTGGTTCATGCCGGTTGCGCTGTCCAAATCGTAGATGAAGAAGAGGCTAATGCAACAATGGAAGCCTTTAAGGAGTTGGAAGAACTTGAAGAAAATTACTTTGCAGGAAAAAACGCAGGTCGCTAATGAACTGTTGGAAGAAATAAAAGCACTCCATACGCCGGGCGAACAAGTTCGGTTCATGGAAGTGTGCGGTACGCATACGGTGGCAATTTTCCGCGAAGGGATTCGTCAGTTGTTGCCGGACGGTATCGAGCTCGTCAGCGGCCCGGGCTGTCCCGTATGTGTAACCGACCAGGTATATATGGATAAAGCGTTGGCCTATGCGGCCATGGATGATGTCATTGTGGCTACGTTTGGTGATATGTTAAAAGTACCGGGCACGCACAGCAATCTGTGGGAAGCGAAGAGTGCCGGTGCCCATATCCACATTATCTACAGTCCTTTGGAAATTATTGAACTCGGTAAAGCCAATCCGGATAAAAAAATCGTATTCTTGGCTATCGGTTTTGAAACGACTATTGCCGTCATTGCGGCGGCCGTTAAGGCAGTGGCTATGTCCGGTCTTAAGAATGTGTTCTTCTTGGTATCCCATAAGTTGGTGCCGCCGGCTCTGCGGGCTTTAGCTAATCAAAAAGAAGGCCACCTGGACGGCTTTATTTTACCCGGTCATGTGAGTGTTATTATCGGTGAAGAACCATATAGCTTTATTCCGACGGAATGCCATATGCCGTCCTGTATTGCCGGTTTTGATGGTCTCGAAATCTTGGCGGCGGTGCGCGATTTATTGGCGCAGCGCAAGAGCGGTCAGTACTATGTGGGCAATCAATATAAGTCGGTGGTCGCTAAAAAAGGGAATCCCGTAGCGGTGAAGCTTATGGATGAACTCTATGAAGTGATTGATGATACCTGGCGCGGTATCGGTGTGATTCCTAAGTCCGGTTTGCGCTTAAAAGGTGAATATGCCGCCTTTGATGCGGAACGCATGATTCCACTGGGCCCGATTGAAAGTGGCGGTGTGCCGAAAGGCTGTCAATGCGGCCGTGTGTTGCAGGGCTTAATTCGTCCCGATGAATGCGGTTTATTCGGTAAGTTATGTACGGCCGACCATCCCGTAGGTGCCTGCATGGTATCCGTAGAAGGCAGCTGCGCGGCTTGGTATAAATACGGTCGTGCCAGCGGCGGTATGACTTGGGAAGAATAAAAGCCGACTAAGGAGTAATTTATGGATGAAACAATACGTTTGGTTCATGGTAATGGCGGCCGATTCAGCCATGAACTGATGGAAAAATATATTATGCCTCATTTTAAAAATGAAGCATTGGCAAAATTACATGACGGTGCTCAATTTGAAGTGCCCGCCGGGCGCATGGCGTTTACCACCGATTCCTACGTGGTTACACCACAGTTTTTTCCCGGTGGCAACATCGGTAAATTAGCTGTATGCGGTACTGTTAACGATTTGGCCATGAATGGGGCTAAACCGCTATATCTCAGCTGCGGTCTTATTCTGGAAGAAGGGTTGTCGGTGAAAACCTTGGATTCCGTTTTGGCGACTATGGCCGATATGGCCAAAGAAGCGGGCGTTTCCATTGTGACCGGCGATACAAAGGTTGTTGAAAAAGGCGCTGTAGACGGTCTTTATATTAATACCGCCGGCGTGGGTATGATTCCTGAAGGAATTAATATTGACCCCGAACGTGTTAAGCCGGGCATGAAGATTATCGTATCCGGTTCGCTGGGTGATCATGCCATTGCTGTAATGGGCAGTCGCTACGAATTGGCTCTGCCACCGACGATTAAAACCGACTGTGCACCGCTTAATCATATGGTTATGGCCGTACTTGAGGCAGTGGGAAATAAAGTGGCTGTTATGCGCGACCCTACGCGCGGTGGTCTCGCTACAACGCTGTATGAAATTGCCGGTCAGGCGAATGTGGGGATTCGTGTAGATGAACATGCCTTGCCGATTCATGATGAAGTACAGTCAGTGTGCAGTATTTTGGGTTACGATCCATTGTATTTAGCTAATGAAGGTAAAGCCGTATTTGTTGTGGAAGCGGATGTGGCCGATACAGTGCTTGAAATCTTGCGTGCTAATGAATATGGCCGTGAGGCTGCTTGTATCGGTGAGGTGCTTAGCAGTAACGCCGGTAAGGTTGGTCTTAAAACAGCGCTTGGCGGGGTTCGCTTGCTTGATCAGTTGGGCGAGGATCAAGTGCCGAGAATTTGTTAAAGGACTCTAATATTTTTATAGATAAAATTTAATAGGTATATGCTAAAGCAGTTATAAAATTTTTATTTTATAACTGCTTTTTTGATTTATAAATTTATTAAAATTAAAATGAAGTGTTTATTTAGTTGATAAATATATTTAACGATTCGTGTATAAAAAACGTGATAAAATAGATGACTTTTATATAAAAAAGATGAATCAGTGTTAATTTTATAGAAAAATATGAAAAATAATTATTATTTTTAAGTTAAAATTATTCTTTGTTTTAAGTTAATCGAAAATCATAAATAAGGCATGAATCATGGTTTATTCATAAAAAAGCTCGTGCGTGAAATTTTAATGTAATCTTGTTTAAAAATACATAATTATTGGAATAGTCCGCTTTTTGGACTATATGCTTTACTATCGGTAATTTTGATTTCATAAAAATGAAGAGTCATTTGGTAAATTATGAAGAGTTAAATAACATTAACTTCATCTAATCATTAGGTATATGATAGATTAGAAATCAAGTAATATTATTTACTCCTATATATTTATTTATGTTAGTTGTGAGTGAAAGAAGATGCATACAATAAAAAATATATTTGATGTGAATAATGGTTTGATTAGACTCAACATGAAAAAATAATTAAAATTCATCGGGGGGGTAATCGGACTTTTACTGTGGGATTGTAGTGTAGCGAGAATTTGGATAGGGAGACTTGGGGACAAAAACTAGACAAGTGTGTTGCAGTTTTGAAAGAGGTATGACTATGAAAAAAGGGAAAAACATTAAGTTGGCAACTAAATTAGCGTTAGCGGCTTTGGTTGGTGTAACGTCTTTGAGTGTGTATACGGTTGATGCAGCGGGTTTGACCGGGTCTTATGTAGGGATTGGTAAAGAACCAACAAGTACGGATGTCCTTGATAAGGGTACTGAAGTGAATACGGCTACAGATAGTATTATCGATTATCGTCAAACGACCAATGCTCAAGGTGCTGTTTTTTCTAGAACACCAACTAACAACAACAAAAACGGGGAAGGCGTTGATGGTCAATCGGCAGGTAATAAAAATGATACAAATAGCACAGGCAACACAGCTATCGGTATTGGTGCTTATTCGGCTCGTAACTACAGTACGGCCATTGGTACTTATGCTGAAGCCATTACTGGTTCTACAGCTGTAGGTTCTGGTGCTTATGCTGGCGATAAAAGCTCGTCTTTTGGTAAAAATACTTATACGAAGACGAACGCTGTTTCTTTAGGTAACGGGGCACGTTCTTCACAAGGCGTTGCTATTGGCTCTGGTGCTTCGGCAGGTCTATTTTATAAATACTTACAAAGCGATGGATCTCAAAACTATAACGTAATTAATTATAGTATGGCTATTGGTAACGATGCCACAGCCGTCGGTGGCATTGCTATCGGTGCTAACTCCTCGACTAGTAGCGTGTATGGTGTAGCGCTTGGCCAGAGTGCCAAGGTTGCTTATAGCGGTGTTGCTTTAGGTACAGATGCTAACGTTAAAGTTTCGACCGGCGTTGCTTTAGGCACGTCATCTATCGCTGATCGTCGCTCTAACACGATCGGCTATGTTCCGTTTGCCGATGACGGTAATGGTAGTTATGTACCTGCCAGTGCAGAAGCTTTGGCAGGGGCTATCAGTGCCAGTGATGTTTCTAAAGACTTTGCTACCACTTATGCAAGCCAAATTACAAAATTTAATGAATTAAATGCAGCTTATTATGCGGCCGCAGATGAAGTTGATAAACAAGATGAAACTATTAGGAATACTAAAGGCAGTACTATTGCATCTGAACAAGAAGCTTACGCAGCTGCAGTAACTGCTAAAGCCAAAGCTCAGGCTGATGCCGTTGCCGCCACGAATGCTTTAAACGCATGGACGAAAGCTAACCAAGATTTTACAGCAGCTTTAGGTCAACAACGTACTGAACTTGGTGTTTTCAAATCTACCGGTGGTGCAGTCAGTGTTGGTGCTACAACATATAGCAGTGATGGTCGTGTAACTTCTATATTGACTCGTCAAATTACAAATGTAGCTGCAGGTACTACTGATACTGATGCAGTCAACGTAGCTCAGTTAAAACGTGTAGCTAACGCTACTATTTCTAATATTACAGTAGGTGCCGATAAAGCTAGCACAGCTGACGGTTTAGCCATTACTAGTGATGCGGATAAAACCCGTATCGATATTGTTGGTGCTAACGATAATATTACGACTTCCGTTGATGCAGATAAACGTTTAATTCAGGTTGGTTTGAGCAATACTTTGGATTTATCCGATGCCGGTAGCATCACATTTGGTGAAAACGGTACTACTTTAAATAACTCCGGTTTAACTATTGGTGCACCATCCGGAAGCAAAACATCCAACATTATAATCCAATCCGGTAATGTAAATATGGGTGGTAATATAATTAAAAATGTTGGCAATGGCAGTGTAGTAGAAGGATCCACTGATGCCGTTAACGGCGGTCAGTTGTATGATGTTCAGAAACAGATTAATGATATTGCTGGAGAAAATGGTAGCTTGTCTCAAAAAGCCAATACCAACTTGGATAATCTTAACGAAGCAGGTAAAAAAGTAATTACTGATGCAGCACAGAAAGCCGTTACCGTTAAGAATGGTGACAACTTCATTAAAGTTGGCTTAAATGAAGAACAACAGAAATCCGGTGTAAACCAATATGACGTATCCTTAGACAAAGACGCTTTGCGTGATGCATTAGGTACAGGTACTAATACAGCCGGGGACAAGAACCTCATTACCGGGGATACTTTGAACCAAGCTATTAATTCTGTTGTGACTGGTCAGGCTAGTGATACTCATATCACAAATGTTGCTAAAGAAAACATTAAATTAGCCGATGGTAATAACACTACAGTTAGAACAGTAAGTGATGTTAAAGATGGTGCAATTACTTATGCCGTAGATGTTTCCGATGACGCTATTAAAAATGCAGTTAAACCTGAATTGGATCAGAAAGCTAATATTGACGGTTCCAACTTAAGTACTGAAAACATCAATAACTGGAAAAATACATTAGGTGTTACTAATGTAAATCAGAGTGTTACGGAAGTTACTAACCGTGTAGATTCTTTGGAAACTAATGTATCTAACTTAAATGACAGTGTAAGCAACTTAAACGGTCGTGTAAACAGTTTGAATGATCGTGTAGATAAAGTTGGTGCCGGTGCTGCTGCATTAGCAGGTTTACATCCATTGGAATTCAATCCACAAGATAAATTCTCCGCCGCTGCTTCCTTAGGTAGCTATAAAGGCGATTCCGCTGCTGCTATCGGTGCATTCTATCGTCCAAATGCTGATACTATGTTCAGCGTAGCCAGCACACTTGGTGATGAAACAATGTTTAATGTTGGCGTATCCTTGAAATTCGGTCAAAAAGGTGATGCTATTTACAGAACAGGTACAACTGTTGACGTAAGCGGTTTACAAAATGAAGTATCCGACCTTAAAGCTCAGAATAAAGGCTTGGCAGATACCGTAGCTCAACAGCAAACTGAATTAGAACAACAACGTGCCTTGATTCAGCAGTTGATGGCTAAAGTAGGTATGTAATATCGAACCTATAATATGAGGTAACAGTTTTAATACTATTTATTTGATTTAATATAGTTTTACTATGAAATCACAATAAAATGTAAGAAATAAAGAAGAAGTCAAAGTAATTTTGGTAATTTACCTAAATTTTACTTTGACTTCTTTTTTCTATACTGTTTTTGTATTATCTATTGAAATTTTTTAAGTACCACTAATGTAATATTTCAAATGAGTAAAAGACATTGACTTTAGAAAATAGAAGGATTTTTAAATAATATATTAAATTATATTTCAAAATTTATATATAAAAAAAGATTACTGTCAAAAAATTAATTGCTTTCATGAAAACTTTATGATATGATTTTTACAAAATGAATATGAGATGTAGTTATTCAACAAGATATAACTTTATGAGATATTATAGTTAATTAAAAAATAATTTAATTTTATATAAAATTATTTGCATTTAATATGTTGATTAGAAATTGCTTGTAAACTATTATTTTACAAAGAGTATACAATATAATATCTTAAAAAGTTATTTGTTGATTTTTTCAAAATAGACTTAATGATTATTTATTTTTTAAGGGAAAGCTTATTCATTAAATTACATTTAAGTGATTAATGAAATTAAGATAAAAATAAAATAGGAAAAATTATTTTTGGAAATGTGTATTTTACTGCAGAATATATTCCGTTAAATCTAACATCTTTTTATTTGATGTTAGTGTTTAGTTAGTGTAGGTGTTTTGAGAGCAAGAGGAGTTTGTAGATGAAAAATAAAAAACAATTGGCGTTGGCAGTATCTTTAGCAGTATTAGGCGGCACAGCTTTAACAACACAGTCATTAGCTGCGGAAGTGGCAACACCTTCAAAAGCTAATGAACTTCAAGCCGGCAATTATGTATATGTTACGAATGCTATTAGTGTAGGTACGGCTACTAATAGCACTGTGGGGAACGTTGATAATGGAACTCAAACATATTCGGTAGAGGTAGGGTATTCGGAAGATAAGTCTGCTACGGATGAAACATTAGCGATTAATGTTGACAATGTTAATAATAAAGTAACCGGTGCTATGGCTACGGGGTATGGTGCGTCAGATACAGGTTTATTGGCCAATGCCAATGGTGTAAAATCTCAAGCTAACGGTGATGCATCGCTAGCGTTTGGTACGCAAGCCATAAGCTCTGGTTCCAGTACTATTGCCATCGGTACTGATGCTCAGGCCGGTAATACCAGTGGTATTGATTCCTCCAGTGGTGATGGTGCCATTGCTATCGGCTTGGGATCACGCGCTAATGAGAATCTGAGCCTCGCGATTGGTGGTAATGCTCAATCCAGTGCGATTTCCAGTACTGCTATTGGTGCATTTGCCAGAACAAGCGGTATTTCGTCTACTGCCATCGGTGGCGCGGCACAAGCTGAATATGACGGCGATATTGCCATTGGCGTGGGTAGTTATGTAAATAGTGCGGCGGTAACTCCTGTTGGCACTGCTGCTGGTGGTGCCGGCTTAGCGGTTGGTTATTTGGCAAAAACGACAGGTGCTTCGGCATTAGCATTAGGATCGAAGGCAAAAGCCAATAGCCAAACAACGATAGCAATTGGTTCCGAGGCTACGGATGCACCGGGAAGTATTCAGTCCATTGCTCTTGGTACCAGTGCTAAAGCTTTTAATAGAATTGCTTTAGCTGTGGGTAGTAATTCCGTTACAAACGGCCAAAGTGGTATTGCTGTAGGCAGTTATTCAAAAGCTCGTGGCGATTACGCGATTGGTGTAGGTAGCAGAGCTAATGCCATCGGTTATAAGAGTATAGCAATTGGTGAAAATACACGTGCCGTTGGTGATGCAGTTGCCATTGGCAATGCTGCGACTGTAGGCTCTACCAGCAGTAGTAACGCATCTGTCATTGGTGGTGTAGCCATCGGTAATAATTCCAAAGCCACTGTATCCTATGGTGTAAAAGGCTACGATCCATTAAATAATGCAGTTGTTTCAGAAATGAACACAGTTTTGACCGGTGATAATTTAGCAACTTATGAAAAAAATAAAGATGCAGTTGCCGGATACCGAACTGCTTTGGAAAATGCAGAAAAAGCATATAAAGCTTTTGATAGTACTTACCAAAGTAAGGTGACGGCTATTATGAATGATGGGACCAAAACGGATACTCAAAAACAATCTGAACTACAAGCTCTTTATACAGAAAAAGGAAGACTAGCCAATTTATATAATCAAAGTACATTATGGGTCTTTGCTACTGATGAAGGGGATGAGGCGAATGATTACGGTAAAGCAGCCGGTGCTTGGGAATCTACTAATAGTGCCTTTGCTATCGGTAACAGCGACCTCGGCCTTACTCGTCAAATCACCGGTGTAGCTGCCGGTACCCAAGATACCGATGCGGTTAACGTGGCACAGTTAAAACGTAGTCGCGTAACCTTGGTTGCAGGCAACAATGTAACACTTTTAGACGTGGCTGAAGATAAGTCCACTGGTATGGTATACAAAGTAAACGCCTTACGCACTGATGTGGCTGTGGACGGAACATTGAAATTAACTACTGATTCATCTAAAGCAGTAACTGAAGGTGTTACTACTTACACTGTTGGCTTAAGTGATGATTTAACTTCGAAGATTAATAGCGCAGCAAAGCAAGATTTATCTAATCTTTCTGATGATGGCAAAACAGTTGTTCGAGACTTAGCAAAAGCTTCAGTAATTGTAACTCAAGCTGACGATGCGCAATATATTTCGGTAACACCGGACAATTCTGATGCTAACAAAACGACTTACAAAGTTGGTCTTAATTTAGATAGTCTTAAAGCCGGTTTAACTGCCGGTGATAAGAGCCTAGCTACCAAAGCTGACGTAACAGGGCTCAGTGAAGTTGTACAAAATCAAATTAAGAGTTTAACAGATAGTCAGTTGAAAGAAGCGGATGTAAAAGATATTGCTAAAGATTCCATCAAGGTTATAGATGGTGTCAATACAACTGTTACAGAAGGTGTTGGTGAAAATGGTGCTAAAACCTTTGCAGTTAACGTATCTAATGATGCAATCAAAAATGCCGTTCAACCGGAGCTTGATAAGAAGTTAAATTCAGACGGCTCTAATTTGAAAGATACATTGGTAGATACATTAAAAGATCGATTAGGTGTTAACGATGCGCAACAAGGTCTTAAAGATGTAAACAGTCGTATTGATGCAACCAATACCTTGGCCACTGAAGCACATGATCGCATCACAGATACTAACACTCGAGTAAATGACATTGACACCAAAGTTCAGACCATTGATGGTAAAGTAACGACTATCGAAGGCAATGTAAGCACATTAAGAACTGATGTAAACAACATTTCCGCCAATGTAAGTACTTTAAACACCAATGTAGATACGCTCACTACGAATGTGAACACGTTGACAACAGATTTGGGCAATCTTACAAATGACGTGAATACACTTTCTGAAAATGTAGGTGCAATCGCAAGTGATGTTTCGGCTATTAATAATCGTGTAGGTAAACTCGACCAACGTCTTGATAAGGTAGGGGCATCCGCGGCAGCGTTGGCAGCTTTACATCCGCTTCAATTCGATGAAGAAGATAAATTCACCGTAGCTGCCGGTATCGGTAATTACAAAGGTGAACAGGCTATGGCTCTCGGTGCCTTTTACCAAGCTAACGAAGATACTTTGTTTAGTGTAGGTGGTACGCTTGGTGATGAAAACATGGTAAACCTAGGCGTGTCCTTACGTTTTGGTTCCAAAGGTGAAGGCGACCGTCCAAGCGGTCCGAAAGCTGTTCGTGCACTTACTTCCGAAGTAGCGACTTTGCAGGCTAAGAATACAAGCCTTGAAAATACGGTAGCAACGCAGCAAGATCGTTTGGCTCAGCAAGAAGCTGAATTAGCGGCACAGCGTCAATTGATTGAACAGTTGGTAGCCAAAGTAGGCTTATAATTTCCGGCAGTATTACATTAAAATCATCAGAATGGGCATCTGTGGTTTTAACAAAAGAACTATTGAGGTTTAATCATTACAATTAATCGTTACATTATTTGTTATATAATTGTTTTTACAATTATATAATAAATAGAGGGAGTGGCTTGTCAGAGAAATTTGACAAGCCCTTTTCTTATTTCATCAAACTTATAAATCTAAACAATAGATAAATTTAAACGTAAAGGGTACCTCTATGCCTCTTATTTATGGTAAAATACAAGTGAACAATAGATTTCGAAATATTTCGAAATAATGGTAAGGTCATTTTTGTTTTATTTGTGATTTTAAAACATGTGAGTATATGTTTTATATAGAGTTAATTAGTATGAGGGTACTGAATGAAAGCAGAAACAAAGGTTAAAGTATTTGTTGTTGTATTAGCAGTCGTTTTATTGGCTAGCTTGGAGCTCATTGTGCCGGGCTTTTACGGTGATATGATTGACTTGATGGGCACCGGTGATGTACATCACATTGCGGAAGTCCTCCAAAGTTATGGTGCCTGGGCATGGGTTATCAGCTTTGTGCTCGATGTAATTATAAATATTGCGGGCTTTTTGCCGTCCATTTTCTTTTCAACCGCGAACGGTCTAATCTTCGGTTTGATTCCGGGGATTATTATTTCCTGGCTCGCTGAAACGGTGGGCGTTATCATCAGCTTCTTACTCATGCGTTATATTTTGCGTGACTCTGCTGAAAAGCTCATTCAGAAAAATAAGTTTTTACTTAAAGTTGATGATTTCAGCAGTAAAAACGGGCTCGCCGTTATGCTGTTTGCCCGTACGATTCCTTATTTTCCATCCGGTATCATTACCGCTTTAGGGGCTATCAGTCGTATCAGCTTGCGTGATTATGCCATTGCCAACTTAATCGGTAAGTTTCCGTCCACTGCCCTTGAAGTAGTGGTAGGTCACGATGCAGTCATGTTGCATCAGCATTTGGATCGTTTGACGATTATTGTGGTGGTCGCAACTGTTGTGTATGCCATAGCTTGGTATGGTTATAAGCGTTGGATGAAAAAGCGCGAGCAAACGCCGGAATAAGTATCCGCTCATTAAGGCTGATTTAAGTTAAACGAAATGTGTTTTTCAAAAACGGAAAATGAATTATCCGGTCGTCGCTTAATATAAACAGTGGTCAAATTCAAAGTTTCATAGTAAAATAAATAACAAGTTAAATGTAAGCGTACCTACTTGGGTACGCTTATCGTTTATCCAACATGTAGCTTGGCAGTATAGTAGTAAAAGGAGAGAGAGTTATGAGTTTTACATTTCAAATTCCGGACAGAGCCGTAATGAAAGGCCCTAATTTTATCCGTAAAGTATTTGAACGCGGTGCCGGTATTCCCGGTTTTATCAGTTTTGGCATCGGAAATCCCGCTTCGGAAGCTATTCCTGTAGAAGCCATTCAGGAAGCCTTCGATCATGTGGTACATACGAATCCGATTGAAATATTACAGTACGGCCCAATGGCCGGTGATGCCCGTTTAGCGGAACAAACTGTTGAACGCCTTGTTAAAGTTCGTCATATGCCGACGGAAGGTCAACAAATTTTGATTTCCATCGGTGCCGGTCAAGATTTGGGGCTTGTTCCGCGTACTTTGTGTGAACCGGGTGACGAAGTGTTTATGGATGCTTATTCTTTTACCAGCGGTATCAATGCGGTTCGCAATGTGGGGGCTAAAGCCGTGGGCATCGCTATGGACGATTTCGGTATGATTCCGGAAGCCCTCGAAGAACAGGCAAAAAAAGGCAAGGGGAAATACATCTACTTAATTCCTAACTTCCAAAATCCGACCGGTATTACTATGCCATTGGAACGCCGCAAAGCGATTTATGCGATTGCCGCTAAATATAATCTGTTTATCTACGAAGATGATCCATACGGTGAAATTCGTTTTACCGACAACATTGTGCCGACGTTTAAAGAAATGGACACGGATAATCGCGTCATCTATGCCGGTTCTTATTCTAAAACATTATCCGCCGGGTTACGTGTTGGTTTCCTATATGGCCCGAAACAGGCGATTGACGCCATTCAGGCGCTTAAAAATAATCAGGACGGTCAAATGCCGCTCGTTACACAGCGCGTTGTATCCCGTTTACTCGATGTTATTGACTATGACGCTCAGATTAAACACGTATCAACAGTGTACAAAGAGAAAGCAGACTTGATGATGCAAACTCTTCGCACGCATGGTAGCGATAAAGTTCATTTTGTGGAACCCACAGGCGGTATGTTCTTATGGCTTACCATGCCGGACGGTGTCGATTGTGACGCTTTCTTCGAAGCCTGTATGGAGCATAAGGTAGGTATCGTACCGGGGGCAGCCTTTGCGGCCGACGGTGTACCGGCCGGTCAGTCGTTCCGCTTCAGTTTTACCTTCCCAAGTAAGGAACAAATCGTGGCAGGTATGACGATTGTAGGTCAATTGACGAAATCATTTATCAAATAGTCATATTTTTTGATTGATTAGACTTTACAATTACTTCATAATTTCGTATAATTACAAATCATCAGAGTGCATGGGCATAACAGATTATCATGTTTGCCATGCACTCTCTTATATTGATAAAAGCTGTTTTATATGCTACACTTTAAATGAAGAAAGAATTCTTCAAATAATTAGATGAATATATCGGCAAGGCCGATTGAAAGTAGGTGTATTTTATGGCATGTGGTAGTTCAGGCGGCTGCAGCGGTTGCTCTTCGGCATCCTCTTGCGGCAGTGCCCAACAAACGCCGCCGGATTTGACGGCAAAGCTTAATGATTTAAGCAGTGTAAAACATGTTATCGGCGTAGTCAGCGGTAAGGGTGGCGTAGGTAAATCCCTCGTTACATCTTTATTAGCTATTACGATGGCACGTCGTGGTTTTAAAGTAGGGATTCTTGACGGTGATATTACCGGTCCTTCCATCCCTAAAGTATTTGGTATTAACGGTAAAGCCCATGTAGATGAATTAGGTATGTACCCGATTCAATCTAAAGGCGGCATCGACGTAATGTCGGTTAACCTTTTACTCGAGAACGAAAGTGACCCTGTGTTATGGCGTGGTCCTATCGTAGGCAATGTAGTTAAGCAGTTTTACACGGATGTAATTTGGAAGGATTTGGATTATTTATTCGTGGATATGCCACCGGGAACCGGCGACGTAGCCATTACCGTATTCCAGTCTTTGTCCTTAGACGGTATTGTAGTTGTAACATCACCGCAGGACTTGGTATCTATGATTGTTGAGAAGGCCGTTAAGATGGCTGAACTCATGCAAATTCCGATTATCGGGGTTGTAGAAAACTTCTCGTATTTCCATTGCCCGGATAACGGCAAAGATTACAAGATTTTCGGTGACAGTCATATTGATGATGTACTTGAACGTTATAATTTATTGTTGTTAGGTCGTTTACCAATTGATCCAAACGTAGCAGCTCTTTGTGATGCCGGCAAGTTAGAAGACATTGAACAAACGAACTTAGAATCTGTAGAATTACCTCAATAGCATTACATAAGGTATTAAACTCAGGCTGCTTATTTTCTTTATAGAAAAGGGGAGTAGCCTGTGTTTTTTATATGTAGGATATTATTCAAGTAACAAAGTTGTTAAAAGGGAAAGGGAGGAACATTACGTGAAAAAGTATATGTCATGGATTACTCCCATCTTAGTAGGTGTCATCATCTGGTTTATGCCGGTACCGGAAGGTCTTAAACCGCAAGCGTGGCACTTATTCGCTATTTTTGCCGGTACTATTTTAGGATTCATTTTACAGCCACTGCCAATCGGGGCCTTATCGATTATCAGTATTGTCATTTCGGCTGTAACCAACACTTTAAAAATCGGCGAAGGCTTAGCCGGTTTTGCCAATACAGCTATTTGGTTAATCGTAGCTGCTTTCTTATTCTCCCGCGGTTTTATCAAAACCGGTTTGGGTAAACGTATTGCTTACACTATGATTACAGCGGTAGGCAGTAACTCTTTGAAATTATCGTATGCTCTTGTTGTCAGTGATTTAATTTGATCGCCGGCCACACCATCCAATACGGCTCGTGCGGGCGGGGTTATTTATCCGATTACTAAATCGTTAGCATCTGCTTTCGGTTCCGAACCGGGCGATACAGCTCGTAAAATCGGTGCCTATTTGATTCAAACAATTTATCAAGGCAATACCATTACATCCGCTATGTTTATGACTTCCATGGCCGGTAATACCTTGGTGGCTTCTTTAATCGCTGCTTCTTTCGGTTACACCATTACTTGGGGCGATTGGGCTATTGCCGCCATCGTTCCGGGCTTAGTGGCCTTGATTGTTATGCCGCTGATTTTATACTTTATTTATCCGCCGGAATTAAAAGATACCCGTGAAATTCAAGCTCATATTGCTAAGGAATTAAAAGAACTCGGCTCTATGAGTTTTGCTGAAAAGGTAATGCTCGGCGTATTTATTTTATCTCTAGTTTTGTGGGCTACCGGTCAGTTTACCGGCCTTAACGCAACTACGGTTGCATTATTGGGCGTAAGTATCCTCCTCGTTACTAAAGTGTTAACCTGGTCCGATGTAACGGAAGAAAAAGGCGGCTGGGATACTTTAATCTGGATGGGTACTATGATGGCCTTGGCATCTCAATTGAATAAATTAGGTTTTATTCCTTGGTTTGCCAAAATCGTCGGTGACCAAGTAGCCGGTATTGAATGGATCATGGCATTCATGATTTTGATTTTGATTTTGATTTACACCTATTCCCATTACTTGTTCGCAAGTCTTACCGTACATATTACGGCTATGTATGTAGTGTTCGTAGCGGTTGCTATCAGCGCCGGCACACCTCCGTACTTGGCAATGCTTGCGTTCGCATTCTTCTCCAACTTATGTATGTCCCTTACTCACTATGCAGCCGGTCCTTCACCAATCTTGTTTAACTCGGGCTATGTTCCGCAGAATACTTGGTGGCGCTTAGGTTTCATTGCTTCTGTAGTCAACCTTGTTATTTGGCTCGGTGTCGGTTCCATGTGGTGGAAAGTCTTGGGCCTTTGGTAATAAATTTTTAATATATTTCATAGAATAATATCCAACCTAAAAAGAGAAAGCACTGCCCTTTGCGCGGCAGGCTTTCTCTTTTTTGTTTTAGCTTCAATTGTGTTATAATATTCAGTGTAATTAAACAAAATGAGGTGTACTATGGATACAGTAGCACGATTGTTAGATTTTATAGATAATAGTACCTCCCCGTATCACACGGTGAAGACCGGTGCCAATGAGCTGAAGGCTAAAGGTTTTACGGAATTATTCCTTGAAGATGTTTGGGCTCTCGGTGAAGGGGACTACTTTGTAAAGGTCTACGACTCCGCGTTGGTAGCTTTTCATATCGGATTGAATCTTCGCCATTCTATGCGCATTGCTTCGGCCCATACGGATTTTCCGGCTATTCGTATTAAGCCAAATCCGTTGGTAGATGCCAAAGGCTATGGTGAGCTTAATGTGGAGACTTACGGGGGACTGATTTTAAACACTTGGCTTGATCGCCCTTTGTCTATGGCCGGTGCGGTAGTGACACGTACGGACGATCCCTTCCGGCCCGACGTTCACTATGTGGATGTGGCAAGGCCGCTTTTGACAATTCCTAATTTGGCTATTCATATGAATCGTCAAATTAATGAAGGGGTAGCGCTTGATAAGCAAAAGCATATGTTGCCGCTTTTCATGATGTGTAATGATAAAATTAATACCGACAGTGAGTGGCGTGAATTTTTGAGCGAGCTTGTAAAACGACCGGCTGAGGATATTTTATCCTATGAATTGACGCTTTATCCGGTGGAAGGCGGTACAACCTTTGGCCGTTATGATGAATTTATCAGTTCGCCACGTATCGATAATCTTACGTCCTGTGTAGCTTGCCTGGAAGGTATTTTTGAAGCTAAAGCAATGGACGCTGAAGGGCTTCGGATGGTTGTGTTATTCGACAATGAAGAAGTAGGCAGTCGCACTAAACAAGGCGGGGCTTCTACAATTTTGTCACAATTGGTTGAGCGTATTTATATGGCGACCGGTCATACAAAAGCGGAATGCTATGCCGATATAGCGGCGGGCTTCATGATTTCCGCCGATGTGGCACACGGTTATCATCCGAACTATCCTGAAAAAAATGATATTACCAATTATCCTATATTGAATAAGGGTGTTGTTTTAAAAATGGCATCCAGTCAATCCTATGCCGGTGATGCGTGGGCTATTGCCACGGTAAAGGCTTTGTGTGAAAACGATTCTATTCCGTATCAGATATATGTAAATCGCTCGAATATTCCGGGCGGTTCTACGGTAGGATCCATTACGTCCGCCATGTTGGCTATGCGTACTATGGATGTGGGCGTACCGATTCTGGCTATGCATTCGGCGCGCGAAACCATGGGGGCTGATGACCAGGAAGCGTTGGATAATTTAATGAAGGCGTTTTTAAGGTAGGTATTTATGCTGACTGAGTATACAATGCTTATCACGGACGTTCTAGGCACTTCCTATGGTAAGCTCACGTTAATCGTATTAATTTTCTTGGCCGGCTTTGGCATGTCGCTGGTGCCGGAAACGGTGGCCGCGATTTTGCCACGCTTGGCGGGACATATATATAAGCGTATTTATTTTGCCATTGGCATGACCGCATCTATCATTGTGGTCGGTGTCATCGGTTCGCGTATTTTAGGCCCTACCAGTATTGGCGGCAGTTCCTATGTGATTTGGGGCGTCTTGCTCGTAGCCATGTCGCTGCAAGCGTTTGAGTGGATTGCCTTTATTCATCCGGCGCCGCTTAAAGGGCGCGATGAACGACGCATTGAAAGAGCCCGCACGCCGATAGGCCGTACTCTGGCTATTGTAAAACAGGGTCTCTTGGTTGGTCTCTCGTGGCGTTATGATCGGTTGCCGATTTACATCTGGCTCGTTGCTACCATTGCCGTAGCGGGCTGGAAACTGGCATCGGTGATGATTATTTCATTTATTATAGGCTATTTAATTCCTGTATTTTGGCTCACCAATCGTTTGGAACGACTGGCTAAATTGGTGACACAGCCAAATTATCGGACAGGTATTTTTTGGTTCAAACGTCTTATGGGCGTAGTTATGTGGCTGGAAGCGTTATATTTTATCGGGCTTTTGGTGACATACTAATTATGGTTATCTCATGTATGTATTGTGTATACATGGTAAATAAAGGTTGTATTCCTTTGGGAATGCTCCTACAATGTAGAGAGGTAACAAGTTGAGGAGGAAGTCTCATGAAAGAAATTAAATCTGTGTTGGTTGCCAACCGAGGTGAGATTGCTATCCGTGTTTTCCGTGCGTGTAACGAAATGGGAATTCGCACAATAGCAATTTACTCAAAAGAAGATTCGCTTTCTTTACATCGTAATCAAGCGGATGAAGCGTACTTAGTAGGACGCGGTAAAAAACCGGTCGATGCGTATTTGGATATCGAAGATATCATTCGTATCGCTCATGAACATGATGTAGATGCCATCCATCCGGGCTACGGCTTCTTGGCAGAGAATGCCCGTTTTGCCAAACGATGCGAAGAAGAAGGTATCACATTCATCGGACCTCGTCTGGAACATTTGGAAATGTTCGGGGACAAGGTAAACGCCCGTATTCAGGCTAAATTAGCCGGCATTCCTATGATTCCGGGGAGTGACGGACCTCTTAACAATTTTGAAGAACTTGAAGAGTTTGCCAAAACTCACGGTTTCCCATTGATGATTAAAGCCGTTAACGGCGGCGGTGGTCGCGGTATGCGTGCCGTTGAATCCATGGGCGAACTTCGTGAAGCCTATGATCGCGCCAAATCCGAAGCGAAAATGGCCTTTGGCGATGATGATGTATATGTTGAAAAATTAATCGTTGAACCTAAACATATTGAAGTACAGATCATGGGTGATGCTCATGGTAATGTAGTTCATTTATATGAACGTGACTGCTCCGTACAGCGTCGTCACCAGAAAGTTGTTGAAATGGCACCTGCTTTCGCATTGCCTATGGAAACACGTCAACGCATCTGTGATGCAGCCGTTCAAATTATGAAAAATGTTAAATACATAGGGGCCGGTACCGTCGAATTCCTAGTTACCAATGACGGCAATTTCTACTTCATCGAAGTAAACCCTCGTATTCAGGTAGAACATACTATTACCGAATTAATCACCGGTATTGATATTGTAAAAACTCAAATTCGTGTAGCGGAAGGCTATTCTTTATTCGATAAAGAAGTAGGCATCCCTGCACAAGAAGATATTGAATGTAACGGTCAAGCTATTCAGTGCCGTATTACCACCGAAGATCCAAGCAACAACTTCATGCCTGATACCGGTAAATTGGTAGCCTATCGTTCCAGTGGCGGTTTCGGTATTCGTCTTGACGGCGGCAACGCTTTCACCGGTTCCGTAATTACGCCATACTATGATTCTTTATTGGTAAAAGCTTCTTCCTGGGCGCTAACTCCTGAAGAATCCATCATGAAAATGCTTCGTTGTTTGCGCGAATTCCGTATTCGCGGTGTCAAAACGAACATTCACTTCTTAATTAACGTATTGGAAAGTCCTGAATTCATGTCCGGTACTTGCAATGTTAACTTCATTGATGAACATCCTGAATTGTTTATTTTTAAACAAGTTCGTGACCGTGGTACTAAAATGTTGCGTTACATCGCCGATGTAACCGTTAACGGTTACCAGGGTCTTGGTCATCAGGAAGTACCTGATTTTGAACCGATTCAGATGCCGGCTTTGCTTCCGGGTCAACCACCGGCAGGTACCAAACAGAAATTTGACGAATTGGGACCTGAAGGGTTCTCCAAATGGTTAAGTGAACAAAAACAGGTATTTTTCACCGATACAACTTGGCGTGATGCACATCAGTCCTTGTTTGCCACTCGCTTGCGTACCGTTGATATGGCGCGTGTAGCCGGCGAAGCGGCTCGCGGTGTATCCAATTTGTTCTCCTTGGAATGCTGGGGCGGTGCTACCTTCGACGTAGCTTATCGTTTCTTGCATGAAGATCCATGGGAACGCTTACGCATGTTCCGCAAACAAGTTCCGAATGTATTGTTACAGATGTTACTTCGCGGTGCCAATGCGGTAGGTTATACCAGCTACCCTGACAATGTAGTACGTCAGTTCATTAAATTGGCGGCCGATAACGGTGTCGATGTATTCCGCGTATTCGACAGCTTGAACAGCCTTGATAATATGCATGTAGCTATCGATGAAGTTCGCAATCAGAATAAGATTGCCGAAGTATCCTTGTGCTACACAGGCGATATTCTCGATGCAAGCCGTACAAAATACAACTTAGATTACTATGTAAGCATGGCTAAAGAAGTAGAAAAAGCCGGTGCCAACATTATCGCCATCAAAGATATGGCCGGTCTTTTGAAACCACAAGCTGCTTACAACTTGGTATCTGCTTTGAAAGATGCTGTTGATTTGCCAATCCACTTGCATACACATGAAGGGGCTGGCAATGCTATTTATACCTATGGCCGTGCTATTGATGCAGGCGTTGACGTAGTTGACGTAGCCTACTCGGCATTTGCCAACGGTACCAGCCAGCCAAGCATGAACTCCTTGTATTATGGTTTGTCCGGTCATGACCGTCAGCCTGAATTGAATGCAGATTACATGGAACAGATGTCTCATTACTTTGCATCCATTCGCCCATACTACAAAGGCGTGGATAAAACTAATCCATATCCAAGCACCGAAGTATACCAGCATGAAATGCCGGGCGGCCAGTTCTCCAACTTGCAGCAACAGGCTAAGAGTGTAGGTCTCGGTGAACGTTGGGATGAAGTTAAAAAAGTATATCATCAAGTAAGCATGATGTTTGGCGATATCATCAAAGTTACGCCATCCTCTAAAGTAGTCGGTGATATGACTTTATTCATGGTTCAAAATGACCTTACGGAACAAGACATCTACGATAAAGGCGAAACCCTTGATTTCCCTCAATCCGTAGTAGAATTCTTCCAAGGTTATTTGGGTGTTCCATACCAAGGTTTCCCTAAGAAATTACAGAAGATTATTTTGAAGGGCAAACAGCAGCTTAAAGGTCGTCCGGGGGCATATTTAGAACCGGTTGATTTTGAAGATGTACGTAAACACTTGGTTGATTTAGGTTCGCCGGCAACCGATGAAGACGTTATCGCATACTGCTTATATCCTAAAGTTTACAGCGACTATGTAAAATTCAACAGCGATTATGACGATATTTCCGTATTGGATACGCCAACCTTCTTCTTCGGCATGCGTCGTGGTGAATCCATCCACGTTACCATTGAAAAAGGTAAAATGCTCATTATCAAATTAATTCATGTGAGCGAAGTGGATGAAGACGGTAATCGTATTGTAAGCTTTGAATTCAACGGTCAGCCTCGTGATATTAAGATTCGCGACAAACACGTTAAAACTACCGGTGTTGTTCGTCATAAAGTTGACAAAACTCAACCTGGTGAAGTTGGTGCAACCTTGTCCGGTTCCGTTGTTAAAGTTATCGTTAAGACAGGTCAAAGCGTCTTGAAGGGCGAACCGCTCATCGTAACCGAAGCAATGAAGATGGAAACGACTATTACATCGCCAATCGACGGTATCGTTGGGGAAGTATATGTTCGTGAAGGCAGCCGAATCGAAAGTGGCGACTGCTTGCTCAAGATTCAGGACCGTTCCAACTCTTAATAACATACTGCTTGTTAAAAGTGCATGACTTTAAGCCGACCTTCTCATTTGAGAAGGTCGGTTTTTTGTATTTATTAAATAAACTATCAAACAATGGCAAAAATTGGGTCGATTGCGAAGATTATTTTCACAAATTAAGTCCCTATACATTGACTTTGATAGTCCTTTTCGTCATTTCGTGTTACAATAGATTAGAAACCCTTTAGCATATGGAGAGTTTTTATATGACATTCAGATACAATATGTTGAAAGTTCAAATAGGATTAACTACAAGATAAATTTCAGATATTAATAAAGTTGATACCTCAACGGTAATTAATGCAAGAGAATTCATCTTAAACGATTAAGGAGTGAAGGTATGTTTTCATATGGGAAGAAACAATGGGCGTTGGGACGCTCTATTTACGGTTATAGATCTTGGCGCGAGAAGCGGCGCATTACTTTGTTTGTAGGTCGCTCTTATAAGAATCGCAAGCAGTTGAAAGAACTCATCGAGTATTTTGACAACTATCAGCCGTTACCTAATTTGCTCGACAAACACGAAGGCATTTACGAAGTAATTAATCGCGTGTTTTTATTTAAAAATTCATCGGCTAAAGAGCGTTTGGCAGCGATTAAAGATCATTTTGATATGCTCCCTAAGTATTTCACACAAGAAGCCATTACGGAGATGTATAATCCCGATGAAAGCCATGCGATAGTGATTTGGCAGAACGAAGAGCTCGATTTAAAAGCACAGCTTTGGTTCCATACGGGCCAGCGTAAGGAAGGCTTTTTAAGTTTATTCCTCATGTATGAAGGGGAAAGTATTTACCATATTAACTTCCGCTTGGGTCATGGTTTTAACGGTGAACCATGTATTTGGATCGGTACCATTCAGGGTCACAAAAACGGTCTTGATAAGGCAAAACAGATTACGAAGAAAATGTTCAGTTATCGACCTAAGAATTTTATGTTCTTCTTAATGCGTCAATTGGCAACACAAATGGGGATTAACTCCTTATACGCTATTTCCGACGAAGGTTTTTATACCAACAGTCATTTGATTCGTATCAATCGCTCTAAAAAAGTGCAGTTTGATCCGTTCTGGAATGAATTGGGCGGTACACCTTGTGCTGAAGATAAAAAGTTCTATCGTATTCCTTTAGAGGAAGAACGTAAGACTTACGAAACGGCCAAGACGCATAAACGCAACATGTATCGCAAACGTTATGAAATGCTGGATCAATTTATTGAAGAAATTGCTGAAAACAGTAAGCAGTATTTGAAGCAATAATAACTATAATATTTAATACATTAATTGGGAATGAGGTGAACTCATGAGATGTCCTTACTGTAAACATACTGAAAATAAAGTAACCGATTCGCGCGCTACCGATGATGATAACAGCATCCGTCGGCGCCGTGAATGTTTGGCTTGCGGACGCCGTTTTACGACGTATGAAGTTATTGAAGATGTGCCGATTATGGTCATCAAATCGAGCGGCAGTTATGAAATGTTTGACCGCAGCAAATTGTTGAATGGTATTTTGCGCTCCTGTAACAAGCGTAATATTCCACGCGAAATATTGGAAAATGTTGTAAAAAATGTAGAAGACACGATTCGCAATCGCTCGCAGCAGGAAATTAAATCTTCTGAAATCGGTGATTTGGTGTTGGCAGAATTGAAAAATATCGACGAAGTAGCCTATGTTCGCTTCGCCTCCGTATATCGTAATTTTGAAGACGTACAAGCCTTTGTGGCCGTATTGAAGGATTTGCGCGAACATGAGGATACTAAATGATAGATTTACATTGTGATACCATAATGATGCTCATCGATGAACCCGATAAGGGCGACTTGGGGCAGAATCCATGGAAAATAGATATAGCAAAATTAAAAAAGGGCGGTTATCATTTACAAGATTTTGCTCTCTTTGTAGAGCTCGATCAGGAAAAAGATCCCTATGCCCGCTATGAAGCTATGCGCCAATTGTTTATGGCGGAAATGGAAAAGTATAAGAACGATATTGTTCATGTACGGTCCTATGAAGAGTTCAAGGCGGCGCGAGCAGCCGGAAAAATCAGCGCCTTATTATCCGTTGAAGAAGGGGGCGTTTTTGAAGGCGACTTACAGCGTTTGAAAAAAGCCTATGATGACGGTGTGCGCCTCATTACGATTAGCTGGAATTTCCCGAACGGTTTATCCTATCCTAACGGCGAAAAGTATGAAGGTAAAGGTTTGACTCCGAAGGGGATTGAGTTTGTACAATATATGGAAGAATTAGGGATGATTGTGGATTGTTCCCATTTAAACGATACGGGTACGTATCAGCTTGGTGAAATCTTAACGAAACCATTTATTGCATCTCATTCCAATGCCAGGGCTTTGACTAATCATCGACGTAATTTAACGGATGATCAAATTCGTCTCATTGCCAATAAGGGCGGGGTAATCGGTCTTAACTTTGCACAGTCCTTTTTAGGCACATCCCGCATCAGCTTAATCGAAGATATTGTGCGCCACAGCCTTTATATTCGTAATGTAGGGGGCAGTGATGTAGTAGCGTTAGGTACGGATTTTGACGGCATCAGACCGGATACGGAAATTGAAGATGCCGGTGACATGATGCGCTTATATGATGCTTTCCGTAAAGCGGGCCTCAGTGAGCGCGATACGCATAAAATATTTAACGACAATGCGGAACGTTTATTACAGACTATATTGTAATTTATATGGCTCTATGAAGCCGTTTAATATAAATGCAGTATGCATTTTAAAAATGGACAGCGCATTATTAACATAGTTTTTAGGAGGCTATATGGAATTTCAAGGAGAGTTGAATCCTATTATTGCGGAGCGTTTTACAGACCATTTGGATGTGTTCGGCAAGACGATGGAACAAATGGATGTAATTCAGTTAATGGCAGAGCGCTGCAAAGAGGCGTTAAAAGCGGGCAATAAAGTTTTATTTTGCGGCAATGGCGGTTCCGCTGCGGATGCTCAGCATTTGGCGGCTGAATTAATCGGTCGTTTTCAAAAAGAACGTCGTTCGTTGGCGAGTATCGCCTTAACAACCGATACATCGATTTTGACGGCCGTAGCCAATGATTACGGCTATGACGAAGTATTTGCCCGTCAGGTTGAGGGGCTTGGTCGTTCCGGTGATGTTTTAATAGGTATCTCTACTTCAGGTAACAGTGCCAATGTGGTAAAAGCGGCGTTAAAAGCACGTGATACGGGTATGCACACGATTGCGTTTACCGGTGAAGGCGGTGGCAAACTTAAAGATATTTGCGACATTACCTTTGCCGTACCTTCAAAAGTAACGGCACGTATCCAGGAAATGCATATTATGGTAGGCCATATTATTTGTGAGCTGGTGGAAGAAGAATATGATAAGTAAAACAATTACCGAGTTTTTGAATAATAAATTGCCTAAGTTACGCATTGCCGTTATCGGCGATATAATGGTAGATCGCTATGTATTCGGCGATGTGAGCCGTATTTCGCCGGAAGCACCGGTGCCGGTTAACCGCGTCACCGATGTGCGTGAAGTCTTGGGCGGGGCTGCCAATGTGGCATCTAATTTGGCAAATCTTGATTGTCAGGTGTTCTTGGGCGGTGTAGCCGGTGAAGATACGCATGGTAAGTTATTGACCGATTTATTGGAAGTAGAAAATATCAATCATTCCGGTATTATGCGTGAGCCGTCCCGTCAGACCACGACTAAAATGCGAATCCTCGGCGGTCGTCAGCAAATGATGCGCCTCGATTTCGAAGAACCGGAACCGGTGAATGCGAAAGAAACAGAATTCTTGTTGGCTTGGATTAAAGAGTTGGCTGAACATGGTCTTGACGGCATTGTTATTTCTGACTACGGCAAGGGCGTATGTACGACGGCCGTTCTGGGGGAAGTTTTAAAAATCGCCAAAGCCAAAGGTATAAAAACCATCGTTGATCCAAAGGGCAATGATTGGTCTAAATATAGTGGTGCCACGTTTATTACACCGAATGTAAAAGAGCTTAGTGAATATATCGGGCGAAACTTGCCGAATACGGATGAAGCCATCGTTGAAGCGGCGAAAGAAACACTGGATGCCGTTGATTTTGATTATGTGGTGGCTACACGTTCCGCTAAAGGGATTACGATTGTGAGTCGTCAGGGTCAGATTTGGCATAATCCGGCGACGCAGCAAGATGTATTTGATGTGAGCGGTGCCGGTGATACGGTAGTGGCCATGATTATTACGGCTATGGCGGCGGGCCTTACGGTACGCGGCACTTTACATGTTGCCAATGCGGCAGCCGGGGTCGTTGTGTCCAAAGTTGGAACCTATCCGATTCATCGGCAGGAACTCTTGGATTTGTGGGCTACTATTCGTCAACGCCAACGCCAGGCGGATCCGATTATCGGTTACAGTCGTGAGGAAATGGCGGCTAAAATTCGTCAGTGGCAGAATGAAGGTCATACCGTTGTATTTACGAATGGTTGTTTTGACATTCTTCACAGCGGTCATTTATCCTATTTGCGCGATGCGGCTCGCTTGGGGGACCATTTGATTGTGGGCCTTAATTCCGATGCATCGGTGAAACGCCTTAAAGGGGTGGCGCGTCCCATTAACTCTGAAAGTTCCCGCGCCGAACTTATGGGGGCCTTGGGGTTTGTGGATGGCGTCGTTGTCTTTGAAGAAGACACGCCCGCTGAATTATTAAGTGCGTTGCGTCCCAATATTTTGGTTAAAGGCGGCGATTATAAGCCGGAAGATGTTATCGGTCGTGAATACGTGGATAAAGTGATGATTTTACCGTTTAAAAATGGTTATTCCACGACAGGGATTATAGAAAAGATTAAGTCCTTAGTGCAGGAGGGATTATTATGATTATAGTTACAGGCGGTGCCGGTTTTATCGGCAGTAATATCGTTAAACAACTTAACGAACGCGGTCGCAACGATATTTTAATCGTTGACGATTTAACAGACGGCAGCAAAATCCGTAATTTGCAGATGCTCGATTATTATGATTATGTAGATTGCATCGACTTTGATGATGCGGTAGCTACGAATACCTTTGATGTGGGACCGATTGAAGTGGTGTTCCATGAAGGGGCTTGTGCGGACACGATGAATTATGACGGACGTTACATGATGCACAATAACTTTGAAGGCACCAAAAACTTGTTCCACTATTGCCAGGAACGTCGTGTGCCGTTCATTTATGCATCGTCCGCGTCTACCTATGGTCATGGTAAAAAAGGTTTTACAGAAAAACCGGAATGCGAAGAAGCATTGAATCCATATGCCTATTCTAAATTATTCTTCGACCGTTATGTACGTCGTTTTGAAAAAGACTTACAGTCCCAAGTAGTAGGTCTTCGTTATTTCAACGTATTCGGTCCGAATGAAAACCACAAGGGCAATATGGCGTCTTTAGTACGGCAGATGTTCTACAAACTTCGTGAAACCGGTGAAATTACTTTGTTCGAAGGTACTGACGGTTATGAAAACGGCGGGCAGTTACGCGACTTTATCTATGTCAAAGATGTAGTGAATGTAAACTTCTTCTTCTGGGAACATCCGGAAATCAGCGGTATTTTTAACTGCGGTACGGGCGAAGCGAAAAGCTTCAATCGCTTCATGCAGGCTGTTATCGATTATAACGGCTCCGGCAACTTACGCTATATTCCGTTCCCTGAAGTGTTAAAAGGTAAATATCAGAGCTTTACGGAAGCGGACACCACTAAATTGATGGCGGCCGGTTACGATAAAGGCTTTACTAAATTGGAAGATGCCGTTGCCGAATATTGTGAATTGTTAGATCATAACGAAGGTTATGTTCGTTAATTATATCCGTTAATTGTGTTTGTTAAGGAGAAGCCCATGCGCAAAGTATTGTTTTTAGACAGGGACGGCGTTATCAATGTAGATGTGAACTATTTATATCGCATTGATGATTTTGCCTTTGTACCGGGCGCACCAAAAGCGTTAGCTGCGGCCGTGCAGGCCGGTTATGATTTAATCGTCGTCACCAATCAAAGCGGTATTGCCAGGGGTTACTACACAGTAGAAGATATGGAGCGCCTACATGCCTATATCAACGAAGAGTTGACCAAGGTAAAGGCGCCCATCCTTGCATTTTATTATTGTCCTCATCATGTAAAGGGAACGGTAGCGGCATTCACTAAAGACTGTGATTGTCGTAAACCAAAACCGGGCATGTTATTGCAAGCCATGAAGGACTATGATATTGATAAGGAAAACAGTTTTTTAGTGGGCGATAAACCGTCCGATGTGACGGCGGCTGAAGCGGCCGGTATAGAAGGGTACCTTTTTGAAGGCACCGATTTGTATGAATTTTTAGCCCCTATTTTAGAAGCCAAGCAGAAAGGACAGACCCATGAAGGAGTATAAACGGATACTGATTGTCAAAATGAGCTCGCTTGGCGATGTGATTCATGCGTTGCCCACCTTATATGCGATTCGTAAGAATTGGCCGAATGCGCATATTACCTGGGCAGTGCATGAACAGTTCAGCGGCCCTTTGCCGGGCAAACCATGGCTTGATGAAGTTTTGTTTATCGATAAAAAGAAATTGAAATCAATTTCATATTTATGGACTTTGCGCCGTATCTTACACGAACGAAATTTTGATATGTGCCTGGATTTGCAGTGTTTGGCAAAAAGCGCCATCGTTTCGTTTTTATCCGGTGCCAAAGAGAAGTACGGCTATTGGGAGCTGCGTGAAGGCAGTAATCTTGTTAATAAAGCCTTGGTAGGGCCCAATAAATACGGCCATGTCATTGAGCGTTATTTAGATACGGTACGGGCTTTAGGCGGCACTGTGGATACTATTGAATTTCCCATGAATGAATCGGAAGAAGCGGCTAATTCCTGTGAGGCTAAATTACGGGCTCAGGGCATGCCGCAAGGTGCCGATTATGTAGTTGTAGCGCCGGGTGCCCGGTGGATTGTTAAAGAATGGCCAATCCCGCACTTTACCGACCTTTGTAAGCGCTTAGCCGCCCAAAAGCAATATGTGGTACTCGTAGGGGCCCCTTCGGATAAGGAAAAGGCGGATGAAATTCAAAACGGCGTAGATAGTCCGTATGTCATAAATATGACGGGGCAAACTTCATTGGAAGAATTAATTGAATTAATACGTCGCTGTAAACTGTATGTCAGTGCCGATACGGGCCCGTTACACATTGCCAACGCGCTAAAACGCCCGTTAATCGGTTTATATGGCACCACATCGCCGGAACGAACCGGTCCTTATGGCGGCGATTATGTGCATATTATTGTTTCGCCAACATCGAAGGCCACGCCGGAGGCACCGCTCGTGGATGATCCGGAATGTATGGCGCAAATTACGGTGGATACCGTATGGGAAACGGTGCAAACACTGCTTTAAAAAAGGAGTTAGTATTTTATGAACCTCAATCATAAACGAATTGTAGTCACCTTTTTGATGCATTTAGGGGACGTTATTTTAACAACGCCTTTTTTACATGTGTTGCGACAGGCGGCACCTCAAAGCCACATTACATTTGTAATGGATGAAAAATTAAAAGAGGTTATGCAATATAATCCGAATATAGACAGTATAGTAACGATTGATAAAAAAGGCCGCGACAACAGTATTAGTGCGCTAAGACGGATAGCTCATGAATTACGTGATAAAGAAGGTCGTCCGGATGTGGTAATCAATATTCACCCCAACGAACGAACGAGCTTTTTTGCATGGGCTTTACATGGCAAAATTACGGTGGGTATGAGCCATTTTCTGTTCCGTCCGTTTATGACGAAGTATACGCGCCTTGATCGTAAAACACGTCATGCTGCGGATATGTACATTAATGTGTTGGAACAGTTGGGCGTAAAGGATACGTCCAATAAAGGCCTTGAAATATATACCTGTCCCGAATGGGAGGCAAAGGTAACTGAGTTTTATGAATCCCATGGCGTCAGTGATGTGGATACGGTTATCGGCTTTAATGTAGGCAGTGCGGTGCCCGAGAAACGTTGGCCGAAAGAACGATTTGCGGCGGTGGCTGATTATTTTGCCGACCACGGCTATAAGATTGTATTTTTCGGCGGTCCTATGGATGAAGACATGGTGGCCGATGTAGTGGGACAGATGAAACATACGCCGATTGTGGCAACGGGTAAATTCAGTTTAGGCGAATTGGCGGCCGCCATTCATCGTTGCAGTTTATTTATAACCAATGATTCCGGACCGATGCATGTGGCGGTGAGCCAGCATGTGCCGCTCGTAGCCTTGTATGGTCCGTCTAATCCTAAATTTTACGGTCCATACACGCAGAACTGCGTAGTCTTGGAATCAATGGAAGAGTATGAAGTAGGCAAAAGCATGAAACAGATCATCAAGGAAGGCAATTACAAAGGCGTATCTGTTATATCTACCGAAGCCGTTATTGCGGCGGCTCAATCGCTTCTTGTCGAACCGGGAAGCGAGGAACCCTGATGACCTATATAATATTTGATTTGGAATGGAATCAGCCCTTTGCCAATGACATTAGCTTTATGAAGCGCACCGGTTTACCCGTATCGGGGGAAATTATTCAAATCGGCGCTATTAAGCTTGATGAAAACTTAGAGTTGGTTGATACCTTCAATACTTTTGTAAAACCGCAGTATTTAACGCGCATGCATAAACATGTGGAGAAGTTGACCCATATATCGGCCGCTGATTTGGCCATGGGTGTTTCTTTCGTGCAGGCTTACAAGGATTTTGAACACTGGTGCGGTGACGATGCCGTGCTTTTGACCTGGGGCTCCGATGATATTGTGATGCTTCGTGAAAACCTCAAGTTATTCGGTCTGCCCGGTACGATTAAACATACCTGGTATGATGCGCAGCTTATTTTTGCTTATTTGCAACATGGCAATACGCAGCAGGTAGCTTTAAGCAAAGCTATGGAAGAGCTTGACATAAAACAGGATGAGTTGAATGCTCATGATGCCTTGAATGACTCCATTTTCACAGGCTATATTTGTAAAGCGATTGCGCTAGACCAGGGGATTGCTCAGTACGAACAAATTTCAAAAAACACTTATTCGCAGGCCTATTTTCCGAAACCAATCAGTTTCTTTATTTATGAAAACTTCGGTGATAAACGCAAAGTGTTGCACGATAATAAAGTGCGCCGCGCTCATTGTCCGGAATGTCAGTCCTTGTTGACAACCAATAAAATTCAGCGCTTAAGCGGCGATAAATTTTTGAGCATCGGCCGCTGTCCGCATCACGGCTTATTCGGTGTCCATTGGCGTATCGGTAAATATATGAAGCGCAATCGAGAACTTAGTTATTATGTGACTAAGACATTGACGGCGGCACCGCCGGAACTTCAAAATTTATATGAAGAACGGGCTGAGTTAAATCGTCAAAAAGAGGAAGCCTATTTGGCCCGCATGGCGGCGAAACAGGCAGAGGAAGACGCAAAGCAGCAGTTTATTAATAATCCGGATAAAAAATAAATGAAAATGACTTACAGTTGAGATGTAGAAATTTTTCAATTGATGTATAATATATACAGCTGAATCGGCCGCTACGGGCCGATTCCTAATTTTGAATTAGGAAGGATGATAATATGGAACGTAAATATGCTTGGCATGAATATACCGAAGCCGACACACAGGCTATGGAAGCTTTATGTAAAGAGTATCGTGATTTTTTGGATAACGGCAAAACAGAGCGCGAATGCATTGAACAAACAATCGCGAAAGCGGAAGCCGTTGGTTATAAAATTTTAAAAGAATTTCAGAACGCGGGTCAACCGATTAAACCGGGCTACAAAGTATACGCCGTACACATGAATAAAATCATTGCTTTATTCAATATCGGTACCGACTCTTTGGAACAAGGTTTCAATATCTTAGGTGCTCATATCGATTCGCCGCGCCTTGATGTTAAACAGAATCCGTTCTATGAAGATAAGAACTTGGCCTTCTTTGATACGCACTATTACGGCGGTATCAAAAAGTACCAGTGGGTGGCTATGCCCCTTGCTTTACATGGCGTCGTTGTGAAAAAAGACGGCACGAAAGTAACTCTTTCCATCGGTGAGAAAGATACGGATCCGGTATTCTGCGTAACCGACTTATTGCCTCATTTGGGCCAGGAACAGATGGAGAAAAAAGCGGCCAAAGTGATTGAAGGGGAAAACCTTGATTTACTCATCGGCAGCCAACCTGTTAAAGGTGAACTTAAAGACGGCGTAACCAAGTTCTTGAATGATATTTTTGAAAAAGAATACGGCTTCACCGAAGAAGATTTATTGTCCGCCGAACTTGAAATCGTACCGGCCGGTCGTGCTCGTGAAATGGGCTTTGACCGCAGCATGATTTTGGCTTACGGCCAGGACGACCGCGTTTGTGCTTACACTTCCTTAGCGGCTATGCTGGAAGTAGATAAAGTAAAACGCACTACCTGTACTTTATTGGTAGATAAAGAAGAAATCGGTTCTGTCGGTGCTACGGGCATGCAATCCCGTTGGTTTGAAAATGTGGTAGCTGAATTATTGGCCATGGCCGGTAATAAGTCGCCATTGGCCGTGCGTCGCAGCTTGGAACGGAGCCGCATGTTGTCTTCCGACGTAAGTGCCGGTTTCGATCCATTGTATGCATCCGCCTTTGAAGCTAAAAACGCCGCATTCCTTGGCAAAGGTGTTGTATTTAACAAATTCACCGGTGCTCGCGGTAAATCCGGTTCCAATGACGCCAATGCGGAATACATGGGCTTTATTCGCCGTATTATGGATGATAATAATGTTAATTTCCAAACGGCTGAACTCGGTAAAGTAGACCTTGGTGGCGGCGGTACCATTGCGTACATCATGGCGCTTTACGGCATGAACGTTATCGACTGCGGCGTGGCTGTGCTCAGCATGCATGCACCTTGGGAAGTAACGAGCAAAGCGGACGTATATGAAGCTAAGAAATGTTATGTAGCCTTTTTAAAAGCCGACGGCGTGGAAGGAAATCTATAATGGGTAATATCAGTCAAGGTAAGACCAGTAAACCGACGGTGCGCATTGATATTTTTGACATTGAAGAAGACAAGGCGCAACAATATTTGAAGGACCGTGAAGAATGCGCTACTGCCGCGGAAGCGGTAATGGCGAAGTATTGTCAGACTGTTAAGCGTGAAACCCTTGATCCGACGGAAGGCCAAGGCGTAGTAGGCTATTATAAAACGGGTGAAATCCTCATGCAAGTTTTGCTTGATCCGTTTGAAATTCCGGTTATGAAAGTAGCCATCGGCCGCGGTAAATTGGAAGAGTATATTTTGGCGGCCAACAGTTTGACTCATGAAATGCTCGAACAGCTGGCTAAGGAGGACGAAAACTAATGTTATTGGTACAATATCCGACTTGCACAACTTGTAAAAAAGCAAAAAAATATTTGGAAAGTCATAATATCAGTTTTGATGACCGCAATATTAAGGAAGAAAATCCGACAGCTGAAGAACTTGGTCTTTGGCAACCGAAGAGCGGTAAAGACGTTAAGGCTTTTTTCAATACGTCCGGTCAGGTTTATCGCAGTGAAAATATTAAAGATAAATTGCCCACTATGAGTGATGAAGAAAAATTGGCTTTACTTGCTACGAATGGCATGCTCGTAAAACGTCCGTTATTAATCCTTGATGATGAAGTGCTGGTAGGTTTTAAAGAAGCAGAATGGGAAGCGGCACTTAAACGGAATGGCTATTTGAAGTAGTTGACAATCCTGTGGGCGTCATTTATAGGCCTCTTTGATGAATTTTCTTTCATTTTCCTATTGAAATAGGCAAAGAAACAGGCTATAATGGTTGCAATATCCCGTGTAGATGGATATGTGTAGTATGGTAGAAGGGAGCATTTTATTATGTGGAAGAAACGTGTAGTAGTGGCAGCGGCGGCAGCTTTGATGGCTGTAGGTTTACTCGCCGGCTGTGGTAGTGACAGTAGCAATGATAGCGGTGCGAACAAAACGTACAAAGTAGGGGTCGTTCAACTCGTTGAACATCCGGCGCTTGATGCGGCCAACAAGGGATTTGTTGACGGCTTGGCGTCTAAAGGGTTTAAAGATAATGTAAAAATCGATCAGCAGAACGCTCAGGCGGACCAGTCGAATTTGAACAGTATTGCCCAGCGTTTTGTGGCAGATAGAGATGATTTGGTGTTGGCTATTGCAACGCCGGCTGCTCAAGCTATGGCAAATGCAACCAAAGATATTCCAATCTTGGGTACAGCCATTACCGATTATGTCCAAGCTAAATTAGTAAAAAGTGATGAAAAACCGGGCACTAATGTGAGTGGTACGACTGATATGAATCCGGTAGAAAAACAGGTGGACTTAATTACTCGTATTTTACCGAATGCTAAGAAAGTCGGCATTATCTACAGTGCCAGCGAAGTGAATTCCCAATTACAGGCAGAACGCATGAAGAAACATGCTCAGGAAAAAGGCCTTGAAGTTGTGGAAATGACGGTTCAAAATGTGAACGATATTCAGCAGGTCGCACAAAACTTGGTAACACAGGGTGTTGAAGCTATTTATGTACCTACCGATAATGTAGTTGTATCGGCTATGCCTAACTTGGTTAAAATTACCGATGCCGCTAAAATTCCGGTATTCCCGGGTGAAGACAATGTGGTAAAAATGGGCGGTTTAGCGACTTACTCCGTTGATTACTACCAATTGGGCTTCCAAACCGGTGTAATGGGGGCTAAAATCCTATCCGGTGAAGCTAAAATCGAAGATATGCCGGTTGAAAGTCAAAAAGAATTCAAATTGGTTATTAACCAAGATGTGGCTAATCGTTTAGGCATTACTATTCCGGCCGACGTTTTGCAAGAAGCCGGTAAATAAATATCCTGATTAAAAAAGGGAATAGCCCGATTTTAAACTAAAGGGTAAATAATTAACCTAATACATAAAAGAAAAGGGCTTCGGCCTTTTTCTTTTTATAGATGGAGGAAACATGGAAAACCTGATTATTTCTACATTAGGCCAAGGCCTGTTATGGTCACTGTTGGCTATCGGCGTATTTATTACGTTCCGTGTATTGGATATTGCCGATTTAACCGTTGAAGGGAGCTTCCCATTAGGCGCAGCTATTTCCGTTACACTCGTTGTGGCCGGCGTGAATCCGGTTGTATCGATTTTAGCAGCCGCCGTGGGCGGTATGCTCGCCGGTGTGGTTACGGGCTTGGTTCATACTAAGCTTAAAATTCCGGCCCTCTTAGCCGGGATTCTAACCATGATTGCATTATACTCGGTGAATCTTCATGTCATGGGGAAAGCGAATGTGTCCTTATTGCGCATGGACACAGTATATACCTATTTGGAAGCCATGAATATTTCCGCTACCTGGGCTTTGGCCATCGTAGGCTTATTGGTAGCTTTTTTATCCGGTCTATTTTTATTCTGGTTCTTCGGGACGGAAATCGGGGCCGCCATTCGTGCCACCGGCGTGAATCCGCAAATGATTCGTGCCCAGGGCGTGAATACGGATACGATGATTGTATTGGGCTTGCTTTTATCTAATGCGTTTGTAGCTGTAGCCGGTGCCCTCGTAGCACAAGGAAACGGTTATGCCGACGTAGGCATGGGCGTAGGCACCATCGTTATCGGTTTGGCTTCGGTTATCATCGGGGAAGTTCTCTTCGGCACCCGTTCTTTTGTGAAAAGTTTAACGGCCGTAGTGCTCGGTTCCGTTGTGTACCGTATCGTTATTGCCATTGTATTATACTTAGGTATGCCGCCAAATGATTTGAAATTATTTACGGCCGTATTGGTTGCCATCGCCTTGTCCTTACCGACATTGAAGGCGAAATGGCAGAGTCGCTAAGGAGGGCTACCTATGTTAGAAGTTAAACAGATTGTCAAAACATTCTTTAAAGGTACGGTCAATGAAAAAGTGGCTCTTCATGGCGTTGATTTACGCTTGGAGTCCGGTGATTTTGCTACCGTTATCGGCGGTAACGGGGCCGGTAAGAGTACCTTGTTGAATTCCATTGCCGGTGTATTTCCCATTGATTCCGGATCCATTCATATTAATGATACGGATATTACGAAAATGCCGGAATACAAACGAGCGGCGTTTATCGGCCGTGTATTCCAGGACCCTATGCTTGGTACGGCGGGGAACATGCAAATTGAAGAAAATCTTCTTCTCGCTTTGCGCCGTGGTAAACGGATGGGCCTTAAATGGGCGTTCGTACCGAAAGAACGGGAATTGTTCCGTGAACGTTTATCCCTCTTAGGCCTTGGTCTCGAAGACCGTTTGACGGCTCGTATGGGCTTATTGAGCGGCGGTCAGCGCCAGTCCATTACCTTGTTAATGGCCACCATGCTTCGTCCTGAGCTGCTATTGCTCGATGAACATACGGCAGCCCTTGATCCTAAGACGGCTGAAAACGTGTTAACGTTGACGGATAAACTCGTTAAAGAGCATAATCTGACAACCCTTATGATTACGCATAACATGCGTGATGCCTTGCGTTTCGGCAATCGTCTGATTATGATGAATAACGGACGCATTATCTTTGACGTGCGCGGCGAAGAGAAGAAGAAATTAACGGTTCAAGACTTATTGGAACGCTTTGAAGTGGCCGGCGATACTATTAGTGACCGTATGATGTTGGGAACCTAAAATTCAATCGTAATGAACAGTGGATGCCATTATATGGTATTTACATAAAATGAATATCGTTGTACTTATAACGACGTATGTAAAGAGGGATTTTTGTAAAATCCCTCTTTACAATTATAGGGGCATATAGTATACTCATTAAGGTGCTATACGCACTGTTAACGCAAGCGAAGTATTCGAATCTCCAACGTTTACTTTGGCTTGTCGAGATTTTATTCGTAGTACAGGAGGACATAATAATGTTAACTACAGAAGCTAAACAAGCTATCATCAAAGAATTTGCTGTTCATGAAGGCGACACCGGATCTCCGGAAGTACAAATCGCGATTTTGACTAACCGCATTGTATACCTTACTGAACATTTGAAAGAACACAAAAAGGATCATCACTCCCGTCGTGGTCTTTTGAAATTGGTTGGTCAACGCCGTAACATGCTTGACTACCTTCGTCGTAAAGACATTGAACGTTACCGTGCAATTCTTGAAAAATTAAACTTACGTAAATAATTGCGTTTCACGCGTTAGTTTGCGTAACTTAAAAAGCGGCCTTGGCCGCTTTTTTTATATAATAACTAATAAAACACTTTTATTTTATGAGATAATCATTTACAATAATAGAGAATGTAAAAATTGTAGAAGAGTAACTCAGAGGAGGAATCGGAATGGAACAATTCCAAATGGATCTTGCCGGTCGTACCCTAACTATTGAAACAGGGGAATTGGCAAAACAAGCAGGCGGTGCAGCCTTAGTACGTTATGGTGATACGGTCGTATTGGTAACGGCTACGGCATCCAAAGAAGCCAAAGACATTGACTTCTTCCCATTGACTGTAGATTATGAAGAAAAAATGTATGCGGTAGGCCGCATTCCGGGGGGCTTCGTTAAACGTGAAGGTCGTCCGCCGGAAACAGCTATTTTGCACAGCCGTTTGATTGACCGTCCGATTCGCCCATTATTCGACAAAGGTTGCCGTAATGAAGTGCATGTATGTGCTACCGTATTGTCCGTAGACCAGGATAATGCACCTGAAATTTGCGGTATGATTGGTGCGTCCGCAGCTTTGGCTTTGTCCGACATTCCTTGGGCAGGTCCAATCGCCGGTGTACGCATCGGCCGTGTAAACGGTTCTTTTGTAATTAACCCAACCGTAGCACAACTTGAAGCTACTGACTTAAATGTAGTCGTAGCGGGCACAAAAGATGCTATCTTGATGGTAGAAGGCGGTGCGCAGGAAGTAGCGGAAGACGTACTCTTAGACGCTATCATGGCGGCTCATGAAGAAATTAAACGCATCGTTTCTTTCCAGGAAGAAATGGTAGCCGTGGCAGGCAAAGAAAAACGCGTATTGCCAACGCATGCTTTAGACGAAGATATTTTGGCAGCCGTTAAAGAATACGCTCATGATGCCCTCGATAAAGCCGTACGTTGTGCCGATAAACAACAACGCGATGCGCAGCAGGATGAAGTATATGCTGATACACGCGCTCATTTTGAAGAAATCTATCCTGAAAATATGGATGATGTAAATATGGCGCTTGAAAAAATGACGAAAGAAATCGTTCGTCATATGATTACGGTTGAAAAAATCCGTCCGGACGGCCGTCAGTTGGATGAAGTTCGTCCAATCAGCGTACGTGTAGGTGTATTGCCTCGCACTCACGGTTCCGGCTTATTCACTCGTGGTCAAACTCAGGTTCTTAATATCTGTACTTTAGCTCCATTGTCTGAAAAACAGACTATCGACGGTATCGGTATTGAAACGGAAAAACGTTATATTCACCACTACAATTTCCCATCCTATTCCGTAGGGGAAGCTCGTTCCTCCCGCGGTCCTGGACGTCGTGAAATCGGTCACGGTGCCTTGGCTGAACGTGCTTTATTGGCCGTTTTGCCAACAGAAGAAGAATTCCCATACGCTATGCGTTTGGTATCCGAAGTATTGGAATCCAACGGCTCCAGCTCCATGGCCAGCGTGTGCGGTAGCACCTTGTCCTTAATGGACGCCGGTGTGCCTATTAAAGCACCGGTAGCCGGTATTGCTATGGGTCTTGTAACTCAGGGTGAACATTACACGATTTTAACGGATATTCAAGGCATGGAAGATGCTTTGGGCGATATGGACTTCAAAGTAGCCGGTACGGCGAAAGGCGTTACCGCTATTCAGATGGATATTAAAATTTCCGGTTTATCCCGTGAAATCTTAAAAGAAGCATTGGAACAGGCTCATAAAGGCCGTATGCACATTATGGGCAAAATGCTTGCTGTTATCGATGCACCGCGTGATAATATGTCCCCATGGGCTCCGCGCATTATTACCATGAACATCGACCCTGACAAGATTCGTGACGTAATCGGTCAAGGCGGCAAAGTAATTCGCGGTATCATCGAAGAAACCGGTGCTAAAATCGATATTGAAGATGATGGCACTATCTTCATTGCTGCTGTTGAAGAAGCGGCGGCTAATAAAGCGATTGAAATTATTACCAACTTGACGAAAGAAGTTGAAGTGGGTGAAGTTTACCTCGGTAAAGTAACCCGTCTTATGAACTTTGGTGCCTTTGTTGAAGTATTACCGGGCAAAGAAGGTTTGGTACATATTTCCAAATTAGCTAAAGAACGTGTTGAAAATGTGGAAGATGTTGTCAATGTGGGCGACGAAATTATGGTTAAAGTTATCGAAATTGATAAACAGGGTCGTATTAACTTGTCCCGCAAAGATTGCTTAAAATAACTATCACTTGAAAGAGGAGTCCTTAGATGGATATACGTGGATTTGAAGTTGTATCACAGTTTGAAGATAAAGATATAGCTTTACCAAGACGGAAAACAACGGAAAGCGCGGGCTACGATATTGAATGTGCGGAAGCCGTAACAATTGCGCCCGGCGAAATGAAGTTGGTGGCTACAGGCCTCAAAGCGTTTATGAATTACGATGAATATTTGGCGATTCATATTCGTTCCAGCATGGCTATTAAACGGCACCTTATGCTCGTGAATAGTACCGGCATCATTGACAGTGATTATTATAATAATGAAGAAAACGAAGGTCATATTCTGATTGCCCTTATTAATATGGGGAAAGAAGAAGTTCAGCTTGAAAAAGGCGAACGCGTGGCCCAGGGCATTTTCTCCAAATATTTAATCGCTACCGATGACGATGCCACCGGTATCCGTAAAGGCGGTATCGGCAGTACCGGTAATAATTAGGTAATAAAACTCCATGACACTACGCTCAGCTTGCTGAGTGTGGTTGCCGTGGAGTTTTTTGTTATATTTTGAGTTCAGCCATAGAAATGGCTCTTTGTCAAATTTTGGGGCGCTAAAGAGTCTATGCACTTTGAGGAAGGACATGCGACATAACTGTTGCGTGTCC
>ENA-OPVG01000080-OPVG01000080.1-human-gut-metagenome-genome-assembly--contig:-NODE-80-length-77760-cov-5.191931_pt1 | contig 77760 bp, 80 predicted proteins | sample MGYA00241093_ERZ501975 | MGnify/ENA primary metagenome ERZ501975 (study PRJEB25962, sample SAMEA2042993) | human gut metagenome | biome: human gut; feature: human-associated habitat; material: faeces... | reverse complement strand
TATGAACCAGTTTAATAAGAATTCACTACCTTATTGAGATTTAAAAAATCACTGGCGACTTTTTCAAAAGGACAGTAGTAAGCTATCTCTCAACTCTTTTTATTCAAAGACTTTCCGCCAAACTTTAGCACCACATGAAGTTGTTGCGAAGACACTAGTCTTTTCAAAAGAGCTTACTGACTACTATACACTTTATCAGATCTTACTTTTTCATTTTCAGGAGAAGAGAGTAGATGAGTTCTTTGAACTGATAGATGAAAATAGAAGCAAGGTCAATCACTATTTTCAAACGGTCTTTAGGACTTTTCTTAGACACAAGCAATACATCCAAAATGCACTAGAAACAGACTATTCAAACGCAAAACTTGAAGCGACTAATAAGTTGATTAAAGACATTAAACGCTTGGGCTTCGGTTTTAGAAACTTCATCAACTTTAAGAAGCGTGTCTTCATCACTCTGAACATACATAAAAAGAGGACCTATCCGGCCCTCTCTAGATATTAGCTTTTCGTCACCCACTATAGTTGACAAAGAGACAGTATCTTATTTATATGCTTATTCAGCCTTAGTAATATCTTTACGCATTTCATCAACATTGAATTTAGCAAAGAGATATTGACGGTCTTGAACTGGGAAGCGTTGATCGAGTTGGTCAACTGGTCCAACTTCAATAATACCATTCTCGATAACAAAATCCATAACGTGACCACCGAATGTCAAGTCATCTGAAATAAAATGGAGATGGTAACCAGCAACACTCACACCGTGGAACATTTCAGGTGTCCAGATACCAACGATTGTACCTGAAATATCATCTACCTCATACTCAGGTTGGCGAGTGGCAACATCAGCAAACTTAATGTCCGCATTTGATTTTGGAATCATGCGCACGTGCATGTGTTTAAAATGACCTTTGATTTTGATTGAACGGAAAAGATTGACCCCATCATAGTATGATTCAATACGATCCTCAAGTTCTTTATCAGTCATTTCATAACGTTGACGGAAGATAACTTCAGCTTGGTGAGGTACGACTGCTGCATAGGGAACTTTTTCATCAGGAGAAACTTCTACCACTTCGACTTTACCTTCAGAGCCTTTAGCTTGATAGGCTTTACCGTCAAGAACAATCAACTCACCATCGATAGAATCTAATGTTCCGAGACCCAAGTCTCCATGCTCTAACAACTCTCCAACGGTTAAAGTACCTCCATAAAGCCCAGCCATCAAGGCTCCCAAAGTATTATATTGAAATAATTTTATGGCTTCAGACATGTCTACACCCTCTTTTTAGTAAAATTCATCTGGCAAAATAGTTTCGCCAAGTTTAATGTTATCTTTATAGTCAATTGGAACATCAATAAGGACTGGTCCATCTACAGCCTGAGTCAAAGCCTCTTGAAGCAAGCTAGCAAACGCTGCTTTACTTGTTGCACGATAACCTTTGGCTCCAAAGCTCTCAGCATATTTTACAAAATCTACAGGACCAAAGTCAACCCCAGATGAACGACCGTACTTCATTTCTTCCTGGAATTCCACCATATTGTAATGACCATCGTTCCAGATAATATGGACAATTGGCAATTTCAAACGAACTGCTGTTTCCAATTCTTGTGCTGAGAAGAGGAAACCACCATCACCAGAAACAGAAATCACTTTTGTCTTAGGACGAACCAAAGCTGCAGAGATAGCCCATGGAAGAGCAACACCTAGCGTTTGCATCCCATTTGAGAAAAGCAAATGACGTGGTTCATACGATTTGAAATAACGTGCCATCCAAATATAGTGACTACCAACATCAACCGTAACAGTCATATCATCATCTGTTTGTTCTTGCAAAACTTCGATTAAATCTAGCGGATGCACCGTACTTTCATCAGGCTGACGGTCAAACTTAACATCCTCAACAACATTGTTTTTCAAACCTTTAAGATATTCAACCGAACCTTCAGGCAATTTATAACCTTGAATAGCGGGCAAAAGCAAGTTTAAGCTCGCTTCTACATTACCAATCAATTCACGTTCCGGTTGGAAGTAAGTGTCCACCTCGGCCGGCTCAACATCAATAACGATGATACGTGCTGAAATTTCAGCATTCCAGTTACGTGCTTCATATTCGATTGGGTCATAACCAATGGCAATAACTAAGTCGGATTTTTTAAGCAACATGTCTCCGGGTTGGTTACGGAAAAGACCTACACGACCAAAGAAAGTATCTTCTTCAAGGTCACGTGACACGATACCGGCACCTTGGAAAGTTTCAACAACTGGCAATTTAACATGCTTCAAAATTTGGCGAATAGAGTAAGTTACGGCTTCTGATGAGGCACCATTCCCCAAAAGAAAGACTGGCAACACTGCATTTTTAATGGCTTGTGCTAGATAGTTAATATCAGAAACAGATGCTGAACCAAGTTTTGGATCTGTCATAGGCTTAATAGCCTTAACACTGACCGGAGCATCCGTCACGTCTTGAGGAATTGAAATGAAGCTTGCACCTGGTTTCCCTGACTTAGCGTGACGATAGGCATTAGCAACCGTTTCAGAAAGGGTGTTAGCATCATGTACTTCAGCAGCATATTTGGTAATTGGCTCAAGCATAGCAACGTTATTCATTGATTGGTGGGCACGTTTCAAGAGATCTGCACGCTTAACCTGACCACCAATAGCAAGAACAGGGTCTCCTTCATCCGTCGCTGTTACCAAACCAGTAGCCAAATTGGAGACACCTGGACCAGATGTTACCAATACTACACCTGGTTTCCCAGTAATACGTCCAACACCTTGAGCCATAAAAGCAGCATTTTGCTCATGACGGGCAACAATCAATTCAGGTCCCTTATCTTCCAAGGTATCAAAAACCCTATCGATTTTTGCGCCTGGAATCCCAAAGACATACTCAACATCATGGTTGATCAAACTATCAACCACTAAATCTGCACCATACAATTGCTTTTCTTCTGACATGAACACAGTCCTTCTAGCCCTAAAATGGTAGAGCCAACTTTCCTTTCAAGTATAAGTCACAAAGTGTCAAAGTCTGCTCGTTTTTTCACAAACTTTCATCAATTCACAATTCTGTTATCATTATAGCACAGTTTTCAGACAATCTTGTGAAAAAAGGCAGACTAGGTGACTAAAAAAAGACAAACACTCAAAATAGCGTTTGTCTACTTTATAAATTAACTATCTCATTTGCTTGTTTTCTGATTTATAAATATTACTTATCAATGCTTAGTTTTTTGAGGTTTACAAACACACAATAACACAGAAGAATAAACAGAGCAAAAACAGCAAGACTTCTGAAAACTAAAACAAGATGACTACTTAAAAAGGCAAAACTTCCTATTACTAAAACAGCAATGCCTGAAAATACAGAATGTAAGGTCTCCGAGTAAATATATAGTTTCTGTAATTCTTTCATGTTAAGTGACAACTGAAAATAATTGGTTTCGATTATCCCCATCATTGTCTGACCTATCGCTAGAAAAACATAACTCATTAGTACTGTATAAATGTTCGAAGATGTACTAAATAAAAGTAGATATAGAACATAAAATGAAAGACCTAAGGCGAAAGCTTTCATATGAGAACTTATTTGTTTCACGAAGCTAAGAAGGAAGCTCATTACTAAGAATGAAACTGCTAAAAATGATAAGGAAAAGGAATACATAGAATCACTAATACCGAGATACTTTGTTAAATAAACAACTTCATAAGTATCATAAACAACTCCAATTGATCCCACAATAACTCCAGATAATAGAACTAATGCAATTTTTTTGGATCTCAGAATGTTAAATAATGTAATGTTTAAATTTTGTTTTTTTCTTTCTTCTTTCAAATTTAAAGTCGAAATATTTGGTAAAAATAAAAGACTAGTAGCTCCCACTATCAAAAGAAGAGCATAAACTGCAAACAATAAAAAGTGACTTTTATTAATAAATAAACCAACAAACAACGGTGCTAAAAAATAAGATACTGAACCAATGCTTGTATACCTAGCGTTAAACTTAATCAATGAATCCTTGTCTATAATAATTGGTACACAACTATATAATAAACTGGAAAACAATACATTGACAACCTCAATTATGAATACAACTAATAGGACAATTATATGGTTTAATCCAAAACCTAGTAAGAAAAGTAAGATTGCCTTTGTAATTTCTAACAGAATAAGCAGGTATTTTCTGCTCAGTTTACTATTTGAGATATTAATCCTATTTGTAACTATTGCAGCTAAACACTTTACCACCCAAAAATACATAACTAATTGCACAGAAATTCTAGACAATAGAATGTTGATCAAGATAGTATAACCATACTCTGAGATTAACGATGAGAAACGATTAAAATAAATACTCAATGCTGCATATTTTTTTATTTTCAATATTTCCTATATCCTCCTTAATTTTGATTTAACAAATTGAATCATTTGGTAAAAAATGTGAGCATTATCACTTCCAACCATCGGATTGTACTCAACTATATCACAAAAATATACCTTATCAGAACATAAAATTTTGGAAATTATTCCAAGAAAATCGTTCATTTGAAATCCTCCAATAATAGGATATGATACTGAATCAAAAACAGATGGATCCAAAACATCAATGTCTATTGATAAGTAAATATCTTTTGACTCATCAATATAACTATCTAACTTTTTCAAAACTCTACTCTTATTTAACCAATACTCCTCCATTGAGAGGATGATTATTTTATTATCAAATGAACTAGGAAACTCAAAATTCCTTTCCCCAATGATAATTATTTTTTCAAAAATATCGGTTAAAAAACTTAAAAAATTCCAATTTTTTACAACACTTTCAAAGTCTTTGAAGTAATCTAAATGAGCATCTAAAACAATTAAATATGCTCCCTCTCGAACAGTGGCCTTTGCTAATAGATAAGTAATTGAATGATCTCCTCCTAAAGCAATCTGAACTTTAGATTCAGCAATAGTTCGACTTAGACTTTCTAAATCAATAGAAAATAAATCTTGATTACCTAAATTAATTGTAATTATATCAGAATCTTTCCTATCATATAACATCGCTTCTTGATAATATTTTGTGGGAGCAAATCTCGCGCAAATCTCGCTCCTGGAATTCTACTTCCACCATCATAAATAATAGATAATATTTTCATAAACTCATTGACTTTGGCTTAATCCCAGTTAAATTATATGCTAACTTGCACTCCTGTATATCGGGACTCCCAATAGAACCTCCGAAAAACTGAGCTCGACTTCTACACCCACCTTGACAAACATAATTTGCAGGGCATTCATTATAATACTTACATCGTACATTTCGAATATGATTGAAGAACTTCGAATTAATCCAAATATCATTTAAAGTCTTTTCATTAATGTTACCTCCACAAAATTTAGTGGAGGATAATGTCGGACAAAATCCAACATCACCTGACGAATTTATAAACACATAAGAATTGCCAGCACCACAATAAAATGATTCAAATGTGGATTCGGATATATTATTACAATTTGCTTGAATATTGGGAATACACAAAATAGCATTATTGAATTCTTCATCACTAATTGATAGTCGATTATTCCTTTCAAAAGGTAAAAACCTATCAAAAGCATATTTCACATCTAATCGATCAAACAACTCCAAAAAATACTTCACTCCACTAATATTCTTGTTATTCAAAACAACATTAACAGTAACAGGTACTCCTAAAATATTCAATATTCTTAATTGTTCTCTTAAATGTACCTCTTCCTCTAATTGAATCATGTATTGTTTCATTCCAACCATCTAAACTAACTTTTAGTCTTATACCATCATATCTTTGAATCAATATTTTAAAATCTTCAGGAATATATACAGCATTTGTAAAAATTGTTGTACACATTCCCTCTTTTAATACTTCCTCGATAATTTCACTTAATCCCTGTAATAATAATGGTTCGCCTCCAGTGAAATCAACATCCATTACTCCTAGCTGCTTAGCTTCATATACTATACTTGAAATTTTCTTTCTATCGAGCTCCTTTGAATAATCAGGTAAATAACAATGCATACATCTTAGGTTACATTTGTTCGTGACCTCAATCTGTATCACTTTTAATGGTATTTTCGTTGAAAATTCAACAATTTTAGTGTTGGTCTTAGAGAGTGATATTTCATTGTTATTTAGAAAATCTATAACATTTTTTATTACCTGACTCTTTGAATCAGAAAACTTTTTCAATGAAAATTGGTACATAAATTTTAAAGCTAAAAATGTAGCTAAATTTAATGAAAATAGTTTATTATTCCTATTATTCCTGAGTATTCCTGAGTATTCCTTGCTTATTGTACCAATTAAAAAAAATCGAGTAAACATTGCTCGTCATATTAATTCCCTGCAATCTTCCAAAAATATTAATATAAAAACCAAAGGATTAGAAATAGACTCTAATCCTACAATCAGTTCTATTAGACAGACGGTGGGCAACGACCTTTGAGTCCATCAATCAACTCTGTAGCAACAGAAGGTTTAATTTCCATAATGTCAATAGATAGACCGCTAGAAACAACTTCTTCTTCTGCTAATTCAATTTGTGCAATAGCATCACTAACTTGCATCGTAATATCCTCCATTATTTATTTAAGAATCAATAAGTACCCATAACAAATCATAGAAATCATTCTTTATCTATAAAATTTAGCTGAAAATGCTTTGAAATTGTCTTATTAAACTGATTTGCAATAATAAAGTATATGTTATCTGTTCGTATATATGATATTTTTTTATAAACATCTTCACAAACTCTCTTGTAAAGATTCCAAAATTGATTTGCTTGTGAACTTGTATAAGATAAGGGTATACTTCCCCATCTAAAATCTAAATAATATATATACCATTTTTCATATTCTTTAAACTCTGTAGTGCCATCGGCAGTCTTTGTTCGATAATACTCTGATAAAGTGTTTTTAAAATTGTTTTGATACTCAATCTCATATTTCAGCCTTTCCTCTGAAACATGCAAAGACGGACTAAAAACTGGCACCCCAGTTTTAATATATCGTAAAACTACATCCTCTATATCCTTGTACCTCTGCCCCTCACCAAGGTTCAGTTGAAATGTCGGACAAGGAGTAAAAGAAACAATATAGAAGTTCTGAATTTTCTTAATATGAAAAGGATATAATTCACAAGTTAATGGCTTGTTCAAGCCTAAATCATTTATCGTACAACCCAATTCAGAATGAAACCAGCACTTTTTACCACAACTCAACAATGAAACACTATCATCACTAACAATAAAATCTTTAAGATACGTGCGTTTTAGAAAACTTGCTGTCTTTGCATCAAGTAATAAAGAATTATTCACATGACAACAAGATCCTCTACACTTTTCACAATTATAAGAGATAATATCATCTAGAAACGTATAATGAATGATATCTTCTGAAATCTGTTCAGGAAATTTAATAATTCTCATATCAATAATATATCATTTAATTTTGACACTGATAATTTATACCATATACACAAATCCAACTACATTTTTAACACTCCAGATAAATGATTTTCAAATTTTATAGCTAAATTCTCACTATTAGCCAGCTTCATTGCAGCAATACACTTCTTCATTTCTAGAATAGCTTTATTGCTCCTATTCTTCTTTAATTCATATAAATTTTTTGAATAATGAAACACTAATTTCTCGTAAATCTCAGTTTCCGTAAAACAACTATGATTTAACTGTTTTTCAAAATACAACGCATCAATATACTCATCTCTTTCAATACTTATGATATAACAATTTAATAGCATTGTTGAGTGTAACCTTCGGTAGTTTGGTAAATCCTTGTAAAATTCTGAACATTTACACATTTCTCTTGATAAAAGCATCATTGTTTGATGATTCAATACATCTACAGTATTCGCAAATAACAGTAGTTCGTAACAACCCCAATATTCTACAGAGAATAGGTAGTCTGATAAATATTGGATATCAGATTCATCATAGTAACTTTTGTCTGATAAGTCCTGTAAACGAATTTTTATTAAAATAGTATTTAGAGTATAAAAAGTCTCACGCTTTTCGATTTTTTCTACTTGAGAGATTAATAACTTTTCCATACCTGACACGTTCCTTGCTGAAACAAATAAACTAATCTTTTCTAAGATTTCATTAAACTCATCTCTCTGAAAGTCGTTTGCTGCATACATAAACTCATCAATAGGCATATTTATCGCATTTAAAGCTGACATAAACTTACTAATTGTCAAATCTGTATTTTCACGTTCAAAGCGGGAAATATGAGATACTGATACGCCTAACTTTGCGATATCTTTTAAGACTAATCCCCTAGACTCTCTAAATTTCTTAAATAATTTTCCATAATCTTTCATAAAAAGCACCTCTTTTGCATATACGAGAATTTCCCAGATAAACTTAAAAGTATTATATCATATAGTGAGATAGGAGGTTAATTTCTATGAATAAAGAAAGTTTTTTAGCTATCTTACTTCTAATTTTTGAAAGCATTATTGTAATTGCTGTTGGCTAAACAAATAGAAAATAAAGACACCACAAAAGTTAGACTTTCGATGTCTAACTTTTGTGGTGTAGTTAAGGTATGATGTTGTTCTCTAATAAGGGTATAATATAAAAAAGACTCTATGATTTCTGTAGTAGGTAAAACCACTATAGAGATTATAGAGCTTTTTGAGTGTATACAAAAACTAGTTCTTTATTGGAACAAAGTCAACAACTAATCTAGTATTGGTTGCAGCGGCAATTTCTTCCAATGTTTTATATGTTGGATTAGTGGTGCCATTCTCTATACGTCCGATACTAGCCTGACTTTTTCCCATACGATCAGCAAGTTCTTGCTGAGTTAAATTGATATTCTCTCTTAATTGTTTAATTTTATGCGATAGCTTTATACACTCGATTTCATTGTTATAGTGCTGTAGAATTTCAGGTTCCTTTTTACTCCTTTCTGCCAAGTATGAAGCAAGAAACCCGTTTCTATCCACTTTATCAAGTGGTGTAAGTTTGATTTCCTTCATGTGCATCTCTCCTTAATAAAATATAGTCAATATCCATACTAAACTTTACAGTCCAGTTTTAAAGGTTGAATCTTTTTCAGCCCTTAAAACTGGATTGCGAGAATCCAGTTTGTGTCATCGCTTGTTCTTATAGTTCGATTTTCGTTTGATAGCTTTCTTCAATTCCTTAGATGGTGTTTTATTTGTTTTTTTCTTAAAGGAGTTTGTGATGATATAAGTAGGTGAAGCCACATTGTCTTCTTCTTCGTTAGCTTTTTCTAAACGGAAAAATAATGAACGGGCGAAAATGCCTTCCGTATTAATTCTAAGCTCAAAGATATCTTTTTTTCTATCTACTTTTCTGACTAACTTTAGAGCCATGGCTTCTGCTATACCGATAGCAGAAACCTCTCGTATCCTTGCGATAACCTTTGACGCTACAGTTAAGGGGAGGGGGAATCTAAAAACGCTGCAAATTCGTCTTCGTCATAATAAATAAAGGTTAGTTTAGAGGGGGCTTTATTACTTGCTGTTTCTGGATTTGAGAGATCCTTAGTATTGTCCATTGGACACCATTACCTTTCCGACGAGCGGAAGGCCTTTCTTTCATTTATTTCCCTTTTGAGGGATTATTTGATATAATTATAGCATATATGATATTAAAAGTCAATATAGGTCAGTCAATTAGGAAGGAAAAAGTTATGAAACATAAAAAAATGAAGCAAAAAAGGCATAAACTAGCCAAAGAACGTAAGAATGTATCAGGTGAGCCAGGAGAACTAATCGCTAAACGATATTTTATGTATTTAAAGCGGTTCCAAGCAGTTGGTTTTTTGAACCCTTTGCAAATTCGGTTAATTGCTGAGACGTTTGCACATATTCCTACTAGTTACTTCTTCGACGAAAATCGTAACGATTGGTGGAATTATTATCAAATGGAGGTTGACTATTGTGAAATTTTGAACTTCCAGCACAAAAAGAAACACCTGATTACAATCAGATGTTTATGTATTTTTTACCTTAGCAAACTCTCGATTAAGATAATGTTGCAAGCCTTCAAAAATCTCTAGTAACTGGAGATAATTAGACAAACTTGAGCGACCAGGGATATCTACCACATCCAAAGAAATGCGGTCCAAGTCCTTTTCGTAAAGAATACGGAAGGATACCACTGCTTGATCAGAAAAATAATTCTCTCCTGACATAATGTAGCACTCATAAATGATGCCAACAGGATTCGCAACCTTCAACTCAATACGAACTGCGCCTAAGCCCAAGGCCTCCACTTGCTGAAAACGTTCCAACATAGCCTGTCGCTGACTAGGAATAAAATTTGTGATATCCATAGTGGCCCTCCCGACTTTCCTCTTGTATATTATAGCCTAAAGCTGAGAAAAATGCTTGCGAAGGGATTCCTGATAAGACTACCCCCCATGAATCCTCATCTAGCTTCTTTATATTCTCTAAAGTCTGATTTTATAGTGTTTATCGTAATGTAGTAAGTGTGTTCTACATGACTAAGTACAACATATTGTTGACGACTACCAAAAATCTCATTGGAAGTTACCTTATCTGCTTTTAGGTCAGTCTATAATTCTGCTACATGCTTTGTATCGCCATTCCCTAAAAAGAAAAGTATTTAGTATGATCGTAGCATAAATCCTTCCACACTTTGAGAAGGTAAATTTTAAAATCCTCTTTATCATAACTTTTTACTAAAATAGCCAGAACATCACATTCTACTATCATTCTTATTTCTCATCTTCGTCCATTGAAAGCACAGACAAGAAGGCTTCTTGTGGTACCTCCACCGAACCGATGGCTTTCATACGTTTCTTACCGGCTTTTTGTTTTTCGAGGAGTTTACGTTTACGTGAAACGTCACCACCGTAACATTTAGCCAAGACGTTTTTACGAAGAGCTTTGATATCTGTACGGGCAACAATTTTTTGACCAATAGCCGCTTGGATAGGAACTTCAAATTGTTGACGTGGAATAATTTTCTTAAGTTTATCAACGATAAGTTTTCCACGTTCGTAGGCAAATTCTCTATGGACAATAAAGCTAAGGGCATCGACCTTATCACCATTAAGGAGAATATCCATTTTCACCAATTGTGAACGACGGTACTCTGACAATTCATAGTCAAAACTTGCATAACCACGAGTTGATGACTTCAATTTATCAAAGAAGTCAAAGACGATTTCAGCAAGTGGAATTTGATAGATAACGTTAACACGATTATCATCAATATATTCCATGGTTTCAAAATCACCACGTTTACGTTGCGCCAACTCCATAACAGCACCAACATACTCTTGAGGAACCATAATTTGAGCTTTGACATAAGGCTCTTCAATGGTATCAATACGTGTAGGATCTGGAAATTCAGATGGGTTGGACACTTCAAGCATTTCACCGTCAGTAGTGTTAACATGGTAAACTACTGATGGTGCAGTCATGATGAGATCGATGTTAAACTCACGTTCCAAACGCTCTTGGATAACATCCATGTGAAGAAGGCCCAAGAAACCACAACGGAAACCAAAACCAAGAGCTTGAGACGTTTCAGGCTCAAATTGAAGACTGGCATCATTCAATTGGAGCTTTTCAAGAGCCTCACGCAAGTCGTTATATTTATTTGACTCAATTGGATAAAGACCAGCAAAGACCATTGGGTTCATTTGCTTATAACCATGAAGTGGTTCTGCGGCTGGATTATCCGCAAGTGTCACTGTATCACCGACACGAGTATCCGCAACTGTCTTAATTGAAGCTGCTACATAACCAACATCTCCAGTCGCAAGGTAGTCACGGCCAACAGCTTTAGGAGTGAAAATACCAACCTCAGTAACGTCAAAGGTCTTGCCATTAGACATCATTTGAATCTTATCACCCGTTTTAACCATTCCGTTAACCACACGCACTTGGAGTATGACGCCACGATACGCATCATAAACAGAGTCAAAGATAAGGGCTTGGAGAGGTGCTTCCACATCACCTTGGGGCGCAGGAACTTTCTCAACAATTTGTTCGAGAATCTCTTCGATACCAATGCCAGCCTTAGCTGATGCAAGCACAGCTTCCGAGGCATCTAATCCGATAACATCTTCAATCTCTGTACGTACACGCTCAGGATCTGCCGCTGGAAGGTCGATTTTATTGATAACTGGTAAGATTTCCAAGTCATTATCAAGTGCCAAGTAAACATTGGCAAGTGTTTGTGCTTCAATCCCTTGAGCTGCATCTACCACCAAGATAGCACCCTCACAGGCGGCAAGGGAACGTGACACCTCATAAGTAAAGTCCACATGTCCCGGTGTGTCGATAAGGTGGAAAATATAAGTCTCGCCGTCTTTAGCTTTGTAGTTAAGCTCAATGGCATTCAGTTTGATAGTGATACCACGTTCGCGCTCAAGATCCATACTATCAAGGAGTTGTGCCTGCATCTCACGACTTGATACAGTCTCAGTCTTTTCCAAGATACGGTCAGCAAGCGTTGATTTACCATGGTCAATATGAGCAATAATCGAGAAGTTGCGAATCTTCTCCTGTCTTTGTTTTAATTCTTCAATATTTGGCATTTTATTCTTTCCTAGTTCTTACTTGTGATTGTTAAAAAACGAACCGTCACCTCCTATTATACAAAAAAGACAGGCATTTGCCTATCTCTAATATCTGCTTTATGACTGCATTTAGTCCTTCTTATTTCTTAAAATTATCATTGTAGTGCTTATTAATAATAGCTGAACGCTTGTTCTCTATTGAACTACTTGAAAATGGAGCTAAACCAAAGGCTAGTACAATAATTCCCAATAGAATAAGACTAAAAAACGGGTGCTCAGCAATATAGTGTAAGATGTCTGAAATGGGAATCCACCTTTAAAAACATAATTATTTATAACTATATTATCAGAAACATTATGTTTTATCAAGCAAAAAAAGAGAGCCATTCGCTCTCCCTTTTAACCTTAATGGAATTGCATACCACCATCAACGATGATTGTTTGACCTGTGATGTAGTTTGAGTCAGGTCCAGCTAGGAAGCTAACTGCTGCTGCAACATCTTCAGGTTCTGACAAACGTTTGAGGGTAATATCTTTAGCAAAAGTTTGCATACCCCACTCATCATCTTTACCAGCATTTTTACCAACTTCGTGGGCAATGTCAAACATCATTGGAGTCTTAATGATACCTGGTGCATAAGCATTTACAGTTATACCTGAATCAGCTAAGTCACGCGCCAAAGTTTGAGTAATACCACGAACTACGAATTTAGTTCCACCATATACAGTTAAGTTAGAGTTCCCTACGACACCTGCTTGTAAAGTTGCATTGATAATTTTACCACCATGACCAAGTGATTTAAATTGTGCTTGGGCAGCTTGTGCACCTCAGATAACTCCACCAACATTAATGTTAAATGTACGTTGAAACTGTTCTTCAGTAATAGTGTCAAGGGGGTTTTGTTGGTGCACACCAGCATTATTAACAACAACATTCAAGTCGCCAAAGTAATCAACTACTTTTTGGAAAGCTGCTGCTACCTCAGCTTGTTTAGACACATCTGCTAAAACGGAAAATGCCTTGTCTTCTGACAACTCAGCAACTGCTTTTTCAACAGTTTCAGCGTCATAGTCCAATACCCCGACTTTAAAACCATCTTCAACCAAGCGTTTTGAAATCGCAAAACCAATACCTTGACCTGCACCTGTAACAATAGCAACTTTTGACATACGAAATCCTCCTCTACCAATTGTAGTCACAAGCTTAACCACAAGCCCTATCTCAATTGGAATATGCTAAGTTAATCAAGTTCTGGCAAAGTCATTTTCATAGGCTTTTTCTTAACTCATTTAGAATCTTACCACTTTATGAAAGCGTTGTTAATAATTTGTCATGCTTTTTGAAAGCAAATAAGATCACCACTAGTGACCTTATGTGTATTATTTTTCAAACTTAAACCCTAGTGCTTCCATATCACCTAGGCCACCTAAGGTGGTAACCTTAGTATATCCTCGTTCTTTCAGTACTCCTGCAGCAAATTCAGCACGAGATCCCATTTTACAATAAAGATAAATTGAATCGTCTTTTTTAGCTGGAATGTCAGCTGTGAAAAACTGCGTGTGAGGTATTAATAAAGCATCCTTAACATGACCTTCTGCGTACTCTTCTGGAGTCCTGACATCAATTAATAGTCCATCCTGAGCTAATTCTGATTGAATCTGTGCTATATCCATCCTACTCACCAAACCAAATCTTAATTTCTCGAGCCGCAGATTCTTCTGAATCAGAGCCATGAACGATATTTGGAATCATGTCACCATCTGGTGCTGTTGCAAAGTCTCCACGAATCGTTCCAGGAGCAGCATCCCCAGGATTAGTTGCTCCCATCATATCACGCCATGACTTAATAACTCCTGGGCCGGACATAATACCAATAACTGCTGGACCACTCATCATGAATTCAGAAATACTAGGGAAAAAAGGTTTATCAGCCAATTGGGCATAATGTTCTTTAAGACGTTCTTCGTCAAGCATCAGCATCTCCATACGCTCAATAACGAAGCCACGTCGCTCAATTCGATCAAGCACTTGACCAATTAGATGGCGTTTAACAGCATCTGGTTTAATAATAAAGAATGTTTTTTGCATATTCCCAACCTTCATCGTTTTCTTTCCATTTTATCATAAGAAGTATCATTTTGCAGAGCTAAACCTTATATAGTCTAAAACTATATCCACAGCAAGAAATTAACTATTTTTCATTAGTTCCTATAAGAAATAATATAGATGTAAATAGACATTTCGAGGTAAATTTAGTGACAAAATCTAAATTCCAATTAGTCGGTTCTCTTCTTCGTCCTGCGGATCTCCGTAAATACAAGGACGAAATTGAGCATCGTGACGACATCCAGTATCCTTTCTATGATGCCCTTCCTGGTTATCAAGAAACTGAAACTACATCTATTAAGCGAATGTGGCTGACCAAAAAGCTAACGGAATTGACATCCTTACCGATGGGGAGTTTGGACGTTCTATGTGGCACTTGGACTTTGTCTGGGGACTCAAAGGTATTGAACGCTACATTGCTGAGCATGGTTATACTTTTAAAGACCATGATGGTGGTCAATATGAAACACGTAAAGATATCGGTATTCGTATCACTGATCCTCTCTCAGGTAAAAACCACCACTACCTAGATATTTACAAATTGGTTAAGGCTGAAGCTGGTGATGAAGATACCAAACAAACTATCTGGGGACCTGCTCATGCCTACACTGAACTTGCTATCTTTGATCGATTGGCTGTTCCTGGACAAGTCTATGAAACAAACGAAGAACTCAAAAAAGGTTTGATTAATGCCTATAAAGAATTCTTAGATGAATACAAGGCTGTTGGTGGTAAAATCGTTCAATTTGATGACTGCCTCTGGGAACTTTTTGACCCATCAAACCCTGCAAGTTTCTACTCAGACGGCAATGGTGATTTGGCAGAATTGGCCGATGAATTTGTTGCTATCAATAATGAGGTTGTTGACTATACTCACGAACTTGGTTTAACGGTTTGGACACACAACTGTCGTGGTAATTATGAAATCCGTTCTGCTGCTGAAGGAACTTACGAAGACATCGCTAAGAAATTCTTGGCAGAGCAACACTATGACCGCTTCTTCCTTGAATGGGATAGCGATACAGCTGGTGATATCAAAGCTCTGGAAGCCCTTAAAGACAGTAAAGCTGAAGTTGTATTTGGGCTATTGTCTTCTTAAACGACTGACCTAGATGACGAAGAACGTGTTCTCGATTTGCTTGAAAAAGCGAGTCAAATCCTTCCAAAAAAACGTCTCTTCCTCTCTCACCAATGTGGTTTCGCCTCATGTGACTCAGGTAATGAGCTGGCAACACCTCAACAATGGGCTAAAATCAAACAAGGTCAAGAAATCGCTAAGAAATTCTTTGGCTAATCGATATTTCTATTCGCTCCTCTCTAAAACGAAAAGCCTTCACTCTTGTGAGGGCTTTTTATGTTAGCATCAAGCATCTATAAAAGTTTGCAAATCCTTAAGAGCTCTTTCTGCGATTTTTTCATAACGCTCTTTCTTGTCACGAATACGTGGGCCTTCTAATTCTTTGATAATACCAAAGTTAACATTCATTGGTTGGAAATGTTTGCTTTCAGCATGTGTCACATAATATGGAAGGCTACCGATTGCTGTTGTATGAGGGAAAATAACTTCATCTTCACCCTTAAAGAGACGGGCTGCATTGATTCCAGCAACCAAACCTGAGGCAGCTGATTCAACATAACCTTCAACACCAGTCATTTGTCCAGCAAAGAACAGATTAGGGTTTGATTTTGATTGGAAGGTCTGTTTAAGCAAGTTTGGCGAATCCATGTAAGAGTTACGGTGCATTACCCCATAACGAACAAATTCTGCATTTTCAAGACCTGGAATCATTTGGAAGACACGTTTTTGCTCTCCCCATTTGAGGTGGGTTTGGAAACCAACGATATTGTAGAGGCTACCAGCCGCATTGTCCTGACGAAGCTGAACAACCGCATAAGGTGTCTTGAAGTCACCATCACGTGGACCCATATAATCTTCAGGATACTCCAAACCAACTGGTTTCATAGGACCGTAGAGCATTGTTTTAATACCACGTTTAGCCATAACCTCGATAGGCATACACCCTTCGAAATACTTTTCTTTTTCAAAAGAATTCAAAGGAGCTTCTTCAGCTGTAGTCAAGGCCTCATAGAAGGCCATGAACTCTTCCTTGGTCATTGGACAGTTTAGATAAGCTGCTTCACCCTTATCATAGCGTGACTTAAGGTAAACCTTGTTCATGTCGATAGTTGCTTTATCAACGATTGGTGCAGCGGCATCATAGAAATAGAACCCGTCTCCACCGTTAAGCTCATGAATCTTTTCAGCTAAAGCATCAGAAGTTAGGGGACCTGAAGCAATAACTGTAATAGCATCATCAGGAATTTCTGTGATTTCTTTACGGATAACTTCAATTAAGGGATGACTTTCAATTTCAGCTGTCACTGCTTCTGCATAGCCTTCACGGTCCACCGCCATGGCACCACCTGCTGGCACACGGTGAGCTTCTCCATTACGCATAATGATAGAGTCCAAACGACGCATTTCTTCTTTTAGAAGCCCTACAGCATTGGTCAAGCTATCTCCACGGAAAGAGTTAGAGCAAACCAATTCTGCAAAATTTGTTGTCTTATGCTGTGGTGTTGCTTTGACCCCACGCATTTCATAAAGTTTTACTGGAATACCACGTTTGGCAATCTGATAAGCCGCCTCGGATCCGGCCAAACCAGCTCCAATCACGTTAATATAATCTGCTTTTGATTGAGACATGACACTAATACCTCTTCGGAAACAAGATGAAATCCTGCTCCCACAAATCTTTCTTCATTTTTACTCTTAGTAGTATATCAAAAAACTCCTCATCTGGCGACTAGGAGTCATCTGTATTTAAAAGGGGTAAAATGATAGTCACTTTAGCACCACCCGTGCCATTGTCATTTGCAAGAGAAAGACTACCATAGTGTAAACGAATAATATCATTGGCAATAGTCAGACCAAGGCCACTATGATTGCGACTCTGTCTGCTTTTATCCTCTTGATAAAATAGCTGAGTAGCGTTTTCAAGAGATTCAAGGGAAAATCCAGGACCAGAATCAAGGCATATAAACTTGAATTCATCTTCTTCTACCCTAGCGGTCAGGAGCAACTGACTGCCACTGGGTGTATGCTCTACGGCATTTGAAACAATATTCATAATAGCTCGATTCAACAAGGACTTATCCCAATTGCCTATGCTTTCTTTCGCAATTTCCTTCTTGTCAAATACCACATTGATTTGTTTCGTTTGAGCTAATGACAAGGTTTGATCGTAAATGTCTTCAACAAATTCCTTAGCTGGAACTTCTTCAAGCGTCAGGGTCTTCTTCAAACTCATTTTGTTGATTTCTGACAACTCTTTTACATAAGTATCAACCTGTGCAATACCTTTTTGAAAATGCTCTAACAAGTCCGTTTGATTTTCATCCAAGGACGTCATAGCTAAGAGTTCCGCATTTCCACGAGCAACTGTTAGGGGCGTCTTTAAGTCATGTGTCAGGGCAGAAATCTGATTTTGTTTATCTTGCTCTGCCTTCCAATTTTCCATCAAAGACTCACGAAGTGCTATACGCATATGATCCAAACCACTTAAAACCTGATTAAATTCCTTAATTGTAGACTGAGAAGTTTGAAAATCCAAATCTTGTTGGGAAATTTTTTCAGTAACCCTTAATATAGGTTTAAGTTGCTGACTCAATTTATTTGCATAATAAAAAGTTAAAATAATAAATATGATTAAGATAGATACAAACATTGAACCAATCATCATAAGATCAGCATTGGGAAAATGCTGGTTCATCCACTCATTACGGTACCGAGGTGATAGTTGATAATTGACAATGACTATGCCATCTGATCGTTCAAAAGACTGAAAATAGCCGTATTTCTCACCGTGAGCATTCTTGAATTGGTAATTTAGTAAGGATTCTTCTTGCAAGTTAACAGGCATGTTAGACTTTTTAAGCTTAAAATCCCTAGTTAAAAAGACATAACTCGTGCCATCAGGTAAAATCTCGGGATTAAAGACCTTAGAAGTTTCAATATCACTTCTCACAGCAGACAAATCACTCTCAACTTGATTTGCTGGAATCAAAACTCCAAAACGAAAAGACAAGCTGAACAAATACAAAATAAGAAGACTGCTGATTACAGAGAGAACTGTAAGACTGACGACATAAGATAACAAGATTGTTCTTAGAGAGTGTTCTCGTTTTTTTATTAGTGCCACTTGTAACCAATCCCCCAAACTGTTTCAATAGGATTTTGCCCAACTTCTTTAAGCTTTGCACGGATATTCTTGATATGTTCAGCCACTGCTGCCGGACTGCCTTTATCCTCATAGCCGTACAAATGCGTGTAGATTTGTTCTTTTGAAAAGACTTGGCCTTTATTTTCAGCTAAAAACTGGCAAATACCATATTCCGACTTTGTCAAATCTAACAACTGATTCTCAATATAAAGCTCTTGAGCAGACAAGTCAAACTGAAACTCCCCAAGTGAAAGCTTATGGTGACGCTCACGATGTTCACGTCTCAAGTGAGCTGCAACACGCGCTTGGAGTTCTTTAACCCCAAATGGTTTGCAAATGTAATCATCCGCACCATAACTCAACCCTTGGACAATGTCTGCTTCTTGCGTTTTAGCTGTAATAAAGAGGATTGGGCAATCCACCTGATTTCGAATCTCATGGCAAGACTGTAGACCGTCAACATCAGGCATCATAATATCCAGTAAAATCAGGTCAAATCGAGGTAAAGAGTTCTTATCCAAATCTAAAACACTTGTAAGCCCTGTCACATTATGGTTTTGGAGCTCTAAAGCCTTTACAACCAATTGAACAATATCTTTTTGATCATCAATAACAAGTATTCGAGCCATAGCCTTTACTTTCCTTCAAAGTTATCCTTATCATATCATCTATAGAAGATAACTGACAAGGCGTAAAGTAGATAAATATGGGTTGGGTAAAAAACATAGAACAAATATTTTGACCCTTTCCCTCTTTGACCGTTATAAGAAAGCATTAAAGGTGCTGAAAATATTTCCATCCATTCAAAGTATTTGAATATTAAATCGTGAAAAGAAGGTCTACTTAAAACAATCCCCATTAGCAGCCAAACGAGACTAACACTCATAAAAGCAAGCACTTCTTTCTTAAGATTCCTATGACAAAGATACATAGCGATACCGGTCAAAAGCAACCACGTTCCTCCATCACTGATAAATGTATGGACTGGCAATACTGTGAAATTGAGTAAATTTAGTAGAAAACCAAACATAGGTTTGTTCACACTTAGCAGATAAAAAGGCATCATTAACCATGGAAGCAACAATGGAAAAAGTAAAGTTGGTATCCCTTTAAGGTATTTCTTTTCTTGAATCCATGCAATCCCTTGAAGAGCAACGAGCAAAATTGCGAATGACGACAGCATCATATTTTGTGGAAAGAAACCATCTGGTTTAACTAGAGGATGTAGAAAATTATAGAATCCAAATTGAATCAGTCCCATCACAATTGCTAAAGAATAAATCTTTAGGAAGTATTTCTTCCGGTTATGGGTATGAATAAAACCCTCAATCACACAAAAAAGGAACAAGGGTGCTGCTAATCTACCAATCATAGCAAACCAAATAGGGATTTTCCCTGTATAATCAAAAAAATAATGAATGTGGTCGAATACCATAGTAATTAGGGCTATATATTTGAGTTGGAAACCTGATAAACTTAAACGTTTCATAATAACTCTCCTTTCTTTTCATTCTTAGTATAAAAAACAAATTTAAGGAAAGTATCAGTTTTTTTGACAAAATACAAAAAGCTATCCCAAGGCAAAAACTTGGGATAGCTTTCTTCTTTATTTTATAACAGATTCTTTGTAGTCACACTCTTCGTTACTACAGATAACTTGCTTGCCACCACCACGTACTTTCTTCTCCACGAGGTAGTCGCCTGATTTAGGACAGTTACGTCCAATAGGGATATCCCACGAGGTAAATTCACAGTCTGGATAGCGATCACAACCATAAAAGACACGATTGCGTTTTGTCTTACGCTCGATGACCTGACCTTGCCCACAGGTTGGACAAGTCACACCAATTTCTTTAGTAATAGCCTTAGTATTGTGACAGTCTGGGAAGTTACTACATGCATAAAACTTACCGTAACGACCTAGCTTGATAACCATTGGATGGCCGCAGAGGTCACAATCAAAACCAGCAGGTTCATCCTTGATTTGGATTTTTTCAATACCTTCTTCAGCTTTTTCCAATTCTTTTTGGAAAGGTTTGAAGAATTCATCAATAACCTTCTGCCATTGTTCCTTACCGATTTCAACTTTATCGAGTTTGGCTTCCATCTCGGCAGTGAATTTAACATCCACGATATCCGGAAAGAATTCTACAATTAAGCTATTAACGATTTCACCAAGTTCAGTTGGTTCAAAACGTTTAGCCACCAATTTGACATAGTAGCGACGTTGAATAACATCAAGCGTTGGTGCATAAGTTGACGGACGACCAACGCCATTTTCTTCCAAAGTCTTAATCAATGTCGCTTCAGAGTAGCGTGCCGGTGGTTGCGTAAAGTGTTGTTCAGGCGTTGTCACAACCTTCTTAATTGTATCACCTTCAGCCATTTCAGGAAGCATTTTATTCTTATCAGAGTCGTTGTAAACGGCCATATAACCGTCAAACTTGATTTGACTACCATTTGCAGTGAAAATGACACCATTTTGAGACAAGGTCACCTTCATCGTATCAAATACTGCAGCCGTCATCTGACTAGCCACAAAACGATTCCAAATAAGGGTATAGAGCTTAAGCTGATCCTTATCCAAATACTTAGCAATACTTTCTGGTGTTTGGAAAACATTTGAAGGACGGATAGCCTCGTGAGCATCTTGCGCCGCTGAACTATTTTTCACCTTGCTTCCATGTTTAGAATACTTAGAGCCATAGCGTTCTGTAATAAATTCAGCCGCTTGATTTTGAGCCACTGGACTGATACGTGTTGAGTCCGTACGCATATAGGTAATCAAACCTTGAGCGCCTGAACCAAGATTAATCCCTTCGTACAACTGTTGTGCAACCATCATAGTCTTACGTGTACGGAAGTTGATTTTATTAGCAGCATCCTGTTGTAGTGATGATGTTGTATATGGCAATGGCGCATTACGACGGCGTTCTTTTCTCTCTACCTTATCAACGTTAAAGTCGTCACTTATGATACGAGAGAGAACGTCTTTAACATCGTCGTTATTGTTGAGCTTGAGCTTTTTACCATCAAGACCATAGAAGCTAGCCTGAAACTTCTTAGCACCCTTCTTAAAGGCACCATCAATTGTCCAATATTCTTCTGGTTTAAAAGCCTTGATTTCATTCTCACGGTCAATAATAAGCTTAAGAGCTACCGATTGCACTCGACCTGCAGAAAGACCTTTCTTAACCTTCTTCCATAGAAGAGGTGAAATAGAGTAACCCACAATTCGGTCCAAAACACGACGAGCTTGCTGAGCATCTACTAAGTCCATGTCAATGGCGCGTGGCTCTGCAAAGGCATTCTTCACCGCGTCTTTAGTGATTTCGTTAAAAACTACACGATTCTTATCTTCTGGCTCTAATCCAAGTATATGTGACAAATGCCATGAAATAGCTTCCCCTTCACGGTCCGGGTCACTTGCGAGAAAGACTTTCTTGGCTTTCTTAGCTTCTTTCTTTAATTCTTTGATAAGGGGTCCTTTACCACGAATATTGATATACTGTGGTTCGTAGTTGTTTTCAAAATCAATAGACATACTTGATTTTTTCAAATCACGGATATGCCCTACTGAAGCAACAACTTTATAGTTGCGCCCAAGGTACTTCTCAATGGTTTTCGCTTTGGCTGGAGACTCCACGATAACCAAATTTTTCTTCGGTGTCGCTCTCTTTTTAGTCGCCTTTTTAGCCTTTGTTTTCTTCGTTGCTTTAGTTTTCGTTTTTGTTGTCGTTGCTGTCGCCATAGACTATTTCCTTATAATGTTATAAACTGGCTGCGCCACTAATCTGTCTAAAATATAGTCACAAGACATTAAAAAATGAAACATCTTGGACCAAGCAACTAACATGATACCGTCCTTTTCTTTAACTGTCAATAAGAAACTTTTTCTCTATAGGAGAAGTTTGATTTTTATGAAAATTCTGAAATGATGTCAAATCCTGTAGTAATGCACTTTGCGCCCTCTTGAATGAGGTGATGGCATCCATCCGATTTTCCATCTAAAATATTTCCTGGTATGGCGAAAACATCTCTTCCTTCTTCCATTGCACGCTCACAAGTAATAAGACTTCCCGAGCGAAGCTTGGCTTCAACCACCATAACACCTTGACACAATCCAGAAATTATCCGATTTCGTTCAGGATAATGGTATTTAAGTGGCTGTTCACCCGGTCCGTATTCTGTAAGAACTAAATGATTTTTAGCCATATAGTCCTGTAAAGCTTTGTTTTCTTTAGGATAATATACGTCTAGCCCAGTCCCGATAACTGCAATGGTGTTACCTTTATTTTTTAAGGCCTCCATATGAGCACAAGTATCAATTCCACGCGCCAAGCCACTTACAATAGTAAAGGCATTCCCAAGTTCATGAACAATTTTTCGAACAGACTGTTTGCCTGTTTCAGAACACTTTCTGGCACCAACTACTGCTAACTTGGGTTTACTTAGCAAATCAATATTCCCTTGATAAAAGAGGAGGACAGGAGGATTATAGGAATGTTTCAGCTCAATGGGATACTCCTTATCAAAAATTGATAAGGTCGGAAAACGTTGAAAATCTTCCTTAAGCTGCTTAACATCTAAATTCTTGTATTTTTCCATAAAGAGAACGGCATTTTTAGACTTAGATACCACTGCCATATCACGTAAGCTCAATTTTTTATCTTGATTTTTTTGATAGTCTAAAATGTTAAGGATGTTTAAATTCGTCAATCCAGCAGCTTTTAGTTTAAAAAGTTCAAAGTTATTCATCTAACTACCTCCATTTCATTATTCGCAAGAAAAAACAAAAAAAGTCCCTTTATGGAACTTTTTTTGACTATAAGGCATTTTCAGAAGCAAAATATGATGCTGCTCCTAAGAGGTTACTATCGTTATGGAAATGACAAGATTGAATTGATATCGGATCAAAACCTAATTCAGATTCTTCATTAAATGACTCTTCATAAGCATTAACAAGACCTTCTATCAAAGAATTTTGTCTGCTAATGCCTCCACCAATAAAACTCTATCCAACTTGAGGAAACTCTGCAAATTAAGAATCAGAACAGCAATTTCATGACAATAGTCCTTAAATAGACGTTTTAGTTGTCCAGAGTGATTATCATCTAAAGCGGAGAAAACAGCTAAACCATCGTCCTGTTCTAAACCAAGTATTTGACTAGCTTCATGAATGAAACCTACCGCAGAACCTTTATTAGCAACAAGACTAAATAGAGCATGCTTAAATAGCCCCAACTGGAAAGGGAGAACGGTTTGACCCAAGCTTTGGGGACTTGGAGCACGCAAATATTGGGTAACCGACAGAGGTGTTAACAAGTCTCCCTGTGAGACAAGTCCTAAGCCAACACCAGTACCCAAAACCAAGGCAGCACCACAATCTAAATCCTGTAAACTACCATATCTTGCTTCAGCCAAAGCTGCCGCATCTGCATCATTAATAACTTTTACAGGCAGTTGAAATATTTTGGACAAGCGTGTCCCAAGAGGAATAGATGTTAAATAAGGGATAAGGCCACCCTTGAAAACAAAGCCATGTTTACTATTAATTTTGCCTGGACATGCAATGGCAATACCAGAGATATCATTCTTAAATGATGAGACTATGCTTTCTAAAATCCGCCAAAAGTCGTCAATTGTCGTTGGAGTTGACTCTTTAGATTGACTGCTAATTCTAAAATCATCATCAACTAATCCAAATTTAATAAAGGTTCCTCCGATATCAATAGCTAAAATCACTCCACTTCACCTACTTTTTTATTATTGACTTTATTGGTTCGAAGCTTCTTCTATGAATTGGCGTGACACCAAACTTATCTATGCCAGACAAATGTTCTTTGGTGCCATAGCCTGCATTTTTGGCAAAGGCGAATCCAGGAAACTCCTGCTCATAATCAGCCATCATCTTATCCCGAGTTACTTTTGCTACGATAGAAGCTGCTGCAATAGATAGAGAATTAGCATCCCCTTTTATGATTGAGGTTTGTTCTATAGGTAAGTCCAAATTCATGGCATCAATTAGCAAATGTTCAGGTTGGGGATTGAGTTTTTCAATAGCTTCTATCATGGCTAACTTGGTAGCTTCATAAATATTGACGTCATCAATCACATAATTATCCTTAATACCAATACCGACAGCTACTGCCTCCTTCATTACCTGATTATAGATAGCTTCATGTTTAGATTTTGGAATCTTTTTACTGTCATTTAGACCTTTTATTTTGCAAAGCTTTGGTAAAATGACCGCAGCCGCTACAACTGGCCCAGCTAAAGGACCACGTCCAACTTCATCGACACCTGCGATGAGTTCTATTCCTCGAGCATAGAGTGATTTCTCATAATTAAGAAGTGTTTCTAAACGTTCTTCCTCAGCAAGTTCAGCGAGGATAGTCTTACGGCGTTTCCTAATGGCAGCTTGTACACCAGTCCGACTATCTTCCTCAAAACTTGCCCATCTAGGGTCGTCAAGATCCCTCAAAATAGCCAATTGTTCCTTGACTTCTTTAATTGTCGCCATCAGTATCGACCCCAACAATATCAAGAGTATAACGGCCTAGTTTTCCATCACGAACATCTTTGACAAAAAGATTGTAAAAACGGTCATAATCTTCACGAAAGCCAAGTTTTCGAGTCATTTCCATGATGATTTCTGGTGCTTCTTCTTCAAGGTCAATCCCTTTAAAGCGTTCCTCTAGTCGCTCTGGGTAGTAAGTTTTAAAGTAGTTGAGACCAAAAATCGTGACTTCATCCATTGGTAATAACTGGTCCTTGATGGCACCAGTTAAAGCGAGTTTCAATCCAACCAATTCATCTTCAAACTTAGGCCATAAAATCCCTGGAGTATCAAGAATTTCTAAGTCCTTATTAGACTTCAACCACTGTTGACCTTTTGTAACGCCAGGCTTATTTCCCACAACAGCAATCTTTTTACCAGCTAGGCGGTTCATCAAGGTAGATTTTCCTGCATTTGGAATCCCAATAATCATGGTTCTCAAGGTCTCTTTCTGAATACCACGTTCACGTAGTCGTTGAATCTTTTCAGTCATAAGACTCTTAGCAGCATCTGTTACCAATTTAACTGTAGATTGTTCTTTGGAATTAATGGCCAGGGTTTTAATCCCTTGACTCTCAAAATAGGTACACCATTCTTTCGTACGATTATCGTCAGCAAGATCAGCTTTATTGAGAATTAAAATCTTTGGTTTATCGCCAACAATTTTGGTCAACATAGGATTCTGACTTGAAAGTGGCAAACGTGCATCCACCAAAATCGTTACAAAATCAACATGCTTAAGATTTTCCTGAACCTGTCGACGGGCCTTAGACATGTGACCTGGAAACCATTGAATAGTAGCCATGTATGCTTCTCCTTTTGTATTCTTAGCAAAATATCATTTAAAATCTTTAAAAAAAGCCAAATCATTGGCTTTGCTTTAGTTATATTATAACAGATTTAGTTTGGGATGCCCAATTGTTATCACTTGGCTAAGCCTCAATCGGCATGAAGTTACCAACAATTTTACCGATGATTCGAGGGTCTTCATCATAAGGAGCAAATTTGTCACCATACCGTTTATTAAGAGAAACCAAACGAAGACCATCCTCCTCACGATAAACCTTTTTGATATAGGTTTGACCATCCCAGTCTACAGCATAGACATCGCCATCATAATCAAAACCTGTTTGTTTGATCAGCACGACTTCACCATTTAGGTAGGTAGGTTCCATAGAGTCTCCAAATACCCATGATGCAAAATCATGATCTATTTCTTCATCGTAGAAAACTTCATCATAATTGCCATCACCAAAATAAGTATAACCTGTTCCGGCTGATAAACGCTCGAAAACTTTGTAAGAGTAAAGTGGGATAACGGGTGATTTCTTCTTTTCTGCTTCTTGTTCCTCCAGAAGAGCTTTAGTGAATCGCAAAGCTTCTTGACGGTTTTCCTCATTTAATTCCAAGTACACTTCAACAATCTCGTGTTCAGACAGAAAATAGGTCTCGGCTACACCAAATAGTTCAGCCAGTACCGATAGATTCTTTTGATTTGGTTTCGTCTTACCATTTTCCCAGTTAAAATAAGAGGAGCGCGAAATCCCTAGATGCTTAGCTACTGATGCTTGACTCATTCCTTGTGCTTCTCGAATCTCTTTAAGTCTTTGTCCTGAAAACATAGCTACCTCCGTAAGTTAATAAACTAACATAAGTGTATCAAAAAAAGCAGTTGACTTCAAGTGAAATCAACTACTTTTATATTTCTCTTTTGTATTAATCTTTGACTAAAAATCCAAGATTATCGAGTGCCTCTTCAATATAATCTAAATCTTGTTGACTATCAGCTTCAACAAGATGATAGTGAACACCGTTGGTTAATTCAGATAGTGGTCGAAAGTCACTTGACGCTGCTTGTTCTAAAAAATGTCTAACATCTCGACGACAAGTCAACTTCAACAAGGATTGAATTTCACCATAGGCTGGATGATCAATCATGATATTTTGAATACGTCCCCCATTATCGACAATGGCTAGAAGCTCTTCTTCCATATTATTCACCGTATGATTCACTTTAAACAGTCGATGTGCATAAGAATTATCATCACTAGTCTTATAAATGTAACCCCTGTTAGTTGAGATAATTTGAGAACCATCTGCTCGCAGAAGTGCAATATCTTGGACAATGATTTGACGAGTAACACCGAAATGTTCTGCCAAACTCTGCCCATTAATCGCTTCTTTAGACTGCTTTAATAGGGTCAATAATTCTTGCTTGCGATTTAAAGTCATAGACTAAACAACTCCTCTTACAACTATCGAATTTTTCGAATACTTTTGAAAATCGTTAATGCTATAACGTAGTCTATCATACTATGGACAATAGTACCAAATCCAACTAAAACAAACAAGATATAAAATAGTTTTTGGAAGTCCTCCCCCGTTACTGAATAAAAAATCACACAAGCAATAACTTCACCTAGAGCATGAATAATACCTAAAACAAAGTTAAAAATTAAAGATGATTTATGGTTTTCTATTGTTTGAGGAAACCTTTTCAAATAAAGCGCTCCTAAACAACCAAAGATGATATGCGAGAATGCCCTAAAAACAATAACAATCGGATAGCCGGCCATAAAGAAGCCTAAACTAGACGCTAAGATAACAAAAGCTGCCACCCAGGGAGATATAAACATAGCTAGAAATAATGGAACGTGACTCCCTAAGGTATAAGAAGCCGGTGGAATGATTAGTTTAATTGGCATAATACTTGGGATAAGGATAGCAATCGCAGTTAACAAAGCTGCAAAGGTCATTTCTTGAATTCTTTTTTTCGGCTTCATAATTTTCTCCTTTTTCTGTAAATACAATAGTATATTACATTGTATATACCTATATGTCAATATGCCATAAAAAAACTAGAGCCATAAGCTCTAGTCCTTTCTTATTTACGTTTTTTCTTAGCTTTCTTCAACTTGTTAGCTTGACGCTTCATCGCATGTTTCATGGCAAATGAACCGATCTTACCTTTAAGACCACCACCAAGCATTTGGCTTAGATCCATATTTCCAAGATCTGGCATACCAGTGCCACCCATCATGCCTTCAAGAGCAGACATGTCCATATTCCCCATATCAGGCATATTTGGCATGTTTTTGGGCAGATTATTTGGGTTAAGACCCATTTGACGCATCATTTGCTCCATATCACCAGACATAATGCCTTGCATCATTTGTTTTGCTTGATTGAAGTCTTTAATAAACTTGTTTACTTCGATGAAGGTATTCCCTGAACCATTGGCAATACGGCGACGACGACTTGGAGTCAAGAGATCTGGATTTTCACGTTCTTCTGGTGTCATTGATAATACAATGGCACGCTTGCGAGCAATCTGCTTTTCGTCTACTTTAACATTAGCCAAGGCTGGATTGTTAGCCATACCTGGCAACATCTTTAGTAAATCCTCCATAGGACCCATATTTTGCACTTGGTCTAATTGGTCGATAAAATCATTGAAATCAAAGGTGTTTTCACGCATCTTCTCAGCTAACTCAAGAGATTTTTTCTCATCATACTCCTGAGAAGCTTTTTCAATAAGGGTAAGAAGGTCACCCATACCTAAGATACGGCTTGACATACGGTCTGGGTGGAAAGTCTCGATATCCGTAATTTTCTCACCAGTACCTGTAAATTTAATCGGCTTACCAGTGATCTCACGAATTGAAAGAGCCGCACCACCACGTGTATCACCATCAATTTTAGTAAGAACGACACCTGTGATATCTAGTTGTTCATTAAACTCCTTGGCAACGTTAGCAGCTTCCTGACCAATCATGCTATCTACAACCAAGAGAATCTCGTTTGGATGAGCAAAATCTTTGATATCACGCAACTCTTTCATGAGGGTTTCGTCAATCTGCAAACGACCAGCCGTATCAATCAAGACATAGTCATTTTTATTAGCACGCGCTTGTTCCAAACCATTTCTGACGATCTCAACTGCTGGTGTCTCTGTTCCCATATCAAAAACAGGAACATTGATTTGTTGTCCCAAAGTTTTCAACTGATCAATGGCTGCTGGACGATAGATATCTGCAGCAATCATCATTGGACGAGCTTCTTGTTCTTTAATCAGTTTATTAGCCAATTTACCTGCAAAGGTTGTTTTACCAGCCCCTTGAAGACCAACCATCATAATGATAGTTGGAATCTTTGGAGATTTCTCAATCTCAGATGTTTCAGACCCAAGAATTTCTGTCAATTCTTCATTAACAATCTTAATGATTTGTTGTGAAGCATCAAGAGTATCAATGATTTCGTGACCTACAGCACGTTCACGAACACGTTTGATAAATGTCTTAACAACTGGTAGAGCTACGTCTGCTTCAAGAAGTGCCAAACGAATCTCTTTAGTGACTTCTTGAACTTCTTTCTCTGAAAGTTTTCCTTTACGTCTTAAATTTTTGAAAACACCTTGCAAGCGTTCCGTTAAGCTTTCAAAAGCCATATGTCATTTCCTCTCTTACTTTCTGCTTGAATCTAATCTCTATTATCAATGCTGCTCAGGATTGCAATTTGTTCCTGGAGATAGCTATCGTCTGCGTATTTTTCCATGATATCATCAAAAATTTGGCTACGGACGATGTAGTCTGAATACATATGTAATTTCATCTCGTAATCTTCTAAAATCTTCTCAGTGCGCTTGATGTTATCATATACGGCCTGACGACTCACACCAAATTCCTCGGCAATTTCTGCCAAACTATAATCATCCGCATAATATAGCTCAATATAGTTCATCTGCTTATCTGTTAACAAAGCTGCATAGAACTCAAAGAGGGCATTCATGCGATTGGTTTTTTCAATTTCCATAAGCTACATTTTACCATAAAATCATGGTGTTAGCACCATACTTGTGCAGAAAAAAAGCAGTGACTTCTAATTGTTCTCCAAATAAAATTCAAAACGGTCGCCAACATAGTAACTTCGTACATATTCGAAAGCCTGCCCGTCTTGGAGAAAGGAAATTTGTGTCAGACTCAAAAGAGCATCACCAGTCTTAACCTTGAGGTGCTTGGCTAGACTACTATTGGCCAATCTTGCTGATATTGTCTGCTGACTTTTTCCTATTTCATAGCCATTATCAGTTAATGTCTTGAAGAAATGTTCGGTAATTTCTGATTCCTTAAAACCTCGGATAATTTTCTCAGGGATACTGGTAATTTCATAGGCAACCGGAATGTCATCAGCAAAACGAACACGTTCCATACGAATGACATGGGACTGTGGCAAGACACCTAAATTCTTGATTTCAAACTCATTTGGATGTAGACGTTGATACGAAATAAGCTCACTAGATGGCTTCCTCCCTTGGGATTTGACAATCTCAGTAAAACTCGTAGTTCCACGCATTTTTTCCTTAACTCGACTACTAGCAACAAAGGTTCCACTGCCTGGTTTGCGTTCTAAAATCCCCTCATCCACTAAAAGTGTTATCGCCTGGCGCACAGTCATACGACTCACATCAAAAGTCTCGCAAAGATCTCGCTCGCTAGGAAGACGTTGCCCAATTTTCCAAGTACCATCATCAACATCTTCCTTAATCTTATCATGTATGCGAATATACGCTGGTAACATCCAATCCCCCTCCTTTTTTCCCTATTTTACAAAAAAAGTGACAAAATTGTAAAGATAAGTAAAAGACTTACAGTTTCTCGTATAAATCTAGGTGCTAAGTCCATAAATTTGTGATACAATGATTGCATAAGAAAGAATCCTATGTGATGCAAAAAGAAAGGGTAATAATGACTAACATTTCTACTTTGAATGATGTGCAGAAAATCATTGTTCTAGACTATGGTAGCCAATACAATCAGCTGATTGCACGTCGTATTCGTGAATTTGGCGTTTTCTCTGAATTGAAGAGCCATAAAATTACTGCTGATGAAGTACGTGCCATCAATCCCATCGGGATCATACTTTCTGGTGGTCCCAACTCTGTTTATGCAGAAGATGCATTTGGTATTGACGAAGAAATTTTCGAGCTTGGTATCCCAATTCTTGGTATCTGTTACGGAATGCAACTTTTGACCCACAAACTCGGTGGTAAAGTTGTTCCGGCTGGTGAAGCAGGTAATCGTGAGTATGGTCAATCAACACTTCGCCTTCGTGCCCAATCAGAGCTCTTTGCTGGAACTCCTGAAGAACAAGTCGTTCTGATGAGTCACGGTGATGCTGTTACAGAAATTCCAGAAGGTTTCCATCTTGTTGGTGATTCAGCGGATTGCCCATTCGCTGCGATGGAAGATACTAAGAAAAACTTTTATGGTATCCAATTCCACCCAGAAGTTCGTCACACTGTATATGGTAACGACATTTTGAAAAACTTCGCTTTTAGTATATGTGGTGCCAAAGGTGACTGGTCAATGGCTAACTTCGTAGATATGCAAATTGCACAGATTCGTGAAACAGTTGGCGACCGCAAAGTCCTTCTTGGACTATCAGGTGGAGTTGATTCATCTGTTGTCGGTGTGCTCTTGCAAAAAGCTATTGGTGATCAATTGACATGTATCTTTGTCGACCACGGTCTTCTCCGTAAAGGTGAAGGCGACCAAGTTATGGAGATGCTGGGAGGTAAATTTGGCCTTAACATTATCCGTGTTGATGCTTCTAAACGCTTCCTTGATCTCTTGGCTGGTGTTGATGACCCTGAGAAAAAACGTAAAATCATCGGTAACGAGTTTGTTCACGTTTTTGATGACGAAGCAAGCAAACTTAAAGGTGTTGACTTCCTAGCTCAAGGAACACTCTACACTGATATCATTGAATCAGGTACTGAAACAGCGCAAACAATCAAATCTCACCACAACGTTGGTGGTCTTCCAGAAGACATGCAGTTTGAATTGATTGAACCACTTAACACTCTCTTTAAAGATGAAGTGCGCGCTCTTGGTACTGAACTGGGAATGCCTGACGAGGTCGTTTGGCGCCAACCATTCCCAGGACCAGGACTTGCCATCCGTATTATGGGTGAAATCACTGAAGAGAAACTTGAAACCGTTCGTGAGTCTGATGCTATTCTTCGCGAGGAAATCGCTAAGGCTGGTCTTGACCGTGATGTATGGCAATACTTCACTGTTAACACAGGCGTACGTTCTGTCGGTGTTATGGGTGACGGACGAACTTACGACTATACTATTGCTATCCGTGCTATCACTTCAATTGACGGTATGACAGCTGACTTTGCGAAACTTCCATGGGAGGTTCTCCAAAAGATTTCTGTTCGAATCGTTAACGAAGTTGATCATGTTAACCGTATCGTCTACGATATTACAAGTAAACCACCTGCAACTGTAGAGTGGGAATAAAACAGTGACACTTTATAACACCAGAAACGTTGATTTTACTGCATTTAGCTAAAACTCAAGTGACGTTCGGAGACACAAAATGATTTGAATTGTCTCCAAAACTGTCGCCAAAAATCCTCTCACTGAATGGTTGTCGGTGGGAGGTTTTTTTTGGCTCTCGCTAACACGTGTAAGGTGTTCAATGCTATAATTTAAGAGATAAACTATTAAGGAGACGACACAGACGGCAAAAATTGAACCGAAAATTTTTGACGAGTTGAAAACGGCTTTGGTATCTTTTGGCGACAAATATTTTGTCGGAGAAGAATTGAACCGTTTCAAACTCACGGATGATTTACGAAATTATGATGAAGCACTTTTAAGCAAATGTTTGAAGTGGATTTCATCAAGCAACATTTCATCAAGGAAGTGGCGGGGCAAAAGCTCTTTCAGATTGAACAACTTGAAGAAGCCGTTCTCTATAACGATTACTGGGACACAAGCTACACCAAATATGAAAATCGTGTTGGGTTAGCTTCAAAAGGGAAATTCTTACAAGACAGCCAAGATGTTGTTTTAGATTTTCCGTTCAAGGATGGTATTTTGACTGCTTCAATGACTAAAGAAGATAATGAAGATGGTTATGATGATACTTTTTTGAATGAAGTGATTGAAAAAGATGAAATTGACCGTTGGCTTCACAAAGAATTGGCGAAAAATATCGTTAATGGGAAGCAGATAACCCAAAATATAATACCCAATCTCAGTTTTTTCCCGAGGACCGCAAACCTATTTTTTCAAACATATTCTTTAAAAATAAAAAAATAGTAAGGAGTAATAAATGCAAGAAAAAATTATTTGTGAAAATAACTGGCAATATTTCTATCTCATTCCCCTCAAAAAGTTTAGTAAAATTCAATGGAAATCAAAAAATTTTAAAATAGTAACAATCCCCACCATCTAGCCCACCAAAATAAGTAAATCTTTCTAAAATCCCAATATGAAAGGATTTTAGTGGTATAGATTACTATTGAGTGGAAATAAAACCAAAAACATCAAAAGCGCTGAACGCAATCGTTCAACGCTTTTTTGTTTTATATCTATATGAGGTTTTAGACCAATAAAAATTCTATCAACACAAATAAATCACTGGAATTTTGTTCAGAAATACTGCTTTCAAAAAGTAATTTAGCCAGTTTTAGGCTACCCAACTCCTCATATAGTCATCATGGTAGTCATTGACAAATGTATGTTTACTTAGTGAAATCAACTACCTTACGTCCTTGAATTTCACCTTTTTCCATTTGATCAAATACTTTTACAGCTGTATCGACAGGAACGGTTTCAACAACTGGTACTACCAAGCCTTGTGCACCGAAGTCAAAAGCTTCTTCTAAGTCTTTACGCGTACCTACAAGAGATCCAACAACACGGATACCATCTAGAACTGTTTTGACAATTGAGAGCTCCATGTATTCAGATGGGAGCCCAACGGCAACGACCGTACCACCGGCACGTACTCTATCGACAGCCTGGTTGAAAGCAACCTTAGAAACAGCTGTTACAACAGCACTGTGTGTACCACCAGTTTTCTCTTGGATATAGCCTGCTACATCTTCAACTTCTTTACCGTTCACCACTAAATCAGCACCAGATTCCTTAGCCAACTCAAGTTTATCTTGGTTGATATCAACAGCCACTACTCGTGCATTGAAAACCTTCTTAGCATATTGAATAGCCAAGTCACCTAGCCCTCCAGCACCATAAATAGCTACCCATTGACCAGGTTCAACTTTAGCCTCTTTAATGGCTTTATAAGTTGTAACTCCCGCACAAGTAATAGATGAAGCTTGAGCGGGATTGAGTCCGTCTGGAACTTTCACAGCGTAGTCAGCAGTAACCAAAGCATAGTCACTTATACCACCATCAACACTATAACCAGCATTTTTTTTACAGACCGACAGAATGTTTCACGTCCAGTTATACAATATTCACAGTAGCCAAACCACCCTTTGAAGAACCAAGCGATTGATACGCGATCACCTTTTTTTAGTGTTTTAACCCCTTCACCAACTTCTTCAACAATACCAATTCCCTCATGGCCTAAGATACGACCTGGAACTTGACCAAAGTCTCCATGGGCTACATGAAGGTCAGTATGGCAAACGCCACAGTACAACTTTAACCAAGGCTTGACCATGAGCAACTAATGCTGGTTTTTCATGGTCCACAACTTCAATACTTGTGATTGCTTGATTAACAACAACTGCTCTCATCTTAATCACCTCCATATGATAACTTTTAACACTCTCAGAAACAATATCAACGCTTACATAAACGTTTCTCAGTCACTGAAAAATTTCTTGAAAGCTCTGGCTAGCAATTAAAGAAATACTATTTCTCCTGCTGGATGCGATATGATTTAATCATTTCCAAGATACCTATACTGTCTCACGAGTGTCTTGAAATCCAAAAGACTGACTCAAAATGGAAATAATGATTGCGTCCGTCTCTAGCATTCTCTTTATTTAATAGAAAATAATTATTTTGACTGATATCCATCTCTCTAAGAATATCATCCGTCAAAAAGGTTAAGGGAATATCCATAGCAGACTAGCGATAAAAGTCTTCTTCAAACTTTAGATAGCTATCAGAAAAATAGTCAATTTGAAGTTTATCATCATAAATTTTTCTCTTCTTCATCTATGTTTTTCAACCTCCAAACTAATTTCTAATATGTCCTTTGTTCGAATACGTTTATGTCGCTTGGAAGATTTTATAGTAACTTGATTAAAATCCAAGTCAACCACATAGCCACTAAACCTACAGCGCCTACCTTGATCCTTTATCTGGAAATTCCCCAATAATTGACCCAAATAAAGTTGGTTCAATAAAGTAAACTTCTCTAAATCATCCAAACGATTAGTTAGATTTTCTTTAGTCTTATCTTCATGTAGTGAACTTGTGTGTTCCGAATGTAGTGAACTTGTGTGTTCCGACAATAAATATCACATCCACTTCATCATTCCCCTATCTTGATGTTCCCTAGCAGATTGAAAGGGAAGGTAACTACGATCTATCATTTTAAGCCATCTAATCCTCAAGCTGAGTGTCCACCAATAAGCTTACTTTGAGCAATACTCCTAGATGCCTCCTGTAAAGCTGTTGCTTTTTGAATGGTCGTAAAGCCAAATTCCTGACGAATACTATCTATAGCTGACTGAAGCCTTTCTTCTTTATCAATGTCATCTGGATTATCAAATAAAGAAAGAATTTGAATCTTTTCATCTACAAAATTTGCATAAGAAACACTGACACTTCTAACAGCCCCTCCTTGATATTTCTTCCGAAAGAGTGAAATGACATGCCCTATTAGTATTTTTGTATTATTGGCAGGCTCAATCTTCATCTGTGCTTGTAGCGAACGCTTGCCCTCTAACTTTGAAAATCCAATGCTAATGGAAACTTGACAAGCTTTCTTATGGACTCGTCTTAATCTAATAGCCACCTGTTCTGCTATCTCTTTCAGAATCAATTCAATATCAGCTTGCCGATCATAGTCTCGTGGTAATATTTGCGAATTTCCTAAACCATGTGACTTTGTTTTATAAGGTTTATGAACATTACTTTCATTAATACCATTGGCATGAAAAAAGAGGTCTAAGCCCACAATACCTAACTCCTCTTTAAGAGTATCAGGGTTGCTATTAGCAAGTTCTCGACCTGAAATCATATCTAACTTATCTTTTCTAGTAACAGTCCTATCGGGAATAAAGTAATTTAATGACGACGTGAGATCAATGAACCCCTCATCAATAGAATAGGAAAGAATATCGTCAACACTGGCATAATTCTGGAAAATGTGTTGATTCTGAATATTCTTTTTGATATAAAGATCCATTCGAGGGAAACACTAAAGGTAACCTTGGCCCAAGATTCTATAAAATCAACAAAATCTCTATCCGTTGGAAGTCCCTGTTTTTTGGCATTATAATAATGAAACTTACGAGAATAAATATCAAAAGGTAAATCATAAGATCGACTAACATTTGACTTGCCAAAAACATGCTTAAATATAGGGGAAGACGCTAATATTGAACCATTAGCGTTTTCAGCTCTACTCATCATACATAGAGAAGTCTTAAGTGGATGTAACCCACGCTCAACACACTCTAACACTCGCATAGAAAGATTTCATATCTACAAAAGCAATATCACTTTTTGGCTCTCTTGAATAATCGAAATATCCATGCTTGTCCTTTTGTCAGTTTATAAACTAACATTAGTATAAATTATAACTTGTTATATCTCAAGTGTTTTTCACAAAAAATAACAACATTCTTTCTAGAATGTTGTTATAGTCTTATCTTTTCCCTTTAACTTGGTCTGTTGCGACATCTTCACCAAACCACTTGTTAGAAATCTTTTGGAATTCTCCATTTTTATAAAGAGTTTCAAATCCTTGATTGATTTTTTTTATTAGTGTCTTATCTACCTTACGAGCACCTACAGCAAAGCTTTCTCCCTCGTAACCAGCAGGCATAACATTATACTGATCCAGAACTCCTGATTTTTCTAGGTAGTAATTAGCGTACACACGGTCAATCAATAGGCCATCAATACGTCCACTATTAAGGTCAATCAAAGCTTGTGTAAAAGTCGAATATTGGACAACTTTTTGATTAGCAACGACATCCTTCAAAATTTTTGGAGAAGCATTGAATGCATCATAACCAGACGACCCAGCTTGAGCACCTAAGGTCTTACCTGCCATTCCTGCAACAGAATCAATCCCTGAGGACTTTTTGGTTACCAGTACTTGTTCATTTACCATATAAGGTTCCGTAAAGTCTGCAGACTGCTTACGTTCATCTGTAACCGAGTAACCATTCCAAATAAGATCAATCGTCCCATTCTTCAACTCAGTTTCTTTCATATCCCAGTCAATAGCTTGCCATTCAACATCGATGCCATATAATTTAAAAACTGCATTAGCCAAGTCAATATCAAAACCAATATAGCTACCATCCTTTTCCTCATATCCCATAGGAACAAAGGTTGCATCAAAACCAATTTTGATTTTCTTTTCTTTGGTATAAGTTTGCCACTGGTCTTTCTGAGTTGCAAAATGTGAGCGCGAGCTACAAGCTGATAGCGCAAACAAAGGCAAAATAACAAGACAGGCTAGCAAAACTGTTTTCACTATTTTTTTCATAGAAAATCCTCGCTATTTTGGATTGATAGTGACAATCTCATCAGCGATGTGCTGTGCAAATTGCATATCGTGAGTAATAACGATTTGCGTAATCCCAATCTCACGATTCTGCAAAATCAATTTCTCTACTTCTTGACGCAACTCAGGATCAAGAGCTGAAGTTGGTTCATCATAGCCGACGATTTTCGGATCAATCATCATGGCACGAGCAAATGCAACACGTTGTTTTTGTCCCCCAGAAAGTGAATACGGATAAGCATTTCCATGTGATCCAAGCCCTAAACGGTCAAGTAGAGTCTGAGCTTTTTTCTGGGCATCTTCCTTAGACATTCCCATCGTCTTAATTGGCGAAAGGGTTAAGTTATCTAAGACAGTCAAGTGCGGAAACAGTTGAAAATCCTGAAAGACAAAGCCTAGCAAGTTACGACTTTCCATCTGATCCAAGGGAATCTCTTTATTTTCATAAATAATTTGCCCTGAATCAATAGTTTCAAGTCCTGCTAGCATACGCAAAAGAGTTGTCTTACCACCACCGGATGGTCCAACGATAGCTAAGATTTTCCCCTCTTCGACAGTTAGGTTATAGTTATCAAAAATTTTGTGTTGACCAAATTGCTTGGAAATATTTTTTAATTCTAACATAAGGTCTCCTATTTATAATAGTTGAATTTCTTTTCGATGTTTTTCGAAGCCACAGTCACCACACCCACAAGGATAAGATAAATAGCTCCGGCCACAAACATCGGTGCTAAGGTCGCATCACGGTTAGCAGCGGTACGACTTTCCAAAAGAAGGTCTCCAACCCCAAGAACATAAACCAATGATGAATCCTTAACCAAGTTAATAATCTCGTTAAAGATACTTGGCAAGACAATCTTAACCACCTGAGGAAGGATGATATAGCGGATGGTCTGGAAAGAACTAAATTTAAGCATTTTAGCTGCTTCGTATTGTCCTTTTGGAATAGCCAAAATTCCTCCACGGAAAATCTCTGCGAAATAAGCAGCATAATTAAGCGTAAAAGCAAGAATTGCAGCCGGAAGGCGGTCAAAGACAATCCCTACACTCGGAAGAACATAATAAACAAAGATTAATTGCAAAAGGAGCGGTGTTCCACGCATAATCCAAACATAAAGAGTTAGCAACCAATTTAGAGGTTTGAATTTAATCTGCATTAAGAAAGCAAGTACAATCCCTAGTGGAATCGACAGTATGATAACAATGAAAAATACTTGAAGTGTGACTACCGCACCGTTTAACAGAGCTGGTAATACTTCCAAAACGTATGACATATAAACTCCTATAATTATTTAGTGTTGATGAATATTATACCAAAAAACAAAAAAATAGTATAAGATTTTAAAAATACTAAAAGGAGTGAGACTGAACCCTCTCTAAAAATTGAGTTCTAATTCCCACTCCTCAAGGACTTAAATAATCTGGAAAACTGTAGGTCTTAAAAAATTTCCTACTTAATCCTTATTTTTAGATTTTCTTAACAAATTCTGATTTAAGTTTCATGGAACCAAAACCATCAATCTTACAATCAATGTTGTGATCACCTTCAACCAAGCGAATATTTTTAACACGTGTTCCTTGCTTGATGTCTTTCGGAGCACCCTTAACTTTCAAATCTTTGATAACTGTAACAGTATCGCCATCAGCAAGACGTGTTCCATTGCTATCAAGAACCACAAGTCCTTCTTCTGCAACTTCGTTTGGATCCCACTCATAGGCACATTCCGGACATACTAGCAAGATTCCATCTTCATAGACATACTCTGAGTTGCATTTTGGACAATTTGGCAATGACATAATTCTCTCCTAAGATTGTAATACAGATACTATTCTACTTTAGATTACTTAATTAAGCAAGAGTGAAAACAAGAAAAACAAATACCCCCCCTTACAATGTAAGAGATGTTAGTATTTTTATTCAACTGTAACGGATTTAGCTAAGTTACGTGGTTTATCAATGTCGAGTCCACGATGAAGCGTCGCAAAGTAAGCAATTAATTGTGTCGGTACTACCATTGAAATTGGTGATAGGTAAGGGTGGACGTTATTAAGAACGATGTCATCACCTTCCTTAGCAACGTTTTCCTCAGCAATGGTCAACACTTTAGCACCACGCGCTACCACTTCTTGGATATTACCACGAGTATGACTAGCAAGAACAGGATCTGACAGGAGGGCAATAACTGGTGTGCCATCTTCGATAAGAGCGATTGTACCATGCTTCAACTCACCTGCTGCGAAACCTTCACATTGGATATATGAGATTTCTTTTAATTTAAGACTTGCTTCCATAGCAACATAGTAATCTTGACCACGACCAATATAGAAAGCATTACGTGTTTCTGAAAGAAGAGCTGCCACCTTCTCATCAATCACTTCTTTTTCAGAAAGCGTTGATTCGATAGATTGTGCTACAAGTGACAATTCATGTACCAAGTCGAATGCTTTAGCTTTTTCATTACCATTAGCTTCACCGACTGCTTTAGCCAAGAAGGCAAGGGTCGCAATCTGAGCTGTGTAAGCTTTAGTAGAAGCTACGGCAATTTCTGGTCCAGCATGAAGAAGCATTGTGTGATCAGCTTCACGAGAAAGAGTAGATCCCGGAACGTTTGTCACCGTCAAACTTGGAATTCCCAACTCGTTAGCTTTAACAAGAACCTGACGACTATCTGCTGTTTCACCTGATTGACTAATAAAGACAAAGAGAGGTTTTTTGCTAAGGAGTGGCATACCATAACCCCACTCAGAAGAAATACCGAGCTCAACTGGAGTATCTGTTAACTCTTCAAGCATCTTCTTAGAGGCAAAACCGGCATGATAAGAAGTTCCTGCTGCGAGGATATAGATGCGATCAGCTTCTTGAACAGCTTTAATAATTTTAGCATCTACAGTCACTTGACCCTTGTCATCAGTGTAAGCTTGGATGAGCTTACGCATCACTGTTGGTTGCTCATCGATTTCTTTGAGCATATAGTATGGGTATGTCCCTTTACCAATATCAGAAAGGTCAAGCTCAGCAGTATAGCTATCACGTTCTTTAACATTGCCATCATAATCTTGAACTTCGACACTATCAGCTTTCACGATAACCAACTCTTGATCATGAATTTCCATGTATTGATTTGTTTCGCGAATCATAGCCATAGCATCTGAGCAGACCATGTTATAACCATCACCAAGACCAATTAAAAGTGGTGATTTGTTTTTAGAGACATAAATTGTTGATGCATCTTCAGAATCCATGAGGGCAAATGCATACGATCCACGGATAATGCGGAGAGCCTTCTTGAAAGATTCAATAGTTGACAAACCGTCTTCTTCAACAAATTTACCAATCAAGTGAACTGCAATTTCAGTATCAGTTTGGCCTTTGAAATGATGACCAGAAAGGTATTCTTCCTTAATTTCAAGATAGTTTTCAATAACACCGTTGTGAACCAAAACAAAACGTTCTGTTTCTGAGCGGTGTGGGTGAGCATTGTCCTCTGTTGGTTTACCGTGAGTTGCCCAACGAGTATGTCCAATACCAGCTGTGCCTTCTACTCCTTCAGTTTTAGCAGCAAGTTCCGCAATGCGGCCAACAGCCTTAACCAATTGACTAGATGCATCGCCAGCTACAAAGATACCAGCTGAATCGTAACCACGGTATTCTAGCTTTTCAAGTCCTTGAATCAAGATATCAGTTGCATTTGTGTTACCTACAACACCAACAATTCCACACATATTTTTAATAATAACCTCAAGTCAAAGAGGTCATATCTCCTTCATTTAAAATTGGTATAGTCAATAAGCTCTTTGAAAAGCTTAACGAAGACAGTATATTCCATATATTCAACATTGTCAAGCATAAAATTGGTATAGTTTCCAAAAGACCTTTTAATTGCTTCTTATCCTAAGGAATAATACTTAAAGTATGCTATAATAAGGCTATGCGAATTCAACAATTACATTATATTATCAAAATCGTCGAAACCGGCTCAATGAATGAAGCCGCAAAACAACTTTTCATTACACAACCAAGTCTTTCAAACGCTGTCCGAGATTTAGAAAGAGAGATGGGAATTGACATCTTTATTCGTAACCCTAAAGGGATCACCTTAACCAAGGATGGTGTTGAATTTCTATCTTATGCCCGTCAAGTAGTAGAACAAACTAATCTCTTAGAAGAACGCTACAAAAGTCACACAGAGACACGTGAATTATTTAGTGTTTCTTCTCAACACTACGCTTTTGTCGTCAATGCCTTCGTCTCACTTCTCAAGAGAGCTGATATGACGCGTTACGAGCTCTTCTTACGTGAAACTCGTACCTACGAGATTATCGAAGACGTTAAGAACTTCCGTTCAGAAATCGGTGTTCTCTTCCTTAATGGCTATAACCGAGATGTCTTGACTAAAATGTTTGACGATAACAGACTTACCTATACTAGTCTCTTTAAAGCTAGACCTCATATCTTTGTCAGCAAGTCAAATCCTCTGGCCAAGCATAAAGTGGTCTCATTGGAAGATTTAGAGGACTTCCCTTACCTTAGTTACGATCAGGGGATTCATAATTCCTTCTATTATTCTGAAGAGATTCTCTCACAAATCCCCCATAAAAAGTCGATTGTGGTTTCAGACCGTGCAACACTTTTTAACCTATTAATTGGTTTGGATGGATACACAATTGCCACTGGTATCTTAAATAGTAATTTAAATGGTGACAATATCGTCTCTATTCCACTAGATGTTGATGATGAAATTGATATTGTATACTTGAAACACGAAAAGGCTACTCTCTCTAAAATGGGAGAAAAATTCTTAGACAACCTTGTTAAGGAGGTCACTTTTGATAACTAATATAAGAGCTACTTAGTCCCCACCACATAAGGTTGGAATTTTTTATCGTTCAAAAAAGAGCCCTTTGTACTGACCCCAAAAAGATAGACAAATAATTTATCCAAAGGATTTAGTTCTGTACTACACAGGACTAAGTCCTTTTAATTTTACTTTAATGCGTCTGTTGTTGTAATAATCAATATAGTCTACAATAGCTTGTTTCAATGTTCAAGTGAGTGAAACGTCTTCTCGTAACCATAAAACATCTCAGACTTAAGAATGACAAAGAAGGACTCCATCATACCACTGTCTGGACTATTTCCCTTACGTGACATGGACGGTTGGATTCCTTTACCCTCTAAAAAATGATGATAGAAATCATGTTGACATTGCCATCCCTGGTCACTATGGAGAATTGTATTTTCGTAATGATCCTCTGTAAAAGCTTGTTCTAGCATAGCTTTCACTTGTACTAAATTCGGCGATCTAGAAAGATTATAAGCGACGATTTCACTATTGAAGCCATCTAATACTGGTGATAAATAGAGCTTTTGGCTGCTTGCTGGAATTGCAAACTCTGTCACATCCGTATAACACTTTTCCATTGGTTTAGAGCTTTCAAATTGACGTTGAATAGGTTATCTGCTTTCTTGCCAACTTCTCCTTGGTATGAAGAATACTTGCGTTTACGCCCCATTTTAGGTACTTTCCCTCTTGTCTTCTCAATTCATATATTTGAACTTTATCTTCATAAGCTAATTTCATAATAAAACACCCCAAAAGGTAGATTGTTTCTGTCTAACTTTTGAGGTTTAGTTCAAAAAACTTCAAGAGTGTTTTCTTATAGATAAACTAAGACTAACCTAGCTCCTAATATCTCTGGTAACTAAAAAAGGAGTGAGACAGAACAAATGTTCTGCCTCACTCCCACAAAGATCAAAAAGCTACTACACCATGTAGGTATTTCGATGTTTATTCAAATGCTAGACAATTTTGTCCTAACATTTGCTTAGGATGTTTTTTCTACACTAAGGATTTCAACAGAGTAGCTACCTGCTGGTGATTCGATAGCTACTTTATCTCCAACTTTCTTACCAATCAAGGCTTGAGCAATTGGGCTTTCATTTGAAATTTTACCTGAGAAAATATCAGCACCGGCTGCACCAACGATATGGTAAGTATCTTTGTCGCTTGTACCAACTTCTTGCACAACAACTGTTTTACCAATCGCAACTTCGTCATTGGCAACAGCATCACTATCAACGATCTCTGCGTAACGAATCTTTGTTTCAAGAATTTGAATTTGACCTTCAATAAAGGCTTGCTCATCTTTAGCCGCCTCATACTCAGAGTTTTCTGAAAGGTCACCATAAGAACGGGCAATCTTGATGCGTTCTACAACTTCTGGGCGACGTACGAGTTTGTACTCCTCCAATTCTGCTTCAAGTTGTTTTTTTTCTGCTAGGGTCATTACATATGTTTTTTCTGCCATTTTTTTCTCTTTCCTATTTTTTAGCCAGTTGGTTTGAAATCAAACTCAGTAGTCAGTGACTGAATTTTAATTAACCAATAAGACTATTTATCTTTTAGTTTGCTATTAATATAAGTTTCAACATTATGCTGGTGCTCTTCATAGCTCTCAGCAAAATAGACATTACCAGTTGATACATCCGCCACAAAGTACATGTACTTGGTAGAAGATGGATTGATAACCGCTTCTATTGCCGACAGACTAGGACTATCTACAGGACCAGGCATCAACCCTTTATGAACATAATCATTATAAGGGGAGTCAATATTCGTATCAATCGTTGCATCTTCTTTCAAGGTCGTTTCTTGACCAAGTTTTCCAAGAACATAAAGAACCGCGATATTACTTTGCAGGGCCATATCTGAATTAAGACGATTATAGAAAACGCTAGCAATGTTTTTACGGTCATCATCAGTTGCTCCCTCTTTTTCAACAAGAGAAGCTAGAGTCAAGATTTCATTAACGTTGTGGTTACTTGATAAAATTGTTGCATAGTATGGTGATAGGTGGGTATCCATCGTAGATAGCATTTCCTCTACCAAAGATTCCACCGTCGTATCGTCATGAATATTATAAGTCGCTGGAAACAGATACCCCTCTAGGACATACTTAGCATCTGTAGAATTCGGAAGGCTTGCCAACAAGGTTGGGTACTTCGCTTTCATCTTAGTAATGAAAGCATCATCCTTCATAAGTTTCAAGAAGTCTTTTTCCTTAAGTCCAGTAGATGAATGTTTACCTTTTTTAGCTGATGAATTAACTTCAACCGCCTTGGCGATTTTCTCAATGGTGTATCCTTCTTTAACCAAGACTGTACCCAGAGATGGTTCCTGAGGCTTATCACTTCCTTTTTTCTGAAGTGCCTCAATAATTTCATCCATAGTCATACTAGGCTGAAGGTTATAGTAACCACTTTTTAGATTTGAAATGTTCTTAAACTTGGTATAGTAATTAAAGACTTTACCAGATTTAATGACACCAGCTGATTCCAACAACTGACCGATGTAACTGCTACCTGAATTTTCAGGAATTTCAACACTAATAAACTTAGTCGACTTGACATCTTTTGCACCAACTGCATCACTAACATATCGATAACCAAAGAATCCAGCTAATGATAAGATAAGAATCAAGAAGACAATGATGTTTCTTGCAACTCGTCCTGCACGACGATTATTTTTATTGAGTTTTTGATTTCGGTTGGAGCATGAAATCGGTTCTTCGTTGATGATTCCGTCCTGTTTAACATCTTTTGGCGAAGACTTTTTCTTCTTCACTTTCTTACGTTTCTTTTTGTTAGATTTTTCAGAGGCTGCTGCTAAAGCAATACTCTCATCACCCTCATTACCATCAGTTACTAGATCTGACTGAACTCTTACTGGTTCAGAGTGATTACTTACTGTATGATGTTCCCGCAAAAATGCTTCTTTTTGACGTTCTGATGTCATCTTGGACACCAATTCTTTAGGATTCGTGTAGATAGCTTCTTTATCCTTAGCTTCAATAAGCTCCTTAGCAACATCTGCAGGAATATATTCTTCCTCTGATTCCGCGTTAAGACTAGTTTCCCAAACTGGACGTTTAAAACGACGTTTCAATATTTCAGTCTCCTGAGGAATACTTAAATTTTTCTCCTTATCAACTTGCTCTTTAGGACTTGATATTACGTTTGAATGGACATCAGGGGCTGAAGCATCAGCTTGAGAATTAGAAGACAAGTCAACACTATATTGAAAATCTCGAACCGTCTCAGAAGTCATAGTTTTAGCTATAGCACTATGAGCAACAGAATGAGAACTCAAATTTTGGTTACTTACTTTATTTGACGCTGATCCAGAATCTATTGCATGGCTATCAGCTGACGTTGAAAGTGGTGTCTCGGGAACAGCTGCACTTTTTTTATGCTCCTCCTCACGAAGAGAACGGAGCCGTGTCGCTTCTTGTAAATCTCGAAGAATCTGATTTTTAAAGCTTAGGCTATCTTCAGCAGATTCCGAGTATTCATTATGCTTGTCCGTCAAGGCATACCTCCTCTATAGTAACAAACGCCATTATATCTTAAAAAACCAGTTAATGCAAATCAATTGGTTCTTTGTCACAGTAACGTAACACTGGTATTACTAGCCTTCTGGGTTCTCCCAGACCATATTATACCAAATACTATCGCCATGGTTTGATTTGGACTCACCTTCGTCAATGAAACCATTCATCTCATAGTAGGTAATCAGGTAATCATGACAAGTCAAGCTAATCCTTTGACGTTTTTGAGCAATAGCCAGGTCTTTAAAAGCTGCAATCAAGGATGTTCCAACACCTTGCCCTTTAAAGTCTTTGGAGATAGATAAACTAGTAACCGCGATATAGCCTCCTTGACTAGCATTAGGAGTTACCTTGTAGAACAAGTCATCTGTAAGATATCGTTCCGAAATCATAGGTCCTTCGATATAACCAGCTACAGTGCCATCAATTTCAGTAATTAGGAAAGTATCGCAAATTGTCTCTAAACGCTCTGCAAGAGCCTCTGGTGTAGCAGCCTCTTCAGGCGAAAAATTTATCTTGTTCGATACAAACAACATCAGTCCAATCATTCGTTCTAGCGTGTCGAATAATCATCTAAGATTCCTTTCTATCCAAGAGAAAGAGCCGAGCGAAATCGCTACAGCCCTCAATATATTACATATGGGTTTGCAAGCTTGCTAGGAGCTCTTCAAATGAACGTTCATAAAGTTGGATGTCCCCAGCTCCCATAAAGACATAGATAGCATTGTCATGGTCAAGGAGAGGTGAAACATTCTCAACTGTAACCACTTTAGCAGGTTTATTGATCTTAGCGGCAAGATCTTCAACCTTTACATCACCGTGGTCAACTTCACGCGCAGAACCATAAATTTGTGCCAGATAGACAGCATCCGCTTCATTTAAAGCCTCAGCAAAGTCATCAAGAAGAGCAATGGTACGGGTAAAAGTATGTGGTTGGAAAATAGCAACGATCTCTTTAGATGGGTACTTTTGACGTGCTGCATCTAGTGTTGCAATAATTTCAGTTGGGTGGTGAGCAAAGTCATCGATGATAACAGTATCACTAATAATTTTCTCTGTGAAACGACGTTTAACCCCTGAGAAAGTTTTTAGATGTTCAGCAACTAAGGCCATGTCAAAACCAGCTACATACAAGTTAGCAATAACCGCAGTTGCATTCAAGATATTGTGACGACCATAAGCTGGTACATGGAATTCCCCTATGATTTGTCCATCATGCTTCACCTTGAAGTTAGACCCCGTGGTTGTACGAATAATATCTGTTGCCATGAAGTCATCATTTTCTTCAAATCCATAATAATAGATTGGTGCATTGGATGTAATTTTACGGAGGTTAGAATCCTCACCGTAAACAAAGAGCCCTTTTTGTACTTGCTTTGCATAATCATCGAATGCTGAGAAAACATCATCAATACTTGTAAAGTAATCTGGATGGTCAAAGTCAATGTTAGTGATAATTGAGTAAGCAGGATGGTACGGCATGAAATGACGTTCATATTCATCTGCTTCAAAGACAAAGTATTGCGCATTGGCAGAACCACGTCCTGTTCCATCACCGATAAGGTATGACGTATCTGTGATATTTTTCATAGAGTGTGACAAGAGTCCTGTCGTAGAGGTCTTACCATGTGCACCAGCCACACCAAAGCTAGTGAACTGATTCATGAAATGACCCAAAAATTCATGGTAACGCTTGAACTTATAACCATTTTTAATGGCATAAGCAATTTCAACGTTGTTATCTTCACGAAAAGCATTCCCAGCAATCAATTCAACATCTTCAGTGATGTTTTTTTCATCGAAAGGAAGGATTGGAATGCCCGCTTGCTCAAGACCACGTTGAGTGAAGTAGTATTTTTCCACATCGGAACCTTGAACCTTGTGTCCCATTTGATGGAGCATCAAAGCCAAAGCCGACATACCAGATCCTTTAATTCCAATAAAATGATAAGTTTTTGACATAGTTTCTCCTTGCAATCAAACTGCGATTAATTTGCATCTTCTAAATGCGTCAAATTTAGTTCTTGAGCAATTCGGTGTTCACGGTGAATTTGACGTTCTGTGTAATTATAAACCTGGCTACGTTTCAAGAAGTCATAGCTATTTTTCTTGACGTTCTTACGAGATGGATTACTAGGTTGTTGATAAGTTGGAGCCACTTCTGCCAAGATATAAGTATCTTGTTTCAGACGATTTGCCAAGTGATGGATTTTTGAGTGTTTACCATTTGGTGCTAATGTTCTCTTAATAGCACTTACAGGAGCTCCCAAGATAGACGTCATCACTGGCTCCTTATCCGTCGTTACAGCAACTGCCTCAACAGTAGCCTCAAAGCTTGGCTTATTTTCTACTTTAGGCTTAGCAGCTAGTGAACGGATATTCGTAGATTTAGTTGATTGAGCTTCTTCGCGTAGGTATTTTTGGCGTTTATCACGTACGTCACGCTTCGCCTTTTCACGGGCTTCTTCAGCATAAGTCATTCCATCCTCTTGTGTTTCAGCTCGGTCTGGAGCCTGCTTACGTTTATGAGGCTTAGCTGACAAGAAATCATGGTTCAGAAAGAAATCGTTATAGTCCTTATCCTGATAAGGACCACGGATATTAGTGATTAAATCTTCATTTTCGTATAAACGCATAGAGATAGGTTCTTGCAAGCAAGATTCTCCGTCCGGAATCAACGGAAATTGTCGTCTTTGGCGATGCATAAAAGACTTCCTTTCGTTTTCGAGATGATACGTATCTTAATATAAACAATCGGGAATGGGGAGATACGTCTTGCAATATTCAATATTATAGCCTAATTCAAAAGATTTGCCTAGTGTCATTTTTATATCTTAGTATTCCAATATTGAATATAACAGATTAAGATATTGCAATACCAAGAATTTCTTTAATATCCTCAACTGTCATGCTAGCATAGCTTTCATTGCCATCTAATACTGTTGTAACGAGATTTTTCTTACCTTCTTGAAGCTCAAGAATCTTATCTTCGATAGTACCTCTTGTAATCAAACGGAAAACTTCGACATTTTGTTTCTGACCTATACGATGAGCACGACTAATAGCCTGCATTTCCACCGCTGGATTCCACCAAAGGTCAATCAGAATAACTGTATCAGCACCAGTCAAGTTGAGCCCTACCCCCCCTGCTTTTAAAGAAATCAAAAAGGCATCTCGACTCCCCTGATTGAAGGCTCTAGTCATCTCCTGACGACTATCAGATGGGGTCGACCCTGTTAGCTTATAAGAGGAAATACCTAACTCTTGTAAAAGTTCCTCTGTAATATCTAACATCCCACGAAATTGTGAAAAAATAAGGACACGATGGTCTGATTCCTTAATTTGACTAAGTAGGTCTCTAAGACTATCTAATTTCCCACTATCACCAGCGTAATCCATAAAGAGGGCTGGCGTGTCACAGATTTGGCGTAAGCGGGTAATTCCTGACAAGATTTCCACCTTACGACGATTGATTTCCTGATCACTTGCTGAAATTAAACCTTGTTGCATCTGTTGCAATTGTGCTAAATAAATAGCCTTTTGACTATCCGACAATTCACTTTGGTGCGTAATTTCAATCAGGTCCGGTAAATCAGGAAGAACCTCATCTTTTTTACGTCTAAGAATAAATGGAGTAATGTACCGGGCCACTTCCATAGGTGTTAGCTTAAGAAAAGTTTTCTTAGCTGGTAAAAGCCCCGGTAAAACAATCTGGAAAATAGACCAAATCTCCAACAAATGATTTTCAATAGGCGTTCCAGATAGAGCTAGGCAATGCGGAACAGAAAAATCACGTAAATATTGAGCAATCTTCGTCTGAGTATTCTTCATGACCTGTGCCTCATCTAGAATGAGATAATCATACTGACCAGCCTTATAAACATCAAAATCCTGACGGAATGAAGCATAGCTAGTAATAATAATCTGATGGTCTTCTGCAATGATCTCATCACGTTTTGGCTTAAGTCCATAAGAAACTGCTACATCTAACTGAGGAGCAAATTTTTTAAACTCATCCTGCCAATTGTAAATTAAACTCGATGGCGATAGAACCAAGACTCGTTGTCCATCCTCTAAATGTGCAGAAAGATAAGCAATGGTCTGTAAAGTTTTCCCCAACCCCATATCGTCGGCTAAAATACCACCAAAACCATAGTGATGCAACATTGATAGCCATTGAACTCCTCTTTCTTGGTAAGGACGAAGGTCAACTTCTACATGATAGGATGGCAAGTCGAACGTTTCCGGTTTTCTCAAATGTTGCGCTAGCTGTTGAAAATCTTCTGAAAAACGAACAGAATCATTTTCTGAAAGAGAGTCCATCAATTGATAGGCGGCTAATTGATGGAGTTCTAGATGCCCTTCCCCCGAATAACGGGCCCTCAAAGTTCTTAGACTCTCACTGATACGTTGTGTCCCCTCATCAAAGACAATCAACTGACCACTACGATTAACAAAGTAGGGCGCTCTGTCCATCAAAGCTTCTAAAGCATGATCCACATCCTCATCATCGAGACTTGAAAAATCAAACGAAATATCTAATAGATTTCCTTGACGCTCTACCTGAATTTGTGGACTCTGTTCAACACGTAAGTCACGCAACTCCTGTCCAATAAGAACTGGCCCTGCATTTTCAAAAGCTGGTAGAGTATTTATAAAGAAATCATAGAGCTCTTGATTGCTATTTAAGCGTTTAGATGACTGAAAATCAGGGGTAAATCCATGTTTAACCATCAAACGAAAAATAGCCTGTTCATTACGATAGTTACTAGTAAAGCCTAAATGACTTAACTCATAACGATTATCCACAACATATCCATCAAAATCAAAAGCCAATGTGAGCACAACCTCGCGTTCACCTTTCAAATCAAAGCGAAATCTCGGGGTGAAATCTTTGATATTAAACGCTTTTGGGGCTTTAACCGGTCCCATAGTCTTAAAATCAGAAAGACTAGCAGCTAAGATAGCTTGTTCTTCTAGATTAAAACTGACATGTTTATTCAAATCGCTTCCGATAGGGAGAGAACGTAAGCCAAGCAAAATTTTTTGCTGTTTTCTATTAAGACGATAGAAAACACCCTGATAAAAGATAATACGATTATTAAAAAATGTTTGGCTATTTTTCTCAGTAACAATCAATTCAATCATTTTGGGCTCGACACAAATATCAAACGAGAAAAGATTGGCTTCAGCAGTCAAGTCCTCTACCAAAAAGCTGCGATATTCAATACCTTCCCATTCAAACCTGAAGCCATCCAAATCTTGCATCAACCTCAATCCCTCCTCAAAAAAACCATAGGGGAGACTAAGGTGTCGTGCATTATTCGGTAAAATAAAGGTTAAATTTGTTTTGGCTTCATCTGGAATCATCCGTCCTAAAAAGTCTAAAAATGCTTGTGAAGCCTGGTCAAACTGAATGAGTGATAGAGGTTCATAGTAATTCTTACCTATCTGATAATAGCCTTCAGTCTCTATAAGCTTGAGGAAGGCTGGGATATCTCGAACAACGTAAGAACGTTCGTCCGGTAAGCGACGTAAACGTAAACTCCACCAAATCTCTGAACCAAAGGTAGATTCCTCTCCCTCTACCGTGAGGCTATATCTAACTGTATCATCCTCATTCAGAGAAAGGCTCTCTAAAAATAAACCACCAAAAGAACGCCCCCGCTCTTGGTCCTGGGCGGACTCTTGTTTCTCCTCTAATTTTGCTAAGAGACGCTGGCCCTCCTTAGCATTTTTTAGATAATACTCAACCGCTGCCAAATGGGAGCAATAGCCTTTTTGAGCGAAAAAATCACAGTCACACATGATTTCAGGATCATCGAGTGCATAAATTAAATGATGTTGGCCAACCGTCGTGTCCAACTGAGTTTCTGAGACCTGACTAATGGCAATTAAACCCTTTTCAAAAAGTTTAATTCCCTCATTACGGACTCTACCCGGAATCAATTTCGCCATAGTATTCACCCCTATCTTATCCCCCCTATTATAGCACAAAACTCTTATAAATTCGGACTTCACAAAGATAAAACAAAAAAAACACTCCCTAGGGAGTGTCGTCGATTTTTATTAATAATCAAGTTTATCTGAGTGACCTGAACCATTGCCTACATAGTAACCTGTCTTACAGTTGATACTAAAGAGATAAGTTCCATCTGGAAGGTACATGTTGTAGTAACCATTTCCGTTGATGATGTTGACTGGCTCAAGGATAAAGTTATCTCCTGAGAAGTACCCACGTGAGTGAGATGTTGCAATGATCTTATCAAGAACACCATCAGCCCAAGTCCAAGCTGGATTACTTGTATCCGCTACTACGTTTGCATTATAAGGCACACGAGAGCGATCACGTTGAAGGATAGATGGATTGTAATTCATGATGCCACGTGTCACAACTGTTGAAGTTGCAGCTGTACCACTAGAAACTCCACCAGCCGCACCTGTTACACCTGAATTAGCTGCTCCAGATGTGTTATCTCCCGAAGGAGTAGCGGTATTAACACTTTCAGAAGCTGTCACTGCAGACGTTGCACTTGCAGCCTTACCCTTTTCTTCAAGCTGTGTTTTACCGCCCTTAATGACTTCTTGGATAATGCTATCAAGACTAGCATTGCCAGTATTTGTTACACGTTCTGAAAGATCATTAAAGTTTGCATCAGATTTAACTGAGATAGAGGCATTATAGCTACCGTCTACAAGAGCATCTGATTCATACTTACTATTGACTTTTTCAATAGCTTCGATTTGTTTCTTCAAGTTATCGTATTTGGTCTTAGCTGCATCATAATACTTGGTTTTTTCCAATTTTTTAAGTAGTTTTTCCAAGTCTGATAGCTTACCAAATTGATCATTAGCTAGTTTTGTTTGCTCATCATCTGTGAAGAAATTCTTATACATGTCTTCGAAGGCTTTATTATCAGAAGCTGATGCGCCCTTGCTTGATGATGATATCACTGCTGAAGAAGCAGTGCTTGTAGTTTTCGCAGATTGGCTATGTGTTACTTTATAAAGAGCATAGCTCCCACCAATTATAGCTAGAGCAAGAACCGTGAGAGCACCGATAACAACACCCTTACGGCGATAAACTGGAATATCACCATCAAAGACACCTTTATGAGATGGAGAAATAGACCCTGAAGAGATTTTATCTTCTGCTGATGGACGACTAACTGTCATAGACACTTTTGGTGTCGCTTTTGCTTCATCAGCTTTAACTCCTGTTACACCAGCAACTGTTGTGGCAATAGCGTCTGAGTCGATTGTTTCTGAGACTTCAACATCTTCCAACAGAGGTTTAGAGGCTTGTGGTTCAGAAGCCTTGTCATCAGCAGGTAAAGTACTTTCTGGTTCCGGATCATCAACATTGTCTACCATAGCAGTGTTATCAACTTGTTGATTAGTTGAGGTAGTCGTCGCAGTAAGGGCTTCACCAAGATCAAATTTTTCTGCTTCTGACGTGATAAAACGATCAGCATTAGTTGATGTTATGATGGTTTCAGAGCTTTCACTTTCTGGTTTCACAGTGATTTCAGAGTCAACAGGAGCTTGAGTATCATCTGCCTTAGTTTCAGTTGTGCCAAAACCAGATGTAATAGGTGTTACTGTTTCGTCAGCAGTCGTTGAGTTAGTTGACTCATTAGCCAATGTTTGACCAATCAAACCTGAATCAGCAAATTCCTGACGTTGCTTTTGAATGAAGGCATCCAAGGGTGATGTATCGCCATCTGCTTCAATTTTCTTTGAAAATTTTTGTGAGGTAACTTCTTCACGATGTTGCTTAATATACTTATCCAAAATACTATCTGTTTCGGTTACACCAGCATTAATCTCAGCTTCTTTGCGGACAGCCTCACCGACTGTCATTTCCTTGGCATCTTGGAAATCTAACTCTTGGCTTTCTTCATAGCCATTTTGTGTTTTATCTTCTGACACGTTTAATTTACCTTTCTAGCCTCAGAACGGCGAACACGCTCTCCAAAATATTGATACAAATCAACGCGAAGTGTTCCGTTATAAAGCTTACGTTTTTTATCAGCTTTCATGCCGTATTTACTTTCAAATTGTTCATCACTGGTCAAGATAAACTTGCTCCACGTTTTAAGCGGCGCAAAAGTTTGACCCATTTCATTATACAAGATATCCACGGCCTTGTCATCCAACAAGCGCTCCCCATAAGGAGGATTTGAAATAATGACACCGTTTATTTTATCTGTTTTCAAGTCCTGTAAACGCATTTGTTTGAATTTAACAACATCTTCAAGACCAGCTTCGCGAGCATTAGCCTTAGCAATCTCAACCATACGGCTATCAATATCACACCCCATAATGTCTAATGCAACATCGTAATTTGCCTTGCTATCAGCTTCATCTCGTACTGACTGTACTAAATCTTTACCCACCCAATTCCATGCCTCAAAAGCAAAATCACGATTAAAACCTGGTGCAATATTCATTCCAATCATAGCAGCTTCAATACAGAAGGTCCCCGAACCACAAGTTGGGTCAATCAAAGGTTTGTCAGGATACCAGTTGCTAAGTTCAAGAATAGCAGCTGCCATATTTTCTTTAATAGGTGCCCCACCTTTATCAGTACGATAACCACGCTTAAAAAGACTAGCGCCTGTAGTATCAATTAAAACAGTAGCCTTATCCTTTAAGATGGAAACTTCAATCTTAAATTCCGCACCTGTTTCTTGAAGAGGCACTCCTTCCGGACGGTGGAAATACTTCTGTAGTTTTTTAACGACAGCTTTTTTAGAAATCGCCTGAACAGACGGCTCATTATGAAGCTTTGATTTAACACATTTAGCTTTTGAAATTGGGAACTTTGCACCTAAGGGAAGATAATTTTCCCAGTCCAAAGCAAAAACTCCCTGAAAAAGCTCCTCAAAAGTACGTGCTGGAAACTCACCCACCACAATCTTGATACGGTCTGCAGCTCTCAACCAAAGGTTAGTTTCAGCAATTGCACGAACATCACCTTGAAAACGCACCTTACCATTTTCAACCTGGGTCTCATACCCCAACTCACGTAGTTCACGTCCAACCACAGCTTCAAGTCCGGCTGCAGCAGTTGCTACTAATGTAAATGTTTCTTTCATTGTCATCCTTTTACCTAATTATTACGAGTACAAATTTCCCTAAGCTATAGCTTATTATTCACTCTTGCCCTTAGATGGTAGACGCAAAAGAGACGATTCTTGCTAAAAGAAGGCTGAGACATGTGTCCCAGCCTCACCTATATGCAATTTTCTATAAGCCATGTTCTGTTCCAGAAGTGACTAGGTACCACTTCCTTCGATAATCATCTGTCTACTGCATAGCAGTCAGAATGGTCCGTTCGTTTCCGGCCATCCCATGCCCCTACCAAAGTTTGGGTTGCTAGCTTGAGGGGTTTACCGCGTTCCACTTTTTAGGTTTCCCTAAAAACTCCGTCACTGTGGCACTTTCAGAGCTACTAAAACCTATCCGAAGACTTAGCCAGTTCGCTCGCCGTAACTTGAAAATCAAGTCCCTAGGCTTATTGATTCGCCTAGCACAAACACTACTGGCATCACAGCCAGTGCTAGCATGGACTTTCCTCATGGAAGACTTACTTGCAACCATGCGATTATCCGAAAATTGCACAAAACCAGTTTTATTCGACGATTTGTTTTCCAAAGACCTCTTTTTCCAAACGACTGATACGTTTTAAGATATCATAGTTTGAAGCCGAAGCAATATTGGCAGTGGCATGTGATGGTTCACTTGTCGCACTTGCATATGCGGGACGGCTTGCAGGAGCCGATGTTGCCTTAGCCTTCAGTTTTGCATTTTCTTCTTGCAATTCCTTAACTAGAGCAATGTAGACAGTGTAATCTTTGATCACATCATCTAGAAACTCATCAACTTCTGTTTTATCGTATCCACGTATGCTTGTTTTAAATTCTTGTTCGTAGATTTTCTTGGGCGTTAAATTAATCTTAGCCATTATTCTTCTCCAATACTTGTCTTATCCAACTTACTAATACTTTACAGTCTATTGTTTTCATGATACAGAAAAAAATATAAAAATGCAAGTTTAAAACGCAATTATATCCTATTCCGACATGACTTCATTGAGGTCATCAAAAGTCAATCGAAATAAGGGATAATCACTTGCTGCTATTATCATATTGTAAAAATATTTCAAATTTGTTTCATTTTCAGGCTCATAAAATAAATAAGCTTGGTCTGTATTATCGATGAGAAACTGATTAAATTGTTTGAACTGAGCTGGCGATTGATAAGCTGGAAAACTATACTTTACGAAATCAACTTGTTTAAAGGCTGCCAATTTTTCTTGGTTAGCTTCACTCCAATTCTGACCGTGTGTTTCAAATGGAAATAACGTCGCTAACCTCAAAGGGTAGTCTTTCTGAAGTTCCTTAGCCACTTCTAGCGCCCAAAATTCAAAACCAAGGTTCCCAGTAAAAATCATCCAATCCACACCTTCATCTAAAAAACGTTTAAGATCACGTTTGATTGCTTTCTTAATGATGTTTACCTTAGGATCCTTGTCTTTAAAAACACCAAGTTCAAAGCTCTTATAGCCCGTTATGAGTAGTGATGTCATTTATTGTTTTCCTCGCTCATTTTATGGTATAATAAAATAGTCTTTATGCATATCTTATAAATAAGAAGGGAAAGAAATGGTAAACTATCCCCATCAGATATCTCGTAAGATAGCACAAGTACGTACTAAAAAATCTAATAGAGTTGACTTTGCCAATCGGGGGATGAACTTTGAATCTGCTATTAATGCGACTAATGATTACTATTTGTCGCGTGGCTTAGCCGTTATTCATAAGAAACCTACACCGGTTCAGATCGTCAAAGTCGATTATCCAAAACGCTCACGAGCAAAGATTGTAGAAGCTTACTTTAGGCAAGCCTCAACTACTGACTACTCTGGCGTTTACAAAGGATACTATATTGATTTTGAAGCCAAAGAGACACGGCAAAAGACATCTATGCCTATGAAAAACTTTCATGCGCATCAAATTAAGCACATGTCTCAGGTCATCAATCAAGATGGAATCTGCTTCGTGCTACTCCACTTTTCAACGCTTAAGGAAACCTACCTTCTGCCTGCCAAAGACTTAATCGCTTTTTATCAAATTGATAAGGGGACAAAATCAATGCCTCTTGATTATATCAAAAAAAGAGGTTATGCAATCGCAGAATCAGCTTATCCTCAAGTTCCTTATTTAGAGATCATTGAAAAATTATTAGGTGGTAACACATAATGGCTAAATTTAATTTCAGCAACTTTAAAGAATCACTTAACGGTTCAACTAAACGTGCTAAAAACACACAGGTTAAACGTTCAGATTCTTCTCGCTATAGCAAAGGAAAACGCTCAGCTGCTTCAGATCAAAATTTAGGATGGCGTATTGCAAAATACGCTTTTATTGGACTACTCACTTTCTTTGTAATCTGTGTCATCGCTGGTGGTGGACTCTTTGCTTACTATGTTAGCAGTGTTCCTAAACTTACCGAGAACAAGTTGCAATCAACAAACTCAAGTAGGATTTACGATGGTAATGGTAGTCTTATTGCTGACTTGGGATCCGAAAAACGTGAAAGTGCATCAACAGATGAGATTCCTATAATCCTAGTCAATGCAATTACCTCTATAGAGGATAAGCGTTTCTTTACCCATCGCGGCATTGACGTTTATCGTATTATGGGAGCCGCTATTAACAACCTTCGCCATAACAGCACTCAAGGGGGATCTACACTTGATCAACAGTTGATTAAGTTAGCCTACTTCTCAACTAATACCTCAGACCAAACCCTTAAACGTAAGTCACAAGAAATATGGTTATCTCTCCAAATGGAGCGTCAGTATACTAAACAAGAAATCTTGACCTTCTACGTTAATAAGGTTTATATGGGTAATGGTTACTACGGTATGAAGACCGCAGCTAAATCTTATTTTGGTAAAGAATTAGGTGACCTCTCAGTTGCCCAAGCAGCTCTTCTTGCTGGTATCCCACAAGCACCAACACAATATAATCCTTATGCTAATCCGGATGCTGCTAAAGAACGTCGCAACACTGTTCTTAATGAAATGTATGAAGACAAAAATATTTCTAAAGAGGAGTACGAGCAAGCTAAAGCAACGGATGTATCAGATGGTCTTCTTCCACTTACGAATAAAGCTAGCTACGAACCATACCTAGATAACTACATCAAACAAGTTATTGAACAAGTCTCTACCGAAGCCAATGCTGATATCTACTCAGCTGGGCTCGATGTCTATACAAATCTTGATCCTGATATTCAAAAATACATTTGGAATGTCTACAACTCAAATGATTATATTGCTTATCCTGATGACAAATTTCAAGTAGCTTCTACTATCATTGATGTTACCAATGGACATGTTGTTGCTCAATTGGGATCACGTCACCAAGACGAAAATATTGCCCTTGGTACAAACCAAGCTGTTCAAACTGACCGTGACTGGGGATCTACAATGAAACCTATCACCGATTACGCACCTGCTATTGAAAAAAGAGTATATACTAACACCGGTACTACCGTTTACGATACCCCTTATAATTTCCCAGGTACTTCAACTCCAGTTTACAACTGGGACCGCAAGTATTACGGAAGTATCTCTCTGACTTATGCGATTCAAAAATCACGTAACGTTCCTGCGGTTAAAGCGCTTCAAGCGACTGGCTTGGAGTATGCTCAATCCTTTTTGAAAGATTTAGGTATTGAGTACCCAGAGATGTTCTATTCAAACGCTATCTCATCTTCAACAACATCATCAGATCCTAAATATGGTGCTTCAAGTGAGAAGATGGCGGCTGCCTATGCAGCCTTTGCCAATGGTGGTACTTACTATAAACCATCCTACATTAAATCAATTAAATTTGAAGATGGTTCAACAAAATCATACGATTCTAAAGGTGTCGAGGCCATGTCGCCACAAACAGCTTATATGATGAATAGCATGTTGAAACAGGTTTTGACAGGTGGTACAGCGACTGAAGCTTATGTACCTGGCACCATCAATGCTGGTAAAACGGGTACATCTAGCTACAGTGACGATGAGTACTATCAAGTACAAAAAGAAAGTGGCGTCTACGCTGATCTTATTGTTCCTGACGAAACGTTCGTTGGTTATAATACTAAATATGCAATGGCCATTTGGACAGGTTATGAAAACCGTAAAACTCCACTTTATGGCTCAGACCTAAATATCGCTAAACAAATCTACGGTCTAACAAGTAGATACCTCAACCAGATGTATGGTGCAGGTTCGAAAGATTTCGATATGCCTAGTGGTGTTTACAACAATGGTAGTTACGTCTTCCTAACTGGTTCGTCAACGTCAAATGTTTATAACGGATCACTAGGAACATCTAGCTCATCATCAAGTTCGGATTATGGTAAAAGTAGTGACTCATCAAGTTCGGATTATGGTAAAAGTAGTGACTCATCAAGTTCACAAGATAGTCAACAGTATGGCCCAGATGCATCAACAAATCCTTCAACATCGGGTTCTAACGGTGCTGAGAATTCAAATTCAAACACTTCTACTTCTACAGTAGATGAGTAAAAAGGAATTGAAAAGAGTTATCCATTAGATAGCTCTTTTTACAACCATAAATTTTAATGAAGTCAACTAAAAACACTGGAATTCTATCCAGTGTTTTTGAAATATCCTCTTATTTTGAAGCAAGAGATCCCATTGGGTCCCAAGGCGCAAGCACTTGTGGATCTGCTTCATAGGCAGCCAACTCTTCAGCTGTAAGGAAATCTTTGCGAACAACGATTTGATATGTATATTCATCCATCCAAGCATCAGAAGCAACAAAGTACCCCTTTTGTCCAACCTTATCTCCCCAAGAGTTTTCAATCTTCCATTTAATTGGTTTACCATCAGCATCCAGATCAACACCTGTCAATACCATGGCATGGGTCATGAGAGATTCACTGTAGTCTAAACGTCCAGCCTTGTCTTGAGTCCAGTTAATATCCATGCTAGCTGTAAAGTCGTAAACATTAGTTGCAAGAATACCTTTTTGACGGTCCGAAACCTGACCAACATCTGAACCAAACCATACACTCTCTCCTGCCTTCATCTGTGCAATAGCAAGCTCTTTGAATCGGTCCATTGGGAGGTTAATATAACGAACACTTGGCGCACCTACAACATTTCCCAACATCTCAACCGTGTAAGATTTTCCGTAAGGTTTATCAGCTGTTGGAGCGTTGATAACTGATACATAGTCGCTGAGTTTAAGGCCAACATATTTTTCAAAGAAGGCCCGTGGCGTGATACCCTTCTCAGATCGATAGTTATCATCTTTATCTCGATAGGCAAAATCAAACTGACGTGGTGGCAAGCCAAGGGTCATGGCAAGATAATTGAAGATTTCTTGAAGGAACTCCTCCTTTTTAGCTTGAACAGCAGCCTGATCAGCACCACTGGCAATCAAATCGCGCAAGATTTGGGCATCTTGACGAAGGAGTTTATTAAGGTATTGATTAAGCTCACGACTATTGCTTGAAGCTACAGATTCTGGATATACTGATTTTGGTACAACACCATATTTTTCAAAGAGTGATACGACCATATCCCATTGTCCACCATCTTGTTGAGGGGTATCCAAAAGGAATTTAACCTTACGACTACCAATTTCTTGATCTGCTGTAGCAATAATTTGTTCCAAGAACCAGTTTGATTTTTCATATTTATCCCAGAAAAATGTGTGGGCTTGAGAAAGCTCGAAACTTTCCAATTTAAAGTCTGAAATCAATTTATGGCGGAAAGTATTAAGGGCCGCAAACATCCAGCAACGACCTGAAGCTTTTTGGTTAGACACCTCATCTTTAGTCAAATCAATTGAGAAAACAAAATCATTTTCCACTTCTGATTGACGTGTCTCGATAGATTTAAGCAAGCCGTTATGGGTTACTGCATTTTCAATAGCGCCATACTTGGCATTGGCCTTATAATCTGCAAATAGTTTTTCTGTGAAATCTGTTGATAGTGAAGTCATAAGATTCCTCCTTTTAAGACTTATTACTATCTATTTTATCACTAATTTCTGAAAATTCAATTTAAAAATACCCCTAGGTTAAACCTAGGGGTACGACAATCTTATTCAACTTTATCAAAAAGCGTTTCAGGTGCTGGTTTAGTTGGCTGACATGACATGACAATGAGTACAATACTTCCAATGAATGAGAAGAAAGTCAAGATTGGTACAAGCCCTATACAACTTAGAAGCCCCCAAGCCGGATGAATACCTGCATCTCGCAAACGACGAAATTGAAGGGACAGTTGTGGAATTAATATGATCAATCCAAAAATCATTATTGGTGACATATATTTCAAAATCATTTTTTGTATTTCAGTTGAGTCATTTAATATCGCTGGGTTATGAGACACATTACTGAAGAAAGGAATGAGAACAAAACCTACTACAAGGATAGTACTAATGATGACATTAATCAAGTAAACCCACCAGTAGTCTGGGCGTGTCGAACGTCCACTAAAATCAAAGGCACGATTCCAAAAATCAATATAAGCTTTAATCATAAATCATTTCTCTTATTATTTCCAAAAATCGTCAAAAATGGTGATTGGCAAGTGACGTTTGTGTTGACCTTTACGCCACCAAGTCTCAATCGTTTCCTGAGCTTTGGCTGACACTTCCTTGCCTTCAAGGTAATCATCAATCTCATGATAGGTCACTCCCAATGCCACTTCGTCGGCAATTCCTGGTTTATCTTCTTCCAGGTCAGCTGTTGGTACTTTTTCATAAAGGGCTTTATCAGCACCAAGCTCTGCAAGAAGGGTAGCGCCTTGACGCTTGTTTAGACGAAAGAGTGGCAGGATATCCGCACCACCATCACCAAATTTTGTGAAGAACCCTGTAAGGTTTTCAGCGGCGTGGTCTGTCCCAATAACTGCTCCACTATTTTCACCAGCAACCGCATATTGGGTTATCATACGTTGGCGGGCCTTGATATTTCCCTTATTAAAGTCAGATACGTTTACACCTGCCTTGGCCAGTTCAGCAACCTGACCATCAACAGCTTCTTTAATGTTAATCGTAAGACTTACATCTGGCTTGATAAAAGCTAGGGCACGTTGGGCATCGTCTTCATCTGCTTGAACTCCATATGGTAAACGAATGGCGATAAACTGATAGTCTTTTTCTGTCTCTGCACGAAGTTCTTCAACCGCAAGTTGCGCAAGACGACCAGCCAATGTAGAATCCTGACCTCCTGAAATCCCTAAAACATATGTTTTAAGGAATGGATGTTTGATCATGTAGGCCTTCAAAAAATCAACGGATTTTCGAATCTCTTCCTTCGGATTAATGCTAGGTTTAACTCCTAGTTGAGCAATAATAGTTTCTTGCAAAGTCATATTTTCTCCTTTTACTCTGACAAGTCACGGGCTTTCTTACGCATATTATCAATCAAGGTCATCTTGTGATCCCAGACATCTTTGGCCAAGTCAACTGGATAATCTTGGGGGTTAAGAACGCGCTTGTACTCATTCCAAAGCTCATCCAATTTCTTAGTCGCATAGTTCTTGATTTCATCAAGACTTGGCAAATCATAGATTAGTTGCCCCTTGTCGTAGATTGGGACCAAAAGTGGCACCGCATCAAAATCGCGGACAGTCTTGTTAATGTAGGTGTAAGTCGGGTGGAACATGTTAATTTCTTCTAAAGCATTAACATCCGTGTCTGCGAAGGTGATATAGTCACCTTCTGATTTCCCCTTAGCACGGCTCGTAATACGCCACACTTGCTTCTTACCTGGTGTCGAAACCTTCTCAGCGTTGTTGGACAACTTGATGGTATCCTGCATGACTCCCCGATCATTCTCGATTGAGACAATTTTGTAGACCGCACCCAAGGCTGGTTGATCATAGGCTGTGATAAGATTAGTACCAACACCCCAAACATCAATCTTGGCCTTCTGCATTTTCAAGTTAAGAATGGTATTTTCATCAAGGTCATTTGAAGCGTAAATCTTAGCATCAGGGAAACCAGCCGCATCTAGTTGCTTACGTACCTGCTTAGACAGATAAGCCAAGTCACCTGAATCAAGACGAACACCCAAGAAGTTGATCTTATCACCTAGCTCTTTAGCCACACGGATAGCATTTGGAACACCAATCTTAAGGGTATCATAGGTATCCACAAGAAATATGCAGTCTTTATGAGTAGATGCATAGGCTTTAAAGGCATCATAATCGTTTCCATAAGCTTGAACAAGGGCATGGGCATGAGTACCTGAAACAGGAATACCGAAAATCTTACCTGCACGTACATTTGAAGTTGCGTCAGCACCACCAATCACGGCTGCACGCGTCCCCCATATTGCTGCATCCATCTCTTGGGCACGACGTGTCCCAAATTCCAACAGAGGAGCATCCTCTATAACAGAACGAATACGAGCTGCCTTAGTCGCAATAAGAATCTGGTAATTAAGGATATTCAGTAGGGCAGTCTCTACTAACTGACACTGAGCCAAGGGACCTTCCACTTGAAAAATCGGTTCATTAGCAAATACCAAATCACCCTCAAGGGCTGAATTAATAGTCAACTCGAGTTTTAGATTGGCCAGATAGTCCAGAAAATCCTTCGGATAGCCTAAATCCTTCAGATAAGCAATATCAGTTTCTGAAAAAGTCAGATTTTCAAGATAGTTGACAATATGCTCCAGACCTGCGAACACAGCAAAGCCATTTTTAAACGGAAGTTGACGGAAATAAACTTCAAAAACGGCCTTTTTATTGTGAATACCTTGGTTGAAGTAGACCTGCATCATATTGATTTGATACAAGTCCGTGTGCAAGGTTAAACTATCATCTTTATACAAGGATTTCCTCCAATCGAATAGGTACTTATTTTTTTGTTATTAATAGCTTGTTTATGCTGACTATTATAGCATTTTTGAGCAATTGTCTCCACATTTCAGAAAGTTAAATATTGTTTGGATTTTCCGATTTTTCTAATGGTTCTTTTGACGAAAAAGAGTAGCCTTGATGGACTACTCTTCATTTCTATTCATATCCTTAGGTTACTGATAGGCTTGCCTACGTGTCTGGACTTACCAACCAGAACTGTGTTTTTATCTTAGTTGGGACTATTATAGCATATTTATAATCTTCTTTTATTGCTTTTTCAAATGCCTATCAAAAAAATGAATCGTAGCCAACCAAGAATCCTCACTCTCTTTCATCAGTAAACGCCAATCTTTTCGATAACGATGATTTGGTTGATAAGCCACCATCAACATGTGACCTGTTTCATGATATTTTTTAAATGTAATGTAGTGTCCTTTATAATGTGAGACAATATCATCAATTGCTGACGAAGCATCCCATATTTCATCAACGGTACTTTCGAGCAACAAGATTGGTGAATGCATTTGACCAATATCTATCCTAGCAGAGCAATCTTTAGGGAAATCTTTTCTAAAAAGTTTACTGAACAAATAATCTCTAAATCGAAACTTTTGATAGGGAAGTTCTTTTTGCAAATGCGTCCAAGAAGAAGTATGAGAGTTCCATTTCCCTATTATTCCTTCATACACCACATCAGAGGGGGAATTTAGTACCAAGCATTGAACGTCATTAAAAATGCTCTCCTCAGCTAAAACTAACTCTGCTCCTTTAGACCGTCCATAGATTCCAATTCTTTCACTATCTACTTGAGGGTACTGACGTAGATAACTCTTTGCCTCCACAAGGCACTCTAAAGGAATACGTTTCAAATGTTTTGGCAACCCCTCTAAACCAAAGTAGGCAATTGCTAAACAAATATAACCTCTAGAAGAGAGAAGCTGAGCTATATTCTGTGCCTTTTCAATCCTTCCTTCACTACCGCTCACAATAATCAATGCTTGGTGTTTTGATTGCCTTTTTATCATAAAAGAGTCTCCCTTGAAAATGTTTCCCGTAAATATCTTGATGACTAATTTGCGAACTCATATAATGTCTTGTGAAAGTTCTCTCTGCAATGACAGTATTTCCTTGCATAATTTTGATTCCCACAAAAAAATGATCTAATAAGGGAATTTTAGAAAGAGAGTTTGGAAGTTTCTTTCTCTTATTGGTCAAGGGCTTGGCATTAAAAAATAGTCCCATTGTTGAAATACCTTCATACGAACCAGAACAAGATGGGGTTTGTGAGATATTAATAATACCATTCGTATCTGATACAAAAGTCGCTGTTGATTTCCATAAAACATCATGAGCTAAACGCATGGGAGCATTGATACAATAATAATCAGATAGAAACATTTCGACTCGATATGTTTCTATTGATTTTAAGTCATTGATGACAATATTAAAAGATTCATCTGCTAACTCAGACGCTGAGATAAGTTCAATTTGTATATTCATATCTTCCTCTTTTTGTTAATATGATTAACAATATGGTTTTAAAATTACCGTGATTTTTTCCACGGTAATTCTCGCCACACCTGTTCAACATCATCCAGCAGTTTCATAACCATTTGAAGGTCCTCCTCACTATAGTTTCTTAAAATTGAAAAAATGGCTTTTTCAATATGTTCTTGCTGCTCTTTATGGATGTTAAAAACCTCAACCCCTTTTTTAGATAATATCAGATATTTATTTTTTTCATTATCCTGTGCAAATTCAAAAGAAACGAGGTCTTTCTTGATTAAACATCTAACACTCTGAGTGACGGCACTCCTTGATACTTCAAGCAACCCAGATAATTTCACTAGATTCACAGGCTGATTCCGACCTATTAGGTCAATCAAACGGACTTCATTAATAGTGTGATTGATTTATCAATACTTATTCCTATGCTGGTCCTTTTTCAACCGTTCAAAGGCTAAAGCAAAGCTATTAAAACATTTATTAAACTTATGCAGTTCTTTCTTATTCATAGTTTCCTTCTTTTTGTTAATGGTATTACAAAATATCGTTTTCTTGTCAAGAAGAGTAAAAAATCCTCCAGAGTCTAACTCTAGAGGATTCATTTCTTATTCCACAACAATATAAATGGAGTTTAGTTAGCTCAAACAGTTTGGGGAACTGTTTAAGGTTGCAAATCAGCAAACAAATTGGTTATTTCACAACAATGTTCACAAGCTTGTTCGGTACCGCAATTACTTTCACGATTTCCTTGCCATCAATCTCTGCTTTGACTTTTTCGTCAGCCAGAGCCACTTCTTGCAATTCTTCGCGTGAAAGGTCTTTAGCGACCATGAGTTTAGCACGGACTTTTCCTTTGATTTGGACGACGATTTCGATTTCGTCTTCAACTAATTTGCTTTCGTCCCAAGTTGGCCAAGCCACATAAGAGATTGACTCACCTGTTGCTGTAAGAGTTTGCCAGAGTTCTTCTGCCAAGTGAGGTGCAAATGGGGCAATCAATTGGACAAAGCCTTTGGCATAATCCACATAGAGTTTGTCTTCCTTGTTAGCCGCGTTAACAAAGACCATGAGTTGAGCAATGGCTGTGTTGAATTTCATCAACTCAATTTGCTCAGTTACGGATTTAACGGTTTCGTTATAAACTTTGTCAAGACCACCATTATTTTCCGCAACGATTTCTTTACTTGTAATCAAACGGTAAACACGATCAAGGAATTTACGACTTCCCTCCAAGCCTTCTTCTGACCAAGCGATAGAAGCATCGAGTGGTCCCATGAACATTTCATAGACACGAAGGGTATCAGCACCATATTGTTCCACCACATCGTCTGGGTTAACCACGTTCTTGAGGGATTTAGACATCTTGGCTGGTGCTTGCTCCAACTCTTCTCCTGTTTCCACATGGAAGAAGGAACCATCACGTTTTTCAACCTTGTCAGTCGCCACAAGAGCACCACGGTGGTCACGGTAGCTTGTTCCCAAGATCATTCCTTGGTTAAAGAGTTTTTGGAATGGTTCTTTAGTTGGAACGACACCGAGGTCATAGAGGAATTTGTGCCAGAAACGAGCGTAAAGCAAGTGAAGAACGGCGTGTTCTGCACCACCCACGTAGATATCGACTGGCAACCATTGTTTGAGGAGGTCCTCATCTGCCAATTTTTCTGTGTTATGTGGGTCGATATAGCGAAGGTAGTACCAGCTTGAACCTGCCCATTGTGGCATGGTGTTGGTTTCACGACGACCTTTGACCCCATCTTCACGAGTCACTTCAAGCCAGTCTGTCAAGTTAGCCAATGGACTTTCACCAGTACCTGAAGGACGGATGTCCTTGGTTACTGGCAAGACAAGTGGCAATTCGCTTTCTGGAACGGCTGTTGAAGTGCCATCTTCCCAATGAATGATTGGGATTGGTTCACCCCAGTAACGTTGACGGCTAAAGAGCCAGTCGCGGAGACGGTAAGTGATTTTTTCTTGACCAAAGCCTTTTTCTTCCAACCAAGCTACAATTTTAGCAATAGCTTCTTCTTTGTTAAGCCCGTTCAAGAAGTCAGAGTTGACATGAGGACCGTCTTCTGTGTAAGCTGCTTCTTCAACGTTGCCACCTTCAAGTACTTCTACGATTGGAAGACCAAACTGTTTAGCAAATTCCCAGTCACGCTCATCGTGAGCAGGTACGGCCATAACTGCACCTGTTCCGTAGCTAGCGAGAACGTAGTCCGCAATCCAGATTGGAATTTCTCTACCGTTAACAGGGTTTATAGCATAAGCTCCAGTCCAAACCCCTGTTTTTTCCTTGGCAAGGTCGGTACGAGCCAAGTCTGATTTAAGGCTAGCTTGGTGTTTGTAGTTAGCTACAGCCTCAGCTTGTTCAGGACTTGTGATAGCATCTACTAAGTCATGCTCAGGCGCCAAAACAGTGAAAGTCGCACCGAAAAGGGTATCCGGACGTGTCGTAAAGACGGTGAATTCCTTGTCAGTACCTTTCACTTTGAAGGTGACATTGGCACCAGTTGATTTACCAATCCAGTTGCGTTGCATGTCCTTGATAGACTCTGGCCAATCCAACTCATCCAAGTCATTGAGCAATCGCTCTGCATAAGCAGTGATTTTAAGCATCCATTGGCGCATTGGTTTACGGACAACTGGATAGCCACCACGCTCAGAAGTTCCGTCCGGAAGGACTTCTTCATTGGCGATAGCTGTTCCTAGTTCCTCAACCCAGTTTACTGGTACTTCCGCCTCATAAGCCAAACCTTTTTCGTAAAGCTTGGTGAAAATCCACTGCGTCCACTTATAGTAGTTTGGATCTGTTGTGTTGATTTCACGATCCCAGTCGTAAGAGAAGCCAAGCGCGTTGATTTGACGTTTGAAGTTGGCAATATTTTCCGCTGTAAAGTCAGCTGGATCATTACCAGTATCCATAGCATATTGCTCAGCAGGCAAACCAAAAGCATCCCATCCCATTGGGTGAAGGACGTTATAGCCTTGGGCACGCTTGAAACGGCTAAGGATATCTGTCGCTGTGTAGCCTTCTGGGTGTCCTACGTGAAGACCCGCTCCAGATGGGTAAGGGAACATGTCAAGCGCATAAAACTTAGGTTTTGAAGCATCTGTTCCTGTCTTAAATGTATGATGGTCAGCCCAGTATTTTTGCCACTTAGGCTCGATTTCTTTATGATTGTAAAAACTCATGGTTTCTCTCCAATATTCGTAATGCTTCTATTATAGCATTTTTGAAGGATTTTTAAAGATAGTAAGAGAAGTTTACGAGGTAACTTGAACCTGGCTTAGTTTGCGTTTTTTTGCATTTTTATATACAAAAAACGTAAAAAGATACTATACTAATATCAGAAAGCAGGTGACTCATGTATCAGGAACAACGATTTGAGAGAATTTTGATGCTCTTGGAAGAGCGAGGAAACCTATCTGTCAAAGAAATGGTTGATGAATTAGGAGTTTCCAAAGATACTGTCAGAAGAGATTTTTATTGTCTCAGCCAGAGGAATCTGGCTCAACGTACCCATGGCGGTATTCTTCCAGTTAAAAACACCAGTGTTCTTTGCTTCCAAGAACGTCAGAAAGGACTCACAGAAGATAAGAAAAAAATGGCAGACCTGGCGCTTAGCTTCATCAAAGAACAATCTCTACTTTTTTTCGATGTTTCTACCTTGATGCTTGAAGTTTCACAAAAATTAACTAAGAACGTCACTGTTTACTCCCACTCCTTGGATAATGCCTTGGTCCTAAGTGGTAAGGAAGGGATTGATTTTCATCTCTTGGGAGGCAAATTCTACACTAAAAACCGCTTCTACTACTCGATTCACGAAGCACAGATCTTGCAACATCTACAATTTGACTTAGCCTTCTTTGGAGTGGCTAGTCTCAGTCAAGGATTGGTTAGCTTTGAAGATAAAGAAGACGTTGCCGTCAAACAGCTAGCCTTGCAAGCTACTAGAACTAAGATACTTATTGCTGAATCTGACAAATATGAAAAGCATTCCAAATATATCTTGGGTAAACTTGAGGACTTTGACTATTGGATTACAGATAAGGATCCTGAGTCTGATATAGTTGAAACACTTAAAGATAAAGTAATAATTTTATATGATGGAAAGGATAGCGATTATTAGTAAAATTCGTTTGATTATCAGCGATATTGATGGGACTATTCTCACTAGTAACCACCAGGTAGATGATCAACTGATTGAAGTCATGCCAGAGCTTGAAAAGGCGAAGATACCTTTTGTTTTAGCTTCTGCCCATTCTCCACTAGGAATGCCACCAATTGCTCATAAACTAGGACTTCATGACAATCCTATCACCTGCTACAACGGGGCCTAGTACTTGAGGATGATCGTACTATCATAGAACATCCTGTGGATAAATCCGAAACTCGAATATTTATTAACTACTTATCCACAGACTATCCAAGTGTTTCTGTGAATATCCACTCTGGCAAGGATTGGATTACCAACCAACTAAACAAATGGTCTCAGTTGGAAGCAAGTATCACAGGTGAATCTCCTATTATTAAGGAACTCCAAGACACTGTCTCAGATTCAAAGCCTTCTATCCACAAGCTATTGTTGATTGATGAGCCTGAAGTTTATCCAGGACCTCCACCAAAAACTCCTAAGCATGGGTTTTCCACAGACAGTCTTCTACTTATCCAAAGATAACTACTTAGAAGTCACTGCCAAGCACGTTTCTAAAGAACATGCTCTCCTTGAGGTTGCTAAGTATTATGACATTCCTCTTGAACAGATTATGACTATTGGTGATAATTTCAACGATAGTCCTATGCTCGCTCTGGCTAGCCTAGGAGTTGCTATGGTCAATGCACCTGAGGGAGTCAAGAAGTCTGCAAATCTAGTGACTGCCTCAAATGATCAACATGGAGTAACACAAGCTATCATAGAGCATGTTTTAAACTAAGCCAATATCGAATGGTGGGAACAACCTTTAATCGCCAACTCGAATTTTAGAACAAGAGAAAAGGTCCCCAAAGGGTCCTTTTCTTTTTTCAACGAAAAAAGCCCTCCTCTCTCGAAGAAGACAAAAAATTTCTAAGGGTAAAGAAGGAGGCCAACAAGAATTCCAATGACATAGCCTGCCAAAACATCACTAGGATAATGAACACCACCTAGCACGCGCAAGATAGCCAAAATTGCTGCGAGAAAAAGCAGAGTCCCACCTAGCCACGGATTAAGCAATAAGGTAAACATGGCAATGGTCGTTGCTGAAAAAACATGACGGCTAGGAAATGACTTGCCAAGACTGTCCTTTTTAATAAGAGGCTGAATATCCCAGGTCTGATAAGGGCGTGGGCGATTATAAAGGCTACGACCAAGAGAAAGCAGAAAAAAGCCTTCTCCCATAATAAGCACTGTCGTAAAAAGAACAAACCAGCCATGCCTCAGCCAAACCAAAATAAGAAATATAGGAAAAAGCAGGTAAAAAGTCCTTGTTATAGCCTTGTTCAATCCTCCCAAGACCTTAGCATAAGGACGCAATGGACCGCTAATCCTATCGTAAAATTGTTTATAATTCATCATCCGTTAGAAAAAGGGAGTGACACAGAACTAAATTTAAAAATCTAGATTCTAGTCTCTCCCCCATGTTTAATGAGATAGTCTTCCAAGGTTGAAGCTCCTGGTTCCAACCTTTTTGACTATTTTAAAGTTCAGCGATTTGGTAGAGTTCAAGCTCAGCAGCTGTTTCTGAACCAAACATGTTAATCATGATTTTAACCTTGTTGTTTTCAATTTCGACAACACGGCCTTCTTGCCCCATAAAGGCACCATCGATGATTTGAACCACGTCACCAACCTTGATATTCGTATCAAAGACATCAACTGTTTGACCCATTGAAATCAAGATTTGACGGATTTCTTCTTCCAAAAGTGGTGTTGGTTTAGAACGGTTTCCGTGTGAACCAACGAAACCAGTAACGTTTGGAGTATTACGAACAACAAACCATGCTTCGTCTGTCATTACCATCTCAACAAGAACGTAACCAGGGAAGCGGTTTTCTTCCACTTCTTTAACTTTACCGTTTTTCTCAACATTGACAGTTTGAGTTGGGATTTCAACACGCAAGATATTTTCAAGCATGTTATAAGTTTGAGCTCGTTGCAAAAGATTTTCTTTAACTTTATTTTCGTATCCTGAATACGTTTGAAGGACGAACCAGCCCTTGTCGAATGAATCTAGCATTTTAGGATTCCTTTCTTTGTTCTAAATGACATTTAAACATGACCATCAATATTCGAGGCGCAAGCGTTAAATGTAAATGAATGCCTATGTTTTAATTCAAAGCGTAATAAAAAAGCCTGGAGGCCCTTGTTCTCGCTTTTATCTGCATTTATTATAACAAAAAAGAGCAAACATGCCCACTCTTTTTATGTTTTCTTTAGAAAAAGTTAATCAGTGCTGACATAGCGCGACTCAACAATTCATCAAACGCATAGATGATGACAGTGAAGAATGCAGTATACTCAAGAACTGAACTAAAATCGTGCCAGCGTTGTTTACGCTCTGGCCAAGTCGTGTCTTTCAAGACTTTGAAAATACTTCCGGTTTGTCTCACGGTGTCTCCTATCTTGTTTCTTTATGCAAGGTATATTTTTTACAATTTTTGCAAAACTTGTTCACTTCTAGTCGTGTTGGTTTGGGAGTGCTACTAACACTAATCGAGTAGTTTCGGTTCCCACAATCTGCACACGCTAGGCTTGCTTTTTTCTGTGCCATAACGCCTCCGTTCTTTTTATCTTACCACTTTTAAACTTAATTGACAAGCTATCTGAATAGACCTGAGAAGGAGTCTGAGATCTTATCCCATAGGCTGCTTGCTTGATCTTTTACATCATTGACAACGTCTGAAGCCTTGTCTGTCCATGACTTATTATTGCTATTACGTGAATCGTTTGGATTTGCTGTATAATCTAAGGTTTGACCATCAGCCGCATAGGCATTTTCAACGGTAAACTCATTACCTGGTGTATTTGGCAAAACATCTGCAGCGATATAGCTGAAAATAGTTGAAGCCGTTCCTGAGCTTGCTCCTGTTAAGTAGTGATTCTCGTCAGTCTTATCAAAACCAATCCAAGTCGTTATAACCACATCAGGAGTATAGCCAATTACCCACTGGTCACTGGTCAAATCTTTGTCAAACTCGGCCTGAACAGTACCTGTCTTACCTGCCATAGTGTAACCCGTGTAGTTGGCATTAACAGCGGAACCATTTGAGAAGGTACCGAGCATCATGCTAGTCATCTGGTTAGCTACAGACTGGCTGATAATACGTTTAGACTTCTTACTATGGGTAGCAATGATATCACCACTAGCATTTTCAATTTTAGTGATAAAATAAGCTGTATTCATCTCCCCACCATTGGTAAAGGTCGCATAAGCCTGAGCCATTTGTAGAGGACTAGCTGTCACACCACCACCGAGTGCAATCCCTAATTCTTCTGGAACATTATCAAAGTTAAGACCAAATTTCTGACCGTAACTAATCCCTTTTTGTATACCGATTTGGTTAAAGAGATAAACTGCCGGAATATTGTAAGAGTTGGCCAAAGCTTGATACATGGGCACATCATCAGTCTCAATACCACCATAGTTGGTTGGGGTATAGCCATTGTAATCAATTGGCGTATTAGGTAGTTCCTTATTGATGCTCCACCCTGAAGCCAGAGCTGGAGCATAAACCACCAAAGGTTTGATTGTCGAACCAGGACTACGCTTCCCTTGGGTTGCATAGTTGAAATTACGGAAGGTTGTATCACCTGTACCACCTACACGACCTACCAAACCACGAACCGCTCCAGTTGATGGATCAAGTGCTACACTAGCTGACTGGGCTGTGCTACCATCACTTTCTGACGTGGGAAAGAGATAACTATTTTCATAAGTCTGCTGCATATTAGCCTGTGAGTTGGCATCCATCTCTGTATAGATTTTGTAGCCATTTTTAACAATTTCATCCTCACTCAAGCCATAAGTCTTAGTAGCTTCTTCAATGACAGCATCAAAGTAAGACGGATACCTATAGTCATCACCAGTCCCTTGATAAGTATCAGCCAAGCGACTAGCCATATCAACTCCAGCTGCACTATCAGCATCAGCTTGACTCAACTTCTCATCATCTACCATATTGGCAAGGACAGTGTTTCGGCGGTTGGTTGCATTTTGGATATTATCAATCGGATTGTAAATTTCAGGTCCCTTAAGCATACCTGCAAGTGTCGCTGCCTCATCCACCGTTAGATTGGCAGCACTTGTCCCAAAGTATTTTTGGCTGGCGTCTTCAACACCCCAAACACCGTTTCCGAAGTAGGCATTATTGAGATACATGGTAAGGATTTCTTGCTTGCTGTATTTCTTGGTTAGTTCCAAAGAAAGAAAGAATTCCTTGGCCTTACGAGTTACTGTCTGTTCCTGAGTCAAAAAGGCATTTTTAGCCAACTGTTGTGTGATGGTCGAACCACCACCAAATCGACCCATAGAAACAATGGCTAGGAGGAAACGTTTGACGTTAATCCCACTATTTTTGTAGAAGGTACGATCCTCCGTTGCAATGACGGCATTTTCTAAGCTATCACTAATAGCATCTAGCTCCACATAGGTCCCTTTTTGCCCTGACAGTGAACCAGCTTGATTGCCTTCTTTGTCATAGATAACCGTAGTAGCCTTCAAGGCATCCTGAAGATCTGAGACATTGGTCGTCTTAGCGATATAGAAGAGATAGGAGCCTACTGTCAGAACCAACACGGCTACCAAGATAAAGAGAATTTTACCAATATGATAGCGACGCCAGAAACGGCGAATAGGATTTCTTGGCGAAAGAGTGAACTTGCTCAAGAAAGCCCGAACCTTACCTAAGGGTTTGGTCGTGTCAATAGGTTTCTTTTGCTTAGAACGTTGGTAACGTGAAGTCTCTTGGCTTTCTCGTGACATGTCAAGTTCTTCAACGGCTTGTTCAACTTCATCAGGCTTCTTGGCAAAAAGACCTTTTATCCTATCTTGTAAATCCTTCGATTTTCCAGCAGGCTGGGATTCCTTACCCTTCCCGCTAGTTTCTTCTTTAAAAAGTTTGTTTTTTAGATTATCAAAAAGTGTCATAAACCTATTATACCAAGTTTTTACAGGTTCTGTCCTCTTTTAAACGTTCATGATATAATGAAACTATGACTTTACACGTAGAAATTATCAATCCCTACCCTGCAACAACTGTCAAAGAATTACTAGAAACCAAACTCCTCATTCCTCGTAAGATTCGTCATTTCCTACGCACGAAAAAACATGTCCTTATCAATGGAGAAACTATTAATTGGCAGAGTCCTGTTAAAGAAGGTGATAGGATTAGCCTGACCTTTGACACAGAGGACTATCCTAATAAAACTATCCCTATGGGAGATGCCAATTTGGTAAAGCCTCTCTATGAGGATTCGCATCTCATCGTGGTCAATAAGCCTGAAGGAATGAAGACGCATGGCAATGAACCCACAGAAATCGCTCTTCTTAACCATGTTTCGGCTTATTGTGGGCAAACCTGTTACGTCGTTCATCGACTAGATATGGAAACTAGTGGAGCTGTGCTTTTCGCTAAAAATCCGTTTATCCTGCCAATTCTTAACCGGCTTTTAGAAGATAAGATGATTCAGCGTCAATACTGGGCATTGACTGAAGGTAAATTTCAGACCAAGAAAACTGTTTATAAGGATAAGATTGGACGCGACCGCCACGATCGTAGAAAACGGGTGGTGGATCCTCGAAAAGGGCAGAGTGCGTATACAACCGTCACACGTCTCAAAACCTTTGAAGGAGCCAGTCTGGTCAACTGCCAACTAAAAACCGGCCGAACTCACCAAATTCGTGTGCATCTGTCCCATCACGGTCATGCTATTCTGGGGGACCCACTTTACAGTCATCAGCCAGTATCTAGACTCATGCTACACGCCCACTCCCTTAGTTTCACTCACCCCTTAACACTCGAAAAAGTCACTGTTAAGGTTAAATCAGAAAGTTTTGAACAAGTGTTGAGAAATCACAAATCATAAAAGCAAACTCACTCTCAAACATAGTGCGAAAGGATTATCCTAATGATCTTCTCGTTATAAGACAGCGGAACCTTGCAAATAAGTTGCTTTTATTGATTTCGAAAGCCTTGACTACCTTGAAATCTCCTTTACATTATGTTATCCTTTGCGTATAATTTAAAATTTTAGGAGTATTTAATTATGAATCCGGTCGATCAATGGCTAGCAATTAACGCTAAGTATTTCCCAACAGAACAAGTGCAGTACATCCGCCAACGCCTTGAGGCACTTCCTGAACAACAACTTTCACTGCTTTACTCAATCAGCTTCCAAGATCCTACGATGATGCTTGTCATCTCACTCTTTGGTGGTTCTCTTGGAATCGACCGCTTTATGTTGGGACAAGTTGGTCTTGGTATCGGTAAACTTTTGACATGTGGTGGTTGTGGTATCTGGTCAATCATTGACTGGTTTCTCATCATGGATGCTACTCGCCAATCAAACGCTCAAAAACTTTTTGCTGTTATTGGGTAATGAAAAACTATTTCACACGCTTGCGGGCCTACCACCAGCGTTTTTTTAGATTATATCTCTTAGTTTTAATGGCAATTTATGGAGTCTACCTTTTACATCTCCCAACACCACTCAACCTTATCCTAAAACCATTTGGACTCAAGGGGTGGAGCGCAGGTCTGACACGTGCTAGTGTTAGACTCTTACACCTAGATTGGCAAGGAGCCTGGGACTATAATCCACTGATATATCCTCTCGTGATCTATATCTTAACCTATTTCTTTCTCTTTCCCATCTTTAGTGACAAAAAGATTATAGAGAAATAAACTGTCCTATCCAACTCCCATTGCATATCCCTTACACTATTGCTATAATTGTAAGCATCAAAATTTATAATCGAAACAAATGGAGTTTAACTATATGAAACAACAAGATTGGATTGATTTTTTCCAAGCAGTCCACGGACGTAATCCAAGTATCCAAGAAATGGCTGAAGCAGCCAATCGAGGCGAGTTTGTCTGAGAAACTCCCAAACAAACTGTCAAAGCAACAAAAAAACTCTCACAAAAAGAGACTGTAGAAAAGACGCAAAACTCAGAAACTGTTGAACATACAGAACCTGAACCATCAGCAGAGACTGTAGAAACTGTCAAAAATGATGTTGACAATTATGATGTCACTGAAGAATCCTTGGATGATTCTAGTATCGATGAAAGACAAACTTTCCAAACTCCTAACATAGGTCAAGAAGCTCCAACAGCCAACTTTCAAGAACAAATAAATCCAATACAAGACACTACTAATAAGCCTTTAAATTCCTTTGCCGAACAAGCTCATGCAAGCTTCCCACAAATAAACAGCACTTCTTAATGAGGCTTGGAAGAAGCCAGAAAAGAAATCTCAAACAAACCTCATCATGATAGCCATCGCTACCATACCAGTTATCCTTTGGACTCTTGGATGGTTCTTACTTGGAGTTATTGGAGACGATTCTAGCATGGGATTAGATTTGACATTTTGGACTTTGATTGTGGGTCTACCAGCAATCATTATTGACATCCTACCAGCACTTCTAAACAAAACAGAAAAGAAATGGCTAATCTTTCTTTTCTCAATACTGTTAAGCTGGACTTTCATTGGATAGGTCATCTTGCTTATTATTTCTATCAATACGAATAAGGAAGCAGAACGCACTAGATAGCAACAAATTATGATGCAGATGTCAGGTAAACAAGGAAGTTCTGATATGTTTAACCCTTTTCATTAATTAACAATAACTAATAAAAAAAAACTCAGAAAAAGTTTTGTACTGACCCCAAAAAGTTAGACAACTAATTTATCCAAAGGATTTAGTTCTGTACTGCACAGGACTAAGTCCTTTTAATTTTACTTTAATG